>JAESGF010000143.1_pt1 | contig 58118 bp, 56 predicted proteins | sample 9269621 | NCBI WGS metagenome assembly JAESGF01 (sample SAMN14515066, study PRJNA621663) | algae metagenome | isolation source: Tolypothrix carrinoi HA7290-LM1 and co-occurring heterotrophs from dry rock... | place: USA: Makauwahi cave, Kauai, Hawaii | collected 2011-01-06
GCCTCTGGAGACATCGACCTCTGTTTGGGTGGGGAAACTCCTTTAAATAAGCCGAGTCGCGGAAAGAGGAAACCCAAGAAGTGATTCTTGGAATCCCCGTGTCTTCAGACCGGGGAGGATGTCAATAAACATTGATAAGCTGGGTATCCTTGAGCAAATGCGGGATCTATGAAAATAAATGTCCCTAGAATAATAAACACGGTAATCGCCAGAACACGTAAACGCATTATGGTTTCATTAATCATGATAAGCCTCACTTCATCCGTTTGACTCAAATCAACTAAGTATGTATGTATGGTTTTTTCTTCCCACATCTTTTAGACGTTTCCCAACCCCAATTTCGGAATTTTTCGAGTTACAGGCAATTTTTCTCCAAAAAATCTACCCTCAAACCCCATAACCCTTCCTCCCCTTAGCTTTCAGCCCCCGCAAAATCTTCTCAACTTCCCCACGAGCCGGATATAACAACTGCTGACGCAAAGCACTTTCATAAGCCTGTATCGCTCTCAACCTCAAGTGGTCATCTAAGGGATGAAAATTTATGTGTTATCGTCACTTTTATTAGACAATCGCACTCCCGTAAAAAAGGCGATCGCACTTCTGCCTAAACAAAAGCGATCGCTCATCTCCCCACAAAAAAGCGCTCGCCGTTCCTACATCTCCAAAGCGATCGCTCTCCCCCATCTTCCATCATCAAAGCGATCGCAGCAAAGAAAATATTGCTAATATTCCATATATAGAATATATTGTATTTATGGAATGGAATATTATCTTCGATCCTGATTTGAGAATCTGGTTTTATCAACAAGAACAAGGATTTCAAGATGAGACATTTGCTGTACTAAGTGTGTTGGCGGAATGTGGACCAACACTTGGAAGACCGCGAGTTGATACTCTAGAAGGGTCTTGTTTCAATAATATGAAAGAGCTTCGTATTCAATACAAAGGAGAACCTTGGCGGATTTTATTTGCGTTTGATCCCAAGCGACAGGCTATTTTACTGGTTGGGGGCAATAAGTCAAGTAATAAGCGATGGTACAAGGAAAATATGCCGATCGCAGATAAACGGTATGAAAAATATCTGGAAATACTTAAGGAGGAAAATTGATGACAAAATATACAACCCTATCTGAAGAGTTAAATAAACTTCCCAGAGACAGACAAGAACTGATTTCAGCAAGAGCTTCCCAAATTCGTCTTGAAGAAATTACTCTTAGACATCTGCGGGAAAAACTCGGTTTATCTCAATCAGAATTAGCAGAGCGTCTGGAAGTGCAGCAACCAGCAGTATCTAAGCTGGAACGTAGGCAAAATCTGGAATTAAATACACTTCGAGCAGTTGTGAATGCTTTGGGTGGAACTATCGAAATTATTGTCAGAATTCCGAATAAAGAACCTATACTTCTTAGTGATTATCAAGAATAGGAACTTGTCACACTTTTGCGCGATCGCCCTTCCAAATTCCCCAAAGCGATCGCACTTCCTACATCCTCAAAGCGATCGCACTTCTCTAAAAAAGGCGATCGCACTCCCCAATCTCCCATGATCAAAGCGATCGCTGTATGGGTTTAGTGAAGCTTGCGGGTAATGAAGTAGAGCCGCGTTGTCAGTTGTATCCTAGTTATTTTAGTGATGTGATTGGGAGTTAAGTAAATAAACGTTAGCTGCCCTTATCGTAATTAGCCAGTTGACTTTCAATGTCTGATAATTGCACCACACCAGAGAAATTTTTACTACTCATCACAAAGGTGGGTGTGCCAGCAATGCCCAATTTTTGAGCTAGTTGGATATCTTCCTCAATAGCAGTATTCGCAAGCAGGCGATCGCGCTCAAACTTTGGCAAATCCAATTTAAGTTTTTTGGCAATATCTAAGGTGATTTCTGAGAAAGAATTTACCAATAAAGGTAAAATACGTTCTTGATGACTAAGGAAACAGGAGCAAGAAGAGTGGATACGTTAGTCTCAGCAACCTCAACTAGATCGTTAACACCATCACAAATCGAAGACCTACGACTGGCAGCATCTTGATTCCAGAATTACAAATTCCCTAACCAACAAGCTCACAACTTGAGTCCAACCTAAAGAGTTAATTGAAACGCCCCAATATCAGCACTACCATCGGCAGCACGACTTCTGACTAAAGATAAGTGATCGCACTCCGGGAAAAAAGGCGATCGCTCTCTGGCTTAGGGCATCGTAGACATCGCACCGACAATTGATAAGGTGCGTTAGCCAAAGCGTAACGCAACCTAAAATATCAAGCTATCGCACTAAGGGATGAAAGCAGTGCGTAGTATTTTCGGGAATAAGTTGTGTGGGTTAATAATTGCCGTTTGAACCTAAAACTTGTATCCCTTGCACAGCCAGGGTTTTTGGATTCGGGGCAATTTCATTCACGGGTCTATGGGGCTAGATATCTTCTTCCTTCATCTTTACCTTTACTGACCCCGCTTTATTTAAGGTGTCGAATTGCACCGTTATGCTCGCCGTAGGTACGTTGTTCCTGTTGCAAGTAACTTTTTCTGTTCCCCCGTTGGGGACAATCACAGTCTCTTTTGCACAATGGAAATGTACTGGGGAATCTATGTCGAGCGTGGCGGGATTGTATGGGTCGTTGCTGGTGAAGTTCAATGTGACTTTGGGCACAATTTCGGACGGAGTGAAAATGCACACTTCTTTTGCATTTGCTACTAGAGTGTAGTCGGTGTTTGCACTACAAAAATAGAACTTGACCGGTGGTTCCGCGTTGGCTGTTTGCGCGTTTCCTGCTACTAGACTGATGCAAACTGCGCAGATCAGTAGGATTTTTGAGAGAATTCTTTTCATGATTATCCTTCCTAAGTGTATCGGTAAGTGGGTTGTAATTGAATTCCAAGGGGGAAACTCGTTGGTTTTACCTATTAATTAGACGTTTCCCAACCCCAATTTGTGAATTTTTCGAGTTAGAGGCAAATTTTCTCCCAAAAAATCCACCGTCACCCCCCATAACCCTTCCTCCCCTTAGCTTTCAGCCGCTTCACCATCTTCTCAACTTCCCCACGAGCCGGATATAACAACTGCTGACTCAAAGCACTTTTATAAGCCTGTATCGCTCCCAACTTATCCCCTAACCCTACCAAGGCTCTCCCTAACCAGTAATCAGCCCCAGCCGGGTTCAACGCCCTCAATTCTTGACATCCCTCACAAGCCGCTTCCCACGATCGCTTACTAGCCCCAACATCCCCCAGCACTTGGTAACTCTCCCCCAGCCAAACCAACCCAGGCACTAATTGCAGATAACCCCCTGCTGGTAAAATATGCGATCCTTTCTCCAACACCTCCACCGCTTCCTCATGTTTTCCAGCCAAGGCTAAAACCCGTCCATGACGAAACCAAGCATCAGCTAACTGGGGCTGTAGATGCGTCCCCTGTTCAGAAACCTGACACCCCCGTTCAATCTCCTGAAAGCATTCCACCAAAACTCGCCCCGCGATCGCCCAAACACTCCAGCGTTCAGGAAACCGCTTCAACATCTCTTCCACCAAAGGACGCAACTTCTCCAACCGTGTCGTAAGGGGTAAAATCTCGCACAACGCCCGATAGATTTCACAATCATCGGGATACAGATGATAAGCTTTCCACATTATCTCAGCCGCTTTCTGATATTCCCCCGTGTCAAACAAGCACCGCCCATAGTAATACCAACCATAAGGATGATGCGGGTGTTCTGCGGTAAACTCTGCTAATACTTCTACACCTTGCACCCAATCCCCACGGAGAATATGATAATATGCCAGTGATTTGTGAGCCTCAGCCCCATGAGGAGCCTGTCGCAGTGCAGAGGTAATCATATTTTTAGTCTGTTTCCCCTCTTTACCAGATACCAATCTCATCTGACAACGCCGATCAATTTGTCGTTGCAATACCCGTAAATCATCGCCAGCTAAGGCTATAACCCTGCTCAACAACTCTCTAGCTGTTTGAATATCCCCCACCGCCATCAGCGCATCATAGCTGTGAATCAACGCGACAACATCATCTGGGTTGACTGACAAAACCTGCTTCAAGGCACTGAGAGTACCAATAGGATTTTCTCTCCCCTGATGCACCTGTGCCAAAGCCAGCCAGTGAACTACTTTGTCAGGTTCTAAAGCAGCTGCTAAATTAAAAGCGATGATTGCCTTCTGACTCTCACCTCTGCAAACTGCAATCAATCCATTTATATGATTCTGAGTCCCTGCATTTTCAGACAACAATAAGGCTTTTTCATATATTTCTATAGCCTCTTTTTGTAGTCCCATCAGCTGCAAGATTTTCCCCAGTTGCAGTCGCAGATCAATTAATAGAGGTTGTCGTGAAATCACTTGACGATATTCTGTAACTGCTTGTTGCCAGTTTCCCATCTCGTAAAGCAAATCAGCCAGTTCTAATCTTTTTTTCCATCCTTGGGGATATTTCTGAACATACTTATTTAAGGTGATGAGTTTCTGCTCTTGTCTAGCTGGCTTTTCTTCTAAAAGCAAGTGAGCATTCATCTCCAGCCCAGAGAATTGGGTGAACTGTACCAAGGAGGTGGCAAGGTTTCCAGACATATTACGGTTACCTTATAGTTAATTTCTTCGCTGTTGCTGTTTGTTGTAATTGGTGATTCCCAATTACAAATCACTGTTTCATCAGATTTAGGACTTACGCACTCAGTCGCGAGAAAACAAGACTTTGAGATTGCTTCCTCGCGTCGCAATGACGGAAATACGTAGTCCGTGCGTAAGTCCTGAGGTTGAACCTCTTCCACCATCAAAATTACCGTTTTTAAGGATGGTAAGAGGGAATCTAAAGAAGTGTTATCTTCCCCGGCAAGATACTTCTTTAACTGCTTTTTTAGAATCCTGCGTGCCTCTTGAATGCATTTGCGAACGTTCTCTTTAGAGAGGGCGAGTCGCTTGGCAATATCTTTACAGGATTTCTCTTGGCAGTAGTGTAAGATAAAAGGATGGCGTAATCTGTCAGGTAAAGATTCAATTCTATAGTGCAGATATGCTCGCATCTCCAAATTCAAAATATTGGATTCAGGGAATCCTACCCTAGAAGCAAATGCTGGATGATCTGCAAATTTAATATCATCAATGTTTTCAATTCCTGTGGCTTCTCGTTTGCGTTTTCGATGCACATCCATGCATAAGTTATAAATAATTCGAGCTAACCACGCTTTCGGATCTATAATTTTATTTGCATCTTTTGTCCATTCATTCCAGGCTTTGAGCATTGCCTGATTTAGTGCATCTTCGGCATCATGAGAATTACCTCCGATCCACTGTAGGCAACATTTGTAAAAATAATCTTGATATGATTCCCATAATTGCCAAAAATCCCCACAATTATTTTGAGATAAAGCCCTGGATTGGCTTTCTTTTGGCAATACATTCCTGATTTCCAGCCCTGATAAGCAGAACAAAAGTTCTTGTTCTGGGTTGGCTTGTATACCTGATTTCTTATTCATTATTTAAAACATGAGGGATGATGTACTTAGGATTTACGCATTGACAGAATGGTAAATTTATGCAATCAAAACACACATCCGCATGTTCGCTTCAAGCATTTGTTCGCTTGGAGAAAATGCCTCTGAGAAATTGATTTCTAATTGGTATGAACTAGGACTTACGCCTTGACATAAATTTTCTGGTGTGCATAAAGCGTAACTTGGTTTGCCCAACAGAAGTCAAGCATGAATGAGATTCATAACTGTACACATTCTTAATGGGTGTAAGGAAAATCAATTTATGCAGTTTTGGGATTATGTGGAAAAAATTGCCAGTATTCTGGTCAGTTCAACCAAAAAGACTGAGTGAGCGTGCCGTTAATACACGTAACTGTCTCAAAGTAAAGTGCGTAAGTCCTATGAACTACAAAGGAATTTATTCAGAATACATTTTTGATAATCTAATCAATGCTTGTGCTGCTTGAATACATGGGCTAGCATTTTTGTCAATGTGTAAGTCATAGCTTTATAATCTTGCTGTGACGAAGTCTTTGATTTGAAAAACCAGCTAATAAATAGGTGCAAGTATTGTATTTGCTGGTTATTAAAAGCTTATCGCATCCTAGTCCCTTCCCGGTGGAAGAATACCTAATTAACGAACCGCGTACTCCGTTGGAGAAGCCGAAGGCTAGATGCGAAGTACACGTTCGCCCTTGGCGTCTGGTGAAGGAGAAGGAAGAAGAGGAAGAAGATAGGTAATCTTGTAGCGGGAAAGGAGTAGTCGGCAAAGTCGGATCAAGTCGGATCTTCAACTGAAACATCAGGAGTCCCCCACTGAATTCCGTCTTCGCTTGGCAGTGGCGGGAGGAATGATGGGCAATGACGAGTTGACCAACCACCAACAATAACCGCAGGTTATTTCGGGACGTTGGTCGAGGAGGAATTGCCATCTTCTCTACTCCACTGAACCATTAATCCCGGTAATGCATTCCTAAGCTTTTTCTGCCAATCGGGTATTGCTTTGAGTTGTTCTTTCGCTTCGCTACTTAACTTAAAACAAACTGGTTTAGGATCTAAAGCTTTTTCTCCTTCTGGTTCCCAACAATATTCATTATCTTTCCGGAAAGGCATAGTTATTTATGTATTATGGTGGTATACTACCATTAAAGCATAAATACAAGGAGGTGATGTTGATGTACAAAAAAGACCCGCAGATTTTAACAGTTGCGTGCAAGTTGATAGCAACTCCGCAACAAATGCAAGATTTTACCAACCTGTCGTTAATGTTTGCGGCGACTTGTAATTACATCAACGCTAGTGTTAACTCCAAATACAAAAGCGCACCCAAAGTTCAGAAATTGATTTACGCGGATGCCAAAATTAAATCAGGGATGCAAGCAAATCACGTTATTCAGGCTTGTATTCGCGTAGCTGGAAATCGCAAAGTAGCAGAAGTATCAGAGTTTAAGCCAGGTTCAGTATTGTATGATGCGCGAACCTTCTCACTTGCCCGCGACTTGAAAACAGTTAGTTTATCTGTTCTAGGCAAGCGGATTAAAGTTGATTTGATACTTGGAAATTATCAGCGCGAAATGCTGGATATGAGTAAGTCTGAGCCTAGTAGCGCAAAGATAGGTAAAACGCAAAACTGATTGGTATCTCCACGTCCAAGTAAAGGTAAGTGCAAAAAATGATAGTCCACGCATAACAAGTAAAAACAATTACTTGGGCGTTGATTTGGGGCGGAAAGACATCGCGAGTCTTAGTGATGGAAAATCCTTCTCAGGCAAAGATATCGAAAAAGTGCGGACTAAATATTCCAAAATCCGCGCTAGATTACAATACAAAGCTAGTTTAGGCACTCGTAGTAGTCGCAGACGTTGCCGACAATTACAGAAACGGTTAGCTGGCAAAGATAGAAGGTTCCAAGCATGGTTGAACCATAATATAGCTTTGCAGATTGTTTTAGGAGCGCGATACTTTTCGTACTCACATATTGTCCTAGAAGATTTAACAGGGATTAGAGAGCGCACCAATAGTCAGCCTAGAAGCCGTGAACAACGCTTTCTGGCTAACTCATGGTCGTTCTATCAGCTAAAGCTGTTTATTCAGTACAAAGCAAATATTTATGGGGTTCCAGTTGTCTTGGTAAATCCGCGCTACACTTCACAGACCTGCCATAACTGCTTGCATATCCATCCCGTACCAGGAAAGTCTTACCGCAACGCAAAAGACTACCACTGTCGTCATTGTGACTGGAAAGGGGATGCTGATTACAACGCAGCAAATGTCATTAAACAATTAGGGGCGACTGTAAACCGTCCCTGCGCTTGGTGAATATCTTAGCTGCAATCTTTCTGCGCTATTAGATTCTAGGGCTTCTGAAAGCCACACTCAATCGGTACTCCGATGAGTGTGCGGTAGTTTACTAAGGTCTAAGCTCGACTTTTTTTGTCCAAAGTCCAATTATTGGGCAAACTGGGTTTTCAGCCATCCATCCTTGTAAATTGTAAATACCGAGTCTTTAAGGCATCATCTATGAACCAAACTTTATTTCATCTCGCTTTCCCGGTTACTGACATTGCCCAAACCAAGGCATATTATGTCGATGGGTTGGGTTGCGTTGCCGGTCGCGAAAATAAGCACGCGCTGATTCTCAATCTTTACGGTCATCAATTGGTAGCGCACATGACCAAAGAACCTCTAACATCCCAACGCGGTATCTATCCCAGACACTTTGGGCTAATTTTTACGGTTGAAAGTGACTGGGAAGATTTATTAAGGCGATCGCAACAACGACAGCTGCTTTTTTTTGAAGAAGCCAAAGACCGCTTTGTCGGTTCTCCTCTAGAACACCGCACTTTCTTTTTAGAAGATCCTTTTCATAACTTAATGGAGTTTAAATATTATCGTTACCCAGAAGCGATTTTTGGAAGTCCTGAGTATGCCCAAATTGGCGATCGCAATTAATTGGTGCTGTTAATGCTTCTGCTACTGCTGCCAAACACCGTGAGTCGGTCAACATCCAAGGGTGCAGCCTTGATGGTACTATCACTTCTGTTCCTAACGGAAGACGCGAACTATTTGCTGGGACAATCATTAAATCATATGGTGTCCACATTGAGGTAAAATTCAACTGCTTTAACATCGCCACGTCACTATTCAAATCTTGGAGAAAAGCGCTGTTAGGACGCATTTGCACGCACCCTGGACGTAGGGAAGCATAAGCGATCGCACTCCCATTATGGGGCGAAGATATTGTAATAAACCGCTGTACGCGATTAATTCCCCCCAGTCGTTGCACGTAGTAACGGCTGATAATTCCCCCCATGCTAAAACCAACTATATCTAGTGGTTGTTCTGCGGCAAAGCTGTCGGCAATATAATCAGCGACTTGCTGTGCTAATTTCTCCAGACCGAAATCACCGTTATTCGGAATTAAATCTAAAGTATACACAGACCATCCCCGCTTTCTTAGGTAGGTCGCCATTGTCTGGAAAACTTGCCCGGTATCGTTTATACCATGTACCAATACCACGGAATTGCGTTGCTGCGTCTCAGTATTCATATCCAAAATATGTCTAATCTCAATCTAATTATGTAGAAAATTTAATTGAGTGCGATCGCGATCGCCCTAACAGACTATGACTGAAAACAGGGTATGGGGTGTGGGGTGTGGAAGAAGGGTGTGGGGTGTGGGGTGTCGGGTGTGGAAGAAGGGTGTGGGGTTGCGTGTCGAGGAGAAGAGGGGTAAAGGAGCAGAGATGTTGAATTTTTTCAAGCAGCGAGATTGTTTTTTCATCCTTTTTCCCTACACCCCATACCCCACACCCCACACCCTACCCTTGACGACACCACACCCCACAACGCCAGATGCCTCAACGGGGGGAAAATACGCACGGCACTGGCTCCCCCACACCCCTACACCCTCTTCATACTCCCCCTACTGCTTTAAAGGCAACCAATTTCTCCAGTCAGATACTTAAGTTTTCGTGCATAATGTTAATTTTTGTTAACTCAACTTTCAGAAACTTGCTTCAAGTTACAGTAAAATTTAATAATTAATTCTCGGCACAGACAGTTGCTCCTATTTAGCGAAAAAGAGTTGAAAACGTTTGTCCTATACTGTTATTAGAATGTAGATCGGCACAGACCAATGAGGAGTGTCACATACACAGGTGATGCCAGAAAATGGGTCAGTAAACAAAATTTTGAGAAAATGTAACATTTTGACGTAATTTTTCACAATTGCGTTAGGTTTCCAAATATAAAGAACAGGAGTAATTGTAATGTTCGGGTTTATCAAAAACTTCATCGCGGGAATTCTGGGTTTTGTTACTGGGCTATTACCAGGTAAGAAAAAAGGCGATAATGAGCTTTCGCCAGCGAAGAAAAAAAGCAACGGCTACTTTTTAGAGTTAGACGAGGCAAAGAGTATCAAGCCGTTAGAGACTGTGAAAGAGGCAGCAAAAGAAGTAGCATCAAACACTCAGAAAGCAGCAGATAAAGTTGTAACTGAGGCTAAAAAAGCAGTCGAAACAGTTACTACTGAAACTAAAAAAGCAGCAGAAACAGTTACAACTGAAACTAAAAAAACAGCAGATAAAGTTGTATCTGATTCTAAAAAAGAAGTGGAAACAGTTCCAGCAAATGCCGCAGCGTCATCCAATGGAACAAAAGCTGCTGCATCTAAAGCCGACTCTAAGTCAGTCAAAGCTTCTAAAAATGGCAAGGCTCCTAAGGCTGAACCTAAACCAGAGGTAACACCCGCAGCCAGCAAAGTTGCAAAGATACCAGCGGAAACTACTTTCGCTCCCAAATATCTTGCTCCTTCGGCTACAAGCTCTAACGGTCGTCGTCGTCCTGGTGCGAACATGACTTCTTTCTTGGACATGGCTCGTCAAGTGAAAACTCCTGGTTAAGGTTTTGGGAATTGGGAATTGGTAATTGGTAATAGGTAATAGGTAATTGGTAATTGGTAATTGGTAATTCCTCCTTGTCCCCTTGTCCCCTTGTCCCCATTCCCCATTCCCCATTCCCCATTACCCATTCCCCTTAACAAATATCAGTCCGCTATATAAATGAAATGCTGGGTCCCAATTAGTCTTTTCCCTACGAAATAGGTGAATGTGAGACTGAATTTGACCCAGCATTTCTGTTTGATCTAATACTGTCTCTCCAAAAGGCGTAAAATCTGACCAAAGCTTTACTGTAGGTAGTTGCTGCTCGATCCAGTTTACTAAGCTATTCCAATTAATTCGGATGGTAGTTTGGCTAATTTGGGGAGTGATTTCTACACCTTGGTGGAATTCATAGCCGTTGTCATAAAGTCGTAAAATACAACTTCTACCAGGTAGATGTAAATCACAAAATTGAGCATAGTCTTGAGTTTGGGTTTTGCGTTCGAGTTTGCGTCGTGCGGACAAATCTACAACTTCTTCAAAAATGGGCAAAAGTCCGACTACTGTGGCTTTGACTTCTGACCAATCAAAGGTTAGGGAACCGAGTGTATTAAGTTGATTGCGACAAACAACAGTGGCTTTTGTGGTAGATTCTTGAAAATGCTTGACTTGAAAAACTTGAATTTTTTGAATGTCAGCTATTCTTGCCCAAAAGCAAGGAATTTCAGCTTTGCGTAGTTGCTCACCATAAAATTGTAGTTCTCCTATGGCTCCAGTTCGATAAAGCCTGAAGCCACGACTTGGTAACACCAGTCTCGCGGTGTAAGGGTCTAGCTGCATGATTTTGGCAAATTTTTGAGCGGCTGTGGTTTTCAGTTCGTTGCTTATAGGTTCTAAAATTAAAATGCCGATATCGGTGTTGTTGGGGTCAGCTGTTGCTTGCGCGTAGACGCGAAGCGGTGAGGGAGTCGCAGTCTTGGCGGTTCCCGTCGATTGCGAACTCCCGAACCCGAAGGGCTTGTCGCCAGACATCGCTCTTTGTCTTTCTTCTTGCTCAATTTCTTGCAGTCGCTGCAAACCCTGACGTGCTAGGCTAATTATTTTCGCATTAGTTGTAGTTCGCAGCAGTTGCCGATAAACTTTTTCGGCATCTTCACGCTTTCTGGACACTTCATGCAGTCGTGCTAGATAAAATTGTACCCAAGGATTATCGGGAGATTCTTTTAATAGCTGTTTGAGTAATTTGGCGGCGGTGTGATAGTCTTTAGAGTCAAAGGCGATCGCAACTTCATCGATCATGATTTTAGGCGTTAATTTTAAAATCTATCCATTAAATAATTATTGTCCACTTTAAAGAATTGTCATCCCTTTTGGTCGGGTGCGATCGCAAAAGCCATTTAGGGAGTCGCAAAAATAGCTTTTGAGACAGCAAAAGCTATTTCGGATACTACAATTGCCATTTTTCATGCTACAATTGCCATTTTCGATACTACAATTGCTATTTCACCGAACCCATTTGCTATTTAGGGAGTCGCCAAAATAGCTTTTGAGACAGCAAAAGCTATTTCGGATACTACAATTGCCATTTTTGATACTACAAAAGCTATTTAGGGAGTCGCCAAAATAGCTTTTGAGACAACAATTGCTATTTCGGAACTCTAATCATCCTGTCCGAAGACGAAACCCAACATTTATTAGCTCAAACAAAGTGCGATCGCCCGATCCTATAGAGTCAGCATTGTTCTAAAAATCTGATATGGCGCGAAGAGCTTGTCCTAAGTAGACAGAAAAATAGACAACCCTGTACAATAAGGTAGAACTTTGTACAGGGTTTTATTTTGTGTATAAACCACATGAATTTGCGAAGAAATTAAATATCACCGTCAAAACACTTCAGCGTTGGGATAATTCTGGGAAGCTTCCTGCGAAACGGACATTATCCAATTACAGATATTACACAGATGATGATTTACGTATTGCTAAAGGCTTGAAACCTATTGAATCAAAGAAGAAAATAGTAGTTTATTGTCGTGTATCGTCTAATAACCAAAAGCCCGAACTAATTAATCAAATTGTAGCAATGGAACAATTTTGTTTGGCGCAAGGATTACCGATAGATGAATTAGTTCGAGAAATCGGAGGTGGCTTAAATTTTAAACGCAAAAAGTTCTTGACTGTAGTATTTGCAATTCTTCGAGGTGAGGTGAAAACCTTAATAGTAGCCCACAAAGATAGATTATGTCGATTTGCATTTGATTTGATAGAAGAAATAGCCTCCATCAATGGATGCCAAATTATTGTTGCAAATCAAGAATCTTTGTCTCCTCAACAAGAGTTGGTAGAAGATTTAATGGCTATAATCCACTGCTTTTCGTGTAGGTTATATGGGTTACGTAGTTATTCTTCGGAATTAAAAACTAAATTAAAAGAAACTATTGACAACCCTGACCAAGAGATAGTAGTCTTGGGGCATAACAAACCGCAGTGCTAAAATCAAGGCATGAAGAAGTGCTTTTATCAATCAAAACACAGCTAAAACTAAATTCACAAGAGCGTGTTTTGATGTCAAAGCACGCTGGGATAGCAAGATTTACATACAATTGGGGACTAGCCACATGGCAGTCTCTGTACAAAGATGGATACAAACCAAATCAGAGATTGTTGAGGACATTTTTTAACAATCATGTCAAAACAAACCCTGCTTTGTCATGGTTAAAAGAAAAAGGTATTTGCCAGAAAGTAACTGAGTTTGCTTTTGAAAACTTAGGAAATGCTTATCAGAAATTCTTCAAAGGATTAGCTGACTATCCTAAGTTTAAGAAAAAGAGTAAATCGATGGATAGTTTCACCATCAATTCAGGTGGTAAGGCAATTAGTGTTGGTGGAACTCGTGTTAAGTTGCCTACGATAGGATGGGTTAGGACTTATGAAGGACTGCCCCATACTAGTACAACTTCGTTTACAATTTCTGAACGCGCTGGCAACTGGTATATAAGTTTTGCGTTTGAACAAGATTTACCAACCCCTTCGACCACAATTCCAGTCGTCGGAGTTGACTTAGGAATTAAAGTGCTAGCAACTTTATCTACAGGAGTTGTTTTTAATAATCCAAAGGCGAGGGATAAAATGAAAAAAAAATTGGCGAAACAATCTCGCCAATTAAGTAATAAAACTAGAGGTTCCAAAAGATATTTAAAACAAAAGTTAAGAGTTGCAAAAACCCATAAACGCACCTCTGACATCAGACTTGATGCGACACATAAAGCTACAACTACTATTAGCAAAAACCACGCCAGAATAGTTGTTGAAAGCTTAAATGTTAAAGGGATGATGTCGAATCATAAGCTAGCTGGTGCGGTGGGTGATGCAAACTTCTATGAATTTCGGAGACAATTAGAGTACAAGTCTAAGAAATTCGGGTCTGAGATTGTATTTGCTCACCCGTTTTATCCTTCCAGCAAAACTTGTTCAAGTTGCGGTCATATTCAAGATATACCGCTAGCTGTGCGAACATTTGATTGTCAAAGTTGTAAAGTCAGCTTAGATAGGGACTGGAATGCCGCAAAAAACCTAGAAAAGCTCTTGGTTTAAATATTAAACACGGATGGCTAAATCGTGTCTGGACGCGGAGGGTTCTGAAGCCGACTTCACCCGATGAAACGTCAAATAAACGACAGGTGTCTAAGGATGTCTAGAGTTTATGTAGCAGCGCTTACTACTATACTTCACAAGCTGCGGAAATTAGGGATAATGCGACAATTGGAGCCGTAACTGCTCTGAGGATGCGACGACCAAGGGAAACTGGTTGAAATCCAGCTTTAATAGCGTTGTCAATTTCTTCTTCTGTCCATCCCCCTTCTGGACCGGTGGCAATAACTATTGACATTTCTCCTTCGTTGTGCAGGCAACTTTTTAAATGTGGGTAGTTGCCGCGTCCCTCACAAATATACTTCTGCTGTGTTGCAAATGACGATAAACCAGCGTCAAAGGAAATAGGTTCCAATATTGTTGGGACAAAAGAACGCTCTGATTGTTCGGCTGCTTCAGATGCAATTCGGCGCCAGCGTTCGAGTTTTTGGGGACTGGGGTTGAGTAAAGTACGATCGCTTATTACCGGAGCTATACAAGCTACACCCAATTCCGTACAGCAACGCACGACTTCATCAAATCCATTGCCTTTGGGCAAGGCTACCATCAGGGTAATGGATACAGGTAGTTCGGTTTCTACTGTGAGTAATTCTAAAATTTGCGCTTCTTCCCCTTCTAACTGCGCTAACCACCATTTACCCATACCATCCATTGCGATAAAGCGATCGCCTTTTTGCAATCGTAATACGCGATTTAAGTAATGTTGCTGTTGCGGTGTCAGCAGAATTTGATTTTGTTGAAGTTGATCAAGTGCGTTAGCGGAGCTTAACGAAGTTATCGCGATTCTTTGCAGTTGAGCCATGTGATTTTAGGCACGGTTGAAAATGAGGTTGGTGACACACAGCCACCGATCGCCATTCGGACGATCGTGCTTTGTTTAGATTAGTCGCAGATCGTGTTAATTGTGTGATTGGCATGAAAAGAGCGATGCCTACGGCAACCCGAACGCTCTTTGCGTCTGGTGACAGGAGAAGCGGGAACGCTCTTTTAAGGTTTTCATCCCCTCAAAAAATTTTTGCACTACAACCGTTGCACTGGTGCTTAATCCCATTCAGATTAATGTATGATTAGCGAAGTCTACTAAACAGTTTCGGGTGCTGACAGTTACTTGGACACTTGGGCGGAAAAGCCTGGTGTTTGCTTGCCTCAAAAACGCCGCTTTTAACTCAATGTTTTCAAGGTGGCTAAACGATTTTTAGGGTGCTTTTTGCCTTAGGTATCTAATTAGGTTTTACTAATTAGATAGTTTACCAATGCCTACCAGATATTTATGGTAGGGATTTTGGGTCAAAGACTTGCCTTATGTATATTTACTTTTAAACGTATATTTACTTAGCAAGTGAGTGTGTACATGAGGGAGATATCGAATAATCCTGATTTACTCACCTGCGATCCCATCTTTTAAACAGGGATGGATTTTGTTGAGGAATTCTCTAGTTATAACTCACCACTGATGTTTAAACAATTTTTCCCAAAATTTCCGAATCAACTCAGACTTCAAAATCAAATCATGCTCCTGCTGCTTTTAAGCACCATTATTCCCGTCTCTATCGTGGGATTGTATGGTATTTCTTCTTCCACTACCACCTTATCGGAAGTCGCTAAACAGCAACTAAAGGCTGAGTCAGCTAAAGAAGCCAAAAATATCAATGCATTTTTAGATGGTGTTAGTGATGATGTTTTATTCTTGAGCAAAATTCCTCCGATTCAAGGCATTATCAGAGCTAGAGTCGGTGGGAGAGTAGACCCACAACGTAATTACAACGCCTGGGTTGAGCAGTTGCAGACTACCTTTAGTGCCATGATGGAGCAGAAGCCCCATTATATGCAGTTGCGGTACTTAGACGAACAGGGCAACGAATTGGTGCGAGTTGATTCTGATGGCACTAACATCAAAGTTATCCCCAAAGCCGAGCTGCAAAACAAAGCAGATAGACGATATTTTAGCGATACGATGAAGTTGCCTGTTGGCAGTGTCTATGTCTCACCCGTGGATCTGAACCAGGAACGCGGTCAAATCGAACGACCTTTTAAACCAGTGATTCGATACGCTACACCAATTTTTGACTCAACTGGTCAAAATAGAGGAATTGCGATCGCCAATGTATTTGCCAACCAATTTATAAAAGCTTTTCAAGACGATAATCAACAAGCAGACGATAAAAATAAATATAAAGGCAAAGAGAACTTTCTGGTCAATCAACAAGGCTACTACATCTCCCATCCCAACCCCAAAAAGGAGTGGGGGTTTGAGTTCCGCAATAATGAAAAATTAGAAAAAGATTATTCGCAAGAACTTGCCAAGCAAATCTTAAGCAGTGAACAGGGATTTATTGACAAGGGAGGCTATCTCTTCAGCTACCATAAGGTTGATCCCAGTCCAAAGCAGCCGGAATTCTTGGTAGCTATCTCTAAAGTACCAAAAAATAGCGTTTTTGCTGCCATTAACTCATTTAAAATCGTCGCCATCCTAATTATTCTTGTTTCTCTGGCTGTGGTGCTGCCACTGGGAATTTATCGGGCACGCCAACTGGTAAATCTGATTAAGCAACTGATTAATGGAATATCCACCTCTAGCCTGCAAACTTTCTCTACCATAGAACAGCAAGAACGTGTGGCTAATCAGCAAGCTGCTTCGGTGAATGAAACCACCACCACAATGGATGAACTCAAAGCTTCTTGCCGCCAGTCATCTGAGCAAGCCAAAGCTGCCGCAGTCGCCGCACAGCAAGCTCTAGCGCTTGCGGAGAATGGCACCCAAGCAGTGGGAGAAACCCTCGAAGGGATGTTCACCTTGGAAAAAAAAGTGGGAGCGATCGCGGAACAGATTGTGAATCTTTCCGAGCAAGCCAGTCAAATTGGCAGCATTTCCCAGATTGTTTCTGACTTGGCAAACCAAACTAATATGTTGGCACTTAATTCATCAGTTGAAGCTGTCCGCGCTGGAGAATATGGTAAAGGCTTTGCCGTGGTTGCGAATGAGATTCGCAGATTGTCCGACCAAAGTCAAAAATCTGCCGAAAAAATTAATCTCCTGGTTTCTAATATCCAAAAAGCGATTAATTCCACAGTGATGGTGACAGAGGAAGGCACGAAGACAGTAAAAACGGGAGTGCAAATCGCTCAAAATACAGATCAAGCCTTCGCAGGGGTAGCGAAAGCCGTCAACCACATGGTTTTCAACAATCAACAAATATCGCTGAATCTGAAGCAGCAATTAGATGCCATTCAACAAGTCGTCGAAGCGATGAATAACATCAACAAAGGGGCAAAAGAAACCGCCACTGGCATCAGTCAAACCAGATCGGGCACCGAGCAACTTAACAAAGCTGCTCGGACTCTCAAGCAGATGGTGTAGTGTCGTGATTATTACCGAAAAATGATAGAAGACGAAGAACTCCGGAATCTGTATAAAATTTCTGGCGAAGAATGTTTGCAGAAACTGGAAGCAGGTTTGCTGCACTTAACACAGCACCCATTAGACAAAGTTACCTTGGAACGGTTGCGGCGAGAAGCTCACAGCCTCAAAGGAGACTCGAGAATTGTCGGGGTAGAAAATGTTGTCACCCTCACCCATCAAGTTGAAGAGATTCTTTTAAGCATTAAACGCCAAGAAATTATTTTCACTTCAAATGTGAGCGATCGCCTGACTCAAGCATTAGATGCAATTGGTCTTTTGGTACACGAAGCCGTAACTGGTGAATCGACTGGGGTTGACACGGAACAGATACTTGATGAGTTGATGCAAGTATTTTTAAAGTCAAAACAACACGACACTGACACGGAAGTTCCTTTTGTTGCAACTGGTCTGGGGAATCTCCCCACGACGCTGCCTTTAGTTGAAATCGCTCCAGAAAATGAACAAGACCCGCAAATACTACTTGAGCAAGGCAATCAATTTACCACAAACACCCCTATAGCACAAATTAACCGCAATGCTCCCCAACCAGGATTAATCTTTATAGAAGATGAAGAACTGCGGGATATTTATCAAGTTGCTAGCGAAGAACATTTAGACAAACTGGCAGATGGTTTGCAATATCTACAAAAGCATCCGCAGGACGAAGCTACTCTGGAAATGTTGCGACGGGAAGTCCACAGCCTTAAAGGAGATTCCCGAAGCGTCGGGGTAGAAAATGTAGTCACCCTCACCCATCAAGTTGAAAAGATTATCTTAAGCATCAAAGCAAGCGAGATTATTTTCACCTCAAATGTGTGCGATCGCCTTTATCGAGGATTAGATGCGATCGGTCTATTGATATATGAAGCTGTAACCGGTGAATCGAGTGGGGTTGATACCCAACAAGTACTTGATTTGATGCAAGCGGTTTTGGAGCCACAACAGCCACAGCCTTCTTCAGATGCAGTTGAACCAGAACAACAGGTACAAACCCTCGAAGTATCGGTAGCAGAAATCAACAGCAATGCTACCCAACTTGCACCAACTTTTATAGAAGACAAAGAACTGCGAGATATTTATCAAATTGCCAGCGAAGAATATTTGCAGAAACTGGCAAATGGTTTGCTACAGCTACAAAAGCACCCATCAGACGAAGCTATTTTGGAACAGCTGTTGCGGGAAGCTCACAGCCTTAAAGGTGACTCCAGAAGTGTTGGGGTAGAAAATGTAATTACCCTTTCCCATCAAATTGAAGAGATTTTCTTAAGTATCAAAGCAAGCGAGATTATTTTCACCCCAGATGTGAGCGATCGCCTTTATCAAGGATTAGATGCGATCGGTCTTTTAGTATACGAAGCCATTACTGGTCAACCGAGTGGAATTGATACCGAACAAATACTTGACCAGTTGATGCAAGCAGTTTCTGCACCAACTATTCACAAGTCCCTACCACTTCCTACGGAAATTCCTGTCACAGCAACTCAGGTTGACAAGGCTGAAATTGGTCAACCCTACCACATTGACACAATTCGCGTTCCAACTCGCCATTTCGATGCTTTAATGTCACAGGCTGAAGAACTAACATTTACCAAAACCGCCATAGCCCACACTGCCGCTGAAATTGAGGCAATGGCAACCATATGGTCAGAGTGGAAAGCTGTTTATAGCCAAGAAAAATATCTTGATTCTTCATCCTTAAATACTAATCCCTACGTAGAACGCCTAGAAAAAACGATCAACTCTTTGAGAACTTCAACTCAGGAAAACAGCACTAAACTAGACATTATCGTTGAAGAATTAAGAGAAAAAATTTACACCCTACGGCTTGTACCCCTATCCACCGTGTTTCAATTGCTTCCCCGTATAGTCAGGGATTTAGCCAGACAACAATCAAAAGAAGTGGAATTAATTATTGAAGGAGGAGAAACAACCGCTGACAAACGCATCCTTGAAGAAATCAAAGATTCCTTGATGCACATGGTTCGCAACGCGATCGATCATGGCATCGAGACTCCCGCAGAACGAGAAAAACTCGGCAAACCTCCCGTCGCCACTATTTGGCTTCGGGGCTACCGAACCCCCACTAACATCGTAATTGAACTGGCAGACGATGGGCGAGGGCTAGACATCGAAAAGATAAAACAAACCGCCGTCAAGCGTGGACTCTACAGCCCAGAAGAACTGGCAATTATGACTCCAAGCCAGATTTATCCCCTAATCTTGGCTTCTGGCTTCTCAACCCAGACTTTTATTACAGAAATTTCTGGCAGAGGTATCGGGTTGGATGTAGTACGCACGAACGTCGAACGGCTGCAAGGTAATATTCAGATAGAATCAACCCCCGGACAAGGATGCACCTTCCGCATCCAGCTAAACACAACCTTGGGAATCACCAATGTAGTACTGTTAGAAGTTGAAGGTATTGTCCATGCTCTACCAATTGAGTTTGTGCAAAAGACTTTACTTATCTCTCAAGAGCAAATTTTTACCACTGAAGATCGAGCAACTATTGACTTGGACGGTCAAGCTGTTTGTGTTGCAAATCTAGCTGATTTGCTGGAATTCTCAAATCCTGCTTATGCTTATGCCGCAAAAGAACAACAAAATAGTCGTCTGCGTTCTTGTATCCTGCTGAAGGTGGGAGAAGAACAATTCGGCTTGTTTGTCGATCGCATGATGCATACTCAAGAGATAGTAATCAAACCTCAGAGTCAGTTATTGAAACGGGTGCGTAATGTCATGGGAGCAACTATTCTCGGCTCCGGGGAAGTTTGCATGATTCTTAACCCCCCAGATTTACTCAAATCATTGCAGCAGCAAAATACATCTGTAGTCTCTATCAAACCAAGGAAAACAATTCTCAGGAAGCGTCTTATTCTCCTAGTAGAAGATTCTATCCCCGTTCGCACCCAAGAAAAACGGCTTTTGGAAAAAGCTGGATATGAAGTGGCGATCGCCGTGGATGGATTAGATGGTTATAACAAACTAAAAACCCGTGACTTTGATGCAGTGATATCTGACGTGGAAATGCCCAATTTAGATGGCTTGTCACTCACTGCCAAAATTCGTCAGCATGAAGAATATAAAGCATTGCCGATAATTCTAGTAACAACGCTTGCTTCCGATGAGGACATGGCAAGAGGATCTGAAGCGGGAGCTAATGCGTATATCATCAAAAGTAATTTTAATCAAGATGTTTTATTAGAAATATTAGGAAGACTTGTTTAATTGTTGTTAGTTGATAGTTGATAGTTGATGGTTGATGGTTGATAGTTGTTGGGCAATGGGCAATTGTTTAATGGGCAATTGTTTAATGGGCAATTGTTTAATGGGCAATGGGCCCTATCGCAATGGGCAATTGTTTAATGGGCAATTGTTTAATGGGCAATGGGAATAAAAAGAAGCGATCGCGTATTTCACTTGCCCCATGCCCCATGCCCCATGCCCCATGCCCCATGCCCCATGCCCCATGCCCCATGCCCCATGCCCCACTAACCACTAACTCCTAACTCCTAACTCCTAACTCCTAACTCCTAACTCCTAACTCCTAACTCCTAACCACTACTAATGCCTATTCGAGTTCTGTTAGTTGAAGATTCACGGATTGCTCTAGTAATTTTGAAAAGAATTCTGGACTCATCACCGGAGATTGAAGTAGTGGGAGAAGCTCGTACTGGTTTAGAAGCTTTGACACTGATTCCCGAAGTTGAGCCAGATGTCATTTGTACAGACCTTCATATGCCTCAGATGGATGGTTTGGAATTTACATTTCAAGTCATGGCACTTTATCCTCGACCGATTTTAGTAATTAGTGTTTCGGTGCAGGAAGACGATGCTAAACATGTTTTTGAGCTTTTAGAAGCAGGAGCGGTGGAGATTTTTCCTAAGCCAACCGCAGGACTGGCAACAAATAATGAGTTGTTTAAGCAGGAGTTGATTAATAAGATTAAAATCTTGTCTGGGGTAAAAGTATTTAGAAAAAAGCGAAAGTCCCCCTTGCAAGTAAAAAATTTAGAGGCTGACAATTTTTCTGCTTTCGCTTATAAGTCCTACATCAAACCAAAAATAGTAGTTATTGGTGCATCTACAGGTGGTCCCCAAGCCTTGAAAGAACTTTTCACTCAGTTACCAGCGGATTTTCCTCTGCCAGTAATTTGTGTGCAACACATTTGTTTCGGTTTTTTACAGGGATTAATTGATTGGTTAGCAACTAGTTGCCGGTTGACAATTCAAATTGCTCAAGTTGGGGATATGCCAAAACCAGGGAAGATTTATTTTCCAGCAGAACAGCAGCATTTAAAATTGGATGCTTGGGGTCGATTTATTTGCTCTGATTCACCACCAGTGGCAGGACATTGCCCTTCTGTAACAGCTTCATTTGAGTCTGTAGCCAAGTTCTATGGCAAGGCAACAGTGGGAATATTGTTAACTGGTATGGGTAGAGATGGAGCGGATGGAATGCAGGCGATCGCTCAAGCTGGTGGTTTTACTATCGCGCAAGATGAAGCCACTTCTGTAGTGTTTGGAATGCCTAAAGAAGCAATCAACTTAGGAGCGGCAAAACAGATATTACCAATTGAAGCGATCGCACCAAAGCTACTAGCTCTGTTGCAACAGACTTATTGAGATGTGGAGAGGATATGTCAAAGGCAGAATTTTTGAGTGTAGAGTTAACAGAGGCTTTTGTTAAGTTAATTGCCCAGCAAACCGGATTAGAGATTAGAGAGCGAGACCAAGCAGATTTAAGCGAAAAAATATTTGTCAGGATGAAAGCTATCAATATATTATTTCCAGAAGAGTACTATCAACTCTTAGGATATAGTACGGTACAAAGCTATCAAGAATGGCACAGACTTGTTTTACTGCTGACTAATCTAGAAAGTTATTTTTTTCGAGATAAAGAGCAGTTTAATCTTTTACGCGATCGCATTCTTCCAGAACTAATTCAACGTCAACAAAATAAGAAAACTCTCCGCATTTGTAGTGCAGGATGCTCAACTGGAGAAGAACCATTATCTCTCGCTATTGTCCTTAAAGAACTCATTCCCAATCCAGAGCAATGGAACTTGACGATTTTGGGTGTAGACATCAATCAAGAAGCACTGAAAAAAGCGAGACAAGGAATTTACACACCTTGGTCGTTGAGGAGCATTGATCCAGAAATAATGCAGCGATATTTTTTGCACTTTAACAATCAATATTATCTTGATATGCAAATTCAGCAAATGGTAAAATTTAAATATATAAATTTAGTCAAAGATGCTTTCCATGAACACAATGAGATGAGAGATATTGACTTAATTATTTGCCGCAATGTTTTCATTTACTTTGAAGCATCAGCCATTGCAAAAGTATTAGATAAATTTCACCATATCCTCCAACCATCAGGATATCTGATCGCAGGTCATACAGAACTTTGTGGTCAGGATTTAAGCCACTTTGAGACAAAATTATTTCCCGAATCACTAGTTTATATTAAAAAAAGCGTTTGATAAACAAAATGAAAGAACATTCCTATCTCACCTTTAGCTTAAATAACTACCTTTACGGCATCAACCTAGTTTACGTCGAAGAACTTTTTTCTCTACCAGAGTTAACACCCATCCCAGAAAACCCATATAAAATCGTTGGGCTTGTTAATCTCCGGGGGAATATTGTGCCAGTCATGGATTTGAATTTCAGCTTAAGCTATCAATCACTAAACTATCGTTTTACAGATAGTCTATTGGTTTTAAAATGGCAAGAATTCCGACTGGGCATCATTGTTAATCAAATCTATGAAGTCATAGATATATCCCCGCAGGAAATTACCACTCAACTTGATTATGAGCGAGAATTGGCGGTAGTTGAACAAAGAAAAATCATTGCTGGTTTTGCCAGTACTCCGGGAAATATTTTCATATTGAGCAATCCAGAGAATTGGTTTAAGTATGTAGAGATACAAGAGATTTTGTCTTGGAAAAACTTATTAGAACAACAAATTATTTCTAACCATAATGCAGACAAATTTCCTGTTAATAACTCTGAATTATTATTGAATCAACAGCCTGTCTTTTGCCCAAATGCAACTTTGGAAGAAACAACAACTTTTCCAAAACAAGCTGATAATCTAAGACTTCCACCAGAAAGTCAGGATTTAAAGACTTTTATCACCTTAGCAGTATTTACTTTAAATGGTAATCTTTTTGGCATTGATTTAGAAATGGTACGAGAATTTACCGATATCCGCCAAGTAACTCCTATTCCCTGTGTGAAAGCGCATATCATCGGTAACATGAATTTGCGAGGTGAGATTCTCACCTTAATTGATATTTGCGGATTGTTGAATTTACCGTTGATGGGTATAGCTAATAATTCTAAGGCAATGGTTGTGGAGGTTGAGGGTATAGTTGCTGGTTTAATGGTAGAAGAAGTTTGCGATGTGATGTTCTCCCTGAACCCACGAGAGATAAGAACAGTGCCGACTGCTATCCATTCAGTTAATGATGAATATTTTCAAGGGGCAGTTCTTTATCATGAAAAAATAATGAGCATTCTGGATTTGCCAAAAATCTTCTTTAACGGTGGTTTAATCGTTGATGAGGTAATTTGATTCAAAAAGTTAGATTCCCGACTTCTTAAAGAAGTCGGGAATCAGTTCCACCGGGAATTTTCACGCTATTATCTAGGATTGCTATACTACTTTTCCTAACTTTAAATAATCCGAGTTAAGTTTTTTTAAATTAACTGTAAAATTTCATTAATTGCGAACTTTTAGACTTTGATTTAGTTAACTATGGTCTAACCTACGGCATAATGATTTAGAGTATATTTACTTAGTTGGGAGCAGTCTATGAGCCAAATAGCTGTTATTTTCTTAAGCTCTAAGTTTGACACGCATAAATACCAAATCAGGGTCAGCATTTTTCTTTATTGACAAAGGTGGTAATTTTTTAATTTATTACAAATGACATTAACAAGGCTGACTAAAGAGTTAGACAACCTGAGTAAAGATGATAGTGATGGAGTGCTAATTATAAGCAACCATACAGTCGCTTGGAATCTTTATCTTACCTGTGGTAAATTGCTTTATGCTACAAGTGAGGTGCATCCTGTAAGGCGTTGGGACAGAGCCTTAAAGCAGCATTGCCCTAACTGGAACTGGGGTGTTGACTCCTCTGAGTTGTCGAAAGACCTGCCTTGGGAATGTCAGATTCTCGCTCAAGGCATCAGTCAAAGGCAACTGAGCGCTATCCAAGCTAAGTTAGTGATTCGTAATATTGTCCAAGAATGTTTTTTTGAGCTAAATGGCTACGCAGACTTGAGGATCGACTGGAAACCCAGCCAAAAACATATATGGCATCTCTCTATGGCGGTCATACCCTTGTCTTCCTGGGAAATTCTGTCAGTTGTAAACAAAGCAACGAACATGCAGCAAAGATGGCAAGCTGCTGGTTTAGGTGACTTCAGCCCGACCGTTGCTTTAGTTTTGAAGCCAGGAGTAGACCCTCAAGCGCTGCCAATTTTCCAGAAGTATCTTAACAGTCAGTTCACCTTATGGGATATTGCTTTAGAACAAGAAAAATCGGTGACAGAGGTAACTCTCTCCTTAATTCCTTGGGTTGAGAAGGGTATGCTGGAATTGCAAAACATTCCAGATTTACAAGTACCGACTGTCAAACAGACAGTTGCACCAACACTCCCCCAATTCAAAATCCAGCGTCCCAAATTTGACCAGAAACAACCTTTAATCGCCTGTATTGACGATAGTCCCGTGTTGGCTCACACTTTAAAAAAAATCTTGATACCAGCCGGGTATAAAATGTTGAGTATTCCAGAGCCGATGCGAGGGTTCTCCCAACTCATCGAACACAAGCCTGATTTAATTTTATTAGACCTGCTTCTGCCAAATGCTGATGGCTATAGTATCTGTAAATTTTTGCGAGACACTCCCGTTTTTAAGGACACGCCGATTATTATCCTGACAGGTCAAAATACGCCAATCGATCGCGCCCATGCTACCCTAGTTGGTGCAACTGAGTTTTTAGGCAAGCCTCCACAGCCGCAAGAATTGCTATATATTGTTCAAAAATATCTTGGGCAATGAAAGTCATCTAAAGTTGGTTAACAAAAAGCCGGATAACAAAGGAAAATGTGAAAATTTCTCTGTTATCCGGCTTTTTCAAGTTTTACTTTCTGGGAATTTGATGATTAGTTTCAGATGCTAATCTCAAATTTTTCTGCCTTTTATGTCTTTGTTTTTCTTGATAAACACCCTACACAGTAGTCCCCAGATGACTCTTAATTCACTCATTGCAAATTGATTGAGAAATGAGCAATTAAAGTATTCCTTTCGTAGGACAGCAAGTAAATATGCAGGAGATTGGGGTTATCTTTATCAAGGTGGATAGCTGACCCATCAAGTGCTAAGTGGTGATGATCTATCCACTTATCTTTTGAATCTAGCAAAACACTGAAGTAGGGGCTTTTATCTGGATGATTCTTTTCTAATTCTTCATAGCTTTGATAAAAAGGAGGTATTCCAATTCCCAAAGGCATATACAAACCCTTGGAATAGTCTGTTACTGCCAACTTTGGAAGTTCCTTTAAATTGACACCGCTGATGAATAATTTATTTGTTTCACCAGTCTTTGTATCGCTGAATAACAACTCAATTTCTTGTAAATTCTGCTCAACACCTACAGGCTTAATGTTCCTCAAAATCGCTTTTTGAAATTTGCCTATTCTCCAGTATTCATTTCCCCAAGGTTTTTTAGAATCGTAAAATCCTGGGGGACGGAAAGTCGCAAATTTTATTTCATTTTCATTGTTGTAAAAATCTTTCCAAGTTGTCAGATTTGTCGCTAGTGTAGTTCTAACTTTTCTTGCTTGCTCTCCTGATACAATTATTCTTTCATCGGGCAGAAACTTAGTAGCAACTTCTTTTTGGTCAATTACTTTTCTCAGCAAATCAGTTCTTACTAGTGTGCCTTTCGGATCTTGCCAATGTTCTAATCTCCACCAATGCTTCCAATAAGACATCTTATTGATATTTTCAAAGACATTTTTGTAGAGTCCCATCGGGAAGGTAAACCAGCTTTGATAATAAAGGGATTTATTACTATCCTCTTTAGTAAAAAGCAAAATTTCCCAATATCCTGCATTTAAGCAGTTATTAGCTAAAGCAATCTCAGTGAGATTTTGCTTTTCAAAACCATCTCCTCCGCTAATTTCTATATGTTTTGAATTAGCAGGAAAACTAATCTGTTGTCTGTTCCACTCTCTGTCTGTTAAGGCGATTACTTCTAAACCTTCATCTTTTTTAACCCATTCAGGTGCTTTCGGTACTAAGAGTGTCAGATCAACATTTTTTACAACTATCTTTGCTGTTTTTTTGTTAGTCGGCTCCAGTACAAAATCGAAGTGAGTATTATCTCTTTTGACAACTGTTAACTTTCTGCTAGAATATCTTTGGAAACTTTTGGCTAATAAAGCGGGATTTTCGGGATATTCGGTATTAGATATTTCTTGTAATTTTACCGACATTGTATTGTCAAATTTATATCTGGAAGTAAACCAGAAAGCTCCCACACTAATCAAACCAAGAGATACAACGAGAGTACTGAATAAAATCTGTTTCTTCGTAACTCTTAAATTAGCTTTGCCAAGTAGGGTATTGCTCTTGACTCTTTGCACCGCTGATGTATTACTCATTTGGAGAAGTCCACCAAATTAGAATTCTTGTCGAATAAGATACCCTATACGTTGAGTATTTATATTACTGTTAATAAAAAAATTAACATGAACCATTTTTCTAAACTGACGCACCTATAACTGGCGTTAAGAATATTTCTTTAAGTTTTGATTTGGCGCTTTTATTAAATCACAATATCTCGCTCAAGCAGTTGGTAATTAAATATTTATACCGCCTCCATTGATTTGAATAACAGCTAAACATGAATGAAAAATCGGAACATGCATAAAGCTGTTGCGGGTACTTATAAGTTTTTTATCGTATGGGAATGCGATCGCCCAGTTATTAACTAATCATATTAGGTATGCTTCAACTCTTGATTGGTCGAAGTTACGCTACCTGCATACGGCTGCGGTTAGGTCGATATTAATCGAAAAATACAGTAAGAGCGATCGCGAAAAATTCCTCTAGAGAAACTGTGCTGGAAAATATTCCGTTAGTTCAGCTTTCACCTGATGAAACTTCAGGAGGTGCAATAAGGTTCAACAAGAATGGTGAGCTGGAAAGAAAACCAGTTTTAGTTCAAGTCGTTAAGGGTAAATTTGAAAGAGTGGATGAAAATTAGTTCCCATCTAATTCTTTCTTTTCTTCTTTGCGACTCTCTCTTGAAAAGGTCTGATGCCTTCTCTTCTCCTTCACCAGACGCCAAGGGCGAACGAGAGGCACGCGGCTACGGCAACGCATGCATAATCGCGAACGGAGGAAACCTCCGCTCAGACTTTTCGCTGCGACTTTGCGTGAGGAAAAAATTATTAAAAAGCAACTTTCATCATTTCTAACAAACACTCTGCGTTACTCTGCGCTTACCTCAGCTCACGAGTGCGTTTAAAAACACAAAAGTAAATAGCCCCCTCTCTGCAAACAAAGAGGGGGAAATCAAGCCTAAGATTCTGGCTTACGCTTGATTCTCAAAGTAAGCTTCTAGCGCTTTGTTCACCAACTCACTCATCGGTTTACCTTGACTGGTAGCAGCTGCTTTCAGCTTGACGTACATATCATCTTGAATGCTGACTCGATGCCGACTTTTACTGCTGGCAATGGTAGTATTAGCGATCGCTACCTCTTTCCCTCCACTTTCTTCTACCACCGCACCAGTTGTAGAATCTGCCATCGTTTCCACCAAACCATCGCTATCATCTGTAATTTCTGGCTCCCCAACAACTTCAGATTCGTAATTAGCGGCAAATTCCCGAAGCGCATCAAACCCAACGCGATCGCAAAAATCACCAAAGCTTTCCCCAGTTTGCCGCGACTGCTTGAAGAACACAAAAATCGGCTCTAGCTGCGTTTCTATGTCATTATGGTGTAGCCTTTCCATATAAGGTAACGCCAATCTAGTTTGAGCCGGCGAACCTCCCAGCCATACTTGGTAACTTTCTGGAGCGCTACCCACTAACCCCAATTCTGCCATGTAAGGACGAGCGCAACCGTTCGGGCAACCTGTCATCCTTACCACAAAATGTTCATTTTGTAAACCCACTTTATCTAATGAAGAGCGAATTCTTTCTAAAATCCCCGGTATTGCTCGTTCTGATTCGGTGATTGCCAAGCCGCAAGTCGGCATCGCAGGGCAAGCCATCGCATAGCGCACCAAAGAATCTATTTTACCAGGGTCTGTGACGACACCGTGACGCTCTAGAATCTCTTCAATAACTTGTTTTTTCTCAGGTTCGATATCAAAGAGAATCGCGTTGTGATGCGGTGTTAAACGGATGGGCAAGTTTAATTGTTGAACAACTTCCCGCAGTCCGGTTTTCAGTTGCAGAGAACCTTCATCTTTGATGCGACCATTTTCGATGGAAACGCCTAAAAACAGCTTACCATCGCCTTGTTCGTGCCAGCCGAGAAAGTCTTGATATTTCCACTCTGGCAGTTCTTTAAAGGGTGTGAGTGATTTGCCAAAGTATTCTGCGACCTTTGACTTGAACTTTTCAACCCCCCAATCGTGGATGAGATATTTTAGTCTAGCGTGACGGCGGTCAGTGCGATCGCCATAATCTCTTTGAGTCGCAACAACCGCTTTAACTATCTCGTAAACGTCATCTTTCGTTACATAGCAAATCGGATCAGCCATGCGTGCGAAGGTTTCTTCTTTGTTGTGCGTCCTTCCTAAACCACCACCAGCAAAGACGTTAAATCCTTCTAATTCACCCTTATCATCGGTTATTACCACCAAAGTGAGGTCTTGGCTATACAAATCAATCGAATTATCTCCCGGAACCGTCACGCAAACTTTGAATTTGCGCGGCATGTAGAGATTGCCGTAAATTGGTTCTAAGCTATCTTCAGCAATCGACTTACTATTATTTTGCCGCGCTGCCTTGACTTCTGGCTTTTCTTCGGCACTAATTACTTTTTCTCCATCCAGCCAAATATCGTAATATGCGCCGGTTTGCGGTTTGAGCAAGTCAGAGATATTTTTGGCATATTCCCAGGCATACTGATATTCTGGGCGATTTTTGAATGGTGCTGGGGGAGCCATAACGTTACGATTGACATCACCGCAAGCGGATAAAGTCGAACCCATATTTTTGACCATACCAGCGATCGCCGCTTTGAGATTTTTCTTTAAAATCCCGTGTAACTGAAACCCTTGACGGGTAGTTACTCGCATTGTATGGTTGCCATAATCATCGGCGAGCTTGTCTATAGTCAGATACAATTGTGGGGGAATAAAGCCACCCGGACTGGTGGTTCGCAGCATAAACTGGTAATCTTTTTCCTGTCCCTTGATGCGATTGTCGCGGTTATCCTGCTGGTAAGAACCGTGAAACTTGAGGATTTGTACTGCATCTTCGCTAAAGTGAGTAGTGTCCTGAAGTAGTTCGCTGGCAACAGGTTCGCGTAAAAAATTACTATGTTCTTTCAGACCTTCAACTTTAGAAGGTTTACGGTTGGCGGTAGGGGCAGGAGCAGATTTAACCATTAGAGTTGTATAGTGTTCTCAATAAGGCATTATTTTACGCCGAAGCAGCTAGTTCTTAGCACTTATTCGGCTATCGATCCCCGGTAATCCGGTCGGAATCAAGAGGAATATTTTACATTTTAACATGGCAAAAGCTGGGTTTATCAGTGATGCAACACTTAACAAACCCAGCAATATTTTATATGGTTATGAGTCGCTTCTAGAAATTGGTTGAAGCTACGATTTAAACCAAAGGGTAGCGCTAAAAGTTATAGGAGTCTTGTGTGAGGAGGCTGACGGTAGATTACATTTTACTTGAAGCGAACACCGACACCAGTTTGGATGCTCAGAGCAGAAGCAGGGCTATTTTGGTAGGCATCAATTCCTAAAGTAGCATTACTGTAGAGCAAGAAATTTTTAGTAACTTCAGATTCTACACCAGCAGTTACAGCCACGCCATCTTTGTTGCCGAGGGGACTTGGTTTACCGTTTGCTTCCACAAAAGAGTAGCCAAGACCTAAAAAGGCGTTGGTGTTTTTAGCAATACCCACATCAGCGGAAACTTGAGGGATAATAGCAGTTGTTTGGTCGCTCCAAAGAACATGACCGCGTGCTGAAAATGGAGTATCTCCTAATTTCAAGCGACCTGTAAGATTACCACCAAAAGTTGCCGCATCACCTGTTTGTCCACCGTTGGTAACACCAATTCCCACACCAGCACCGACATAGCTGGCGTCAGTACCATTTTTGGTTTGAGCAGAAGCTTGACCGGCAGAAAGAAAAATAGGAGCAACTACTAAAGAAGACAATGCAGAAATTGTCACAAAAGACTTGATAAAGCGCTTCATAATGTCACCGAATTTGTAGGTGTTGCATTTAAAGTCTAGGTCGAGAATCAATGAAAAAAGTTCCAGAAAATTTCGATAATTTCTGAATAAATTGTCACTATTAATGCACGTCACTGAGAAGACAATTACCCACAAATATTAATAAGCTGTTATCATTACGGAGATTTTTTTTTACATCCGGCATTTTTTCACATAAGTAGACAGTTTTTTAACTGGTACAAACTTGAGAAATAAAAGTTTGTCTACTTAAGTCAAAAAAAGAGCCTTTACAAACTGTGTATTTTCTCAAGTTAGAAATAATTATGACTGACGCAAAAATCTTCTCAAACCCTCCTTCCTCTGTGAACTCTGCGTCGCGCCAGATGCTTCAAGTCGGCAGAGCCGACGGCAGGTGCGCGTCTGCCGGGAAACCCGTCCAACGCACTGCCTCCCCAACGCACTGGCTTCTCTGCGGTTCGTTTTTTTCAGTCAACATAAAATGTAGACGAATGTCAATCGCGCACCCTAAATATGGGTTTCGGTGCGTTACGCTCTCGCTAACGCACCCTACAATGGTTTTACTGTTTAGGCAATCCGATGAAGTGTGGATATAAAGTTGATTGTTGAAAATTATCCCAGCGAGTAAATAATGCTAACTACGACAAAAACGTTGTCTGGTTTGATGGGTTTGTGTATCGGTGATGCTTTAGGTGTCCCAGTAGAATTTACTAGCCGTGTTGAACGAATTAAATCGCCAGTAACATCGATGCAGGGTTATGGAACTTGGAATGTACCACCTGGCACATGGTCTGATGATAGTTCATTGACGTTTTGTTTGGCAGAATGTCTTTGTAACGGTTTTTCTTTGGATGCGATCGCCAATTCATTCTCGCGTTGGTATCATGAAGCGTACTGGACTGCCCACGGTGAAGTCTTTGACGTTGGTAACACCACATTTTTAGCGATAGCGAAGCGCTGCTGCCTTCGGCAGATCGCTAACTATAAACAAGGAATTCCACCTTTGGAAGCCGGAGGAAAGACGGAAAATAGTAATGGTAATGGTTCTTTAATGAGAATCTTACCTATGGCTTATTATCACAAAAGCTTAACTTTTGCAGAATTGATTTCGCGGGTACACCAAGTTTCTTGTATTACCCATGCTCATATGCGATAGCGAAGCGCTGCTGCGAAGCGCAGATCGCAAATTGCCTGCGGTATATATATCAGTATCGCAGTTTGCCTTTTGCAAGGAGTTGATCCGCAAGCAGCTTATTTACAAGGTTTAGAAAACATTCGCTCCTTTTACTCTACGTCTGTTTACGCTTTGGAAATGCCGCATTTTTCCAGAGTCTTCGGTGGCGAAATTGACAAATTACCACTCGAAGACATTCGTTCTAGCGGCTATGTAATTGATACTTTAGAAGCGTCGCTTTGGTGTTTATTAAAAACTTCTAACTACGCCGAGGCAGTACTCAAAGCGGTAAATTTAGGGGGAGACACTGATACTACTGCCGCTGTAACTGGTGGGTTGGCGGGAATTTATTATGGGGTGGAAAATATTCCCTCAGAATGGGTTGAGCAAATTGCCCGAAAACAGGACATTATTAATTTAGCAGAACGTTTGGCAGCGGCTGTTTACGCAAAGTAGAGACGTGACAATGAAACGTCTCTACTCCTTAATTTTGACTTGTTCGGCAATCCATTCGAGATAGGGTTGAGAATCGGCAATAATGGGTAGAGCGATGATTTCTGAAACTTCGTAGGAATGCAATTCGCGAATTTTGGCTTCTAAGGTGGGAAATAGCGCCAAATCGGTTTTAATCAACAATTGCCATTCTTGCTCTTTGTGTAGTTTTCCTTGCCAAATATAAATTGAGTGAATTGGCAGTAAACTTACACAAGCCGCGAGTTGAGCTTCTACAAGAGCATTAGCGATCGCTTCTGCTTCTTCTATTGAAGCAGTTGTCACTAATACCACACCATAGCCGACTGAGCTATCCATATCAACAACTCATTAATTGAATAATAGTTATGAGTTATAAGTTATGAGTTTGTAATTGCTAATAACTTATAACTCATGACTAATGATTAAACACCAGACAAAGAATATACCTGACCATCAATTAACAGTCGCGTGATCCCCTTAGCTTGCAGATGAGTTCGCGCTTTGTGGAGCATTTTACTATCTGGAACTTTAATTACGCGATCGCGCTTGGTAGAGAAGCGCTTTGCTACTCGGTGGTTATCAAATATCGGCAAAGTTCTTTGCTGAGTTTCGATGGTGGGAATTTGCCCCAAATCGCCAAAATCTTTCAGCGGTCGAGTGATTAATTCTGAGGAGCGATCGATTACTAAATAGCAAGTTTTGGGCAAATGAGCTGCCGACAATGGCAAAACTTGCACCGCGACATCACCATTAGCTCGTCTTGTGACTAAAGGTCTTGGCTCCTCAAAGTCGTCATCATCCTCATCAAAATCATCATCATCTAAATCGTCGTCTAAATCGTCCAAATCCTCTGACTCGTCTAGCAAGTCTTCGCCCAGCATTTGCGCGATTACAGTCGGGTTTGGACGTTCACCCTCTAACATTGGGCTAGGAATACTAGCTATTTCTTGGGGCTTTTGTTCTAGAAGTTCTAATTGCTCCGCTACTGGTTGTCTTGGTATCGGTGTCGGTGCTGAGGAACGCCGGCGCACCCGTCTGTTAGCGGCTGCTTCCTCGTCGGTTTCATCTTCTTGGTAAGGTTGTGCCTCTACTACTGGTGGAGGCTCAACAACTTTGATTTTTGGAGGTGCCTTGCGCGGACTTGGCAAAGAAGTTTTCGGCAATTCCGGTGGAAAGCTTTCTTCCTTGGGAGTTGCTTTCACCTCGACTTCTTTGACTTCTTTCTCTTTTTGTGGTAGAAGTTTCGATTGCACTTGGTCATAGTTTACCTGCGCTCTGCCTTCAGGAGTTCGGGCAGCCCGCTTTAAAGAAACGAGGTATTCGTACTCGTCTTCTGGTAAGGTACTTTTGAGCAAGCGACTAATTGTCGAATTACTAACTTCATAGCGTTCTGCCAAAGTTGAAGTTGTTTCGGCAGTCTCTCGATATAACTTAAGAATTTCTTGTTTATCAGAATCTGTTAGTTTTCTCACGGTAGATACCAAAATTTTTGTTAAGCTCGTTTTCGTCCGCCGACACGCCGCGATCGCACTTTAGATGCGTCATATTCCAAGGCTGCGCTGATGCCAAATAACACTCCACTTATTACCCAAAATACCTCTAGTATCTCTCCACTTTGATAATTGGGAATCCGATTGGCATATTGAAACCACATATCTGCTATGTAGAGCGAAAACGCTGCGGCTGCAATCATTCGCCAAGATAGAGAAGCTCGTCCGCCCCAAAAAGCTAGCAGTAGCGTGGTGGCGATAATTAACAATAACACGTCGCTGACAATGTAAACAGTACTTAAAACCAAAGCGATATTTTCTACCCCTGATGGCACTTGTTCGGTGACATTTACTCCTTGTGGTTGCTGAGAAATTAGCCACGCCAAAGCGCTGCCAAATGCTCCAATTGCCGACACAATCATCCACTGCCATTTTTCCAGATTGAGTCGCCTAGAAGCAACTGCTAAAATCATGCCTACACCAAGGAACAAATAAGTCACCACAAAAAATACATCACCTAGGGAAACGATTGGCTCTTCTTTTAATACTATTTCCGTATAGCCGAAAAATATTCCGCCAAGAAAATAAGAAAGCATCCCAATGCCAATTGCCAGCCAAACATTGCGATCGCTGACAATTTGCGGACTGCGCCAATTCCTTAAGCATAATATCCCGGCACTTAAATAAGCCAATGCTTCAAAAATATTTGTACCAATTACGTACCAGGCAGCACGACTTTGTGTGCCGTCTGCTCCTGGAATTTTGGCACTAAACAACAAAAAGTACAATAGTGCCAGCACACCCCAGGCAATACTAGCCAAAACGATGTTTCTCGTTTTGAACAGGGATTTAGTCGGATATGAATTGTTGTAAGATGCTCTCATATAACTTAACTGTATAAATACATTCACAGCAGTGCAGTATTTTGGCAATTGGGTGCAGTCAACGGTTGATGTGACTAAAGGGTTCATTTAACTTCAAAGCGTAGTCGAAAATTCTTTCACCAAAAGAAACTGCCGATGATATGTTGGTTATTGCCATAGTTTACTCAGTGGAGATTGATTTAGCCAACTGATAAAGTGCGATCGCTCTCCCGATGGCATATCTTGTAATGTACCAGCCACAAGTTTTGCAAAGTTGGCATTGCCAAAATATCCTTTCCCCAATCGATGCAGTTCTTGCAAAAGCAGAATTACATGATTTTCTTGCCAAGCGGGAAGTTTGGCTAACTGCAATGGGTTGGTTGTCAGCAAGTTACGAGTTGTCTCTGATGAGGATACCTGGGGAAATTGCTTTTGTTGCAAAACGGACGCAATATCTTTCTCAAATAATGACGCTTGTCGAGTCCCTAAAAGCTCTTCAATGTCAACATAAACCGCTTGCAGTAGCAATAAACTGGCTTGGATCAAAATTCCTGTCTTGCTATGACTACCAGTGTCACTATCTAGTTGCTCTAAACGGATTTTACCCCAAACGCTGTAGCGCTCCGGTTCCTCTAGCAAGACACAGGCTTTACCTCGATTATCAGTTAATTCCCTCCACAACGCTCTAGCTTCTTCCTCTTGATTAGCCTTGAAGACGCTAATCAAACGAAACGTTAGCTCCTGATAATAAAGGATCGGCACTTGCTGATCCCGTTTTGGGTGCTGAATCGACGATATTTCAACATCCTGCCGTTTGAGAATAAACATGGCACACCGAAATTAACTTTTGACAGGGGCATTCTTGATATGCTATCTATAATGGCACCGCAAGCTTATTGGCTCATAGTGCTTTCTTCTGGGCTTTTGGTTTGAGCGCATCCATTTGTTCCAACTCATTCACAACACAATATACAAGCGTGCAATACTCCCTAATTGAACGTTTTTCGTCTAAATTGGTAATAAGCAACTTCTTCAAGCCTAGGAGTGAAAATGCATAATCTATAATAGATTGCATTTTGCCCTTAAGCACATATATAATAAACGCTGACTCTTTCGAGGGACAATGATTTAATTTGGGTGTGTAACTCAGGGGATAGAGTAGCTGCCTTCTAAGCAGTCAGTCGCAGGTTCGATTCCTGCCACACCCGTTTTAACTAAATACGAACCCTCAAGCATAGTAGCATGATATGATGAAGTCAGATTGAGGGTTCATTTTGCTGCATCATACTAAAAACAAAGGTGATATTGCTGCAACCAAAGCCATAGCCGACCTAACATTGAAAGGATACTTAATTCTTACACCCGTCGTTTGCGAACATTTACCTTTTGATTTTGTTGCGTACAAAGATGACAAATTTTACAGAATACAAGCTAAATATTCTGGAGACAATAGAGTAGTAAATAAGACTATTTGGGTGGATAAAAACGGTATCCACCGCAGAAAGTATAATACAAAAGACTTTGACTTTTATGCGGTTTATCTGCCTGATATAGATAAAGTTGTTTATCCATCAATTAACTTTGGTGGTTGCTGCATCAATACCCAAATACCTAATTCAGCTACACCGTTTTACTGGTGGGAGGATTTTACAGACTTTACTAAGGAAGCGCTGAAGCGCACTTATAAAGAATTTGGTGTAGACTTAACAACCAGAAAGGTTAACCCAGACTCTAGAATTCACACTAGAAAAGTAGAAAGACCTTCTAAAGAAGAACTGGAAAAACTAGTGTGGTCAAAGCCAACAGCGCAAATAGGCAAAGACTTTGGTGTTTCTGATAAAGCTGTAGAAAAATGGTGTAAGACTTATGGGATAGAGAAACCCCCTAGAGGATATTGGGTTAAAAAGGCTTATGGAAAAATAGAAGAATAGTTAAGCGATATCTTTTTTAAAGAGGTTTCATCTGCTCAAGTACCTTGTTGTCAAGATACTTTTGTTCAATCATCTCTACTGAATTATCGCACCATTTAGCCACTACAGCAGTGGGAACAACGGCAGGTGCGCGTCTGCCGGGAAACCCGGACGCCAGACGCCTCAAGTCGGCAAAGCCTTTCGGCAGTCGCTCATGGGGGAAACCACGCCACATGCTTCAAGCCGGGAAACCCGTCCAACGCAGTGGCTCCCCAAGACCGCGCTGCCTCACCACGGCGCTGGCTCTCCAACGCACTGCCTCCCCTTAGCAATTTGTTCTGAGATGAAAGTATCACGACAAGAATATGGGGTTGTTTTGCGTTCTACTAAAGAATCTACAATTTTATCCCAGGCACGGCGAGAAAAGTTTCTATAATGTATTGATAATCCTTCGGGAGAGGGAAATACTAAAGATTCTGGTTCAGGATTTTCCGGCTTAATTTGTAGGAGTAATAACTGTAGTTTGTGGTTACAGTTAAACACTCGCTTTTTATTATTTTTAGAACCATTAACTCTGACTCTTTCACCGTTACCTACCTGAACTAACGCACCTTCAAAGGTAATCCTAGAACAATCCGATATAACATGTTTCCACTGTAAACCGATCGCTTCCGAAGGTCTACAGCCAGTTAAAAATAAAAACTCTACAAATGGTGCATAATAACTGTAGCCTATACCTTTAGTTGGTTTGTGATTTCTAAAAGCCTGAATTATTTTTTGCTTTTCCTCTTCACTGAAAGCATTAGGTTCTGAATTATCTTGCCATTTATGCTTGGGGAGTTCATTATACATTCCATCAAAAAAATTATTTGTAACTAAACCGTGTTTCATTCCCCATTTACAGGCTGCTGAAAGATACATCAGTACATCTTTTACTTGTGAATTGGTTGTTTGTTGCAACAGCGCAAGACGAATTTTTATAGGTTCATCCAATAATTGATATGAACAGCGTTTAATATGTTTCTCAAGTACAGCTAGTTTATCCAGCGTTGTAGGTTTTAAAGCTTGACGCTTGTAGTCAATATATTCATCCCACAATTCTGAAATTGTTGATACCTTCTGCGCTGACTCTGGTTTGACTATAGATAAATGTCTCTGCGGTTTGTACTTGTCAAGTGTTTCATCAAAGCAGTCAGCGAGTATGTCTAGTTCTATTTCGTTTGCCTTTTGTTCTGCTAGCTTTAAATTATCTGGGGTATCGGCTAAACCAAGCGCTATATACCTTTTGTTGTTACCACATACTTGCTTTGGCAGTCTCAATCGCAATCTATCTTGAAAAGATTCGATGGCTACCGAACCGTTGGTAGCTTTCTGTGTTGTGTTCATGCTCTCGATTTTGGCTATGAATATCATGTATTTTACAAAATCGTAGCCAAATCATAGCCAAAAAAACAAGTAGGATATCCAATAATAGACAAAAAAGCAAGATGGGATGCTCAAAAACCAGAATTTTGAACATCCTATCACTTGAAATGCTTGATTTTTCGTACTCTCAAAAAAGCCCGTGACGAGGATTGAACTCGTGACCTCACCCTTACCAAGGGTGTGCTCTACCACTGAGCCACACGGGCAAAATAGCCTTAAGATAGGGATTTGTTAATTTCTCAACTATGCTAACGCATAATTCTAAAATCAACACTGATGATTTGTAGTGAGATGGGCCGAGCTGGATTTGAACCAGCGTAGCTTTCGCAACGGATTTACAGTCCGTCTCCATTAACCACTCGGACATCGACCCATTTATCTCACGATTACTAATAGTAGCATAAGGTTTTAGAAATGCCAATAGTTTTTGCAAACAAATTTGCGGAAAGTTTGAGCGGAGGTTTCCTCCGATCAAAGCTTTACAAGACAGAGTAATGGCATTGCCGGAACAAAACGTACAATAAAGCTAGGTTTACTCTTGGAATGTGAGCGATTCGGCAATGAAGACGCAAGCTTAATGGTCTGTGGATGACTATCATCGCATGGTTCAAGCGGGAATTCTGAGCGTAGACGCTCTTAGCGGCTTGTCGCCAGACATCGCCGTGTAGAATTGCACTCGTAGCGAAATTGTTGAAATGAGTCCAGAAACCCCGATTCATTACAGTACGGCAAAACGAGGCGCGAAATACAAGCGAGGAGTTACTCTTAGGTAAAGCCGATGTTCGTTTTAATGGACCAATTACACTATCTAACTCGGAACCTGAACCAGATATCGCGTTGGCGTAGCCTCTCAGAATGAGAATCGCTCGATTACCCGAGTCAGCTTACAACAATCGTCAGGATTGCACCTGAAGATATATTTTGGGTGGTAGAGGTTGCCAAGACAAGCTTGAAGAAAGATTTAGAACTTAAAGCTTGTATTTACGCTGCTGCTTTGATTCTGTGAATATTGGGTTTTGGATTTGTCTGCAAAGCAAATAATTGTATTTCGAGAACCATTAGACGGTAATTATACTACGGAAGAAACTATTGTAAAGGGAACGATTACACCGTTGGCATTTTTAGACATTCAGGTATCGGTTGAGAAACTGTTGGGTTGAGCAATAACGCTGTTGAATAAGAGATAATCTGTAGTAACTGGGCGTTGCGGGTTATGAAATTTTGGGTACTTCTTAATCGTCAATTCAGGCGATCGGGCATCACAAGTTGGCGGTTACGCGACGCGTAACCGCCAATATAAGATTGCGATCGCGCTGTGCTGTGTTGCGTAAGTTCTGTGGCTGTGAAGCTAATGCCACTCCCGACAAAGTTAATTTTATTTCTCTGGGAAGTAGTTAGATGTCTAACCTAACAAACTTTACATTTACAGATATGGTTGAATTTGGGTTGGATCTGTGCCAGCTCGGCTTGGGGATAGAAAGTATGGAGTCTGCCAGTAACAGAATTGTTAAGTATTTCTACGAACATTTGATTGACGAGCAAACTGGTACTCCGGTTTGCGCGCTTATTCGCTGCTTCAAAACCCATTCTTATCAGGATCTTGATGCGAAACTGAGCGAGTCTGTCCGTAGCCAGTTGGGTTATACTCCATCTGGAACCATGAAATGCTTGACTATGCTGGCAACAGTTGGTGACAAACCGGAATGGAACTCAAGGCACAGCTCCGTTGGACATAAGATTATCCCCTTGGTAAGCGAAGATGTGGTTGCACAGTTTCCGATGATTTCACAACTGCTCAAACAGTTCGGCTTAGATGTAAGCATGGTCATCAGATCCGGTCGCCAACTTATAATAGGGTCTGAGGAGAGGAAACTTAACGTATTCTATGTGCCTGTAGCAAAAGGCAGCCCCTACATTCCTTCCCAGGAGTCATTTGTGATTCCATTTAACATCAAGTCTGTGCTGGGTTTTGGCGGTTTATTGCCTTCGGGCAATCTGTTTGCGATTATCATCTTCTCGAAAGTTCCTATTCCCCGTAGCACTGGTGAAATCTTTAAATCCCTAGCGCCGAGTGTCAGGTCAGCCTTGTTGCGCTTTGATGGAAAAACTGTCTTTGCCTAGGTGCGCTAGCGTTCAGTTAGGTGCTGGGGTCAAATCTTTGACTTGCATGGAATTGATATATAATGACGAGTTATTTTTATTGTGACATTTGACTCATGCGATCGCATGAGGGCAATATAAACTCAAAATTTCCGTACAATCATCCTTTTGGGGATGTTATACGGAAAAAATTCTGATGTTATTCAAAAAACAAGGGGGTTAACTCAACAATTCTCCAGTCTCTTGCAGGGAGTGCAAGCGGCGGTAAATTCCTTCATGACGCAACAATTGATCGTGACTACCCACTTCAACAATCCTACCTTGATCGAGAACCACAATTTTATCTGCTTCGCGGACTGTACTCAAACGGTGAGCAATAATTATTGTAGTGCGAGTTCCTTGAATCGATCGCATGGCTAGTTGAATCAATCTTTCAGACTCGTAATCTAAGCTAGATGTCGCTTCGTCAAAAACTAACACGTCAGGTTCAACTAATAATGCCCTAGCAATTCCTAAACGCTGTCTTTGTCCTCCAGATAACCTCACACCACGTTCACCGACAACTGTGTAATAACCTTCGGGTAAAGTGCGAATTACGTCGTCTAATTTGGCAATTCTACACGCTTCTTCAACTTGCTGAAAACTCGCTTGTCGATTGCCATATCTTAAATTATCCAACAAAGTACCGTTAAAAACGTCTACTTCTTGGTGAACGATCGCTAATCGTCGGCGATAATTACCAACATCTAATGTGATAATATCTTGCCCATCAATCAATATCCTTCCCTGATTCGGATCAAAATAGCGAAACAGCAATTTCACTAAGGTAGATTTCCCGGAACCGGATCGCCCAACCAGCGCTACTGTCTGATATGGTTCTATTAACAAGTTGATGTCTTCCAGAACCGGACGGTTAGGATCGTACCCAAAAGTTACGTTAGAAAACTCAATTTTGCCTGTGAAACTATAACCCGATTCAGTTTCTACCAAACTAGCTGCATCTACTCCAATCGGCTGCTGCATTAATTCGTGATACCCCAACATTGAAGCATAACGACGAGCAAAAATCTCTGCTAAGTTGCTGATAGGTTCCAACTCGGCATAAGCCATGCTGGAAACTGTTAAAGTCGTAAGAAAGTGTCCTAAGGAAATTTGACCTTTTACCGTAGCTGCTAAAGTTAAACCTAGTATCGCAAACACACAAAACTGAACGAATGCCGTTCTGAAAGTACCCAGCTTGATGTAACCAAGATGGATGCGGTAATCTACTACTTTAAACTCGCGGTCAAGTCGTTGTTTTTGGCGTTTAAATTCTAGTGGTTCTGTAGCAAATGCTTTAACTGTTTTGATGTTAGTGATAATTTCTGAGTTGCGGCTTTGGGTATTTTCCATGTATTTATCTAGCCGTCGTTCTTGTTCCATCAGCTTGTTTAAATCTTTCAGGGTGTAGCTGAGAATAACCACGAACGAAATCAGAAATAGTATAGCAATCCGCCACTCAATCAACAAGATAACTACAAAAATTCCCAATACTCTAAATAGTTTGGGAATCATTTGTCCGGCAACTTCCGGGTAAGTCCAAGTATGATTTTCTAAACCTCTAGCTATTTTCCCAGCGACGCGTCCGGGATTGTTTTCATCGTAAAACTCTAGCGGCAAAGTGAGTATTTTCGCTACCGTTTTTTTAAAGTGATCTCGCTTGGTACGCAAAGCAATATCCCAATGAAACCACCAAGTTGACCAGATTTGAATTGGCGCTCTGGCAACGGTAACTAAGAAGATTACAGTCATTAGCACTGCCAAAGATGATAACCGATTTTGTGGTAATTTAATCAGGTTAGCAATTGCAGCGATCGCATTCTCTATTACATTATCTAGCGGTTGTCCCGAAAGGACGTTTAAAATTTGCCCTGTGGCATATGGTACAACCAAATCGATAATTTCAAAGATGCTCGCTGCGGCAATACTAAATATAACCGCTACTCGATAGCGATCGTAATATTTGATAATGTCTCTAAATTTTGCCATAATGCACCCTATTTGATGAGTAGAGACGTTCCAACGGAACGTCTGTACAAAAGTGATGAGTTCTGTTTTAACTTTTCACTTTTCGCGTTTAACTCTTCACTATTTGAGGTCGTAGTTGAGCCACGGACTTTTATACTACTAATATACTACAATGTAGTCAAGAAGTGAAAAAGTAAATCATCCTTTGGGAGTAGCTGGAAAAAATTCTAAGCGATAGCGATAAAGTGCGACTGGATGAGAGTCGGCTTTGAAGTAATCTGGATCTTGGGGTGAAAGGTAGACAGCAGTCACTTGATCTGCTTCTATTACTGGATTAGATGTAGAAAGTTTGCGGTAAGCGGTTGTTGATTCTACGGAGTTGAAATAAGGATTAGAACCACCTTTAAATAGCTGCTGAAAGACTTCTGTAGTGATGAACTTATTATCCGGTGTAGTTTCTGTAGCGCGTGCGGTGACAATAGAAACTAGCTGAAGATTGCCTTTTAATAACGTAATTTGACGATTGGGCGATTTTGGATCTACTTTGACTGATAACACGCGATCGCCTAAATAAGTCCGCGCTAAATTCAAGCTATTAAATGCCCTATCCGCAACTACAACGGGCAATTTGTTATCTATCCGAGGTATGAATTTTAAACCGGAAACAGGCAATTGCTGTTTTATAAATCGTACTGGAAAACTCACAGGTTGATTTAGCTGTCGGCGATTGCCTTCAAAACCTGGTGTGATTATGTCTGGCGCTAAAGGTGCAGCCAAATCTATTAAAGTACTTTTAAGCTGCCAATTACCCGCCATCCAATCAGGATAAATCAAATCACCTTTAGGCGATCGCACCGTAGTTATTTTTTCCCACCGAGGAAAATTCGCCAACCTTTGACCCTTCGGGTCAGCAAGTTTCCCATCGACGCAAAGCGCCAAGACGGGAACTTGCTGACTTAATTCTCCCGCTGCTGCTTCTCTTCCAGACAGCAGAAATAAAAAAATCAAGCAAACACTTAAAATCGCTTTCATAGCAAGCATTAGAGATATATATTGCAAAGTATTAATTTTTATTTGATTAAAAACTCATTCAATTAGAATTTTTATTAAAATTTCTTTATTAAAATTAACATATACAGCAATAAACTAAACAAAAACATAACTTCCCAATCTAATTTATTGGGGTTACAGAGAAGCAAGCATAGCTAGAATAAGAGCGAATTTGTCCTCTGTGATACTTACTCACTGCTGTTTTTGAAGTTTTAGGTAAGTAAGTCTTCATGATTCTCCTTAATTAAGGTATTATTGAATTAAATAGTGTCATTTAATGTGTATAATACCTAAAAATTTTAGTATTTATACTTAATTACCTGATTTTAATTATTTAGTGATTGTAGAATTACTTATTTTTAAAGCTTGACCGTATACTATGCTTCTATGGGGTGCTATCGATAAAGGGCAAGTAGCTTTGAACTAAAGTCAGGTATAAAACTTGCTCTTGAGCCGGCTGGTGCTTCTCCTGTCGGAGACGCTACGCGAACAACGGAGGTTTCCTCTGCAACGCACTGCCTCAAAAGATTTTTAGGGTGCTATTTCAAATAAATTCCTATTTATAGTTCTTGAACGAATGAGCCTATCTAGTTCTTTTACGGATTTTTCCTTAGCGGAATTATTCCAACTGATTGACCAAGGGCGAAAATCAGGTTGTTTGAGTGTCTGTACTTTACCAGACCTTCATGCTGCTGGATCTAAATCCCTACATTACTATATTTGGTTTCGCCAGGGGCGTATTGTCGCTGCGGCTAATCGCTTAAATGGTCAGGAATTAGTATCTAAGATAATCAAAAGAAAGTGGTGTAACCCAGTCAGAGAAAATATTTCTAGAAGTGCTACAGGAACACCTTTGGGTTTAGAGTTGAAAACCGAAGGATTGCTGAGTGCTGAACAGCTCAATCTATTATTTGCCAGTCAACTGCAACAAGTTCGAGAACTGTTTGAAATTCAAACCGGTGTATTTAAACTTGATAGCAAGGCTACTTTGCCTTGGACAGAGATGACAGGATTAAGCCTAAGAGCAACTGAAGTAGCGCTGATGGCTTTGAGAGCATTGAAAAACTGGGAAGTATTAGCTGATGTACTTCCAGATGTCAGTTCTGGCATTAAAAGTATTACACAAAACAAACCACAATTTCGCTTGAATCCTTTCGAGTGGCAAGTGTGGGAGTTTGCGAATGGAACTGTTGATTTAAGTGCGATCGCCTTTCAACTCAATCAACCTACATTAATAGTTCAACAAGCTGCTTTTCGGCTAATGCTTGCAGGTTTGGTAGAAGAAGTTTCTTTGCATAAATCCACCCCCGAACTAAATAATTACCCGATGGATGAAAGTCAAGGAAATGCGTCTAGCTGGGGACAAAAAAAAGTTCCAGAACCAAACATGCTGAAGGTAAGTACAGCATTTTTACAAAATTTAGTCGGCTTTTTAAGGAGTAAAGCTTAATGGAAATCCTACGCATAGTAATTACCGGTGGCGTAGGTGCAGGAAAAACCAGCTTGATTCGCACAATTAGTGAAATTGATGTCGTTGACACGGACAAGGAAGTTACAGATGAACTAGCAGAACTCAAGGCGAAAACTACCGTAGCTATGGACTTTGGGCGGATTACCATAGCAGCCAATCAATCACTGCACCTTTATGGGACACCAGGACAAGCGCGATTTGACTTTATGTGGGACATCTTGATTCGCAAAGCTCAAGCTTACATCCTGTTAGTAGCTGCACACCGCCCGGATCATTTTCGTTATGGTCGCAAAATTGTCAAGTTTATGAATCAAAGGGTGCAAATTCCTTATTTAATTGGGGTGACTCATACTGATTGCGCGGATGCTTGGGAACTCGAAGATGTGGCGTTAGCTTTGGGATTTGTGGATGAAACTACTCGACCGCCTTTGTTAGCTGTAAATGCTACCGAAACAGCTTCAGTAAAAGAAGCATTAATGGCGATCGTTTTAGAATTAGCCAAATCTTGCCAGCATCAACTTTAACAAACAAAGCGAATGCAAAAAAAAGAATGCCAAAAGTAAAAAAGGATTCTTGCTTTTGTTAGCGTTTTCCTTTTAAGTTTAATTTGTCTTAGTAGTAAATTATCAAAACGCATCTGATGGAAATAACTTTATTGGAATAAGCAGTTTACCGCCTATGCCTTTAGGCAAAATCCTGAAGCTACTCGCAGGGGCATTTCAGAAAACGCCTAGTGAGTCTGTAAATGCATCAAAATTGCCAACAACGGAGAATACGACCTTACCGACAACTACCGAAAATCTCGAAACGTTACCAATAAGTACGGAAAACAGGGAAATAGATTTACCAATAATTTTGGAGAAAAAAGTCATGATTAACACTTCAATGCTACAAGACGAAATGCAAAACTTTGTTAGCAGCACCTCTGATGTTCAAGGCGCAGCTTTAGTCAGTCCTGATGGCTTGGCTTTAGCTTCGGTGCTACCTGGAGGTATGGACGACGAACGGACCGCTGCAATGTCTGCATCTATGCTTTCTTTGGGCGAACGCATCGGACGCGAACTGTCTCGCGGTAATGTTGAGCGGATTGTCGTCGAAGGTGAGAAAGGCTACGGAGTTTTGGTTGGCTGTAGTAATGACGCTGTTTTATTAGTTCTCGCTAATGCATCGGTAAAACAAGGTTTATTGTTTCTCGAAATTAAACGAGCCGTTGCTAGAATAGCACCTTTGCTTGGTTAGCTAATAACACGAAGCAACCCGTATTCAGATTTGTGGATTGCGGATTTTCTCTCTTAAGTTGCCATTATTAATTTACAACTAATTTGTAACTTTAATTTTGGCAAAATAAAAGAAAAAATGAGGAAACTTTTCTCAGTTCCAAGCTGATGATTTATCAGGTCTGGTACTGTAATCAAAAAAGTTGGTTTTTATTAATTTTAGGAGAATCGTTTATGTCACGTCCAATACTGGGAGATTTCAGTAGTATAGTTTGTTTCAAGTCGGCAATTGTCGGCATGGAAGATGCTTTGGGTGAAAAAGCAATAGCGATCGCTTTAATTTCAGCCGGTCGCAGACGTGGTAAACATTTGGCACAAGAATTAGGTTTAGCAGGTGCAAACTTGTCTTTAGATGATCTTGCCTCCAAACTTGGGTTTGCTTTTGGTAAAGATGGTACTCGGTTGTGTATCATTAATCGTATCGAAGCCGAAGGAAATGTTATCAAAGTTTACACTAGCGAAACTTTATGTACTACGGGGGAAGCCCCAGGTTCAGAGCGTAAATGTACTTACACCCTAGGTGCTGTTTGGGGGGCACTACAGCAAGCCTTCGGCAAGCGCTTCCAAGGAAAACACACAGAATCCGTACTTCGCGGTGGTGAGTACGATGTATTTGAGTTTACTGAAATGAATTGAGAATTGAGAATTCGACATTGGGCATAGGGCATAGGGCATTGGGCATAGTAGTAAAATGTAGGGTGCGTTAGGGAACCGTAACGCACCCTACCTTCAAAGAAGATAAGGATTCGTGTTCTGGTAATGGTGCCATGATTTCTAAAATTGCATTGGCATAAGCAATTCTTGAAGAACGCTTTTCTCCCAACTCAGTTAAAATCGCTTCAAACCGTTGCCAAGTCACCGGCTGGAGGGTTACTTTTTGACCGGGTTCTAATTGCAAGCGGATGGAAGTTGTTAACATGGCAATTATCTTTCCGTTGCTTGTAAATATTTATTATCGCACTCAAGCTCTAAAGATCGCGCGATCGCGCACACCGAAGGTAAGAAGTGCCGATACCAGACACTAACAAGTTGTGAACCAATTACCCATTACCCCTTCGGGGTTCTGAAGGTGCTTCAAGTCGGGAGACCCGACGGCAGGTGCTTCAACGGAGGGAACCTCCGCAACGCACTGCCTCCCCAACGCACTGGCTCACCAATTACCCATTCCCAATTACCCATTAATCTCTGTCAACGGTGCAGGTTGCCAAACTTCTCCATACTGTTCTCGTAAAGCTTGCCAAGCTTCGACTTGACCGGGTTCATATTCTCCCGGTTTACCCCATTGTAAAAATAAACTCAAAGCGGCTTCTTGTTTCTCATCTAAAAAGCGGATGGCATAGGTGGTAAAATTGCCTCGCTTCGCTTCACCCGTTTCAAATTTTACTTGAGTAATTTTATCCATATTCAAGTGAAATTCAAAACCTTCAGTGTGCATGTTAGCATATTTCCCTTTGGGTAACTCTGCATAAAACAGCTTTTCTATTTTGCCACGCGCTTCTAATACAGCTGCACTACTAGTGACAATTAGACGTAAAGTTCCTAAAGTTTCGCAAGCTTCTAAAAATTCTTTTAAAGTCATAGTTGGGTGTTGGTTGTTAGTTGTTAGTTGTTGGTGGTTAGTTGTTAGTTGTTAGTTGTTGGTGGTTGGTTGTTGGTTGTTGGTGGTTGGTGGTTAGTTGTTGGTGGTTAGTTGTTGGTGGTTAGTTGTTGGTTGTTGGTTGTTGGTTGTTGGTTGTTGGTTGTTAGTTAAATTTACTACTAACCACGCTCCCACTATCCACTATCCACTAACGACTATCTACTAACCAATAACCACGCTCGCACTATCCACTATCCACTAACCAATAACCACTATCCACTATCCACTAACCATTAACTATTTTTCGTGTTGCTCGTAAGCTGCGACAATTCGCTGAACTAAAGCATGGCGCACGACATCTTTTTGAGAAAATTCACAAAAGGAAATGCCTTGAACATTCTTTAAAATATGTAACGCCACCGATAATCCAGATTCTTGGTGAGGTAACAAATCGGTTTGTGTTATGTCACCTGTAATCACCATCCGAGAATGAAAGCCCAAACGAGTCAAAACCATTTTCATTTGAGCGGGTGTGGTATTTTGAGCTTCGTCTACAATCACAAAAGCGTTGTTGAGAGTGCGTCCCCGCATGTAGGCGAGGGGTGCAACTTCTATTACACCGCGTTCCATCAAATTCGGTACTTTTTCGGGGTCGATAAATTCATTGATGGCATCGTAGAGCGGACGGAGATAGGGATTTACTTTTTGTTGTAAGTCTCCAGGCAAAAAGCCGAGTTTTTCACCGGCTTCGACGGCAGGACGAGTTAAAATAAGCTTTTCAAATTCGTTGGCAAGAAGTGCTTGCACGGCAACGACAACAGCGAGGAAAGTTTTACCAGTACCAGCAGGACCGACGCAGAATGTCAAGTCTCGCTGACGTAGAGCGTTGATGTACTGTCGCTGTCGAAAGGTTTTGGCTCGGATTTCTTCTCCTTTGCGAGTTCTGGCAAGAACATCTCGCTGCAACTCGTGTAGTTCTTCAGTGCGATCGCTATCCAAAGCCTGACGAGCTGTTAAAATATCAGCGCTAGTGATGGTATTACCACTAGTCCACAAATCTTCAAGCGATCGCACTAATCGAGTAGCTAAATCAATTTGTTTTTCTGTACCAGCAATGTGTAATTCCTGTCCCCGCAGCACCAGGTTAGCTCCTGTTTGCCGGGATATGGTTTTGAGATTTTCTTCATGTTGTCCCGCTAGCGCGATCGCGCTTTCGATATTCGGCAGTTGAATTGGCAAGGCAGCTGCCATAGTATTTCTTAATGTGTGAGGAATTGTTCTTTATAAAGGTTAAGATTTTTTTGGACGTTGGCGTAACCTGCACCCTGCGCGATCGCACTTGGCGCGAGAAGAGAGGAAAAACTGATACGGTAAACTTAAGTACAACTAAATATTTTAATAGCCACACCTGTTTAGAAAAACAACAGAGGCGATCAAGAACGCATCTCTTACTTGCTGGTTTTTGTTGATGGGTGTTTCCCATCTGTTCAATCAAAAAAAGGATTTTGTGTATGCAGATAGCTGACCAAAAACGGCTTAATTTAGGGTCGCGTGGCTTGCCACACGACCTTAAATATAATTTTGGGGATAAATGTCAAAATAATTATTAACTCATAATTCATAATTCATAATTAAAGAATCGGTAAAGCGCGAACACTGATTTTTTAATGAGCGCGGTCAACAATCCCGTCGAGAGTTCAAGCTCTCACTGATTGAAATTATGAATTATGAATTATCAATTACGAATTACGTTGACTTTGCTACAAGTAATTCTGAGTTGGGAAAACTCAAAATAATTGTTACGGCTTATCCCCATGTTGTACCGATGCCAAATCTGAAAATTCTTCAATAAACCCGCATAAAGGCGTTTCCCGTAGGATAGCAGGCTTATTGAAGACGATGGGTGTGGACTTCACTGCGTAACCGCATAAAGTAATTTACTTTTTAGTTGAAACTAGAGCGGACGCGGGGTTTAACAATAGGTCGTGAGTCGTTTCCTTCTCTTGGTCTCGATTTTGGTGCTGGTAATCGCTCTTCGGAGTCTTCATCAAAAGACATACCTTCTCGACCTTGGGCATTACTGCCGTAGATATCTAGGTATACTGATTGTCCAGCTGTTTCGGCGGCTGCGGCAATAACCGTGCGAATCGCCTGGATATTGCGTCCTCCCCGACCAAACACTTTTCCTTTATCTGCGCTGTCAAAGGCTATGCGAATCCAAACTCGTTTGAGGATGTGAGAAATTTCACAATCGACGCTCAAAGACTGCGGAGATTCCAAAAACGGCTGCACTAAAAACTTTACCAGCCTAACGTAGTCAGGACTGGCTGTCCTCAATTTTGTTTCGTCGTTATGATGCGGCTTTTGCACTGAGCTGTTCAAAAACATTAGCTTTTTGTAAGATGCTACGCACGGTGTCAGTTGGTTGAGCGCCTTGTTGCAGTCGCTTCACGATACCGTCAACATCAAGTCGCACTTCATCGGTTCTGGGGTTATAGAATCCAAGTTCTTCTAGGGGACGACCATCGCGGCGAGCGAGGCTGTTAATAGCGACAATACGATAACTTACTTCCCGTTTTTTTCCGTATCGCTTTAAGCGCAGTTTAATCATGATTGAGAAAATATTCTCCTATGCGTGACCTATCAGTTTGTAGCTTGTTGATGCTGGAATGCTAATTTTAGCACTAGCCTAGCATTAACTGCTATGAGTCAATGGGCAGGGGGCAGGGGGCAGGGGGCAGGGGGCAGGGGGCATTGGGCAGGGGGCATTGGGAATAGGTAATACAAAAAATTGTCCCCCTACTTTCCCTTGTCTCCTTGTCGCCTTGTCCCCCTTGTCTCCCTTGTCCCCGATTCTCCATGCCTAAAGATTACCAAAGCCTTTCTTCTTTTTATCTTTCTTTTTCTTTTTGGCACTTGCAGCGCCAGTATAACCTCGCCATCCTGGGGCGGGGGGACGATTGCCTGCTGGGTAGGGGTTGCCCATACCACCGCCGAACATACCGGGCATACCGGGCATACCACCACCTTGACCCATTTGCTGCATAAGCGATCGCATTTTTTGGAAATCAGCTACCAACTTACTCACATCGGCTTCTCTATAACCAGAGCCACCCGCAATTCTCCGCCGTCGGCTGGGAGAACTTGCCAACAAATCAGGATCGTGGCGTTCCTGTTTGGTCATCGAGTTAATCATCGCTTCACAGCGTTTTAGCTGGGTTTCTCCCTGCTTGAGCTGATCGTCTGATAGCTTGTTCATCCCTGGAATCATCTTGATGATACCACCCAGCGATCCCATGTTTTTCAGCAGGCGCAACTGTTTGAGAAAGTCGGTAAAATCGAACTTTGCGGAAAGGATTTTCTCCTGCATTTTCTCGGCATCTGCCAAGTCGATTTCTTCTTGGGCTTTTTCTACCAGCGTCAGAACATCGCCCATTCCCAAAATTCGCGATGCCATCCGGTCAGGGTAAAATGGTTGCAGAGCCTCGACTTTTTCACCCACGCCGACAAACTTAATCGGCGCTCCGGAAATTTGCCGCACCGAGAGCGCTGCCCCTCCACGGCTATCGCCATCGAGTTTGGTGAGAATCGCTCCAGTAATGCCGATTTGCTCGTGGAAGGTGCGGGTAAGATTTGCCGCTTCTTGACCGGTCATCGAGTCCACTACCAAGAGCGTTTCGTGCGGTTGGACTGTTTGTTTGATCCGGGCTAACTCCCCCATCATCTCTTCATCAATTTGCAAGCGCCCCGCAGTATCGATTATTACTGTATCAACACCTTCGGCTCGACCGCGTTCGATACCTTGACGGGCAATTTCTACTGGGTCTGCATCGCTTCCCAGTTCAAATACTGGCACGTCAATTTGCTTACCTAGTGTTATTAGCTGGTCAATAGCTGCCGGACGATACACGTCTGTTGCCACCATTAAGCAGCTGCGTTCTAATTTACGTAAATGTAAAGCTAACTTAGCTGTGGCTGTGGTTTTACCGGTTCCCTGCAACCCAGCCATCAGCACAACGGTGGGCAATTTTTCAGCTTGTGCTAAGGGAACATTCACATCCCCCATTACCTGCACCAGCTCATCGTAAACAATTTTAATGAACTGTTGGTCAGGTCGCACGCCAGCAGTTACCTCGGCTCCCTGAGCCTTTTCCTCGACATCGGTAATAAAATCTTTAACTACCTGAAGATTGACATCTGCTTCCAACAAAGCGCGACGCACTTCGCGCAAAGCGTCTTGAATGTTGGATTGGGAAATTTTGTCCTGTCCTCGCAGTTTCTTCCAGGCAGCTTCTAAACGGTCAGATAGAGCATCAAACATAATTTGGTTACAGGTAGTTAGCCGACAACGAAGCTAGCAATAGCGTTTGGGTGCTACTGTTTAACTTCCGATATTTTCAGGTGCTATTTACCAGCTTAGTAGTTTTCATTCCGTCTGTAGCTACTCAATACCTAGTAGTTTAAAGGGGAATGGGGAATGGGGAATGGGTAATGGGGGAATGGGGAATGGGGAATGGGGATTTTTAAGAGGGGGAAAGGGGGAAAGGGGAAAGGGGAAAGGGGAAAGGGTTTTAGAAGAGGGGGAAAAGGGGAGGCAGTGCGGTCTTGGGGTCTCCCCAAGTGGAGCATCTGCCGTGAAAAGGAAAAGAATTATTACCAATGCCCCATGCCCAATGCCCCATGCCCAATTACCAATTACCAATTCCCAATGCCCCATGCCCATTGCCCAATGCCCAATTCCCTATGCCCAAAAAAATGTAACATTTATATATCACAATATATATTGAGTTATGATTCATACATTGTCTTGATTTCCTGACAAGAGAGATGGACAGTAGTAAAGCGATCGCTCTTTCCCACCTCTTTCTTTATCCCTAACCAGATGACTCAGCCAAAGCTTCACATAGTTCAGACATCTTTTAGAAAGAATGACTCTTACGTTGCCTTCATACCGCTTTATCAAAGACGGAATTAAGCAGTTATCAAGAAGTGTCACAGATTAATACACGCAAATAAAAGATTTTTTTGTGAAAACTGATACATAATTTTCCGAATTAGGAATTTATCTATCAATTCAGCTTGGCGATCGCCTTATATATTCTTATCAAGATTCCCTAATTAATCGGGCACTGCATTACCGATAAAAACTTCTCTAGTTTTCATACCTGCCTGTAACAAAATGCCTTGGTTATGCCACGTTATGTCAGCAAGAGTGCATCATATCGTGTAATTTACTATTTTGTCTTAGGACTCGCGGGTTGAATCACGGGTAGATTCTGGGTTGATTGAACTAATTGTAAAAACAACAAGGAAAGTATTTAAGCATGACTCTAACCAATCGGAAAAATAGTACTTTTTCTCAAGAAGCGAAAGCAGAACTGATTTCATTGCTCAAGCAGATTATTATTCTGGCTGCTATAGGTCTTATAGTGATGCTGCTGACGAACGGTAAACCACCAGCAGTTGTGGTTGGTTTGAGCTTTTGCTTAACTGCTTTTATTGTAGCCAGAAGCGAACAGAAGCGGCTTTTGCAAAAGCCTCAATTGACATCTAAAACTAACAATTTATCAGCAGCTACCCTCCACGATGCTGACTTGAGCGATGCGGAAATTAACCAGCTATCAGTTCATCAAGATTTGCTACAAAAATTAGTTTATCAAGTATCTTCAGAGCAATTAAGCAAAGCTCACTTTCTCCTTGCCAACCTCAATAATATCAACCTCAATAATATCAACCTTGATGATGTTTACTTCAGTGGTACTAATCTTAGTAATGCCCAGTTAGTAAATGCCAGCTTTTTAAATGGCAACTTCTGCGGTGCTAACCTCAGCAATGCAAATCTCAGCAGTGCTAATCTCAGCAATGCAAACCTCAGCAATGCAAATCTCAGCAATGCAAACCTCAGCAATGCAAATCTCAGCAATGCAAATCTCAGCAGTGCCAACCTCAACAATGCTCAGTTAATAGATGCAAACCTCAGCAATGCTAACCTTAGTGATGCCAACTTCAGTAATGCCAACCTCAACAATGCCAGCCTTAGTGGTGTTTACTTATGGAATGGCAACTTCAACGATGCTCAACTAGTAGGTGCGAACTTCAGCAATGCCTACATGAATAGTGCCAAGCTGAAGAATGCCAATCTCAGCAGTGCTAACTTAATGGATGCTAAACTAAGCGATGCCAAACTTAAGGATGCTAACCTCAGCAATGCCGACCTGAGAGGGGCAGACCTCAGCAGTGCTAATTTGAAGAATGCTAACTTTAGCCATGCTAACCTCAAAGATGCGAATTTATGTGGGGCTAATTTAGAAGATGCAAACCTGAATAATGCTGATTTGAGAAATGCTGATTTGAGCAATGCCAACTTGAATAATGTGAAAGTCGAGAAAACTCGCTTTGGATGCAATCAAGGCTTTTCTGAAGAGATGAAGTTAGAGTTAAAGCTTATAGGGGCAATTTTTGAGGGTAATGGGTAATGGGTAATTGGTAATGGGTAATGGGTAATTGGTGAGCCAGTGCGTTGGGGAGGCAGTGCGTTGCGGAGGTTCCCTCCGTTGAAGCACCTGCCGTCGGGTCTCCCGACTTGAAGCACCTTCAGAACCCCGAAGGGGTAATGGGTAATGGGTAATTGGTGAGCCAGTGCGTTGGGGAGGCAGTGCGTTGCGGAGGTTCCCTCCGTTGAAGCACCTGCCGTCGGGTCTCCCGACTTGAAGCACCTTCAGAACCCCGAAGGGGTAATGGGTAATGGGGTAACAGTTGACACTATATGGTGGAAGGTTGTATGACTAGCAACACTTTGATTCAGCCAGAAGAAATAATTCACTTATCTGGTATTAGTTGGCAAACTTATGAAACTTTGCTGACTGAACTTAGTTATAGTCGGCGGATGCGACTTACTTACAATCGTGGGAATCTAGAAATCATGGCTCCTTCTCCTGAACATGAAATTTACAAAAAGACAATGGGTCGATTTGTCGAAACCCTTGCCGAAGAATTAAATATTAGAATTTATCCCCTTGGTTCCACAACTTTCAAACGTCCAGAACTAAGCGGAACAGAGCCAGACGAATGCTTTTACATTAAAAATATCAACATAGTTCAAGGTAAAAAAAGAATAGATTTAACTCAAGATCCACCGCCAGATTTAGTAGTGGAAATTGATATTACTAGTAGTTCTGAAAATCGCTTTCAAGTATATGCAGATATTGGTGTGCCGGAAATTTGGCGATATGATGGCAAGTCTTTCCGTATTAATATACTTCAGAATCAAGAATATGTAACTGTTGAAAGAAGTTTAGCATTTCCTAATTTACCTATTGCCGAAATCTCTAATTTTTTACAACAGGTTGGGCAGAAAGATTATTTAGAGTTAGTTAGGGAATTTCGTGATTGGATTAAAAGTCAAATTCAGTAAAATCTTTGTTGGTTATTAGTTGTTGGTAGTTAGTTGTTAATTGTTAGTTGTTGGTAGTTAGTTGTTAATTGTTAGTTGTTGGTAGTTAGTTGTTAATTGTTAGTTGTTGGTTATTATCCGCTATCTACTATCCACCAACCACTATCCAAATTCCACTATCTACTATCCACCAACCACTATCTACTATCCACCAACCGCTATCTACTATCCACCAACCACTATCCACCAACCACTATCCACTATCCACCAACCAAATCCTCTACAGCACTGGCTTGATTTGGCAATGCAGCTGTTAAAACTTCGCTGCCTTCTGTTGTAACTAAAACATCATCTTCAATGCGGATTCCGCGTACATCGGGAAATTGAGATAAACGCTGCCAGTTGACGAGATTATGATACTTTGAGCGCAGGTTAGCATCATTTAAAATCGCTGGAACTTGATAAAAACCAGGTTCGATTGTAACTAACATTCCCGGACGGAGGGGACGATTTAAACGTAGGTAGCCTAAGCCAAAGCGATCGCTTCTTTCTCTTTTCTCTTCATACCCTGCCAAATCCCCCAAGTCTTCCATATCATGCACATCCAAACCCAGCAAATGACCGATTCCGTGGGGGAAAAACAGCGCGTGAGCATCCATTTCTACTAAGTCTTCCGGATTTCCTTTCAAAATGCCTAAATTTACTAAACCTTCAGCAATGACGGTGCAAGCTAGTAAATGAATATCCTCATACTCTACACCAGGGCGAATTTTGGCAATGCACGCATCATGAGCCGCCAATACTACATCATAAATATCTCTCTGGGTAGATGAAAACTTTCCAGATACAGCCCAAGTGCGAGTGACATCAGCCGCCCAACCGATTTCAGTTTCCGCACCGACATCAGCAAGTAGTAAATCACCAGGTTGCAAAGAATGGTGATAGTGTTCGTTATGCAGAACTTCCCCATGAACGGTGACAATACTGTTGTAGGAAGTAGTCATGTTATGGGCGATGATAACTGCTTCCATCGCTGCCCGCACTTCTGCTTCTATTTTGGCGTTAGTTGTAGCACGCATACCAGCTTTGTGCGCTTCGACGGTGACAGCTGCGGCTTTTCTTAACTCAATTAATGCGGCTTCGTCGTGGGTGAGACGCACCGTAACAATTGCTTTGGCTAACTCAAAGTCAATTCCGGCTGGCTGAATTTGCGGTAATACTAATCTATCCAACAGTTGCGATTGTTGCGTCCAAGTACCAGCATCTTGCACGGCAATTGTTGCCGCACCTTCTACTGATAATTCTAATTCCACCATTGGTTTAGCAACATCCGCGCCAATTTTCTGGGCGATTTCTTCTCTTCTAGGCATTTCTCCATGCCATAAAGCGCTACTAGGTTTAGGATCGTCCATGAATAGTTCTAATTTGCCGGCTTCTAAGCGAATTACCGCATTTGGCAAGGGAAGTCCGGCAAAATAGAGGAAATGACTGTTAGCGCGAAAGGGAAAGACATTTGCTGGAAAGTTACGCGGATTGCTATTTCCTGACCAGAGAATTACCGGAAAATCAATCAGGCTGGCTAGTTTTTGTCTTCGCTGCCGTAGAGTATCGACAAGGGAGTTAGAAGTGTTTTGTATCAGCATGGGGCATTGGGCATTGGTAATAGGTAATAGGTAATAGGTAATTGGGCATGGGGCATGGGGCATATCAAGAGGGGGAAAGGTTAAAGGGGAAAGGGGAAAGGTATGGAAATAAAGAGTTGTTCAAAGTTGCTCATGCGGATTTCTTCTTTAAAAGTCCTTTTCCCTTTTCCCTTTCCCCTTTGACCCAAATTCAAAGGGCATGGGGCATTGGTAATAATTCTTTTCCTTTTCACGGCAGATGCTCCACTTGGGGAGACCCCAAGACCGCACTGCCTCCCCTTTTCCCCTCTTCTAAAACCCTTTCCCCTTTCCCCTTTCCCCTTTCCCCCTCTTAAAAATCCCCATTACCCATTTTCTAGTTTTTATCGTCGTCTTTATCGTCGTCTTTGTCGTCGTCTTTGTCGTCGTCTTTATCGTCGTCTTTTTCGTCGTCTTTTTGGTCGTTGTTAGAACGGACAGGCTGTTGGTTAGTCTGATTATTGTACTGAGTATTTTGTTGATTTTGTTGCTGGGTTTCAGTCTGTGGCTTTGGTTCGTCCTGACCGCAGCTGACTAAACCCCCGGAGATTAACGCTAAGTTGACAGCAGTGAAAATGCTGGCGATCGCCTTTATCCATAAGTTTCCGTTTTTATTTAACATTGGCTCAAACTCTTGGAGTTAGAATTACTAATCCTACAGTACTGCGATCCGAGTTGTTGTTATCAAACTATTGACAAAGATATCAACTTGTGAATTTGTCACAATAGTTAAAGAAGCCTATTTCTCAGGTTAAAAAAATGTCTGCTAAAAATCAAGTAAAGTTGAGCAATACGCCAATCGGCGATTGGTCGATTGAGCAATTGCCGGGATTAAGTCAGGAAGAACTATCCCAACTCCAAAACTGCGGTATCTTTACCACAAAAGAGCTATTTAAACAAGGAAATACTCTCCAATCTAAAGTGGCGCTGGCAAATAAATTACAAGTTCATCTTCAGTATGTAAATAAATGGGTGGCTTTGGCGGATTTGGCTCGGATTCCGAGTGTGGGGACGCAATATTGCGGATTATTGCTTCATGCGGGTATTGGTTCAGTAGCGCAGTTGGCAGAGACTCCCACGCACAGATTGCATCAACAAATTATGCGCTTGCAGGTAGCAACCATGCAGCGACGAGATTTATGTCCGGCGATTGAGTTAGTGCAACAATGGTGTCAGCAAGCAAAAACAGTTACGAATCAAAAGTTATGATTTACCTTTGGCGTGATTGATTATAAGGTGGATGCCGAAAACCCCGGAAGAACAGGAACGTAGTTCCGTATTCTGTGCAATAGATGCGGGGATGAAGGCTGACAGCAGGATTTATCCTGCCTTCAAGCTTTTTGTTGTTCTATATAC
>JAESGF010000144.1_pt1 | contig 57733 bp, 50 predicted proteins | sample 9269621 | NCBI WGS metagenome assembly JAESGF01 (sample SAMN14515066, study PRJNA621663) | algae metagenome | isolation source: Tolypothrix carrinoi HA7290-LM1 and co-occurring heterotrophs from dry rock... | place: USA: Makauwahi cave, Kauai, Hawaii | collected 2011-01-06
AGCATATATGGAAATTATTTCGTTTAGCATCTAGCCCTCCTTATTTTCTCTTCTTGGAGGGCATTTTATTGCTTTACTGTCCCAAAGCGATCGCCTAAATCAATAACTAGCAACTTAGGTTATTAAATGAAGAGTTCCCCCTTTCAGCGTTAGGAGCGATCGGTTATGTCCTTCTAATAAAGCATTTAGTCCATCAAGGACAAACGGTCGTTTAAGTGCTTCTGCCCCTAACGCATAAGCTGAGGTACAGTTATCTGCAAATGAAAAAAGTCCTTCACTTGCTCCAACTTTTTGGGCAACTGCACAAAACTCTTTCACATTATCCGCATTGATTCCATTCTCAAAGGGCGCAAATGGATTTTTTTGAAGGGCTTCTTGAGCTTGCTTATAAGAGTTTAATGCTTGCTCATATTGATTTTGGGCAGCATACATTCCGCCAATCAGAGAAAGTATACTTCCTGCCCCTAGCGAATCTCCTGTTGCTTTCAGCAGCGAGTGGGCTTCTTGGAAAGCTTCTCGTGCCTCTGCATAACGTGACAAGTTCTTGTAAACCGATCCCCGACTAGAAAGCAACTGAATTTGCAGGAAGCGATCGTTGGTCTGTTTGATGATTGCTTGTGCTTGCTGCTGGTAATTCAACGCCTGAGCAAAATCTTGTCTAGAAACATAGTTTCCCCCGATATAGAGAAGTAGTAGTGCTTCCCAGTGTTGCAAGCCATTCTCTTGAGCAATCTTCAGTGCTTGCTGAAAACTGTCTAATGCCCGCCCATAGTCTCGTTGTGCTTCATAAGTTCGACCTTGGAGAGCATAGTTAACCACAAATGTCTCGAACAATTTTTTTTCTTGTTCTCGGTCTCCAAGTTGTTTGGCTAGCTCTAGCGCCTTTTGCAAGTAACCGATCGCTTGTTGATATTGCTGCCGAGCCGCATAGTTCTCGCTAAGGGAGCTATACGAGCCTAAAAGGTTGAGGAGGATAAGGCTCTCGATCTGACGATTGTTGTTCGCTCTTGCTTTTACTAACGCACTTTGCAAAAGCTCTAAACCTTGATTGAGATATTTCTGGGATTCTGGGTAGCGTCCAAGAGTGCTATAAATTTGTCCGATGCTAAAGTGAATTTGTCCAAACGAAGTATTAATCACCACAATGTTTGGATCGCCTTCAACAAAGAGATTCTTCAAATCTCTAAACACTGGCAGAGCCTGCTGATAAGCTTCTAAGGCTTGGGAATATTGCTGGAGAGCAAAGTGGATATTGCCAATAGCATACAAGACTTGAGCTTCTCTGGGACGATCCTTAATCTCTCTAACAATTACCAGAGCTTGTTGGTAGTGTTCTAGAGCTTGAGAATATTGCTTCAGTGTTTGATAGATATCGCCAATCATTTGAAGTGTCGAAGCTTCGCCAGAGCGATTCTTAACATCTCTAGCAATTGCTAAAGCTTGCTGATACTGTTTTAGAGCTTGTTGGAATTGTTCTTGTTTTTTGTAAACACCTGCGATCGCAACAATCGTCTCTGCTTGTTTTTGGCGATCGCCAATCTCCTTGAAAACTGCCAAGCCTTGTTGATAGACGGCTAATGCTTGAGCGTTCTGATTCTGCGCTTGATATATGCCTCCAATAGAAATCAGCGCATTACCTTCGTACCAACGATGACCTATCTCTCTACTAAGATTCAGCAATTGCTGATAGCTTGACAACGCTCTATTCCATTTACTTTGGTTATTTTGGAGCGCAGCAATAAAATATAAAGTATTCAATTCGCCATAGGAACGATTGCCTGTCTTCCGGTTCACTGCTAAAGCTTGTTCTAGCGTCTTTGCTGCCTGTTCCGGATTGCCTGAGATCATCTCAAGATATCCAATCCAAGCTAAAGCCTCTCCCTCGTAAAACCGCCGACTCCTTTGTTCGTCGGGTGAAAAACTTGGTTCTCTCAAGGCTTTGAGCGCTGACTCCAACGCATTTCTAGCCTGTGACTGTTTCCCTAAGTTCAGAAAAGCCGCACCCACAACGATCAGTGTTTCTCCTTCTCCTGTGCGATCGCCTAACTGTCGGCGCATTGCTAAAGCTGTTTGTGCTGTCTCCAGTGCTTTGGCAACATTCCCTTGCCCAAAATAAACCGTCCCTAAGCTGTCAAGGGCTTCTGCTTGGATGGATTGACGGCGTTGCTGCTGTTGTTGTGGGAGACTGGAATCTTTGACAATCACCAAAGATTGCGAAATCAACTTTTGCGCTTCAGTGCTTTTGCCCAAACGGTTGGTAGAGTCGATGGCGGGTATTATCCCGCGCACCTCTCTGTTAGAACCGTGCGTGCGGCTTTCATCGCACACGGCTCCCGATATTCTTAAAGGTTAACCCTTTTGCCCATGTGTTGATAGTCGTGACAGGATTCATGTAAAACTACTAGATTTTTTAGTTTCCAGTTGTTATGATTCCCGTCGATGTGATGTAAATGTACTAGCTCTTCGCTCATACATTTGAGTCCACAATGACCACATGTCTGGTTTTGGCGTTTTAATGCCTTAGAGGTTTCACCGTCGTATAATTTACTGTTGCGTTCGCTCCAATAAGCTATATCTCCATCAAAGGGGGATTTCTTTCCTTTGACGTTGACGTGTTTGTGTTCGGAGTAAGGAACCGATGGGAACGCTTTATTTATCAGCTTTGTAGTTGATTGTTTGTCGTTTTTGGTTTCTTTATTAAAAACTTTCCAGGCTCTGTGTTTCATGTGCCAAAGTGAGAACTTTGACCCCTCCATCTTGCAGAACTTATGGTAGTTTCTCCATCCTCTAACTACAGGTGCTAGCTTTTCAGCCTTTTCTGTAGAACCAATATTTGGGCAGTTAACAATGGCTTTTACCTTCTGGCGGAATTTTTTGAAGTTGTCCACTGAGGGAGTACATCTAAGTTTTCCGTTGTTTTGCACTTTGAAGTGCCAACCAAGGAAATCAAAACCATCTGTCGCGGCGGTTATCTTTGTCTTTTTCTCATTGAGCTTCATTCCTCTTGTAGCTAGAAATTTTTTGATTTTGTTAAGTATCTCTGTTGCATCGTCCTGGGGTCGGAGTATGATAACCATGTCATCCGCGTATCGGATTGATGGCTCTGTGATGTCCCTTTCTGGGGTATTTTCTGTAATCCTGTAGCCACTAATACTGTGATATCTGTGGATACTTTCAATACCGTTGAGGGCGATGTTGGCTAAAAGTGGACTTATCACACCACCTTGAGGTGTACCTTGTTCAGGAAAATCTGGGTTTGTTCCGGCTTTGAGGCAACGGAATATCCCTGATTTGATGCCTTTTGGGGCTATCAGGTTTTTCATTATTGTGGTGTGATTAATCCTATCGAAGCATTTCTCAATATCGAGTTCTATAACTCTCTTATTGATTCCTTTTGCTTGTGAGCCTAGGTTTTGGTGTAGGTACTTCTGGGCATCATGTGCCGAGCGTCCAGGTCTAAAACCGTAGCTTCTGGCATGGAAAGTTGCTTCGTGTGCAGGTTCTATCGCGTATTTGGCGAGACATTGCCAAACCCTATCCGAGATAGTGGGGATTTTAAGCATCCGGGTAGTGCCATCCTTTTTGGGGATTGGGACGCTACGTAAGCCTTGGTGTAACCAATTCTTTGAGGATGCTTTTAACAGTTTTTCTAGTTCAAATCGTTCCTCAAACTTAAGGGACTTTTTGCCGTCGATTCCTGCTGTCTTTTTCCCTGCATTTAGCTGTGATACTTGACGAATCGCCAAAAATCTAGCCGATGAAGATTTCAGAATAAGCTTTTGAAGTGACATAGCTTTCCGCTTGTCTCCTGCTCGAATAGCTTTGAACACTCGACATTGAAGGCGAAATAAATCTTTGCGGAATTTCTTCCAGTTTAGATTTTTCCAAGATTCACTAGTGTTATCACTGTGCCTAATCATGCTCTTTTTCCGTTAAGTGTTTTCTGAATACCTCACAGCAATTACGCTGTGTCCTACCCGAATCAAGGGAGTTCCGTATCTCGTCTTACCTACCTAGGGTTCGACAGCCCTAAGACCCTTGACTCGTTTTTATTCGTTCCCTCAGAATGATTGATGAGCCACTGCGTTGCGGGGGTTCCCCCCGTTGTGGCATGTGGCGTTGTTCCGTTAGGTGTAGCCAATTTAACCATCATAAACCCTAGATTCTTGCTGCTATTATTTACAGATACAGCGGGTTTTGACTCTGATATAGTAAGGGGTTTTTGAGTTATGCCCTTCTTGCTGATAGGTTACTTTTCTAGGCTCGGTTTCACCGTGGGAACCCCCTATTAGCGCCAGTGTCAACCCATAACAGTTGTCTGATTGCGCCCTGTTCCCAGCTTCACTCTACAAGAATCGAGCTTGTTCGGTGTGGGCAGATAAGGAGTCACGCATGAATCTTGCGGGAGGGGCTTTCACCCTCATCAATCTGAGAGTTCAGCTATTGTTAGCTGGCTTAGTTATGTACGGACTGATTACCGAGATTCACTAAGCAACGAATCGCACGTAGATTTCAGCTATGCCGTTGAGCACCTCTGCCTCTTTTGTGCGATCGCCTGCCTCCGCATCTCCAAAACCTGCTGAAACGTCTGCAATGCATTCTGCAATTGTCCCTGGTAAAACTGCTGCCTTCCTTGCTTAAAGAGGCGATCGGCTTTGCTAGATCGAGGTGAATTGGCGTCAACACTCGGTTCCGTAGAATCGGGTGGCATTGAAGGATTTTGGGTTTGGGCGATCGAAGTTGAGCTTACTGAAATGAATGACAAAGCAGCCAAAAACAAAGAGAATCGAATTTCACGCATCTTCAGCTTCTCTTACGTTAGCTATTACTAGACAATTCTGCTACATAAAACCTAGACAAACCTAGACATTACTTGACGTTTCCACGGGAGCATGGGAGCGGTTATCCCTTAACGTCCAGGCACGGTTTAGCCCGCCGTGCATATTTTTCTAAATTCACAGATGCATTTAAATCTCGGTCTTGAATATGCTGACATTTCTGACACACATAAACACGTTCTCTAAGACTTATTTCTTGAACTTCTCCACAATTTGAACAGGTTTTACTAGATGGGTAAAATCTATCAACTTTTACGACAGTTCCACCATATCTAATTACTTTGTATTCAACCTGTCTTCGCAGTTCATAGAAATTTGCATCACTGACAGCACCAGCCAACCGATGATTTTTTAACATGCCCGAAGTATTTAAATCTTCCAAAGCAACTACTGCATGGTTTTTGCAGATATATGTAGTTGCTTTATGGGTCGCATCATTACGTATATTACTGATACGTCGATGAAGTTTAGATATTCTCAGCTTTTGGATTTTATAACGATTACTACCGGGGATTTTTCTATCAAGTTGACGCTGTAATGAAGTTAATCTTTTTTGCGCCTTTTTTAAAGCTTTTGGATTCACAAAAATGATTCCTGTTGATAATGTTGCCAGGTTTTTTATCCCGAAATCAACACCAACATAATCATATTCTTTGTTAGTGATTTCCGGTTCTATTTCATAGGAGCAAGAAATGTACCAATCACCCGCAGTTTGAGATATCGTGACCTTTGTGGTTGTTGTGTGAGGTAAAGATTCATAAGTTGAAACCCATCCAATAGTTGGTAATTTAATTCGCTTGCCGCCAATATTTATTGGTTTACCACCTGCATTAATTGTAAAACTCGAATTTCGACCTTTCCTTTTAAACTTAGGATACTCTGCACGTTTCTCAAAAAACTTTTGAAAAGCTTTCCCTAAATTCTCAAAAGCAAACTCAGTTATTTTTTGGCAGATACCTTTTTCTTTAATCCAGGGCAAAATTGTCTTTACTTCATTATTAAAGAATTTCTTTAAAATTAGATGATTCGGCTTGTATCCTTCTTTATATAAAACCTGCCATGTCGCCAGCCCCCAGTTGTAAGTAAACCGAGATATACCCGCGTGTTTTGACATCAAAACTTTTTGGCTTGATGTCAATTTCAGCTTCGTTTTTATGGAAGTCAACAACACGAATATATTCTAATTCTTAAGCAGCAGAGTGGGTATTTGGGAATTCTCCCATAAATTGTACGAGTAAGTCTAGTCGGCTCATGTTAATTTTCTTGAAATAGGTTTCGGTTTTTCTCTGTGATTTGTCAATAGATGTCAATGATTGTCAATGAATTAGTCTACTAGACAATTCTCTCATTTTTTAGTATCAGCGTTATCTTTACATCACAACTGCTCAAAGATTTCTCTCTAACGATATTGACAAACTCCTTATCCTTATGCAAGAAAACAGCCCTGCTTGGTCAGGGGGGTTGGGGGGATCTAAGACTTTGAAAACACGTCCTAGTTCCCAGTCCAAGCGTCCCGAGTCCCCATGCCCAATAAATCCGCTTTTAGGTAGGCGACAGTTTTCAAGTCATGAGTCTACATTTAAAAACGTGTGCATAATGATTTAAATTGCCGTTATGAAAGCCTCTGCGCCTTGGATACTGCTAGCTTTACTGCTGTCCGCAGCAGCCTGCGAGCAAACTCGCGCTGATGAAGATGCTCGCACAAAGCCAGTTTCTGCACCTTCACCTCAATTAGCGCAGAATTCTTCGCAGTCGCCAAATATTGTCCGCACTGAACCACTTTCACCTACACCCATCCGCATCAACGTCAAAAATTTACCGCAACCCTTCGCGACTAAAAGCGCTTCTAAGTCGCCTAATGTTGTGTCAATTCCGCAAAACCCGGTGTTGCGCGTACCCCCTGGCTTTAAAGTTAACGTTTTTGCGGAAAATTTAGATGCACCGCGCTGGTTGGGTTTAACTCCTAGCGGTGATGTGTTGGTGACAGAAACTCCGCAAAATCGGATTCGCTTGTTACGTGACACCAACGGTGATGGTGTAGCTGATCGGCAAAAAACGTTTGCTAGTGCAGCAAATGGACTCAATCGACCTTTTGGTATGGCTTTTGCAGGTAATTCCTTTTTTCTGGGCAATACTGATGCTGTTTTACGCTTTCCCTACACTCAAGGACAACAGCAAATCTCTGGTGCGGGTACGAAAATCGCCGATCTTCCGGCTCAAGGTTACAACAATCACTGGACGCGCAATGTGGTTGTTTCACCTGATGGCAATAAATTATACGTATCGATTGGCTCAGGAACTAACGTAGGTGAAGAACCGCTACCACGCGCTTCGGTGCAGGTGATGAATTTAGATGGTTCTGGGCAACAGACTTTCGCCTCTGGCTTGCGTAATCCAGTCGGTCTGGACTTTCACCCGGTAACAAAGCAACTTTACGCGGCTGTGAACGAGCGAGATGGTATCGGTGATGATTTAGTACCAGACTATTTGACACGCATTCAGCAAGGGGAATTTTACGGATGGCCCTATGCATACTTTTTACCAAGCAATCTCGACCCGCGTCAAACGGTGAGTGGCAAAAGTAAACGTCCAGATTTGGTAGCGCGTACCCGCACGCCGGATGTGTTGTTTCAAGCACATTCAGCAGCATTGGGTTTGCAGTTTTATGACGGTAAGACGTTTCCAGAAAAATACCGCAACGGTGCTTTTGTGGCTTTTCGTGGTTCTTGGAATCGCGATCGCGGTACTGGTTACAAAGTTGTTTTTGTCCCCTTTAATAATCAAGGGCGATCGCTTGGCTATTATGAAGACTTTCTCACCGGATTTCTCTTAAACCCAAGTGAACCTACTACTTGGGGGCGTCCTGTTGGCTTACTCGTCCTACCCGATGGTAGTTTACTGCTGACCGAAGAAGCGAATAATCGCATTTATCGGATTCAATATACGGGGAATCGGTAATGGGTAATGGGGAATGGGTAATGGGTAATGGGGAAAATTCCAACTCCTCACTCCTAACTCCCCACTCCTAACTCCCCACTCCCCAACGCCAGTCGCTACAAACTCCACCCCCGCAACGCGCTGGCTCCTCCCCACTCCCTACTCCCCAACGCCAGTCGCTACAACAGGACTCCACCCCCGCAACGCGCTGGCTCCTCCCCACTCCCTACTCCCCACTCCCCAACGCCAGTCGCTACAACAGGACTCCACCCCCGCAACGCGCTGGCTCCTCCCCACTCCCTACTCCCTAAAAGGAAATTGGGGAATAATAAAAAATACTGATACTTATCTTGTTGAGAGGTTTAGTTATGACTCAAAATGAAAATACTTCCCAGTCAAATCTTGATGAATCTTCACACTCAGGTACACGTTACTGGGGTCATGTCGAGGTTATAGAAGAAGGAGAAACCTACAGAATTAGTCGGGTTGAAATCAAGCCCAGGCACAGCATTAAACCACAAATTCATTATCACCGTAATGAACATTGGGTTGTTGTCTCAGGTGTAGCAAAAGTTACTTGTGGACATCAGGAAATATTACTTAATCGCAACGAGTCAACTTATGTGCCTTCCGCAACATTGCATCAGGTAGAAAATCCGGGACATATTCCCCTAATTATTCTGGAAATTCAAAATGGTGAATATTTGGGTGAAGATGATACGGAACGTCCTTACGAGCTAAATTTAGTTAAGTCCACAACTGAATAGGGCATTGGGCAATGGGCAATGGGCATTGGGAATGAGAGAGATTCTTTCCATGCCCCATGCCCCATGCCCCATGCCCATTGCCCCATGCCCATTCCCTCAATCAAAACCATCCTTCTTGTTCGAGGGTTTCAATTAACTGCAAGCCACGCGGATCGCCGACGCCTAAAAGGGAGGCTTTGGAGTCTTCTCGCACTCCTAAATCAGTATCTTCGGCAAAAGCCTGAATTAAAGCATCGATCGCTGTGGCATAAACGACGTTAGAAGGTAATTCGCGGCACAACTGCCCGATCGCCCAAGCGCTGTTACTTCGGACTGCGGCTATGGGATCTTGTACTAAAGCCTCAATTAATGGTGGTATCGCCCCGACAACTGCCTCATAACTGACTTCTGCCATCTGCGCTAAGGCACTAGCTGCCCATAATCGGACTGCGGAAATATCGGTTCTCAAGGCATCTGCTAAAGGCGCTAAAGAACGGCGATCGCGGCAGTTTCCTAAAGCCCAAACTACTCCTTTACGCACATAGCCATTCCAATCGCGGTTTAATTGAGCAATTAAAGGTTCAACGGCATCTCGATTGGGATTGCGTCCAATACCATAAGCGGCACTCACCCGCACTAATGGGCAGGTATCAGTTAAGAGGCGAATCAGATGCGGGGTAGCCCTGGCGTCTTCAATGTCACAAAAAGCTCTTGCCGCTAGCATCCGTTGCTGCGGTTGGGGGTTTTCCAGGAGGGCTAGCATCAAATCTGGATCGGGCTTCGCCACAACTGATTCGGCAGTTATCGGCTCTATCCGATCTAAAGGGCTTTCTAGCTCCACCTCGGCATCGAGTAGGCTTAAGTCGTCTTCGTCATACATATTTCATTTCATTTGCAGCCTTGAGTGGGATCAACAAATAACCCCCCATGCTAATAAGTTAAAGCCTGATATGTATCCGTTAAATTATACATTCTTCTTTGACACTCTCCGCCCTTTAGGGTCGGAGATTCTTGGTTCAGTAAGCTCGCCGTAAACCTTCATGTCCCACAAACAAATCGCCGACTTGTTCGCTGGCAATACCTAACCAAACATCCGTAGCACACTACGCAATATCGAGTCAGTTCATGAAAGACCTAGAGGGCATCTGTCCACGCCACATGCGTGACTGTCGGGAAACCCGACGGCAGATGCTCCACTTGGGGAAACCCCAAGACCGCACTGCCTCCCCAACGCAGTGGCTCCCAAGCTTTCAGGTACTTTATCAAGAGTGCCTTAAAAAGCCGTTTCTCCCTTTTCCCCACGTTCCCGTGTGCCCCACGGTACGCTGTTTCTCAAATTTTGTCTTTTCTAGGATTATCGGTTTGTGTTAGAAACCTAGGTTTTTTAAGAGGACTTGCCTTACCCTCTGAGCATTACTACTTTCTAGTCAGTCGTGTGGGGACACCCCAGATTTGTATTGTCACGAAAAGCGCGGTTTTTCAGCCTGTGCTATATTATTAGTATAGCTAATTGTTCTAAATATGGCAACAGGTAAAGGGAAAAAACGAGTAAGAAATATTCCGGTACTGTATGACGAACCTAAAAAAATGAGGGGTGTATATTTAACAGATACCGCATGGCATACAGTGCAAGAATTAGCAACAAAAAAGAAAGTTAGTGCCAGTGAGTACCTAGAAGAGTTGATTAGGAAACATTGCGTCAAGTAACGGCGTAAACGCCTTCACCCGTTTTCATCAATGCGCCTAAAGTACGGATGTATCCTCGCATTGCGGACACATCCGAGCATAGTTTTCAACGGGTATCCTTATAACCTGCGTTAAATTTTCTTAGAATCTAGAGATTTTACCATCCATAGAGACTGGGTTTGATAACCCAATTGATTGTAAAGATTTAATGCGGGTTGATTTGACTTAAAGACTTGCAAACCAATTTGGCGATCGCCTCTAGTGAACGCCCAATTTTCTACATATTGCATCAAAGCTTTACCAATACCGCGTCGCCGATGTTCGCTCACCACATACAGCAAAAAGATATGAGCATGGCGATCGCCTCTGACTTGATCTATTGAATTTCCCACCCAGAGACAAGCGACGGGGGATGGGGGGAGGGGGGAAGGGGGGGATGGGGAGAGGGGGAGAGGGGGGGATGGGGAGAGGGGGGGATGGGGAGAAAGAATTATTCTCCTTGTCTCCAAGGAGTCTCCCTTGTCTCCCTTGTCTCCCTTGTCTCCCTTGTCTTCCTTGTCTCTAAGGAGTCCGACAAAATCCACCCACCACAGAGGTGTTTCGCTGGAGAAGTATTGCTCGACTGTTCGCGCTAGGTGGGAAAAATCCTCACCCGGAAACATATCCTGATAAGTTCGCTGCATGAACTTTACCAGCAGTGCTCGATCTAAAGTTGAGCCACGGCAAATATTGTACCCAGGTAGTAAGGAATTCAAAGGAACTAAATTGCTGTTAGCTAGATAATGGTGTAAATGGCAACTCAAAATTAGGTAAAATACTTACTCCTACTTCTTCAATCGGTGCGGGTGCTGCCATATCAGAAGGTAAAAAAATGCGAGCGCTGACTGCTACTAGAGCAAGGGTAAATACTAGTATTGCCAACAAGGGGGCGATGTATTGACGAATTATAGCCATGTTTTAATTGTAAGCAGCAATGGACTTTTATGAGGAACTTGTGCTTATATTTGTGAAGTTAATTCTGATTTATTTTAGCGATTTTTGGGGGATATAAGGTTAACGCCGATCGCGTTCTAAATCGGCGATCGCTCTTTCCCAATACCAATCTTCGGGCATTCCTGGATGATTCTGCTTTGCTTGTTCAATTAAGCGATCGGCGGCGGCGGTGTCTCCTGATAATAAAGAAACGAGCCTGTTTTTCATGCGATTTTGAGATCCACCTGTACTATCGTCTACCCAATTGGGTATCTCTTGGGCAAATGACTCAGAATCCTGTCGGCGAAACTGCCAAAATAAAACGTAATAAAGTGTACCAAAAATTAGTATCAGGCTGAGTGTTCCTAAAAAAGTTAGGAGGTTAAACGGCAGAAATCCTAAAACTAACTGAGACAGAACATAGCCAAGTAATAAACCGGTAACGAAGAGAATAAATGTGCCGACAAAAACGACTACTTGGTTTGCCATAAATCCTCATTTTCTTGATCGAGTCCTGGTCTGGGCATTGCTTCTATTGGAGAATTCCAAGGGGCAAACACTGGTAACAGGAGTAGTCCCGGCACAGCGGCGACAATAGTAATTAAGAAAAATGTAGACCAACCTGTAACAGCCGCGATCGCACCTCCTGGAGCAGATAGAATATCACGGCTGACTGCCATTAAGCTAGAGAGTAAAGCATATTGGGTTGCAGAAAAGCGCTGGTTACAAAGACTCATCAAAAAGGCAACAAAAGCGGCTGTTCCCAACCCACCACAAAACTGTTCTATGTTAATAGCTAAGACCATTGCTTGGTAATTTTTGCCAACAGATGCCAGAAATAAGTAAGCTAAATTACTGACAGCTTGCAAAATGCCAAAGACCCAAAGTGAACGATTTATACCAATTCTGCTTAATATTGAACCACCAGCCAAAGCACCAACAATAGTAGCGATTAATCCCATTCCTAACTTAATTGCCCCAATATCAGTTTTGGTAAAACCAGTTTGCAGCAAAAACGGCGTAGTCATATTACTCAGCAAGGCATCGCCCAATTTATATAGGGTAATAAATAATAAAATCAACAAGCCCTGCATAACACCTTTGCGCTGAAAAAATTCGCCAAAGGGTAAAATTACAGCATCGACTAAAGAGGCGGGAGGGCTAATTTCTTTTGGTTCTGGTGCAAATAAGGTCGCAAAAATACCGATCGCCATCGTACCAGCCATGATTAAATAAACTGACGACCAAGGCAAGCGATCGGCAAGTATGAAAGCCAAAGCACCTGCTACTAACAAACCAATTCGATAACCTAAAATCCAAACCGCTGCACCAGCACCCATTTCTAATGGTGTTAAAACGTCGGTGCGGTAAGCATCACCAGCGATATCTTGAGTAGCACTAATAAAAGCGATGATAATGGCGTTGATGGCGAGAAATTGTAATGCTTGTTTAGGTTGTTGAAAACCCATGATGGCGATCGCACACATTAAAGCAATCTGCGTCAACAGCAACCAACCCCGTCTTCGTCCTAAAAATGGTAGGGTGAATCTATCCAGAAAAGGCGACCAGAGAAACTTCAACGAATAAGGCAAACTGGCGAGGTTAAACCAGCCAATAGCCGCCAAATCCACCTTTTCTACGGTCATCCAAGCCTTTAAGGTATCACCGATTAAATATAAAGGCAAGCCGGATGCCAAACCGAGTAATAATAAAGCCGCCATTTTGCGGCTAACAAAAACTTGTCCGAGTCCTTTAATTTGTTTCATTATTTCCAGATTCATCCTCACATCAGTAAATTTTAGTTATCTTGTCATAGCTGTTGTATAATTTAATGCCAATATGCCAGAAGCAGAAATAAAGGCGATCGCTTACACCTAACTTTTTCCACCATCTTTTTTTGAGAGTGAAATTAATCTGAGTATGACTGACTTAATTGAAATAGGTTTATTTCAATGTGATTAATGCAGTTTTAGCTGTTAATTGAAGTCTCACTCTCTGCTTGCTTATCATTCTTAAAGGCATGAAAGAATAGTATTGTGTTGAAAACCGATATGATGTTATAGTTTCCAGACAAATTGTCCTCTCATCAGGGCAAATACACCTATAAAGGATGTCCCTTTAACATATCTAGTTCCTTAAGTTTCGTTAATGTGGTAGATTTGATGTCCTCTAATTTCTACTTCGTGTGCGGCAAGGCATTTTTCCCAACCTTTACGGGTGCCAATGTCGCTTTTACCTTTGAGCAATCCTAATTTTTCTTCTTGTTGAGTGAGTTTAGCAAATTCTGCGAACATAGGATAGTTAGAAGTGACAAACGTCTCTTTGCGGTGGAGAATTGGCGGATTTACCCTGCTTTGATAGTCTCGGTGGGTTATCTTTAAAGTCTTAAAGTCAATAATGATACTCGCTTGCAACGCAGGATGGGGGTCTGTGTCGAATTCTGGGTAAAACAGGTAGCAAATTTGCTGTTTATCTGTGCAATATTTTATCAGTGTGGCTTGATCTACACGTCCGACAGTGCGACTAGCGCAGCCTTCATAAATTCGTAATATGGGGTCGAGTGCAGAAAGTGCCCAAACGTGAACGTAAAGAGCGCTGCGAGTGCGTTTACCGATTTTGCTTTTTTCGCAAGCTGTTTGAATAACTTCTGGTTGACCTAAGCTGAAAAGCTTGGCATCAGCGACTTGACATGCTTCTTCGTAACTACCGAAAAAGGCTTTGATGTCGTAGCGCATTTCCGGGGCTAGTTGAGAGAAATTTGGGCGTTTATCGAAGTGGGTGAGAGCAAGGTAAACTTGAATATCAAGAGAACGACGATAGGCGATCGCATCCCATTCCGCTTCGTCAGTTGCTTGTAATATCACCGCAAAGGCACGGCGAAAATTACCAAATTCAATCAGTAATTCTTGTTCATTTTCTAATTCACCTTTCATCGGCAATCTGCCACGTCGCGTATAAAATGCCATCAGTGGTTGCAACTTTTCTTGATAGTCTTCAAACCGCTTTGTGGGGATGCGGACGGGAGGCGTAGAATTGCTAGAAAAAAAGCGGATGGCTTTGTAGCTTTCTTTTTGAGCCTCATCTCTAAAAACAAAATAGATGCCTAACGCTACCGGGACTGCATCTGTATTTAGCGCTTCATAAATGTAACTTTTTAGTTCTTCTTGTACGTAATATTTCTGAAATGTATTGCGACGGGTGACGATGCCATCACCGTAAGCTAATTGAGCGTTGCTGGGAGCATCAATCAGCACTTGAGCCGCGACAATTAAAACTTGGCGGGTGAGTTCCCAGGCATGTCTGAGTGCTTCACGCCGTTCCTCTGGGTTTTCTATCACGTTGAGGACATAGCCCAAGTTGACGACATCTGCTGGGGTGAGTGGTATATCTGGATAATAGTAAGGGTCCCAGCCTGTACTGGTGTAACCTAAATTTGCTACTCGTTGCACATCGCCACCGTGTCCGCATCCGTAGTCAAAAAACGTGGTATCATTATTTAAAATTGACCATTCTATTGCCAATCGCACAGGACGAGATATGTCAGTGCGAACAATCGCGGCTCTGTGACGTTCGATTTCTAAGTAGCTTTGTGACATAAAGATATTAAAAATAACCACAAGAAAGTAGGGACTAGGGACTGGGGAATAGGGAATAGGGAATAGGGCATTGGGCATAAAAAAATCTCCCATTAAACAAAAGCCCATTGCCCATTACCCATTCCCCCCTTCGGGGTTCTGAAGTCGCTCATGGGGGAGACCACGGCAGATGCGTGACAGTCGGCGTTCGCCCTTGGCGTTGCCGAAGGCTAGCCGCCCAACGCACTGCCTCCCCTTGGCGTTAGCCTCTCCCTTTGGGAGAAGACCGCGCTGGCTCACCATTACCCATTACCCATTCCCTTGTTTTCTGTGGTTTAATAATCCTTATATCTTTTTAATTGCCAGTTCTATCAAATCTTCAATCTTCTTGATATTTAAATCGCCTGCTAAGTAAGCAATCCCGCGATGTAAATGCAGGCGAAATTGCGTTACTAAGGTTTCTTTGTCAGTACCTAAATTATCGTTGTAGCAACGTTGTTTGAGCGCCAGTAAAAGAATATCACACATTTCGCCCCCAAAAACGCGCCAAGTCATTTCCACGTTGCTATCTTGGGGAATTGGTACGGGGGAGGGGATGGTAGGTTCAGCGAGGGAACGACAAAATGCCCAACGACAGAGGATATTCCATTGGTCGATTTTGGTGTTGCGTCTTAGTTTTAGAAGTTGGTCTTTTGCGGTTTGGGAAAGTTTAATACGTTCAATTGGTGTTTCCATGCGGAGTGGGGAGTGGGGAGTGGGGAATGGGTAATGGAGAATGGTGAGCCAGCGCGGTCTTCTCCCAAAGGGAGAGGCTAACGCCAAGGGGAGGCAGTGCGGTGGACGGGTTCCACAGGCTACAGCACCTGCCGTGGTCTCCCCCATGAGCGACTTCAGAACCCCGAAGGGGGGAATGGGTAATGGAGAATGGGTAATGGGGCATAAAAAGAATCTCTTATTACCAATTTCCAATTTCCAATTCCCAATTCCCAATTCCCAATTCCCAATTCCCCATTACCAAAAATATCCAGGTTGTATGGTAGTTTGGCGGGTGGAGGAGTCGTATTTGAGGAGGTATTCACGAGCGATCGCGCAATTTTCCCGCAAGGTTTCAACTTCTTGTTTGCCTATCTCAGTATCTGTAGATAATAAAATTACTTGATGGCTGGCTGAGGGAAAGTAACGTTCTACTAAGTTACCACGGTGCGAAGAATCTAGTCTGCCTAGCGGTGTATCGATGGCGACAGGTAAACGGCGTCCGGAGACTCGCGCTAAACCCCAAAGAAAGGCGATCGCTAAAAGTTGTTTTTCCCCAGCGGAAAGTCGATGTTTGGGAACGGGTTTCCCCTGTAAATCATAAAGCGAAAGGCTGAAACTATTGGTGTCAATAGCGACGCGATGCACTAAATCAGATTTGTGCAAAAGATAGCGAAAGCATTCTGTAACTTCAACTTCTAGTTTATTTAACTTTCGCAAAGTTAATTTTTCGCGGAAAATTTTCAGTGTATCTTGAACTTTAGCAGCCGAGTAAATAATATGCTCTTTATTTTGGCGATCGATATTTTTTTCCGTATAGTTTTCTAGCTCTTTTTTAGTATTGCGAATATTACCATCTAATTCATCCAAACGGCGTTTTGTTATTTCCCAACTTGCTTTAGCTTCAGCAACTTGCTGTTGTGCTTGTTGCAAATCATCAACTAATCTTTGATAATCTTCTGGTGATGCAGCAGTTTGAATTTGTCTTTCTAAAGTGATAATTTCTTCTTCTTTTGTTTGTAATATATTGAGTTTATCTTCGGCATTATTTTTTGCCGATCGCAAGTGATGATGAATAATATTATCTAACTGATGCAGTGTTTCGCTATCAGTTAATAACCAAGGCTGTTCTGTTGTAGCTTTTTCTAAAGATTGATTTTCTTGATTGATAAAATGTTTAATTTTATCAACTTTTTCATCACCTAGAGCCAAATTGTGAATCAAATCGAGTAATCGTTTATCTCGCGCAACTAATAAATCATGTGCTATTTTCGCTTCTTGAATATGAAGTTCTTTTTCTCCTTGGGTGTAAATCTGATTCAGCAAAGGTTCAATTAAAGCCAATGGTAAAATATCAGCCGCTAATTCACACATTACTTGACGTGTTTTCTCGGCTGACGCAGTTATTTCTGATTTCTGCTTCTCTAACTGACTGCGTTCTCCAGCGATTTTACCACCTTCAGAAATGAATTTATTAACAGTTTCTTGCTGATGAAGTTCAACTTCTTTTAACTTTTCTTGTAAAGACGTTAATAAGAGCGTTTCTGCATCGTATTCATTTTGCTGCTCTTTTAGCCTATTTTCAATTTCCTCTAAGTTTGCCAAATATTTAATATCCGCAATTTCCTTGCGTTTGCGATTGACTAATATTTCCAAATCAACTGCTAAACGTTCAGCTAATTCTAGCCCTAAAAGTCCGCTAATCGCTTCAACTACAATCGGTGGTGGTATTTCTTGTTCTGCGAGTTCTTTAACTTGTTCTCCGTCAAAGAGAAATAAATTAGAAATTCCTACTGGGAGTAGATTTTCAATGTACTCATCCCAGATATTAGCTAAAGCAGTATCAAGCCATTCATTAGCATCTAAAATACCTAAGTGGTCTTTACCGTCTTTAGGATTTTTATCCCAAGTCCGCACCACGCGGTATTTTACTGGTTTATCGTTTTCAATATGTTCAAAAACTAATTCAATGCGCGTTTTCTCAACTGGGTCGGTGTGACTGTTGACACATTGAGTGAGAAAATCACTATAGCTCAGATTACCGCGAGTAGAACATTGAGCGCGATGTCCATAAAGTGCGAGACGAATCGCATCCATCAGGGTAGTTTTCCCACCACCATTCATCCCCCCTAATAGGATAATGGGACGAGAATTTTCTTCATCAATTTCTGGGTTAAGATTGATGACTTGTTTCCCACAGTAGGGACCAAAGTTTTGTAAGACGAGTTCAAGAAATTTCATTTTACTTGAGAAATAAAATATATCGAGCGAATGGAATTCGCAGCTACACAGGCAAAGTCCGCGATTAGGCGGACTAAATGTAAAATTGTTATGGAAAAGCTACACAGGCAAAGTCCGCGATTAGGCGGACTAAATGTAAAATTGTTATGGAAAAGTAAGTTCCCAGGTAGGAATGATTGATTTTTGACTATGGTGTGTAGCTTGATTTCTGATGTAATTAGCTACGTTGTCAATAGCATCATGACTTACTGTAAATGCTGCATAGCTACCTTGCCATTTGAAAAACTCACTTGATTTAACTTCGTGGCTGATGAAATGGGAGGAACTTCCTTTAATTTGTTTAATCAGTTCAGATACGGTTACTGTTGTTGGAAAACCCGTTAGCAGATGCACATGGTCTTCAACACCACCGATTGCAATTACTGTACATTTTAACTGTTCGCACTCACGAATAATTGATGCATAAACAAGTTTTTGGATATCAAGTGTAATTATAGGCAATCTATCCCAGGTTGCCCAAACATAATGTAAATACAATTGTGTGTAATTTGACCTCATTTTCCTTGACCCGCGTAGGCGGGTTTCATCTGTGTAGCTGCGAATTCTATTCGCTTTTTATTAGGCAATCTATCCCAGGTTGCCCAAACATAATGTAAATACAATTGTATGTAATTTGACCTCATTTTCCTTAACCCGCGTAGGCGGGTTTCGTCTGTGTAGCTGCGAATTCTATTCGCCCTTTTTATTTTTAAATTTCATACCCGCTTCCTTAACCCGCGTAGGCGGGTTTCGTCTGTGTAGCTGCGAATTCTATTCGCCCTTTTTATTTTTGAATTTCATACTCCCCCAAGTTTTCGGTTCTGCTTCATCTGTTAGCGCAACATCTCCTAAAGTTAGCTGCTTTACCTTTTCCACATCACCAGAACCTGCCGCTGTTTTTAAATCGCGTTTGTAATGAGCATTTTTTATCGCTTCTTCTGGGGAGCGGGAACTGGTTTTAAAACATTGCTCTAAGGTGTCATATATTCCCACACGACGCGACATTTTACGATATTGACGTTCTGTATCCAACAGTTTCGCCATTAACTCTAAATGCATTCCATCACCTTCACAAATTTCTTCTAACACAGCCCATTCATCGCTACCGAGTAGACTATAATCAGCACCGGGACGGGGGTCTAAGAAAGCTTCACCAGTCACTTCCATATAAATGCGGGGTAAACTATCATCAAATTCGTGTCTTTCTTCTAACCAAATGCGACGAATTTCGCTCAGTTCTTCTGGGGTAATTAGGGTGATATCGCGCATATTTTCTGGTGCTTTACTCCTCAATTGTTGCTCAATAGTCAGGAGTCTTCTTAACCAATATTCTCGCGCTTCTTTAATATAGGGACCAGGAATAGGCTCAACAGAAATTTCCCCTTCTATATTCCGCTCATATAGTTGGACATCTCCAGTTCTGCGACGAAAATCTCGCCAATTACGGTCTTCTGTTTCTATGTCTAATTCTCTGCGTAAATCCAGAAGGGGTTGTAACCATTCTTTTTCTTCGTCATTTTGAATCATTGCTTTTAGTGAGCTATCTTCACTCACCAAAGTACAAACCCAACAACCAAAACGAGAGCTACCACAACTAGGAGTTGATGTATCGACAACTAAAGGACATTCGTTATCCGCTGTCGCACCTCTGTACATAGTAAATAAATCTTTGTTGCTGTATCCCCAAGGATTTTCCCATTGCATTAAATAAAGCCAAACTTCATCATTTCGCCAATCTTCTATCGGACTGTAAACTAAAGAGTTTGGTAAATTCATGTTAGGACTAAGACGATCGCGTACTCTTTTCGCTTCCCATTCTCTCATTCTCTTAGCGCGTGATGCGCTTTCAGCTTTACGAATACCTAAAACAACGATCGCTTCACTGCTAACCCGAATCACATCTCGAATAAAGCGGTTAGATGGACTAATTTTTAAACGTTGCGTACACCAACGAAATTTCCTTCTTGGTGCTGGATATCCTTTACCGATTAATCCTACCCAAAATGTTTCTTTTAGTTCGGGGTGTAGCAGATGCGGTATCATAGGCATCTGTTGTTGTTTTGCCGCAACTTTAATTTGCTCTAAAGATTTGCGTACCCAAGCGGAAACATAAGGATTTTCTACAAGGGTGTCGGTTGTAATCACATGAATAGTCTTAGTCCGTTTGGACAGTGGGAGAGATGCGATCGCATTCCAGATTAACTGTAAAATTGCTGTCGAGTCTTTACCACCTGAATATCCAATTACCCAAGGAATGGCATCCAGAGTGTATAATTCTTGTATCTCGACAGTCAGCGCTTGGATATTATCCACTAACTCTGCGACTGTACGCACTTGCTCTCGTTTCTTTTCTGGTTGTGCTGTAGCCATTTCTCCTTCCCTGTATAGACACGGGTATTAGTTACCCTCTTTATATGTACTGCATTTATCAGCTTTAGTATTGTAGAACGTAAAGTTTTTAAAAACTTACTTATCCACCAGCGAATTTTATAGAAAACTAATTTGTATTAACTTTTAAGTTTTCACAAATCAACATGACTGATAGTGCAAGCAAGTATCTAGCAAGGGAAAACAAGGATAAACAGGTATTGGCTTTATTGCTAGAGAAATTCCTGGGGAAAAAGGATCAAATTCTCGTCCAAAAAACAGAGATGGGTGGAAGTATCGCTTATGTGGGTTCTGTCACTTTAGAATGGTTTGCCAATCGGGTTCGTTTTGCGTCTAGTTTACCGCTGCTTCAGCAAAAGTATAATTCAGAGACTGATAATGTCGAAATTGATGCGGATAGTATTGAAGAAATTCGTCAACGTCCCCTTGATTGGTCACGTCAACTACCTTTAGCGCAGTATTTAGCAGCAAGGACTAATCATAAATTTCCCCCTGTTTTGGTGGTGATTAACCAACCGTGGGTGGATAATCCGAAAGCTGCTGAGTGGAATAAACAAGGAAGTGCGACAAAATCGACTATAGATTTTACCCCATTAGATAAAGATGGCAAAGTCGGTTTACTCAACGTTTCGGAAGAGGATGTAACCATTTATGCACTAGATGGTCAACATAGACTGATGGGGGTGCAGGGTTTGATGGAGTTGATTAAAACTCGCAAACTCCAGCGTTACAAAAAAGATAAAACTGCTGACGATACTTTTATTACTTTATCTGATTTGATCGAGCAGTATCATGTAGACCCAGCTTATTTGCAAAATTTGCCCGCAGAAAAGATTGGGATTGAATTTATTTGTGCGATCGCTGCTGGGGAAACTCGTGAACAAGCAAGACGACGGGTGCGATCCATTTTTGTTCATGTTAACTTGATGGCTGCACCTTTAACAAAAGGTCAGTTAGCGCAGTTGAATGAAGATGATGGTTTTTCGATAGTTGCGAGAAAAATCGCTGTGACGCATCCACTTTTTGAACAGCAGCGCGATCGCAAACCCCGCGTTAATTGGGATAGTGCAACAGTGGCATCGAAATCAACAGTTTTAACCACCCTGCAAGCTCTGCAAGATATGTCTGTGCGATATTTGGGGCAAAACTTCCCTTTGTGGAAACCCTTGGATAAAGGCTTAATTCCCATGCGTCCAGAGAATGACGAACTTCAAGAGGGAATTAAGGAATTATATCAGCTATTTGATTATTTAGCGAGTCTTCCCAGTTATCAGCTTTTAGAAGAAGAGGATACACCAGCTTTGCGACGATTCAGCTTTGAGAAGGATGGGGGAGAAGGAAATATGCTTTTTCGTCCTGTGGGACAAGTAGCGATCGCGCAAGCTTTGGGAATTCTAGTTTTCCGCAAAAATTTATCACTCGAAGACATTTTTAAGAAGCTTCGCAGGTTCGACCAAAAGGGAGGATTTAGTAATATCGAGTACCCGCAATCACTTTGGTATGGGGTTTTGTATGACCCAAATAAAAAGCGGGTGCAAGTTGCTGGACGGGATTTGGCAGCAAAGTTACTAATATATATTCTTGGTGGAATTACAGATCAGATGGAGCGTGCAGAACTTCGCAAAGCTTTAGCGAATGCGAGAACTGTGGAAAATAAAACAATCAGTTTTGATGGTAAGTTCGTTGAACCAAAAGAAGTAGGACTTCCACCAATTCTCAAGTAATATTTGTGTAGCTTTTTTAAATGTTACTTTCACTGAGGCGAAATTTTACATATATTTATATTATATTGGCTAACATCTGCGAATATTTATAGGTATTTATATGGCTCAAAGCAACGAAAATATTAACAATAGCGTTTCTGGTGAAGTCAAAGCTAAGTTTAGCGCTTTTATTGAGCCATTTTTCTTTGAACATCCGAAGCGATCGCTGTTATCCAGGATTGATTTTTCAGCACGGAAAGCGGACAATGCTGCAAATCAACGTACCAGCAAGTGACTTTTCCGGACTTCTTCAAGCTAAACCATCCACAGGTAACGATCCTGATTCTGGTAAAAATCGTCCATAAATTAAAGGTCATGCGAATGAAATTAAAAAATATATTATTGAACGTGCTCGAAAAGATAAACCCTGGATTGTTGGGACACTGACAGCAAATGTAGATCCAAAAGACATAAAAATTATCGAATTAGGTAGAGGTATTTGTTTAGTTGTTATTCGTCGGGGAGTTAAGTTAGATATCACTGATGGACAACATCGTAAAAGTGCGATTCACGAATTAATAGAAAGTGCTGAAAGTAATTTAATTAGTGATGACGATTTCCCGATTACATTAGTTTTAGAAGGTGATTTTCGTCAATGTCAGACAGATTTTAGAGACATGGCTCAAACAAGACAATTAGATAAATCTTTGTTAGTATCATTTGGTGAGTTCTCTGGTCGAGTTGGCATTACGAAAGAATTAATCCAAAGAGTGCCAATGTTTGAGGGTAAGACAGAAAAGATTAAATTGACTCCCGCTACCAAACAAAAGTTAATTTACACAACTAATTTCATAGCTAGATTCGTAAGTTGCGTTTTTACTAACGATCCAAGCCATCAACTTCGAGATTATGATGTTTACGAAGCATCTGATGCTTTGGTTATTTGTCTAAAACGGTTTTTCTCAGAATGTAGCAATACAGAATATGTTTTTGATACAAATGTTGAAGAATTAACAGTTGATGAGGTAGCTGCATTCAAAGAAGATTGTATATTAGGTGTCAGCATTGGATTAGAAATTTTAGGCAGACTACTATACTTTATCTATAAAGAAAACAATAGTTTTGATGAAACAAAAGTTTCCCAACTAGCGCAAATAGATTGGTCAAGAGATAACCCGGTTTGGAGAGATAACGTAGTTAGAATAGACCCCAATCCTAAGAATCCAGATAAGCCTTATAAACTTTCTACAACGACAAATGCTGTAACAGATGCAGTGAAAATGGTAAAAATCAAACTGGGATGGATATAAGCAAAATCAAGACAGGAATTTAGTTAAATCAAACTCCTCGTCTTGTTCTTCTTTATTTGTTCGTTCGTAACCTAGAAATAATAAAATGCGCTCTGAATAATCAACAGAGCCATGTAATTCATTTTGGAGTATTTCTAATCCACCATTAGCATACTCTTCAAATATCTGATTGCGTTGCTTTTCATATTCTTCCTCATTAAGAGATAATATTTTGATATCTTTAGTTTCATTAATAGCCAATAACTTTATTAAAATATCATGTCCCATAGAAGCAAAATACTCTAACCTAATTGGTGACGGTTCTCTTTTAGATATTTCCCCCAAAGGAACTCGCTTATTATGCTTCGCACCCAAAGCAGCAGCAAAAACGATCGCATCCGCAAAAGTCTGAAAAGGACCCATTGCACCATCAGCCGAAATTAAAGCCTTCACCAACTCAGCCTTATCCTTAGCAACCCTGATTCTGCCAGTTTCAGCCATAATATTGATATATACTATGTGACAATTTTAACCGAAAATCGAGTGCATTTCCCCTCTCTGCTAACTCTGCGTCTCTGCGGTTCGTTTTTCTGAGAAAATAAACGCGATACTCCTGCGGAGTCACTTCGTGAACGCATAGAATTATCTCACGCAAAGGCGCAAAGACGCAAAGAAGAATTATTAACCCCCACGCTTAACCTCAACAATCTCCGTATACTCAAACTCATTCGGACTTTGCCTAACCAACGGATATCTTTCCCCATTCAACTCTATATAATCCTGTTCGCAATCAGGTTTAGAAGAATAATAACTCAACACATATTCCCTCCCTATTCTCTTTGCCATTTCCTCCTCAACTTCACCTCTCCATTGCGTCTTAGTAACCAACACAATCAACTGATTTGCTAATTGCGGAATAGTCTTCGCAATTTGCCGTCTATAATTATTATCCAAACTACCAAAAGGCGAATCCATCACTATCGGAAACGTGTTACTATCTGGCATCATCAACATTTTTCTTTCACTCCATTCCCGCACTCTGTCGATAATGCTGCCGATAAAAGATAAACTGAGAATTTGATTTTCCCCTGTAGAAGCTGCAACTAGCGCTTCCATACCTGTTGTATTTTCCACTAGCGTCAATTCATATTTATCGCTAATTTTGGGAATGTAAGGTGTAAAAGAAATTTCACTGAATATCTCTTGTACTCGCTTTTCAAGTTGCAAGCGAAAGTGATTTTCTTGACGAAACTTAACTTCAGTTAATCGCTCAATTGCATCTTGGGTAGCAGCAATCCGTCGTTGTGCGAGTGTTTGCTTATCTTCATTTAGCTTCTGTTTAGCAACTTGCTTATTCAAACCTTCTATTTCCGCTTTCAGATTAGCAATTTGCTGTTGATTTGCACCTTGCTCTAACGTCAACTCTCTGATTTTTTCTTCAATTTCATCTAATCGCTTTTGCAAACTGCGAATTTCTTCACTTGGATCTTTTCGCAAGCGTTCTTGAATCGTATCTAATTCACCTTCAATTTGAGATATAGTTTGCCTTAACTGATTAATTCTGGCTTGTTCTTTATCAACTTCTTCCCAAAACGCGACTGCTTGCTTGTCAATTTCATCTACTTGAGCGCTCATGCGGAAAGCTGTTTCTTCTATCGCTGAAGAACCAGCTTTATCGAGCAACTTTTTCACATTCTCGTGTCGGTGGGTTCCGTCGTGTAATTCTGCACCACAAATACAGCGTTTCGAGTTGAGTAAGTCGTTGACAAACTCCCGCGAAATTCCCGCAGTTAATTTACCACGCTGCTTTAAATCTTCGACTATAGTACGAAATTCAATTGTAGTTGACGATAGCAACACCGTATAACCGCGTGTGGAAATAAGTTTTTTTAACGCTTCTCTGGTTTGTTTGAGATTTTCTTGGTTTGCTTTTTTCTGGTTTTCTAACTCTTGTCGTCTTTCTTGAATTTCTTTGGCAGCGCTGAGTTCTCGCAAACGGTTACTTGTCTCTTTTTTAAAGGTTTGTTGATATTCTAATTCTTGTTTTATTTCCGTTTGTCGCTTGGTGATGCGCTCAATTTCCCGCTCTAGCTTTTCTTGCTGTCTTAAAAGCTGTTTCGTTTCGGAATCACCGATGAGTTTTAATTCATTGTCTAAAGTTTTCTTTGCTTCCCCCAAATGCTTGATAGAACGATTGATGACTTCTACCCCCAAAAGCATCTTTGTTGCTTCCGCGATTTCCGCTTTTTTATCAGAACGCACTATTTGCTCAATCCGTTCGCCATCAAAGAAGAAATATTGATGTAAACTACTAGGTAAAATCTGATTTATAATATCTTCTGGTTGTTGGAGTGGAAAGTACCAGCGTCCATCATCACCAGATACTTGCATTAGTAATTCTGTCTTACCAACATCAATGTCAGTTGCATTTTTATAAACTCGACACTGACGTTTGACGTTGTAGCGTTTGCTGTCATGTTCCCAAGCTACTTCTACCCAACATTCTACAGCTTGCCCGATTTTAGCTTCTGCGATCGCTCGCTTATTAACTAACTGCTCAACTGATGCAAATGCTGCACTAAATTTCTCATACAGCACCCATGTAAATCCATTCAGCAGACTGGTTTTTCCCGCACCATTATTACCGTGAATAATTGTCGTGTTATCAGCCTCGCCAACTGCTAAGATGATTTCTGGTGTTTTGCCATAAAAAGAGCGAAAGTTACACAGCTTGATTGAAGTCAGCTTCATTGCACAACTTCCTTCACTATTTTTAATATATCATCATTAATATGGCTGAGACTTTTCTTATCCAGTCTGCTTTTTTCTAGATACCATACCCGCTCAATTATTTGCCGCACTTCCTCAGGAGCATTGATAATTGGCTCCTGAACATCATCGATATTCGGCTCTTTTGTCATCTCGGTTTTAAAATAGATTTTTATTCTCTATTTTAACCGTCTGTACTCGTCTAGGCGCAGCCTTAAAGCTACTTTTATCGTTATCTTTACTTTCACCCAAAAAAACAAGAAAATTTGCAATTTTTTGACAAAAATCGCTTTCTTTTTGGGCTGTCTCCTGGTATTATTAAAGATAACTAAATAACTTTCATCATAATCGGGTAGTCGCTGTTTTAAAAATTTTGCTACTACCCCATTATACTAAAATAAATCTCATACTTCTTATCATCTCACATTTACCCCTGTTTTTATCGATTTTTTTACTTATTTCACAAAAATTTATCTCAAGTAGAAAAATCGTTGTTTTTGGTGTCTTGGTGCAATCATTAGATATCCAACAAGTCGTATCTCTTTTGTAAAGCGAGTAATTTCATCCTGGCTTCACCAGCGTTGTCAGCTAAATCAGCAAACTCAACAAAGCGGCGCAATTCTTTTCTTAAGAGATTGCGCTCAACTTCTAAAGTGTTTCTGTCAAGTTCTGGTGGAAGCACAATCATATCAAATATAGTAGCGCGTTCTTTACCTGGATGAGGGCGTAAAACTCTCCCTCTTCGCTGGATAAATTGGCGGGGATTTCCCGAACTTGCCAAAATTACAGCAGTTTGAATTGCGGGAATATCAACTCCTTCATCTAAGCAGCGAATTGCTACCAAACCTTGCAATTCGCCGCTTTCAAATTGATGGCGCAAAGTTTCCCTTTCTTGTAAAGGCGTTTTTGCGGTGTAGGTGCTGACACGATACCCCAGTTCTCCTCCTAATATTTTGGCGACTGCTTTGAGTTGGTGTAGCGATGACCGCTGTTTCTCTTCTTGTGCGCCATCACTACAATAAAAAAGAGTGTGAGTAGTTTCGCGACGAGTCGCCATTAGTTCGCGCAAAGCGTTTAATTTATTTTCTGCCGCACCAATTAATCTTGCCCGTTGCATTAACAAAGGTTTTAAATCTTCGTTGTCTTCAAAGTCCCCTACATCTAAATTTTCTCGTTCTCGATATAATAAGGCTCGCCCAATTCTTTTAGTTAATTTTAAATAAGCAATGCTTTCTGTTTCAGTTAACTCTACCAAGATGGGATGATACAAATAATGTACTAACGCACCTTGATAAATTGCATTCCTTAAAGTGAATTCTGGCTGAAGAACGGCACCAAAGTAATTAAATAAAGATTGGGTGCCATCATCATCAAAATATCTTTCTGGGGTAGCAGAAAGAGCAAGTCGTAAACCGACGCGGCGTGGTAAACTTTCTTCCAACTTAGGTGCGCCTAAGTTATGTGCTTCGTCACCAATAATCAAAGTCTTTTCGGGAAAGTACTTGAGTTGAGATTGAAAGCCATCACCAATTAATGTGGAATTGGTAGTCACAACCGTGAGAAACGATTGCGAACCAGAACGCACGTTATAAAGTTGGGTAGAAAGTTGACTTTGCCACGTTCGTAAATCTTCAAAAGCTAAAATGGGCTGCAAGTTGAATTTTTCACATTCTCGCGCCCATTGGGTGACAAGATGACGGTAAGGACACACCACCAGTAAAGCTTGCAAGTTAATTTGTTTGTATAACTCGCAAGCGATCGCCAATGCTGTAATCGTCTTACCACTACCAGTAGCCATCTTCAGCGTACCTCTGCCGTTGTTGGCAAACCAAGACTCAACAGCTTGTCGTTGATATTGCCGTAATTGCAGATATTGCGGCATTCTGGGGCATCCTGGTAGTTTACGAGTTTGATAATTGCCCTTACTTTCGCCTGCAAATGGTTTTTTCAGCTTGAAAGTGGGCAATTTCTCAACTCGTGGTGTCAGGTACATAAAAACAGCAATGACTAAAGTGGTGATGAAACGAGAATTGGTAATTGGTGAGCCAGTGCGTTGGGGAGGCAGTGCGTTGGTAAGGCAGCGCGGTCTTGGGGGTTCCCCCCATGAGCGACTGCCGCAAGGGTTTCCCGGCAGACGCGCACCTGCCGTCGGGTCTCCCGACTTGAAGCAACTGGCTCTCCCGTTGGGTAATGGGGAACGTGAAAACGGGTTTTTTTTATTACCTATTACCTATTACCTATTACCTATTACCTATTATCTATTACCCACTACCCATATATCAGTTGTAACCTCGCCAGACACCGATAAGGGTACCTTGCACCTCCACTTTTATAGCCGATACTTCGATGGGGTTGTATTTGGGATTTGCAGGTTTGAGGGTGACGCGATCGCCATTTCTGTAAAATCGCTTCAATGTCGTACCGTGTCCTTCGACTCTGGCGGCGACAATGATACCATTTTTCAGATGATCTGGTTCTGGTACTGGACGCAGAAATACCACATCTCCATCGACAATCGAATCTTCAACCATACTATCGCCAGCTACCCGCAAAGCATATGTGTGCGGAGGTAACGACAAATTAGCCAAATCCAGATGTTCCACAGCATCGGTGAACGGTTCGATTAAACCGCCGGCAGCGATTGTACCTAAAATTGGCACACCTGGTTTTTGCGGACGCAAAATCCTAATAGTTCTCGCCTTACCTTCACTCCATTCAATATGTCCCTTGGCGCGTAAATGTTCCAAGCGGCTTTGAATCGGTGCAGGTGATTTCAGGTTCATCGCTTGCATCATTTGCCTAATTGAAGGCGAATGCTGGTGCGTTCGGATGTATTCCGCCAGCCATTCGTAAAGTTCTTGTTGAGCTTCTGTTAGTCTTTCCATAAATTAGTAGGGAGACAAAGTACAAATGTCTCTAGAACATTAGTACTACAAAAACTCCCCCAATGGCTTGTAAATTTTGAATTTTTAATTTTGGGTGAGGAAATTCAAAGAGTGAGGAGTTAAAAGTGAGGAGTTAGGAGTTAAGAGTGAGGAGTTAGGAGTGAGCTAGAGACGTTCCACACTCCCACGTCTGTACGAAAGTGAGGAGTGAGGAGTAAATACTTATAGCTTATAACTCATAACTCATAACTCATAACTCCTAACTCTTTATTCTGCCCCTAAGATACTTGCAAGTAAAGCTTTTTGAGCGTGCATCCGATTTTCTGCCTGATCCCAAACTCGTGAATGAGAGCCTTCAATTACAGATTCAGTAATTTCTTCACCGCGATGAGCTGGTAAACAGTGTAAAACAATTGCGTCGCGATCGGCAAGACTTAATAGCGGCTCGTTGATTTGGTAGGATTGGAAAATTGGTAGCCTCGCGCCGGCTTCTGCTTCTTGCCCCATACTTGCCCAAACATCAGTATAAAGTACAGAAGCTCCCTTTACTGCTGCTTCTGGGTCATTAGTTAAGATAACTTCAGTTTTGTTGTCGGCTATTGCGCGTGCTTTTTCGGTGATGGCTGCATTTGGCTCATAGCCAATTGGCGTGGCAATTCTTACATTCATCCCTACCAAAGCACAGCCTAGCATCAGAGAATTGGCGACATTATTACCATCGCCCACATAAGTTAAGGTCAACCCAGTTAGAGTACCAAAACATTCTTGAATCGTCATTAAATCTGCCAATACTTGACAGGGATGCCCTAAATCGGTAAGCGCATTAATTACGGGAATTTTGGCATAATGGGCAAAAATTTCCAAATCTTGCTGTGCGAAGGTGCGAATTGCCAAAATATCCAAATATCGATCCAATACCCGCGCTGTATCTTCTATCGGTTCCCCGCGACTCACTTGGGTGACATTCGGGTTAAGATCAATTACCTGTCCACCCAGTTGATACATCGCCACAGTAAAACTGACTCGTGTGCGAGTTGAAGCTTTGGAAAACAACAACCCCAGCACTTTCGGACAATGCAACTTTAGCCGTTGTGATTTCAACTCAGTTGCCAAAAGCAAGAGTTCTTGAACTTCGGTTGCACTCAAGTCCGCCAAACTTAATAAATCTCGTCCGATCAACGCTGCCATTGTTGTGATCTGTAAAGAACAATTATGTCTTTATGTTCGCTTCGCGCGTGCCGTATTAAAAAAATACCACTTTAAAACCTTACCAGATATTTTGGTGTTCAGCCTGGGATTTCAGATATGAATCTTCATTACTCCCTACTCACAATTTTTTCTATATTTTTGCACGAAGAAAGCAGCCTTCAATAAATCATTTACAGGCAAAAAAATCATAAATATCGGACAAAGCAAGCATTTTTTTCTTTTTTTGCACTTGACGTTGTGCAATTAGCTGGCTTATGCTAGAATATGAAATTGGTATGATGTGTAAAAATAAAAGTTCAAAATTTTTGCAATCGTCCAGAGTTAGCGCTTCGCCAGCATAGCACAGTGGTAGTGCATCCGACTTGTAATCGGAAGGTCGTCGGTTCAAATCCGACTGCTGGCTTTGTCTGTGGAATCGTCTTATAAGAAGGTAGGTTGAAAACCCCGTGCAATCTACGCCGGGGATGAAAACCACTTTCAGGCAGGTTTTAAGGTGCCAATCACTTCTTTTCGGAATAATCTTACAAAATAGTGTATAATGACTCAGCAATTTTTTAATCAATACAAGTCTTGATTAAATCTTCCACACCGGCGACTGGTAAGATTTTTGTATTCAGTTGGCTAGCTACCTCCTCAATACTCATATCATCTAAAAATATCAATTCACCATGTTTGAGCATAACTTTTGGTAGCAAAATTCCTTCTCCTAAATCTTCCCCTTGTAAATTTAAAAGCAAATCATGACCAGTTAGCAACCCGGTAACGCTGATACTCTGTCCCCAATAATCGCTGTTCAAAGCACGCATATTTACTTCTAAATTCTCTACAGCATTCAATTGCTGTAAAATAGGTTGAAATGCTTTTTCAACTGCATTGCCAACTACCCAAGTAAATTTTCGCGTCTTTGAGATTTTTGGCGGTAATAATTCAGCAGCAGCGGTTGCAAACTGCTTGAGAAATAAACGAATCGAACCTACACCGTTGTCAATTTGCGGATAGTCGTTATATTCAACTTCGCTGGGTAATTCTTCACCAGCAATCAAAAACCACTCATCGGCTAACCAAGCTACGTTAGAACCGTATTTTTTGCTAAATTCTTGTTGAAGCGATCGCACTTGCGAAATCACTTCTATCGCTTTTTCTTCACTTACAGGTATAAGTTCATCTTTCTCTAAACGAAATCGCGTCAAACCCACAGGTACCACTGCTACTGATAAAATCGCAGGCACTTCCCCAGTACAAAATGACGCTAAATCCCGCAATGTTTGTTCTAAATGTTTGCCATCATTTATACCAGGACAAACGACGACTTGAGCATGAATTTGCAATCGTCTTTCTTGAAACCACTTCAGTTGTTGTAGAATTTGTCCCGCACGGGGATTTTTCAACAATCTAATTCTGACTTCTGGTTCGGTAGCGTGAACCGAAACATATAACGGAGATAGTCGCATTTTTTCAATGCGCTGCCATTCTCGCTCTGGTAAATTAGTAAGAGTTAAGTATGAGCCATACAAAAAGCTCAAGCGATAATCATCATCTTTAAAATACAAGCTTTGTCGCTTGCCTGGTGGCTGTTGATCGATAAAGCAAAATGGACAGCGGTTATTACACTGAATTAAATTATCAAACAGTGCCGTTTCAAATTCTAATCCTAAATCTTCGTCGTAGTCTTTTTCAATTTCAATATGATGAGTTTTTCCTTTATCGTCTAAAACTTCTAATTCCAGAACTTCATCAGCGCACAAAAACTGATAGTCAATTAAATCGCGGGGACGCGTACCATTGATAGCAACGATCGCATCCCCCACCGCAAAGCCAATTTCCGCAGCGATGGAATCTGGTAATACCCCAGTAATTCGGGCAGGATGAGTCATTAGATGGTGGAAGCGTGAAAGCGTAGATAGTGGGAGCGTGGATAGTAGCTATTATATGGTAGTTAGTAGTTAAGATTTAATGGATCTTGGGAGCGTAGATATCAACTATCAACTATCAACTATCAACTATCAACTAACCACGCTTCCACCATCCACTAACTATTTTTCAACATTCCAGTTGCGATCGCACTCAAGATTGCTACTCCAAATGCCAAACGATACCAAACAAAGATCCAAGTGTCTTTTCTTTGAAGATATCGCAACAGCCAAGCGATCGAGATATACGAAAATATAAACGCAGATAATGTTCCTACACCTACCAACACCAAGTCAATCTTACCCAAAGCTTCTTTGATAAATTCATATAAAGTGGCAATTGTCAAGGCAGGAATGCCCAAAAGAAAGGAAAATTTTGCTGCTGTCTCCCTTTGCAAGCCCAAAAACAAGGCGGTAGTTAAAGTTGCACCAGAACGAGATACCCCAGGTGCTAAAGACAGCATTTGTCCTAACCCAATCAGCAGTCCATCGCGAATCTTCAAGCTGTTAAAGTCGCGTTTGCGGCTACCGAATTTTTCTGCTGCCCCTAATAATAGTGCCATGACAATCGAATCGATGGCGATCGTCGTCATGCTGTTAATTGCCGAGTTTTCATCATTGAGTAAATCCTTGATCGCAAATCCCACCACTAAAATCGGCAAAGTGCCTATTGCTACACCAACCAACAATTGCCATTCATCCCGTCGCCAGTCTTTTTCTTGGAAAGCTACCCAGCCTCCAGTCAAAATTAGACTAATATCTTTCCAAAAATAAATCAAAACGGCAATCACGCTGCCAAATTGAATTGTCGCGACAAAAGACTTTTCTCCCAGCAGTTTCCAGCCTAATGCTTTGGTAAATACTTGTAGATGGGCAGTGCTACTAATGGGCAGAAATTCTGTTATCCCTTGCACAATCCCCAGAATAAATGCCTGAATTATTTGCTGTATCAGGTTCGGTTCACCCGTTGCTACAGCAGAGGGAACTCCCACCTGTAATATATGACTTGATGCTGGCAATAGCAAATCTAGACCGGCTTCTAACATTATTCCCATTAATCAGACTCCCATATTAGCTGCGTAATTTTACCGAATTATCCAACTTTACGCCTCTGTTGTCGTTGTGTCCGGGTCAGATAATTTTAGCCAATTAAAATTAAAGTAAAATAAATATGCCCCCCTAGGGGATTTTTTGTTGTAATATCTTAAATAATATAAAGTTAAGTAAACAATATTAAAAACTTTGATTAACAATACATTGTCTTCTTACACGGTTTCTAATCCTTCAATTAACGCTCTAGACACGGAAACGGTACAAAAAAGCCGAGAGGAGTTAGAGGCAGCACTGTCTTTGAGTTCCTCATTCGGAGTGATGGCATCGTCTCGCCAAGGTTGGTTAGTGTTTGCAGCGGCGGTATTTTTAGTATCTGTGCCCGTATTTATCGAAGCGCCGTTAGTGCGATCGCTACCTTTATTAAGTTTTGTATTAACAGGCTTTTGGGTCTGGCTGAGTTTTAGATTAATGTCAAATTCCGCAACTTATATTTGGGGAGATTTACTCCTAGGGTTCAGCTGGAGTTGGTTAGCCGGTTCAATTTATTGGGGCTGGTTGCGTTGGGAACCGTTATGGCATTTGCCAGTAGAGTCAATCGCGCTACCATTTGCTTGTTGGGCAGTAATGCGGAATTGGGGCAAAGTCGGTAACTGGTTTTATTTCGGTTCTTTACTGGGTACAGCTTTAACCGACGTGTATTTTTATCTAGTAGACTTGATGCCTTATTGGCGGCAAATCATGCGTGTCGAACCAGCTTTAGCATCACCAATATTGCACAGTGCTGTAGCGCAAGTCCAAACACCTTGGGGAGAAACCTGGGCGCTAATTCTCGCCGTCATTTTGTTGATTGCTGGCGTTTTGCCTTTAATTAAACGCCAACGGCATTGGTACGCCTTTAGTGGAGCGGTGCTGAGTACAATTTTGGTAGATAGCTTATTTCTGCTAGCTGCCGTTGCGTCTTAAACCGGACTTACGCCAAAACCCTCTACAACTCTTATTCCTTGGGTACTTGGCGTCCTTCTCCTTCTCCGATAGGAGAAGGAGAAGGACACGTTCGCGCTTCGCGTCTCGTTCGCGCTTCGCGTCTCCGACAGGAGAAGAGAAGGAATAAGAGTTGCAGAGAGTTTTTGCGTAAGTCCTGAACCAGTCATAACATGAGAGTTGTAATCATCACAGGTGGCAGTAGTGGCATCGGACGTGGCATTGCGGAAGCTTTTGTTAAAGAAGATGCTCAAGTTGTGATTATTGGACGAAATAAAGAAAAGCTTAAATCTACAGCTCAAGCAATTAATTTCAATTGCGTGTGGCAACAAGCAGATGTCAGCAAGCGAAACGAAGTTACTGAAGTTGTTAATTTTATTGTTCAGCAATACGGCAATATTGATGTATTGGTCAACGCCGCAGGCTTTCCGCGTTGGTTGACAACCAGTACGCCGTTAGATGAAGCCGAACAACTTTGGGATGAGGTGATAAACACTAATCTCAAAGGTACTTTTTTGATGGCAATGGCGGTTGCCCCTCATTTGACCAAACCGGGAGGTCGCATAATTAACATCAGCACTAATGCCGCGTTTACGGGAGGAAACCGACCGGGTTATTTAGGCTATGCCTCAGCCAAAGGAGGCGTGCATGGATTAACCTATGCTCTTGCACGCGAACTCAGTCCCCAAGGAATTACGGTTAATGCTGTTGCTCCTGGTTACATTGAAAACACTGCGATTACAAACGAATGGTCTGAGGAAATCGTTGAGTCAATTGTCAACCAAACCCCTGTAGGTCGATCTGGGAATGTTGGGGATGTTGTAGCGGCAGTTCTATTTTTATCTTCACAAAAAGCCTCATTTATCACAGGTGAAGTGCTGAACGTTAATGGTGGCTTACTTTTTGGGCGTTAAAGCTTTGCTTGACGCGTATACGCGCTCTCAAAAACGGTGTTGCACCAAGTTCATGAAGAGGGGGAAAGGGGAAGGGGTAAAGGGGAAAGGGGGGAAGAAATTGGAGGGTGATTGCAACCCCTTCCAATTAAAGACCACTTAAAAAGTGGGGTCGCTGTTACCCATGCTGGGGAAAAGAAAAGGAAAAAACTTTATGCGTGTCTTAAATAACTCTATCCCTTTCCCCTGTCTTGAAAAAGTCTGATCGGAGGAAACCTCCGCTCAGATTTTCCGCTTTTTTCCTTTCCCCTTTCCCCCTCCCTTGGTAAAAAGAATAGGTATTTTTGCTTTATTATTTGATAATTTTTAGTAAAAGTACAACCAATGGCAGTGGCAGTAAATATTGTGGATATTAATACGCTGTATATTAGTTTCTGATGACTGCTGTGTTGATTAAGTTATGAGCATAGGATTTCGGATTGTCTTTTGTCGTTCTGTGACGAATGACGAGCGATCGCTCTAGCGTGCTCTGAGCTTAAAACTTTTATTTCAGTTTGATGGAGAGGTAAAAAATTGTGAAAAAATTGGTGCGTTTATTAACAGTGTTTAGCTTGTTGCTTGGCTGCTGGGGATGGTTGGGAACAACTCAGATAGCCCAAGCTAGCAATATCAATGGTGTCAGTTTGCAATTTGTGCCAGTTCTTGCAGTTGAGTTCACTCAACCAAGGCAAAACAGGGCAGACCAAAAACTAGCAACAGAATTTGGGAAAAAACTTGACTTAAATAACACCAACGTGCGAGCTTTTCAGGACTATCCAGGACTGTATCCTACCCTCGCGAGCAAAATCATCCAAAATGCTCCTTACAAGAAGCTAGATGATGTGTTCGACATTCCCGGATTAAGCGATCGCCAAAAACAAATCCTGCAAGCCAACCTAGATCACTTTACCGTGACCGAGCCGGAACCGGCCTTCAACGAAGGAGACGATCGCTTTAACAACGGCATCTACAGATAGAGGCTGGGGACTGGGGACTAGGAGGACAAGGGGAGGACACTTCCGTGCGGGGGTTCCCCCCCGTTAAGGAACGTGTCCGTGGACAAGGAGGACAAGGGGAGGACACTTCCGTGCGGGGGTTCCCCCCCGTTAAGGAACGTGTCCGTGGACAAGGGAGACAAGGGGAGGACACTTCCGTGCGGGGGTTCCCCCCCGTTAAGGAACGTGTCCGTGGACAAGGGAGACAAGATGAATTTTCTTCTCCTTTATCTCCCCCATCCCCCTTGTCTCCCCCATCTCCCCCATCCCCCTTGTCTCCCCCATCTCCCCCATCTCCCTTGTCCCCCCATCCCCCCCTCCCCCCACCTTGTCCGCGTGCTAAATATCAACAGCCAATTTGATGTCTTAGTAGTCGGTGCTGGTGCTGCTGGATTATACACGGCACTTTGTTTGCCAGAGCACTTACAAGTCGGCTTGATTACTAAAGAAACAGTTTCTTTGTCCGCTAGTGATTGGGCACAAGGAGGTATTGCTGCGGCGATCGCTCCGGAAGATTCTGCTTACCTGCACATTGAAGATACTTTACGCGCAGGTGCCGGTTTATGCGATCCAAAAGCAGTAGAATTCCTCGCCGAACACGCCAAAAGTTGCATTCAATCTTTAGTAAATTTGGGAGTAGCTTTTGACCGTCATAATAATGAGTTAGCTTTAACTTTAGAAGCTGCCCATTCTCGGCATCGGGTTCTTCACGCTGCCGATACTACAGGTAGGGAAGTAACTACTACTCTTACCGCTCAAGTATTGCGACGCCCGAATATTCAAGTAATTCAGCAAGCTTTGGCGTTAAGTTTGTGGCTGGAACCCGAAAGCGGTAAATGTCAGGGAATTAGTCTGTTTTATCAAGGTAAAATTACCTGGATACGCGCTGGCGCAGTAGTTTTGGCAACAGGTGGTGGTGGTCAAGTTTTTGCCCAAACGACTAACCCAGCGGTGAGTACCGGCGATGGAGTAGCGATCGCTTGGCGTGCTGGAGCAATTTTGCGAGACTTAGAATTTGTCCAATTTCACCCGACTGCTTTAACTAAAAAAAGTGCCGATCGCTTTCTCATTAGTGAAGCTGTGCGCGGCGAAGGCGCACATCTAGTAGATAATGAAGGGCGACGCTTTGCCTTTGACTACCACCCAGCTGGTGAACTCGCTCCTAGAGATGTCGTCAGTCGAGCCATTTTCAGCCACTTACAACGCACTTCTAGTGACCTTGCCACGGCTCATGTCTGGTTAGATATGCGTCCCATCCCTCCTGACAAGATTCGTTACCGCTTCCCCAACATTGTTAAAGTTTGTCAGCATTGGGGTATTGATGTCTTCTCGCAATTAATTCCCGTTGCCCCAGCTGCTCATTACTGGATGGGTGGTATTCTTACGGATCTGATGAATCAAACAAATATTCCCGGTTTGTATGCGGTGGGGGAAACTGCCAGTACCGGCGTACATGGAGCGAATCGTCTGGCAAGTAATTCCCTGCTTGAATGTATTGTGTTTGGCGCACAAATGGCTAATCTGAAGTCAGAAGTCACAAGTCACAAGGATATCAAAGAATCTGAATTTACACTTTCTCCTTCTGAGTTTATCCTTTCTGAAGGTGAGTGGAACAACGAAGAAGCACAGCTAGAAGCACTACGACAGAAGTTACCGCGTTTAGTGTGGGAAAGTGCTGGTATTTGTCGTCAACAATCAAGTTTAGAGCAAGCGATCGCTACTATTGAATCTTGGCAACAAGATTTTGCTGCTTTAAAACTGAGCCAATTTTTACTTACATTACGTCCAACAGAACCAGCTAGTTTCACTTTACCCGACGTTGAAAGGCAGTTGCGACTCTGGGCTGAAACCCGCAATTTATTAGATGTAGCTTATTTAATTCTTAAAAGCGCTGCTTTTAGAACCGAAAGTCGTGGTGGACACTTTCGTTTAGATTATCCTCAAAGCGCTCTCGATTGGCAGGCACACACACTAGTACAAAGACACTACTGGAATAAAAGTCCGATTATTAGCAACTCACAATTTTGAGGATAGAACAATGGGCATGAGGCGTAGAAAAAAAGCAACTTAATTTTGTTGTAAATTTTTAATCTGGGAAATTTTTAATTTCTTAACGTGTGCCAGTACCATGTTGACTATCAGGACTACCATTATTTGGCGGTTCGTAAATATCGCTACTTGATTCAGTATTTAAGTTTGTAGTATTTAATGTCTGAGAATTGCTCTCAATTACCCTAACACTATTAAACGACATACTGCTTAAAACTGCTGTTGCATCGGCAACTTTGGGGATTATCAAGGCAGAGCCAATACAAAATACTACAGCACTAGCAATTCTTAAACTTGTTTCTATTTGTCTCGGTATATTCCCTTGCATTTTGATTTAATCCTGTTTTTTATTATCTTCAAGAGTCTGATTAATTTTTTCGGTAAATAACTAAATTTTTATTTGCTATGTGTAAATAAAAAGCCGCGAGTACCTGACTGCTTAACTTCAATTATTCTTAACATTTAATAAATATTCGCAAACTCCTGCTTTTGACATCAGCCAAAAGTTATATATATTTACAACTCTTTACTTGACTGATAGTGGTCTTGACATCAACCAAAAGATATATATATTTACAAAGATTTAATTTTTAATGTGTATTTTTTTGACAAAATATTAATATTTTCCGAGTAAGCACTGTTGACTGTAACACAAAATCGGGGAATGGGTAATGGGTAATGGTGAGCCAGCGCGGTCTTCTCCCTTTGGGAGAGGCTAGCGCCAAGGGGAGGCAGTGCGGTGGACGGGTTCCACAGGCTACAGCACCTGCCGTGGTCTCCCCCATGAGCGACTTCAGAACCCCGAAGGGGGTAATGGGGAATGGGCAATGGGAATTAAAAAAACTCAAGAACGTAATGCGCGTTCTAATAGGATTCCTTCCATGCCCCATGACGGCAGATGCTTCAAGTCGGCAGAGCCGCCCAACGCACTGCCTCCCCCATGCCCCATTCCCCATTCCCAATGCCCAATTCAAGCAAATTCATAGCGGTTTTTACCTAAATGCTTGGCACGATACATCGCGGTATCTGCTCGTTTAACCAAAGTTTCGCAGTCGTGGCTGTTAATTGGATAAATACTGATGCCAATACTGGCGGAGACTCTGGTAGTATATTCGTCGAAAACAATTGGCTCGGTAATGGTTGTGAGAATTTTTTCGGCGACTCTTGCTGCAACTTTTACATTAGGAATTGCGCGTAAAATCACGATAAATTCATCGCCACCCAAACGGCAAACGGTATCAGTGCCGCGCAAAGAGTTGTTCAGCCGTTGGGCAATCGTCACCAAGAGGCGATCGCCGATCTCGTGTCCAAAAGTATCATTAACTTGCTTAAAGCCATCTAAATCAATAAACAGCAGTGCTAGTAACAAATTGTTACTTTGTGCCCACCCTAGCGACTCGTGAAGTTGTTCGGCGAAAGATTTGCGATTGGGTAGACCGGTGAGCGGATCGTGATAGGCAAGATAACGCATCTGGTCTTCTTTGCGTTTTAATTCATCGTTTGATTGGAATAACTTATCAGCAGTGTCCTGGAGTTGTTTTTCAAACAGCTTGCGTTGCGTAATATCACGAATGACTCCAACTAAAAATAAATTACCAGCGGCATCTTTGTGAAGCGATCGCTTAGTAGCAATCAGATGAGTCTTACCAAAAGCATCAGTAAATTCTTCTTCATTTTCTTGGGGTTCTTGACTGCAAAGCACCAGATTATCATGTTGGCGAAAAACATCAGCTTCATCTTTCGGGAAAAAGTCATAGTCTGACTTTTCAATTAACATAGTTTTCGGATAACCGAGAAATTGACAATACGCCTCATTTAAAACAATCCATTGATGTTTTTCATTTTTGACAAAAATTGGGTCAGGAATCGTATTAATCACTTGTCCTAAAAAATCTTTAGAGCGCTTTAACTCTTCTTGCATGTGGGCAAGTTGATAAGTCAGCACAACAGCTGAACTGCAAAAGGTAAGCAACCCAGGTAAGATTGGTATCCACCAACCATCAAGAAAAGCAACATAAGCATAACCAGTTAGTACCAAACAACAAAAAACTATACTTAAGGCACTAATACAAGGGCGTTGTATTCGCCGTCTGGTAGCAACTCCCAAATAAGCCCAAGCGAAAATCCACAAACATTCGATTTCATCAGACCAAACTTTTAGTAAAGGTCGTCCTTTCAGGGCGGCTGCGATCAACTCACTGATAAAATAGGCTTGTAATTCGATGCCAGCTACAGGCTGAACCGTCCCCAACAAACGGCTAGAGTATGGTATTAACACATCATCTGGGAGACTGGGGGCAGTCGAACCAATTAGCACAATCGAATCGCTAATCCAGTCTTCTCGTACTCGGTTAGCTAGCACATCTATAAGAGAAATCTGACGAAAAGGACAGGATTCTTGCAAGTTTTTGCAGGCTGGTTTGGGAAAGTTAGATAAAATTTGGTAGCCTCTAGCATCAGCTTCTACATAGCCACCATGATTCGGTTCAAAACGATGAAATACTGCTTGACCCAACTGCAAATAATCATGATTGCTGGCTGCTTTTTTGGGAGTAATACCTTCGTTATTTAAATATAGTAAAGCCAGCTTCAATGCAAAACTTTCATGTAATTTACGATTGATGTCGTGCCAATACAACAAGCTGCGACGTACTTTGCCATCACCATCTAACACCACATTATTAAAACCAACTTGATCGCGATCGCTTAGTTCTCGTGGTGCGGAAACAATAGTATTTTTGTTATGTCCCAGTAATTCAATGCCAACCAAGTTTGGTATCGACTTATAAGCCTCAACTAGATTAGAATGTCCTGGCTCAACTGGCAAATCTCTATATATATCTAAACCAATAGCACGAGGTTTGTGGACTTTTAGTTTCTCTAATAGTTCTGCGATCTCCTTATCTGGAATGGGCCAAGATTTTACTTGGCGCAAAGAAGCTTCATCAATCGCTACAATAGTAATACGGTTTTCTTCAGCTTCATCTGGACGTAAGCGGAAAAATTGATCTAAGGTTGCCCACTCTAAGGATTGCAATAACCCGAAAGACCGCAAAACTAAGATGCAGACTGCTACGCAGAAGGCAGTAATCAATTCCCTGTATTTTCTACCAAGCGTTTTTTTGCGTCTAAATAGTAATTTCACAAAACGCTTGCCTAGCTGCTTACTCATTCCCATTACCTAATTGGGACAAATATTCTCTCTTGACTGTAGTTATAAGCTACCTAATATATGTAGCTTACACACAAGTCAATTATGCATTTTCAAAAAGACAACACGCTTATGTTTTACCATTCAATTATGCAACCATCACGCATAGTAACGCTGGCTTTGATAACAATTCTGTTCTTTAAGTATAAATACTTGAAAAATATATCAAAACAAACACAAAAAAGTCAACTAAAAGCAAATATGTCGGCTGCATTCAGTTGACTTTTTCAGGTGAAACCAAATCACCGAAAATAAACTTGTCGAAACAATTACCTAAAATACTTGAAATTCACAGGACCTGTGTAACCAGAATTTGTTGCTAGTTCCTGCAAGTTTTGCACTCCTGCATAGCTTTTACCATTGATGATCCAAGTAGGGAAACTTTCAACTTTAGCGGCTTTACACAATTCTGGTTTACCTTTTGGACTATCGTTAGCACATTCAACTTTGACATTATTGGTCTCGATTTCTTTGTAAGCTTCTTTACCAAAAAGTTGCTTCTGTTCGTGGCAGTGAGGACACCAATAAGCAACGTATTCTTTAGCACCTATTTTCGCCAAATGGCGTGCTAGCGCTAATTCTGATTCACCAGATTTGGTGGTGATTTCCCAACCGAATTCGGGATTCGGCGCTACTGTTGGCGTAAAGCTAATTTGTACAGGTTTGCCGTCAGTTGATTCAGCGATCGCACCTGATGGATTGACACCAGCATAAACGCCTAAAGTGCCAATTAGCGTCACCATGCCAACAATAATTGCGGTAAAAAATATTTGTCCCAAATCTTCCCAAACATGACCGATAAGCGTCAGCACCAAAAGACTCAGAGAAAATAAAGCTGAACCAATACAGTAAGGACAAACAGCTTTAAGTTGGAAGAAAAGCACGTACATTAAGTAGCCACTGAAAACTGTCATAGCGATCGCTCCTGCCAGCAGCAGCAACCATGTGACATTTTCCAGCTTTTGACGCTTGTCTTTATTTTCGGCTCCTTTAATTACCAAGGGAGCCAAAGCAAATATCAACATGCTAGTGTATGCCAAAAATCCAAACAGAGCTAATGGCTGACCAAAAACTGTTCCCCAAGGACTAGAAAGAACATCATTACAGCCTTTAACACCAGCCTGTGCGACACAATTGGCATTGCCTCCGGTTAACTTTTCAAACGTGAGATAAGCTGTGGTCAAGGCACCACATGCAGCGATCGCGGCAATCAAGATACGCGACCATCTTTGAATCCAAGGTGTAGAACGACGGCGAATCATAACCTAAACAATGGTGAATGGGTGATGGGCATCGGGCAATGGGCATTGGGCATTGGGCATCGGGAATTGGTAATCAGAGATGACGCGGCTATGCGTGACAAAGACGCTGCTTTGAACAACGAGGGAAAATACGCACGGCGCTGGCTTCCCCATGCCCCATGTCCCATGCCCCATGACGGCAGATGCGTGACTGTCGGCAGAGCCGCCCAACGCACTGCCTCCCCCATGCCCCATGCCCCATGCCCTATTACCCATTACCCAATTAAAATTGATTTTTTTTCCGCCTTAGAGTTCCAACTCCGATGTGCGGCTTCGACAAATTGACTTACGCGAATCGGGTCAATTGGTTGCTCGATACGACCGTGGCGTTTTAGAGAACTGGAAACAATCACACCATCTGCTGCCTGCAACAGTGTAGCAATATTTTCCCAACTCGCCCCACTACCGATAAATACCGGGGTATCATTTGCTGCACCCGAAGCTAATTCTAAATCTTCTTCGTTCGGAGGACTACCAGTAGCCCAACCGGACAAAATCACGGCGTCTGCTAAACCCCTCTCAATTGTATCTTTCACGGCGACGGTGAGATTTGGGGAACTTAAAGGACGGGCGTGTTTGACCAACACATCAGCAAAAATTTTCACATCGCTGCCTAACTCCCGTCGATAGCGCAATAATTGATGTGCTTCACCTTCAATTAATCCTTGATCGGTTGCCATGACGCCTGTGAGGACGTTGACGCGGATAAATTGCGCCCGGACACAGGTAGCGATCGCCATCGCACTTAATCCATCATTCCGCAAAACATTTAACCCGATAGGCAGCGTCACCAAATTCTGTATCCGCTGCACCACCACAGTCATGGCACTCACAACCGCCGGATCTACTTTATTTTTGGTAAACGGCGCATCGAAAAAGTTTTCTACAATAATCCCGTCAACACCTCCACTCGCCAGGGCTGTTGCTTCTTGTTCGGCGCGGTCAATTACCGCTTTTAGGCTACCTCCCCAACGGGGGGAAGTCAGCAGCGGTAGTAGGTGAACTACGCCAATAATCGGTGTTTTGGTTTTAAATAGCTGATATAAGTCCACGTCTTTAACCCGCTTTGCTCCAGTCCAAAGTCAATAGTCTATCGGGAATAGGGCATGGGGCATCGGGCATGGGGCATCGGGCATGGGGCATCGGGCATGGGGCATCGGGCATGGGGCATCGGGCATGGGGCATAGTCCTTTGTGAAATACGCGATCGCTTCTTTTTATTCCCATTGCCCATTGCCCATTGCCCATTGCCCATTGCCCATTGCCCATTGCCCATTGCCCATTGCCCATTGCCCATTGCCCATTGCCCATTACCCATTACCAATTGCCCATTAACTCATTACCAATGACTGATGACAAATTTGTTTAAAACAGTTTGTTTTACTGCCTCCCCCTTGAGATGGAAATTGCCGTAAAACATTCCATAAGATATGTTAAGATAAAAACTGGCTACAAGAGGAGTTTGCCACTCACAAAACGCGAGGCACTTTCAAAGTAGTTTAGGTGTTTCGCCTCCACATCCTGGAAACGCAATACCTGAGCGCAAGGTGAGCTTACCGTACAGGCGTAGTCGCGAGTTGCGATTTCCCAAAGGGCGAGCGACTTCTCACAACCAGCCCTTAGGGCGGCTTCCCGATGGGTAAATTAACAACCCACACCCTGCGGTAGTGTAAAATACAACAGGTTATTTGTTAAAATATATTAAAAGTGTTCTATTTATCCGAAGACACTTTAGTTTTACCCTAGGAAACAGATTAATAAGAATATCATAGCATGAGCTCTATTTACTAATTAGAGTCACAGTAATGCTGGGCAATTGAGTGTGTCAATCGCCTTTAGTGTCTAAGAACAAGGGTGTGTATGACTAAGAACTCACAAAACGCGATCTAGTAGTTGAGTGTTGAACAAACAAAGAAAATTCTTTATAATATGGGTGATAAGCCAACAATTGCAATTTCTCACCTGGGCTGCGAGAAAAATCGAATTGACACAGAACACATGTTAGGACTGCTGGTAGAAGCAGGCTATGGTGTAGATAGTAATGAAGATTTAGCAGATTACGTTATTGTCAATACTTGTAGTTTTATTGAAGCGGCAAGAGAAGAATCGGTAAAGACATTAGTAGAACTGGCGGAAGCGAATAAAAAAATCGTGATCGCAGGTTGTATGGCGCAGCACTTCCAAGCGCAGTTATTGTCAGAGTTGCCGGAAGCAGTAGCGGTAGTAGGTACTGGCGATTATCACAAAATAGTTGATGTAATTAAGCGGGTACAATCCGGAGAACGAGTCAAGCTTGTTAGTGCCGAACCGACCTATATTGCTGATGAAACCACACCGCGCTATCGGACGACAAGCGAGGGTGTAGCCTACCTGCGGGTAGCGGAAGGATGTGATTATCGATGTGCGTTTTGTATCATTCCTTATCTGCGGGGAAATCAGCGATCGCGTACTATTGAATCGATTGTCAAAGAAGCGCAACAGCTAGCGAGTCAAGGTGTAAAAGAAATAATTTTAATTTCCCAAATCACCACCAATTATGGATTAGATATCTACGGCGAGCCAAAATTAGCGGAATTACTTCGCGCTTTGGCAAAAGTAGATGTACCGTGGATAAGGATGCACTACGCTTATCCGACCGGATTGACTCCAGAAGCGATTAAAGCGATAAAAGAAACACCTAACGTATTACCTTATTTAGATTTGCCCTTGCAACATTCCCATCCAGAAGTTCTGCGTGCCATGAACCGTCCTTGGCAAGGACGGGTAAATGATGGGATCATTGAGCGCATTAAAACCGCGCTACCACAAGCAGTACTGCGGACAACATTTATAGTTGGCTATCCTGGGGAAACACAAGAGCATTTCGAGCATCTGCTACAGTTCGTCCAGCGGCATGAATTCGATCACGTTGGTGTCTTTACGTTTTCCCCAGAGGAAGGAACTCCTGCTTATAACTTACCAAATCAATTGCCCCAAGAATTGATGGAGGAACGCCGTTCAGCATTGATGGAACTACAAATGCCGATTTCTTGGAAGAAAAATCAACAGGAAGTAGGCAAAGTTGTTGATGTGCTGATTGAGCAACAAAATCCGGAAACTCAAGAATTAATCGGTCGTTCTGGGAGATTTTCTCCAGAAGTCGATGGACAGGTATATGTAAAAGGCGAAGCGAAGCTAGGAGAGATTTTCCCAGTCGCGATCCACAGCGCTGATACATATGACCTTTATGGTCAAGTTGTCAATACTAACAAGTTAAGTGTCGGTTAAAGAGTCCAAATCAAAATAAATCTTAGGAGAATTAATGAATCTTTTTGCAGAATTAGGTATTTCTACCGAACGCGCTGAACAACTAGAAAAACTAGGTTTCACTACACCAACCAATATTCAAGCGCAAGCAATTCCTCAACTATTAGCCGGTCGTGATGTCGTCGGTCAATCTCAAACAGGAACAGGCAAAACCGCAGCATTTTCCCTGCCGATTTTAGAACAGCTAGATGTGAATCACAGAGCTGTGCAAGCCATAGTTTTGACTCCAACTCGTGAATTGGCAATGCAAGTTCACGACGCGATCGAGCAATTTATTGGTAATGATGGATTGCGCGTGTTGGCAATTTATGGAGGTCAATCAATTGAGCGCCAAATTTCCCAACTCAAGCGCGGAGTTCACATGGTCGTGGGTACACCAGGACGTGTGATAGACTTGCTCGATCGCGGCTGTTTGAAGCTCGATAGTGTGAAGTGGTTTGTGTTAGATGAAGCCGATGAAATGTTGAGCATGGGCTTTATCGACGATGTAGAGAAAATTCTCTCACAAGCACCCAAAGAACGGCAAACAGCTTTATTCTCGGCGACAATGCCACCTTCGATTCGCTCGTTGGTAAACAGATTTTTAGTATCGCCTGCGACAGTCACAGTCGAACAGCCAAAAGCCGCACCAAATAAAATCAATCAAGTAGCTTACTTGATTCCCCGTCACTGGACAAAAGCTAAAGCTTTACAACCGATTCTGGAAATGGAAGATCCAGAAACAGCTTTAATCTTTGTCCGCACCCGACGCACAGCCGCCGAACTCACCAGTCAATTGCAAGGAGCCGGTCATAGTGTCGATGAATACCACGGTGACTTGTCGCAACAAGCGCGGGAACGTTTATTAAGCAGGTTCCGCAATCGTCAGGTGCGCTGGGTGGTAGCAACTGATATAGCGGCACGCGGTTTGGATGTCGATCAACTATCGCACGTCATCAACTTCGACTTACCCGATAGCCCAGAAACCTACGTCCACAGAATTGGTCGGACAGGTCGCGCTGGTAAAGAAGGAACCGCAATATCTTTAGTGCAGCCGTTTGAAAGACGCAAGCAGCAAGGTTTTGAGCGCCATGTGCGCCAAAGCTGGCACGTATTAACGATTCCCACACGCGCTCAAATTGAAGCGCGACACATCGACAAATTGCAAGAACAAGTGCGGGAAGCCTTAACTGGCGAACGTCTGGCTTCATTTTTGCCGATTGTCAGCGAATTAATTGAAAAATACGATGCTCAAGCGATCGCAGCTGCTGCATTGCAAATCGCTTACGATGAAACTCGTCCCGCTTGGCTGCAACAATCAGAAGCTGACATTCCTTCTGAAGATATGTCCACCCCCAAGCCGAAGTTGGTTAAGCGTCGTGAAGGTTCAAGCGATCGCCCGCGTACTTCTTGGAATAAATCTGATGGTAACACTGAAGAAGAAAGACGCGGTACTCCCAAGCCCAAACCTCGCATCACCCGTCGCAGCGATGTTTCGATGACACCGAAAAAGCTTGGTTCACCTACAGCGAGAGAATCTGCTTCTTAATTAAAAGTTAGGAGTTAAAAGTTAGGAGTTAGGAGTTAGGAGTTAGGAATATAACTCTTAACTCTTAACTATTAATGATGGGGACAGAAGCATTCTCGGTGGTTTTATGTTTACTATTACAGACTTAGAGCAACTGCAAGCCGAACATCCAGAATGGCAGATGGAACTGGTTGATGGAAGCATGTTGGTTATGGGTCTATCTGATTACGAGTCAGAGGAAATAATTTCCGAGTTTGCGCGACTACTTGCTAACTGGGTGCGTCCACGAAGATTAGGACGAGTTACAGGTTCTTCGGCTGGTTTTATTTTGCCAAGCTTAGAAGACGTAGAAGAAGCTGATAAATTAAAGATAAATTTACGCGCTCCGGATGTATCTTTTGTTCGTGCCGATCGCCTGAAAAGAACTAAGCGCGATTTTGTGGAATTAGTACCAGACTTGATGGTTGAAGTCAAATCTAAAAGCGACCGCATCAAAACGCTACAAGAAAAGATTCAACTATTTTTGCAACTTGGATCGACTGTGGGTATCTTAATTGACCCTGACGAATTGACGTTAACAGTTTACCGACTCAACCAAGAACCGATAATTTTACAAGATAACGACAAGTTGACTTTACCAGATTTATTACCGGGTTGGGAGCTAACAGTATCAGAACTGTGGCCCCCTGTGTTTGAATAATTAAGAAGCGTTTTTAAACGCAGAGGAGCGCAAAGGTAAGCGCAGAGGTGAATCAGTCGGCGGAGTCGGTTTCCGTCCCGTCGAACTGATGAACCCGAAGGGGTCGCAGAGTTTTATCTGTACTTAGTGCAGCCAAGGACGGCTAACTTCGTCTAATTGGGCAATATCATCATCGGTTAATTGCCAGTTCAAAGCGCCGGCGTTTTGTTGTACTTGTTGAGCGGTTTTCGCTCCAGCAATCGGGATTGTGTTTCCTTGAACAATTAACCAGTTGAGAGCAACTTGAGCGGGAGTGCGATCGCGTTTTTCGCCAATAGTGCGTAGCAAAGATATCACTGGTGCAATTTTCTCCAAGCCTTGCTTACTAAATCGCGGGTCAATTTTCCTCGCACCGTTGGGAGTTTCCGCGCTATCAGTTGTGTACTTACCTGTGAGTAATCCCTGCGCTAAAGGACTGTATGCCAAGATTGTCACACCCAACTCACGGGCAGCGGCAAAAATGCCGTTACTTTCGATTTGCCGCGTCAGTAAAGAGTAGCGTACCTGATTCGCAGCCAAAGGCACTCCGCGTTTAGCCAAGATATCGTGCGCCTCTCGCATTTGTTCTGCCGAGTAATTACTTACACCAATTGTAGCGATTCTGCCGCGCTGCACTTCATCTGCAAGGGCATTCATCAGAGTTTGTTGACTCATAAAAAAGGCAAAGGGCCAATGCACTTGATACAAAGCAACTCGCTCGACTCGTAAGCGTTTGAGGCTGGCTGTTAAGGCATCGGCAACTGATTGAGATGTAAATCGCCAAGGTGCGGGACCGTATTTAGTAGCAATTTGCACTGGTTGTTGCCGTTGTTGCATGAATTGCCCCAAGAATTCTTCACTCATTCCCAAGCCGTAAAGTTCCGCAGTATCAAAAAAAGTGACACCCGTTTCTAGTGCTGCGATGAAGGCTTCTTTGAGTTGTTCGGAATTGTAGTCTTTGCCATAATTCCAAAAAAGTTTATCGCCCCAAGCCCAAGTGCCGATGCAAAGAGGTGCTACAGTCGGTCCGTTTTGTCCTAATGTGATGGTTGTCACTTTTTTTAGAAGGTAGAGATTAGCAAGAAAAATGAATGATATTTAACCTTTTCTCTTTTTTCATCTACCTTATTAGTGATAGCGATCGCCTTCTTCAATCTGATAAGCTAGCTGCGTGCGTGTTTACCAGTTGCTGCTTTTGTCTTAACCAAGACTGCGAGGACAACCAAGCTCAATCCAAACACAACTCCCGGCTCAGGAACTTTAGTAGGAGGAGATGCAATTCTAGCACCGGTAATGCCTGTAACACTGCTAGAACGAGGGTAAGGAACCCCGGATGAGCCTGGTTGAACGTCAATTTTAACGGTTAATGAATCCAACACATCCGCTAAGTTGTAATCAAACCCAAATGCTGTAGGTATAGGTTTGGTGAGCAAATCTGTGACCAAATTCTTATTGAGGATTTCCCAAAAGTCGGTTTCGTTGGGATAGTTAACCAAATATTTATCAATGTAATTGTAAATTTGCGTAAATTCAGGATATTCAAACGGGTCTGTTTTTCCAATGCCGTCTTTGTAATCATAATCAACTTTTAAGTCGATAACCGCGTTACCTTGATGCTCAATTGGGTAGTTTTTGAAGGCAAAAGACCAAGATTCATCCAGGTCAATTTTCTCACCAGGAATACCTGTTACTATGCTAGAACGAGGAATGTTAATCCCTGATGAACCAGGTTTAACATCAATGCCTACAGTTAAAGAATCGACTACATCTGCTAATTTATAATCAAACCCGAATGTCGTAGGTATAGGTTGGGTTAGCAAATCTGTGACTAAATTCTTGTTGAGAATTTCCCAAAAGTCGGTTTCGTTGGGATAGTTAACCAAATATTTATCAATGTAATTGTAAATTTGTGTGAATTCAGGATACTCAAACGGGTCTGTTTTCCCGATACCATTTTTGTAGTTGTAGTTGACATTGAGGTCGAGAACTGAATTACCCTGATGCTCAATTGGATAATCTTTAAAGGCAAAAGACCAAGACTCATTTAATTTTGGTTGGAGTGTAAGCGCTTGAGCCAGGGAAAAAGGAATTGCTGCTCCCCAACTCAATAAAGCACCTATTATGGTCAAGGATGTCTTGTGAAAAATATTGTTTGTCATCTACTTTAAGTTAGATTGCTAAATACAGTAAATCCTACCAATAAAGAGTATTTTTTAAGAAAAAAATAACATTGTATAAGCAATTTAAATGAGTAAGTCCTGATAAAACATTTGTATGGCTTAATTTTGCGAGGTCATTTGTAACGTTTCTTCTGTAGAAAATAGCAAAAGTTTTATTAATCACTTCTTAGAGAGAATATGGCAAGCGGTAATTTATCTGATTCTGGGTCAGCTTTTGTGAGTGTCCCGCGAATCAAAGTTTTGACGATGTTTCGGCTGGGCTTATTTCAGATGGCTTTGGGTATTATGTCGATTCTCACTTTGGGAGTGCTGAATCGAGTCATGATTGAAGAGTTGAAGGTGCCGGCGTTAATTGCTGCTGGGGCGATCGCTATGCATCAATTTGTCTCACCAACGCGAGTCTGGTTTGGACAAATATCAGATTCTAAATTGTTGTTTGGCTATCACCGCACTGGTTATATCTGGCTGGGTGCGGTTTTGTTTGCGATCGCTTCTTTTTTAGCGGTACAAGTCGTTTGGCAACTCGGTTTCAGTTTGCAAGCGGGAACTTGGACAACTCAAACTACTATTTGGGCAGCATTTCTCGCTTTTATTTTCGCACTCTACGGTATGGCGATCGGTTTGAGTTCGACACCTTTCGCAGCGCTGTTAGTTGATGTTTCCGATGAAGACAATCGCTCTAAATTAGTCGGGATTGTTTGGTCAATGCTGATGGTGGGTATCATTGTCGGGGCAATTATTAGCAGCGGCTTACTCAAGCAAATTGCTTTAAATGCACCGTTAGATGTACTGCGATCGCAAATTAATCGTTTGTTTTTAATCGTACCGACAATTGTCGTCGGATTGTGCTTTGGCGCGACAGTTGGCGTAGAAAAAAAATATTCTCAGTATACTACTCGTTCGACGGTAGTTGAGCGCGAAGATAAAATTACTTTGGGCAAAGCGCTGCGAGTGCTAACAGCGAGTCGGCAAACAGGGATATTTTTCAGCTTTTTGCTACTAATGACCATCAGCTTGTTTTTGCAAGATGCTGTGTTGGAACCTTACGGTGGTCAAGTGTTTAAGATGACGATCGCCGAAACAACAAAGCTGAATGCTTTCTTTGGTACGGGAACGCTAATTGGTTTGAGTATCACCGGCTTTTTGATTGCCCCGCGTTTAGGAAAGAAAAACACTACCAAGCTGGGATGTGTGGGGGTATCGATATGTTCGCTATTAATTATTTTGGCGGGGACAACTGCTAACCCGAAGCTGTTGCAATTAAGTTTAATTTTGTTTGGCTTTGCTTCTGGTATAACGACAACCGGCGCGTTAAGCTTGATGCTGGATCTCACAGCTGTGGAAACTGCGGGGACGTTTATCGGTGCTTGGGGGTTAGCGCAAGCAATGGCAAGAGCATTAGCTACAGTATTTGGTGGTGGGTTGTTGAATTTAGGGAAAGCTTTTTTGACAACGCCACTTCAAGCTTACGGATTAGTGTTTGCCACGCAAGCTGTAGGTATTTTGCTGGCGCTGTGGTTTTTAAGTCAAGTGAATGTCAGAGAATTTCAGAATAATGCCAAGCAAGCGATCGCCTCTATTATGTCGAATGATTTAGATTAGGGAATGGGTAATGGGTAATGGGTAATGGGTAATGGGTAATGGGTAATGGGTAATGGGTAATGGGTAATGGGCAATTGTTTAATGGGCTAGGAATGAGAGATTTTTTCCATGCCCGATGCCCACTTGGACGATGCCCACTTGGACGATGCCCCATGACGCGGCTATGCTTCAAGTCGGCATCCCCGACGGCAGGTGCTACAACGGAGGGAACCTCCCTTCGGGTTCGCCACTTCGACGGGACGGAAACCGACACCGCCGAGTGGACTCACCGCAACGCACTGCCGGACCAACGCACTGGCTCCCCAATGCCCCATGCCCAATGCCCCATGCCCAATTACCCATGCCCAATTACCAATTCCCAATTCCCAATTCCCAATTACCCATTACCAATTACCCATTCCCAATTCCCATTTATCAAATGACTGACTTTTGGACAACTATTCTCGAATTTGCCCAAACGACTACCACCAAGGTAGGTAAGCAACTAATGCTAGATTTTGGGCAGGTGCAAGCTTCGCAAAAAGCTGATGGTACTTTGGTTACACAAGCTGATAAATGGGCAGATAAGACAATTTGTGATGCGATCGCTTCGACTTTTGCCGGTTATGGTATCCTCAGCGAAGAAGCTGATAAGGTGTTTCCCGGTACAGAATGGTGCTGGGTAATTGACCCTCTCGACGGCACTACTAACTTTACACGCGGTATTCCTATTTGGTCAATTTCCCTAGGTTTGCTGTATAAAGGTGTACCTATTTTTGGTTATGTATATGTGCCGCCAACAGACCAAGCTTTTCACGGCTTTTGGCAAGGTACATCTGAGTTAGCAACTCCTACCGGGGCATTTCTCAACCATCGTCCGATCCACAGCAGCGCTGATGACCCCAGCAACAATCACTTTTTTAGCCTTTCTTCTCCTAGTACGGCAGCCATCCAAGATGGCTTTCCCTGCAAAATTCGCATGTTAGGCGTTGCTAGCTATAACTTTCTCACAGTGGCGACTGGGGCAACATTGGGCGGTATGGAAGCGAAACCAAAAGTTTGGGATATTGCCGCTACTTGGGTAATTGTTCAGGCAGCAGGGGGAAGTTGGATATCTTTGAAGACAGAGCCGTTTCCTTTATTATCGGGAGAAGATTATAGCGATCGCTCTTTCCCCACTTTAGTTGTCAGTCGTGCAGAATTGCAACCTGTATTTCAACCGTTTGTAGATAAAGTGAAAATTTAAACTCTTAGGTAGTAAGCGCTGTACTCGCTTTAAATTGAGCGATAAATCGCTCACTACGAATAAGAGCAAGAAAAAATTTCACGGCTCTTGATATAATTTTTGCGGTGTTTCGTGTTCGGAACTCGAAGTTTCATGTATTGATGCTGAAGTTTCGTGTTCAGAAGCTCAAGTTTCATGTTCAGAAGCTCAAGTTTCGTGTTCGGAACTCGAAGTTTCATGTTCAGAAGCTCAAGTTTGATGTTCTGAACTCGAAGTTTCGTGTTCGGAAGCTGAAATTTCGTGTTCTGAACTCGAAGTTTCATGTTCTGAACTCGAAGTTTCATGTTCTGAACTCGAAGTTTCATGTTCAGAAGCTCAAACAACGAAAACTGCCTGCTTCAAGCCGGGAAACCCCTCCAAGGCACTGCCTCCTTAATGCCCATTGCCCAATGCCCATTGACGGCAGGTGCTCCACTTGGGGAGACCCCAAGACCGCACTGCCTCCCCAATGCCCATTGCCCATTAAACAATTGCCCAATGCCCATTGCCCAATGCCCATTGCCCAATGCCCAATTAACCAATATGCAAATCAAACAGACAGAGGTGATGATTTCCACCCCGGATGGAGAGATGCCGGCTTTCTTGTGTACACCTACTGAACCTGACCGCAAGCCAGCCGTCCTCCTTTTGATGGAGGCTTTTGGCTTAACGTCGCACATCCGAGACGTGGCAGCGCGGATTGCCAAGGTCGGATACGTAGTTCTCGCGCCGGATTTATACTATCGCGAGTTGCCGAACAACAAGTTCGGATACGACGAGGTGGAGCAAGCAATGGCTATGATGTGGCGTCTCGATTTTGGCAAGCCCGTAGAGGAGGATATTCGGGCAGCGCTGGCTTATGTGAAGTCGCGACTTGATGTGTACCCAGATAAAGTTGGCGTTACAGGGTTTTGCTTGGGTGGGGGACTGACCTTTCTCACTGCTTGCAAAATGTCGGACGCGATCGCCGCAGCAGCCCCCTTTTATGGTATGGTTCCAGATGAGTGGATCGACGCAGTAATAAACATTACTGTCCCCGTATACTTATTCTTCGGTGGTGTCGATCCATTTATTCCTCAAGAACGTGTTAAACAAATCGAATCCCGGTTCAAGGAACTCGACAAAGAGTATACCTTGAAGGTTTACAGTGATGCCGACCACGGGTTTTTCTGCAACGAGCGTTCTTCTTACAACCCCTTGGCAGCGGAAAATTCTTGGCGCGAGCTTACACGGTTCTTTCATAAACATTTGCAGGAAGTCGTCTAACAAGACCGAAGACGAAAACGTAGCAATACAATCGGTTGAGTCTTTTTTGAGAACACCTGCATCGGTTTTATTGCTGGGAACTTAATTAACCTTGGCGACGAGGACACAGCAGCCTATCTTTGTGCCTCATAAGAGTGCAAGCAACCGATGAAATTCAATATTCGCTCAATGCCAATTATTGGCTTAATCACAGCCGAATCTTTGTCTTTGATGGGGAACCAAATTGCGGCGGTTGCAATACCGATATTGGTCTTGCGGTTTACTAATTCTCCTATAGTTACCGGAATTGCCAGCGCAGCTAACATAGTTCCGATTATATTGGCTGCAATTGTGGGTGGGCGAGCTATTGATAGATTCGGTGCGTGGAATATCAGCGTGGCTGCCGATGTGTTGAGTTTTTTCTCTGTTCTCGCTTTACCCTTCGCGTTCATTTATCTCGATCAAGTTTCCCCATTCTTGATATTTTTGTTGGTATTTTTAGGGGCACTGTTCGATCCTACCGGAATATCAGCTAGACAAACACTCGTGCCAAACTTGGCAAAGTTGTCCGGTAAGCCGTTGCCAAAAATCAATTCATTCAGAGGAGGACTTGAAAACGCAGCTGACTTTCTCGGTCCTGTAATCGGCGTTGGTTTAATTGGCGTAGCTGGAATCGTTCACACTTTTTTGATTAATGCCGTTACTTTTTTGCTCTGTGCAGTCATATTTGCGATCGCCGTACCCAGAAAGCAGGAGATCGCATCAATGGGCAATGAAGGTGCTGCACCTAGAGGCGTGACTTTTATTTTTAAACACCCTCAACTCAGACCGTTGGCAATTGTCGGTATGGTTGCGAATTTCGCCATCCTGCCATTTTTGGGCTTGCTGCTTCCGGTGTTGACCACACAAAAGTTTCATAGCACAACTTTACTGGGTGTTTGTTTATCAGTTTTCGGGCTGGCAGCAACCGTTGGTGCAGCCTTTTTCTCACGGCTTTCTCATCGCTACTCTCGTTCAGTCATTTATTATGGCGGATTATTAATGACGGGAAGTTCTATGATACTCTGTGCTATTTCCAGTCAGAAATATCAAGTTATATTTTGTGCGGGTTTGGCTGGATTGTTGCTAGGTGCAGGCAATCCGTTACAGCAAACAATTTTGCAAGAGGAAACACCAAAAGCGATCGCAGGACAAGTATTCACCTCACTGACAGCGATTCACTTTATTGCTGGACCTTTTGGACTGCTGCTTGCCGGCATTTTTACCGAGTTCTCGAATGTTGAGCGGGTGCTTTTGTGTTTTGGCTGTTTGCTGCTAACCTCAGCAATCTTCGGTTGGTTTCGATTGCCATTGAAACGGTGAGCAATCTTGCAGGAGGCAGGCGTTGCTGTCTGTATTGGACAAGGTGCAAACCGCTATAGACTTTATCGTTTATACTTTTTTTATCCTTTATCTTTCATACTTCAGATAACACGCTCGTTTCCCGCATCCCGTGTTTTTCTATGAATACTGTAATTACACCAGAAAAAATTGAATTACCTCCCGGCGCTGTGTTGAAACTTTTGGGGAACTGGCAAGAGTACCAAAGAATGGTTTTGCAGTTAGGCGATCGCTCCCTCCCCCGTATTAAATACCGACCAGGAGAAATTTTGTTGATGGCACCTTTACCTGAACATGCAAGAGGTGCAAGCTTGCTGGCAGATATAGAACCGGACTATTGCTTTTACATTGAAAATTGGAGAGCTGTAGTAGGTAAGAACCGTATCGACTGGGAAAATGACCCGCCACCCGATTTGGTAATTGAAATAGACGTTACTAGTTATAGCGATATTAATGATTATCTCCCTTACAAAGTACCAGAGGTTTGGTTGTTAAGGAATAAGCATTTGTTGGTTTATAAATTTGCCGTTGAAAGTTATGTGCTTGGAGAAAGCAGTTATTATCCTAATGTGAGAGAAATTGTGCAGCAGTGTTTGCAAATTGCAAATGAGCAAACAACAAGTGAGGCAATTAGGTGGTTAAGGAACTTTTTGCAGTAGACACGAGCGTTGAGCATCTGTTGCCGTACTCAGCATCGCCTGCATACGGATTATTTTGTCGGTGCGAACTTTATAAATTTTTAGCTTTTGGGGTATTGGCTGTTGGTGACAGTACGATAATTCAATAGCCATAATTAATGCGATCGCTCTTTCCCCCCAAGGAAAAAGAAAAAATCGCTCAAATTAAAAGCTTCACAGCTTAACGCCTTATATATCAGCTTTTATCTCTAACAAATAACAATGAAAGGACTCTGGTTAGAAAACAACCAACTACAACTCCGCACAGATATCCCCATTCCTCAACCACCACCAGGAGAAGCGCTGGTGCGCGTTTTGCGTGCGGGTATCTGTAACACTGACTTAGAATTGCTCAGAGGTTATTATCCCTACACCGGCATTTTAGGACACGAATTTGTCGGTGTCGTTGCCCAAGGACCAGAAAACTTAGTTAATAAGCGAGTAGTCGGAGAAATTAACGCCGTCTGTGGAAAGTGTCGCTTTTGTCGCAGCGGACAACCGACGCACTGTGAAAACCGCACCGTCTTGGGTATTGTTAACCGCAACGGCGCTTTTGCTGATTATCTCTGTTTGCCGATAGAAAATCTACATCCCGTGCCCGATAACGTGCCTACAGAAGTAGCAACATTTACCGAACCCATAGCCGCTGCCTTGGAAATTCAGCAGCAGATACCGTTAAGTGTAAATCAGCGCGTGCTAGTAGTGGGAGATGGTAAATTGGGGCAACTTGTAGCGCAAACACTCGCTTTGACAGGTTGCGATTTGTTAGCTGTCGGGCGTCATCGTGATAAACTTGCTAATTTAGAAGCACGAGGTATCAAAACTGGCTTTGTAGAAGCTGTTACAGACAGAGCTTTTGATGTTTCTGTAGAGTGTACTGGCAATCCCGAAGGATTTGCGATCGCTCGTCGTGCTTTACGTCCGCGTGGTACATTAATACTCAAAAGCACCTACGCAGGCAACCTCAGTTTTGATGTTTCCTCTTTAGTAGTAGACGAAATTACTCTCATCGGTTCGCGTTGTGGTCCCTTTCCTGCCGCACTCGACTTGCTAGCAGCAGAAAAAGTAGACGTACAACCTTTAATTCACGCTACTTATCCCCTCACAGACGCGCTTACCGCTTTTGAACAAGCTCAACGTAAAGGTGTTATGAAAGTGTTGTTAGAAATTAGTTAGTGAATAGTTGTTGGTGGATAGTTGTTAGTGGATAGTTGTTGGTGGATAGTTGTTGGTGGATAGTTGTTAGTGGATAGTTGTTGGTGGATAGTTGTTAGTGGATAGTTGTTGGTGGATAGTTGTTGGTGGATAGTTGTTGGTGGATAGTTGTTGGTGGATAGTTGTTGGTGGATAGTTGTTGGTGGATAGTTGTTGGTGGATAGTTGTTGGTGGATAGTTGTTGGTGGATAGTTGTTGG
>JAESGF010000145.1_pt1 | contig 57275 bp, 83 predicted proteins | sample 9269621 | NCBI WGS metagenome assembly JAESGF01 (sample SAMN14515066, study PRJNA621663) | algae metagenome | isolation source: Tolypothrix carrinoi HA7290-LM1 and co-occurring heterotrophs from dry rock... | place: USA: Makauwahi cave, Kauai, Hawaii | collected 2011-01-06
TCGGGCCGCGGATCACCTGCAAGCCGAACCCTGATCGGGTCACGCTGGGCAAGAAGGCCAGCTGGGTTGATGGATGGGCCAGGGAGGTGGAGGCGCTCTGGGCTACGTTTGCCGACACTGACTGGTTCGACGCAGGTCTGCGCTACAACTTCCACACCTCCACCCGCCTTCAGGCCCGCATGATCGCGGCTACGGGTGAGGCTCTGGCTCTGCCATTGTGGACAGACCGGAACGGGTCGAAATGGCGAACCTGCCTGCAGCTGGTAGATCCCGCGCGGCTGTCCAACCCGATGGGCAAGATCGAGAACGCCAACTTTAGAGCCGGGATCGAGCTGGACCCTGTCACGACGGCCGCCGTCGCTTACAACATTCGCAAGACCCATCCGGGCGACATCTTCGGATACGGGCTCGGATATGGAATGGGGGAGTGGGAGCGGATCCCTGCCTATATGCCGTGGGGTCGCCGGCGGGTCATTCACATTTACGAGTCGGAGCGGATCGGGCAGACGCGCGGCAAAGCCGTGATCACCTCGGTTCTGCGCCAATTCAAAATGTACGATCATATGAATCGGGAGCACCTTCGGAAGGCGGTGCTCAACTCTATGATTTTCGCGGCGCTCGAGACCCCTCTGGACGCAGCCGGCATCGACAAGATGTTCGAGAGCCAGCCTGATCCCCTGGCAGCTCATCAGCAGATGCTTGGCGACTGGCGCATCAATATGCAGGGCGGCACGATGGTGCCGCTGCCACCTGGAACCAAGCTCAATCCGTTCTCTCCGAACCAGCAGCTGACCGAGCTCGACACCTTCGCGACCCTGATGCTGCGCGGCATCGGCGCTGGCCTTAACATGCCGTACGAGATCGTCTTCCGCGACTTCTCGAAGACGAACTACTCGTCGGCCAGGGCGTCGCTGCTTGAGGCATGGCGGTACTTCTCCTCTGTCCGCCAGTTTCTGATCGATCACTGGTGCGCCGTTGTCTACGATTTGTGGTTTGAAGAAGCCGTCAACCGCGGCGATATCCCGAACTGTAAGCCGGACGACTACTACCGGAATCAGATCGCCTGGACCCGTTGCAAGTGGATCTTCTCTGGCCGCGGTTGGGTGGACCCGCTCAAAGAGGCCAAGGCTGCCACTGAGCGAATGAACAGCAAGATCTCGACGCTTGCCGATGAAGCAGGTGAGCAGGGCCGCGACTGGCGAGAGCAGATCGATCAGGACGCTCGCGAGCAGGCATACCAGAAGCAGGCTTACGAATCCGTGGGCCTGCCATGGCCGCCGGCACAGGCGCCGGTAAGCGCCACCCAGCAAGAGCGCGAAGAGGAAGCGGCCGATGCATAATTCACTTCTGGCCAGCTTCGACTTGCAGCCCGCGCTGGTCGCGATCGAGATGCGGGGGATGTTCGAGGCCTGCCTGGCGCGGGCTTCGTCCATTCTGGAAGGCATCGAGAAGGCGGAAGCGCCGGCCGTCATGGCTGACGACTTTTGGTTCGATGCCAGCGACTGGCGGGCGATCTTCCGGCCCTACATTGTCAAGGACGGCGTGCTGCTGATCCCGGTCAAGGGCGTGCTGCTCCATGACTTCGGCTTTCAATTCGGTTCCTGGGCTACCGGCTACACCTACATTTGGCGCGCATTCGAGCGCGGCCTGAAGGACGGCGATGTAAAAGGCATCGCCTTCGTCATCGACAGCCCGGGCGGCCACGTCGCGGGCAACTTCGACCTCGTGGATAAGATCTATGAGGCTCGCGGGCAGAAGCCCATCCGAGCCTTCGCGGCTGAGAGTGCTTACTCGGCGGCCTATTCCATCGCCTCGGCCGCCGATCAGATCGTGGTGTCTCGCACCGGCGGCGTCGGCTCGATTGGCGTCGTGACGATGCACATCGATGTCAGTGCGGCAATGGATGCCGCTGGCGTCAAGGTCACCTTCATCCATGCGGGCAAGCACAAGGTCGACGGCAATGCCTTTGAGGCGCTGCCCAAGGATGTGAAGGATCGCATACAGGCTCGTATAGACGAGATGTACGGAGTTTTCGTGTCCACCGTGGCACGGAACAGGGCGGGCAAGCTCGATGAGGGAGCGGTCCGCGCGACCGAAGCTCTCACGTTCACGGCCACCCAAGCCAAGTCCAATGGCCTGGCCGACGAGATCGGCTCGCTGGAGGATTCCACTGCTGCTTTCGCGGCTGAACTCTCACCTAACGAAGAGGAAGACAATATGTCGACCCAAGAGAAGGCAGCGGCCGACAAAGCCGCTCTGGATACCGCGCGCGCCGAAGGCCATTCGGAAGGCGAAAAGGCTGGCCGTGATGCCGGCATGAAGGAAGGCGCGACTGCCGAGCGGGCCCGTGTCAAGGCCATCCTCGGCTCCGACGAGGCGAAGGGCCGCGAGGATCTCGCGAGCCACTATGCCTTTGACACTGACGATGCGCCCGAGAAGGCGATCGCCGCGATGGCAAAGGCTCCGAAGGCCGACGCCAAGACCAAAGAGCCGAAAGGCAAGGAGCCGAACCGCTTCGAGAGGGCTATGGGCGAGACGCCGAATCCGGTGGTGGGCGCCGACAGCGAGCAGGGTAGCGAAGACCCTGACGACGTCGACGGCATCTTCGCCTCGGCTGGCTATCGCCCTCGCAAGACCGCCTGATCTCCCCGCACCCATCACGCTAGAGGACCGCCTCCATGGCAATCGATATCCCCTTCAGCGCCGATTCCGCCGGGATCGCCGCGAGCTCCACTGAGAGCATCACCAACGTCGACCCGTTCATCACGGGTGACGAGCCGGCCATCGTCACGACCGACGAATTGGTCGCGGCGAGCCAGACCATCGCCGCCCGTACGCCGGTCGGCTTCTCGTCCGGCGCTCTTGTCCCGGCTGTCCAGGGTACGACCCAGGCCGTCGGCATCACCCTCGTCGCTGTCGTCACCGGCGCAGGCGAGACCACGACCCGCGTGCCGATCTACCGTCAGGGTGTCTTCAACCCCGACATGATCAACTGGCCGGCCTCCTACAACACCGTCGACAAGAAGAAGACGGCGTTCGACGGAGCCCCGTCGCCAACCTCCATCGTCATTCGCGCCCCTCGGACCATGACGGTCTGAGGCCCTGAGAAAAGGAAGGCGACACACACATGGCCCTCGATTTCTACACCTCCCGGCAGCTCTACAGGATCATGTATGATGATCGCCTGGACGCGCCGACTTCCTACTGGCTCGACCAGTTCTTCCCGGACAGCTTCCTCTCCACGTCGGAGGAGATCTACTTCGAGAAGATCCCCTCGAGCCGCAAAATCGCTCCCTTCATGCTCCCCAATGAGCAGGGCAAGCCGATCTACCGCCGTCAGGGTGAAACCCTGCAGTCCTTCCGCCCGGCCTACACCAAGCCGAAGGATGCCGTCCGTCCGACTGAGATGCTCAAGCGCCAACCTGGCGAGATCATGGGCGAAGGACAGCTGACCCTGAAAGCCCGGTATGACGCTGAGGTCATCAGGATCGCGCAGTTCCAGCGCAATGCCATCACCCGTCTCTGGGACTTCATGGCCGCCAAAGCCATCCTGGATGGCGCAGTGACCGTGAACTACATCCGCGACGGCGGTTCAAACTATCCGTCCGTGCTGGTCTCGTTCGGCCGCGATGCTGGTCAGACGGTCGTTCTCGGCGCCGGTGTTCGCTGGGGTGATGCTGGCGTTTCGATCGTAGACAGCATCCAAAGCTTCGCCGACACCATGGCGGGCGCGGCGTTCGGCGGCTTCCCGAACCGCATCACCTTCGGTTCCGCTGCCTGGGCCATTGCTCGTAAGGACGCTGGCCTGAAGGACGCGATGGATCTGCGCTACCGCAGTCCGTCCGATATCGACCTGAACCGCGGCATCGTCCGGCGGGACACCGAGCAGCCTGCGACCTATGTCGGCACCTTCGGCGCCGGGATTGAGTGCTACGTCTACAACGGCACCTTCCAGAACGATGACGGCTCACTCGCCAACATCATGGATCCCCGTGACGTTGTCCTGACGGCTCCCGGAGTGGAGGGCGTGAAGGCTTTCGGCGCCATCCTCGACGAGGATGCGGATCTGCAGGCGACGGACATCTTCCCGAAGATGTGGAGCCAGAAGGATCCGTCGGCCCGCTTCATTATGAGCCAATCGGCTCCGTTGATGATACCGGTCAATCCGAACCGAACTTTCCGCGCTCGCGTCATCGCGTAACCGCTGCCGGCGCGATCGTCGCGCCGGCCTCGCATCACATTCGGAGAATTCCCATGGTAAAGGCATTCGCTCTGGTCGGCGTTCACACGCTGGCCGAGGAAGGCGAGGTCAAGGACGGCAAGGTCCTTCGCCCCGCCAAGGTCGCCGAGCATAAGCCCGGTGCGGTTTTCGATGTCGATCAGGAGACCTTGGATCAGCTAGAAGACGAGGGCGCCGCTCGAAAGGCTACGCGCAACGAGATCGCCGACGCTCAAGCGAAGGCGGACGCTGCGGCTGCCAGCCGGCCGCGCCGCACGGCCCAGGCTTCTGTCGCCCCTCCCGCCGATCCCCTCGACAGCATGACGAAAGAGCAGCTGCTCGAAGAGGCCAAGACGCGCGGCGTCGAAGTTAAGCCGGCGCAGTCGAAGGATGAGATCCTGACGGCGCTGAAGGCAGCCGGCTGATCCGATGTCTAGCCTGTTCCGAAATGCATGGGGGCGGGCACAGCGTCAATTTGATCGAGTGTTCGGCGAGGAGTTCATCCTCCTCGCCCGCATCCGCTCCCAGACCGATCCGGATGCCCGGCAGACCGGCGACGGATCCCGACCGCCGTTCCCTTTCGTCGGCTCGTTCACGGCCGAGGGGGCAATGGCGCAGGCTCAGGGCAGGGGGCGCTCCGGCGACTGGACCAACCAGTACGTGGCCCAGCCTGCCAACATCAAGGTCGCGACCGTTGCTCTGCCAGATTGGATCGCCACGGGCGACCAGGTGAAGCGCGTCGTCACCAACGAGACATTCACCGTCACCAGCGTCGTTCCCGACGATCTCAACACGTCCAAGATCAATCTGAGGATCTGATGAGCCTTGCTCGAACGGCACTGCGGCTGGCGGTCTCGCGCGACCTGCTGGCCGATCCGGTCATTGCCGCGCTTTGCCCAGGGCGCGTCTTCGACAGCATCATGGATCCGCCGGCGAGCAGCAACTTCCGCCCGACCATCACGATCACGACCGAGGATGACAACGGAGAGGCCTTTGATCCGCAGAATGGCGGTGTCCCCTTCAACCAGACCGTCGATCTCGTGCTTGAGATCGCCATGGCTGCCAAAGGGGACGGCGAGGATGACGACCCACTCATCCCGGTCACGGACCGCGAGCTCGAGGCGATGCTGGATCTTGTCGAGCATCGTGCGATCGAGGTCGTCACGGTAGGCGAGGGGCCTGCGCTGACCCGCAAGGTCTCCCGCCGGGTCCCCAAGGTCAAGTCCTCCCGCTTTCCGGACAATGAGAACGGCCTACGCCTGGCGGTGCGGGTCGTGACCTTGTCCGTCGAACTGAAGGGCGAGGACCAGCTCGATATCCGGGACGTGCCGACAGGCCCATTCGCCAACCTGCCGAATCCACTGCGCACCGTCTGCCAGCTCCTGCCGTCAGGATCTTCCGGCTATCTCGTGTGCACCATGATCTCCGACGCCCTACCGCCGGCAGGCGTCGAGTTCTTCGAGGGCGCGGACATGACCATGCGTCCCGATCCCTCCGCCCCGCTGCCAGAGCCAGCCGAGGGCGAACCTCATGCGCCGTTCGTCGGCGTCGATGTCACTATTCCGCAGGAGTGAGCCATGTCCGATACCGAACGGAAGTTCATCAAGCCTGCCCGCAAGGGCGCCTCCATCCCAGATCCCGACCGCGGCAGAGACCTGCCGTGGGAGGGTATCGAGGTTGACTGGTCGCCGTACTGGGCAGGCCTGCTCGAGCGAGGCGACATCACTGTGAAGGATGTCGAGGCCGAGGCTGTCCAGGAGAAGCCCAAGGCCAAGCGCACTGCCGCGGCAGCGCAGCGGGTCGAAGCTGAGAAGGCCGACGACCGTCCGTTTGTAGACGCGCAGTCGACGGCCGATCCAGAGCCATCCTCCGATACCCCCGAATCCTAATCTCCACCGGGCCGACACGCGCGGCCGTTCTGACAAAGGAAGCCCGCAATGTCGGTAGCCTTTTCCAACATGCCCGGCGATATCCGCGTCCCGGGCGCCTACTTCGAGATCAACGCGGGAATCCCGCCATACTCTGGCACCTCCCGCACGCTGCTCCTCGGCCGCAAGCTCGCCGGCGGCTCGGCGCCGCTCGGCGTCCCGATCAATCTCGGCGCCGGTGATCCGAACGCCCTGTTCGGCGCCGGGTCGATGCTGGCCGAGATGGCGATCATCGCCCGCTGGCATAACCCGAACGGCGAGATCTGGGCGCTTCCGGTAACGGACCCGGCCGGTGTCGCGGCCACCGACACTATCGCCATCACGGGTACGGCCACTGCGGCTGGCACCCTGGTCCGCTATATCGCGGGCGAGCGGTATTCGGTCGGCGTCGCCGTCGGCGATACGGCAGCCGTCGTCGCTGCGGCTCTCAAGGCCGCGATCGACAAGGGCTACACCAAGTACAATCGCGCTCAGCTCGCGCCGGTGAGCACCAGCGTGTCGACTGGGACGATCACCCTGACCGCCCGCCACGTCGGCACTGAGGGCAACGCCATCCGGGTTGAGGCTGGCCTAGACGGCAACGAGGTCGACCCGGCCGGCCTGACGATCACGATCGCGTCTGCCACTCTCACCAGCGGCACCGGCGACGTTGATCTGGCGACGGCCTTGGCTGCCCTCGGCGACCAGCCGTTCGACCATATCGGCGGACCGTACTCCTCGACCACCCAGCTCAACGCCGTCCGGCAGTTCCTGTCCGACAGCGGCTCCGGACGCTGGTCGCCGACGGTGGGACTGTATGGTCATTATTTTTCGACCAGCAGCGGTAACCTCTCGGCCCAGACCACACTCGGCGCCGGCCGCAACGATCCGCACGTCTCGATCCTAGGTCTCAACAACTACCCGCAGGCCCCCTGGGCTTGGGTGGCTGCTCTGACGGCGGTGGTCGGCTTCTCGAAGAACCTCGGGCGCTCCATCACCGAGGCGGTCGAGATCGCCCGTCCGCTTCAGACGCTCGTCCTGCAGGGGCTGCGCGGTCCGAAGAACGTCTCCGATCAGTGGAAGATGGCCGACCGCGACAGCCTCTATCGAAATGGAATTTCGGCGGTAGTCTTCCGCGCCGACGGCCAGGCGGCTCTCGACCGGGTGGTCACCACCTACCAGACCAATGCCTGGGGCCAGGCCGACACGACATTTCTCGATGTTGAAACACTGTACATCGCCGCCTATGCCGCCCGCTACTTCAAGCAGCGGATCCTGGCGACCTATCCGCGCCATGTGCTGAAGGACGAAAACCCGAGGGCTATGCAGGGTGTCGTGACGGTCTTCCAGATCCGCGGAACTCTGATCCATGCCTACAGCGATCTCGCTGACTATGGACTGGCTGAGAAGAAGGATCTGTTCGCTCAGTTCCTGATCGTCGAGCGCTCGGCCGATCCGAACCGGGTCAACGCCTACATTCCCTTCGACGTCGCCAACCAGCTCCGGGTCTTCGCCGGAAACATCACCGTTTTCCCTGAGCTCAATGACCAAATCGCCGCTCTTCAGTGAGCGGCTTGACCCTCTAGCGAAAGGATCTCTGCCGTGGATAGCAAGGGCGGAAGAATCGAAATCACCATCAATGGCCGGGTCTATTCAGGTCGAGGCGAGGCGACGATCAAGCCTGCGCGCGCGACCCGTACGAACGGCGCGAACATGGACGGCACTGGCTTCAGCTATGTCGAGCCAAAGCTGGCCTCAGCGTCCCTCTCGTTCGATCGAGGGATCGACCTCAAGTGGGACGAGTCGATGATGTTGCAGAGCCTCGATGTAACTTTTGTCGAAACGGATGCCGGGAACCGCCAGCACTTTTTCTCGCGGGCACGGTGGGCGGGAGAGCCAGAAATAAACACTTCGACTGGCGAGGTGACGGGTCTGACGATTGAGACCGACAGCTACCAGGTACATTAGCCCTCGGCGTCGGAGCGCTTAGCCTGCCGACGCGCTGTAGCCTCTTTGGTCAAGCGTACGCTGCCATCTTCCTGGAAGATTGCCCCACGCTCTTCGAGAGCAGCCTGAAGGGCACGTAAGGTCGACGTAATCGCGGGCTGCCCGGATTCTATTCGGGATATGGTGTTCGGGGCCACACTCGCAGCTTCAGCCAGTTCCCGCACACTTAATCCGATCCCTGCTCGTGCCATGCGGATTTGGTGACCATCAGCTAAAGATTGCGACATAGAACCAACTTTGCGCTTGCGTATCGTTCACAACGTTGGTACAGATTACCAACGTTGCTAGAAAATGCAACGGCCGCGATGGGTGCTTCCAACACCGACCGCGGCCTGACCCTCAACATGGAGCGACCCATGTCTCTGGCTGAAGAACTATGTACCTCACGCCGCGGGTTTTTGGTAGCGGCAGCACCTGCAATAATGGCAGCCGGCATTGTATCAACCGGACTACCGGCCCAGGCCGCACGAAACGATACCGATCTAGTCTCGCTCGGACAGCGCTTCGACGAGATCCATGCCCAGCATGATTCTGCATCGGCAGAAGAGAACCGTCTGTTCGCTCTGGTGGAAGAGAAACTTCCGGAGAGGCCGGGCAGCCTCCGGCGGCGGCCATCCGATTGGGATCTCTTCTTTGGAATGGCCGCGGGTGATAAGTTTTACAGCGCGGAAGACGTGATCTGGCTTCGATCCTTCCGTGGATTCGACAGCTCTAACGCCAGTCAGCGCTCGAAGGCCTGCGCGAGGGCAAGAGAAATCGTTGCGGCTTTCGATACTTGGCTAGGTGAAGTGAACCGCGTCGAGGCCGAGGTTGGCCTTCCAGAAAAAATGCGTCTCGTAGGCAGGCTCTACGAACAGAGGGAGAAGGTTGTCGAAGCCATTGAGTCTGCCAGAATTGCCTCATTCGCTGGTGTGGCCGTCAAAGCAAGGGTTGCCGCGTCGATGCGTGACCAAGCATTGGCCCTGAAGGTCGCTGAAGAAATCGCCGCCCTCCACACGACGGAGGTGCGTCATGGCTAAGAGCAATACTGCTACTCAGGCGACCGAGCGCGATCTCGTGGCCGAGGCTGCCAAGACAGCGTATCTGAAGGCAGATGGCGATGTTCGAGAGGCTGTCCGGATCCTTGAAACGGCTGTACGCCAAGAGCGAGACCTGCGGGACGCTCTGACTGACCCGCTGATCTCTCAGGCCTGCTACGATGCGGTACGGAAGCAGTGCCATGTCCAACGGCGACGTGTCTGGGCTCCCCCAGCTGAGAAGCTGGTTAAGAGCAAGGTGACGGGAGCGCACCGTGTCGTGCAGCTCGCCGCTGGAACTTTACTGATGTTCCCGCTTCCGGGCGGCAAGCGCCTCGGAGAGGCGTCTAGAGAAGAGATTGCATCTGCCGCAGAGTTCTACGAGCGGCAGGCTGGCGACATGGCGACGAAAGGGCGTTGGCTGCGTCTCATCGCTCAGTCAGTGCCAGGAGATCAAACGGTTGGCGATGTGCTGACCGATGAAAGATTGCGTGAGCTCCAAGAGGAGGCCCGCAATGGATAATTTCGAGAAGCTCGGTGTGCCCGAGCGCGGTAGAGCGGCCAAGTCATTCGTGCGCCCCATAGGAGCATCGTCGCCTACCGCACCCAATTTAGAGATCGGAGGAAACTCCGAAGGCGAGGGCGGCCATTTCAACAATGTTCCCCACGGGCATGTTGCTGTCCTCGCCAACACAATCGACGAGATCCGCGAGCAGTGGCGCCGCCGTCAGGCTTGGCACCGTGCGGAGAAGTCCCTAACCCTTCAGGCAAAGGCCCTATGCCGGCGTCTTGCTGAAGGCGGAGACAAGAAGATCGCCGACGTGATCTACGGTGCTGCCCTCGGTAAGGGTACGCACCCCACGGCTGAGGTTGCTCTGGCTGCGATGCTGCCTTTGATCGAAGGGCGTGACGGGATCGAACGGCACCGTAAGGCAGTCGAAAGGCGTCTGACCAAGCTGGCGAAGGAACTGCCAGTAGGTCCTTGGGTCGAGAGCGTCCGCGGCGTGGGATTGCTATCCTTGGCTGCGATCGTAGGGGAGGCCGGGGACCTAGCTTGCTACCCCAATCCCGCGAAGCTCTGGAAAAGAATGGGGCTTGCCGTGATGCCTGATGGAGGGCGGCAGAGAAAGGTCGGCGGGGTTGAAGCTTTAGATCACGGCTACAACCCAGCCCGTCGTTCAGTAATGTGGAATTTAGGGGCCTGTATCATCAAGGCCGGAGGGCCGCTCAAAGCGGCCTACGATGCCCGGAAGGTCTATGAGGCGGGGCGGGTCGAAACTAAGGCTCACGCCCATAACCGAGCGCAAAGATATTTAGAGAAGCGCTTTCTGAGAGACCTATGGTCTCAATGGAGGAAGGTATCTGGATCCTCGTAAGAGGAAAGTGGGCTCGGCCTGGGGAAGATTGTCCACCGAACGTCACGTGCCGAGCCCACCACTTTATGTATCGCAGTCTATGGGGCGGCTACCAAGCCTGAAGCCTCCATAAACTTCGCAATTGCTTTGTCAGGTTTGGACCAAGGGCCACCATAGTTCGCTCCTGTCGCTTGGACACTCCAAGGGCGAGTGTTCGGACGAGAGCTGACCGGAACGAATTCGTTCCCGGAAAATGCATATTCATAAGCCAACGGTTTATAGGCTAATGCAACATCGGGATGTTTCTTTGGTTTTCCGTTCTTCAATAGGCGATGCAGGCCAAGTTGATGAAGGTTCTCCTCTTCAGAAAGAGTTACGTGCCAGCCAGCGGAAGCTAAATGGGTCATGAGCTGGCTGTGTACTTCCGATACAGTTTGCAGTGTAAGGATCGGGTTGGCCATCCCCAAATCCCATCGGATTTTAGTATCCTCTTTATCGGTCGAAAAATCCCGGAGCTCAATCTTGGATAGGACAAATTCTTTGACGGCTCTAGAAGTATAGCATCGAGCTCTTACCTTATCGACCGACAATTGGAGTGGTATAATCTCTCTCATCGCTCCCGGATTGCTACCGCCGTGATACAGAATACGTAAGACCTCGCCGGTTTGCATTGCTTCTGAGAGTTTTTGCCGGACCTGCTCTATCATCGTCATAAGCCCCCTCGTCGAGATATGGGAATTCAATAAATCACACATGCAGCTGTGCGTGGATGCAGAGTTTTTGGCGGAGAGGCGCCCCCAAAAGCACGGGGCTCATTTTGTCCGGACCATAGTAAGCGAACCGCGCTTGCCAGCCTCTGACAGCTCTAGTCCGCCGTTAGGCAAGACGTGCGCAACGAAAGACTTTGACCCTATCGAGAACTCAATGCTCTGGCCCGTGATGCCTTTAAAGCTCAGAGGTCCTGAGATCTTCATGCCCCCGTCGACATAAGTCCCGGTGTTCCCGGAAAGATTCAGGGATAACGCGACTGCCACCGCACGGCCCTGCCACTCCCCATTGAGAGCTTGAGCGGCCTCTTCGAACGTGAATCCCATGAGCATGATGCTAGCGGCCCCGATGGCGACGGCGAGATATCGTTTCATACAGACCTCTGGAAAGACACATGACTGAGCCGAAGGCGAATAAAATCACCGTAAACCCGGATGGAAGCAAGAGCATCCGTCTGGACGCACCCTTGGTAGGGCACAGCGGCCCCATCACTCAGGTGACTATCAAGCCTCCAACCTACGGGCTCTTCATGCAACTCGGAGATCCGACAGTCCTGATCTACGGCCAGGGGTCGGCTGTTCCTATGGAATCAATGGAAGTCATCCGCGAGTATGTGGCGGCGCTGGCGGACGCGACCCCTCTCGTCCTGGAGAAGGCCTCGCTCGCCGACGCCATCGCGATCCGGGACGTGATCAAGAGTTTTTTTCGCACAGCGGGCGAACCTACGATCTGATTGCTGATCACTTCGTCTTTCGGCTTGGCCGCCCCTTTGGCGAGATCGAGGCGATGACGCTTGACGGTCTGATCAGGTGGCGCGTCCGCGAGATCGAGCACAGTAAGCGCAAATGACCCGAACAATTCGAGCGGAAGCGGTCATCTCGGCTAGAGATGCGACCGGGCCGGGCTTTGCCTCGGCCGCTGCTAAGGCAAAGTTGCTTGAGCGGTCCCTTAAAGGGGTTGAGCGCGCTTCGGGAGTGTTCGCTCGAACCGGAGATCTGAGCCGCGGGCCGGGCATGCTAGCCACCCAGCTGGTCCGGGCTGATCGTGCCATCACGGCTTTTGCCGGCGGGCTGGCTGTCGTGGCCGGCGGCGCGGGCGTCGCGGCTCTAGGTTCGGGCCTGATCGCCAGCGCCAATGCCGCGAAGGATTTCGAGACGTCCCTGGCCGACGTGCGCAAGTACGTCACAACCACGGACGAGATGGACTTCAGGAACCTCCGGCAGGAGATCCTCGACCTTTCACGGGAGATCGAAAGCGGGGCAAGCCCTGAGGCGATTGCAGCCGCATTCGCTCGGGGTGGGCAGTTGGGCGTCGCTCGTGGGGATCTGAAGCAGTTCGCCCGCGACACCGCTGAAGTAGCTGTTGCCTTTGATATGACCGAGGAGGCTGCGGCCACAGCTATGGCCAAGACGCGGAACGTCTTGCAGCTGACGCAGAGCGATGCCCGGAAGTTGGCGGATGCGGTCAATGCCCTGGCCGATGCGTCGGTCTCCGGTGAATCCGACATCCTCGGCTTCCTTCAGCGGACTGGCGGCCAGGCGAAGATGTTTGGCCTGCTCGGCACCCAGACTGCCGCGCTGGGGTCAACGTTCCTTTCTCTTGGTATGAGCGAAGAGGTTGCCGCGACCGGCGCCAATGCGCTGTTCACGAAGCTGGGCACGGTCAGCAAGGCCTCGCCTAAGGTCCAGAAGGCCTTCCGTGGTCTCGGTCTCGACGTCAAAAAGTTCGACAAGCTCATGAGGAAGGATGCACAGGGTGCAATCCTCATGTTCCTCGAAGCGATCGAGAAAATCCCCGAGAAGGATCGGATCGGGAAGCTGCTCGATTTCGCCGGGATGGAATATTCTGACGACATTGCTCGGCTTGCAGGCTCTGCCAAGGAATACCGGCGCCAGCTCGAGCTCGTCGCAAAGGAAGAGAACTACGCGAACTCCGTGTCCAAGACCTTCAGTCAGCGGGCGCAGACAACCGACGCTGCACTCCGTCGCCTAGGCACCAATGCCAAGATCCTCGGAATCTCGATCGGTGAAGGTCTACTGCCGCACATCAATAAGGGCGCGGAAGGCTTGATCACGTTCATCCAGCGCATGGAACGTGGTGAGACAGCCTTCAATGACTGGTCTTCTGAGTTCCAGGCCCGGGCCAAAGGATTCGCACAGGGTCTCGGTTATGACAGCCTCGGCGCTGCGATGGAGGATTTGGGCAAAAAATTCACGGACCTCACAAGCGCGTCCGGCGAAGATGCTGGCGATAAGATGGGGCAAGCCTTTGTCCAAGCCAAAGAGCAGGCTCAGTACCTCCTCAAGACCTTGGATCAAATCCGAGATTGGTATTCGTTTTTCTTCCCTGCGACGGGCGAAGACGCCGTCAAGGCGGTCGAGAAGAAGCTCAACGACAACGCGCTCAACCTGAAAGAAGACGACGCCACGAAGCGGGCCTGGATGAAGGGGCGCATGGAGGCGATGTTTGGACCTGGGGCAGGGAACTGGATCCCGGACAAGCCGCTCTTTAACTCGGGGCCGAATGATCCTTGGGTCAAGGAGAATGCCAACAGGCCGCTGACGTTCAAGTCGGATCCGAACTTCGATGCAGCGTTCAACCGGAACCGGCGTCAGCTTCGGCAGGCGGCCGGACCGTCTGGCAACTATCCATACTATGCGGGCGACATGACCCGCGAGGCTCCCCCGTTGGTTGCTCCGGCGCTCACCGCCGCGGATCTATCCGGGAAGATTACAGCAGAACTGACCGGAACCATTCAGGCGTCGGTCGTTGTCCGTACGGAGCCGACGCCTGATTTCATATCTCGAGTGACTTCGATGGCGGTGAAAGCGACCGGCCCGATCCAAGCAAGGGTCGGGACGAACGCTCCCATGGACAGCACCAGGTCATTCAACCCTTCGGGTCGGTAAGCTATGCGTAATTGGATTGACACTCTCCGTGCTGCATCGTTTCGGGGGGTACCATTCTATGTCGAGAGCGAGGGAGTTTCGGCTGGCCGGAACATCGTCGTTCACGAGCATGTCCGGTCCGAAGAGGTCTGGGCCGAGGACATGGGGCGGAAGGCGACGCGCTACCGCGTGAATGCCTATGTCGCCAATGACCTTGCTGATATTCATGGTCAGGCGCTCATCGCGGCTCTCACGTCGCCCGGTGCTGGCATGCTGGTGTTGCCGATGGTTGGCCCGATCTCTGTGATGATCTCAGGCGACATCGGGACGAACCACGAGCGCTCCAAGCTGGGTTACTTCGGGATCCAATTCGAGGCGGTGGAGGCGGGTGGCGTGTCGCTCTTCCCGAGCCTGCCGCTTGGTAATCGGTTGGCGGCCACGGCTGCCGGCACGATTGCCGGGGCAGCCCGTACCTTCCTCGGAGGCTTCAGACCATGACGGAGCGGGTATCGATCGCCGCTGGCGTGGTGCAGAGCCTCTGTGATCAGGTTGAAAGCCTCCGGGCAGGCCTGACGCTGGACGCGGACGTGGCTGCTGATCTCGGCGCCCGCATCGCCCGCACCCGTGCCAGCCTCGTCGGAGCTGTCCTGGTGACCACGATCGCCAATGCAGTCGGCGATCTCTGCGATGTGATCCGGGATCTCGGCAGCAACGGCGATCCTGCTGAGGTAGAGGGCCGGGGCACTGCCGCTCTGCCGCTTCTGGTCGATGCCATCCCCGCGACGACCTCACCGGCGGTGAACTTGGCGTCCGATTTCGCCCGCGCTTCGGTCGCCTGTGTTGAGGCAGCCGTCCTGGCTGAGGTGGCCGTGGCGGTGGCTGAGCGATCCTACATGGACCGGCCGTCGGCGCAGGCCGCCACCGGGCGGCTTTCGGATCTGGCCGATGCCTCGCTCGAGCGCGTCGCCGACTATGGCGGTGAGGATATCTGGCGGGCGGCCTCGGACGCTGTGCGGCAAGCCATCGATTATCTTGGACGTGGCGCCCTGGATCTGAAGCCGGTGGTGCTGGTCGATGCCATGCGGTCTTTCCCGTCCACGGTGCTGGCCTGGCGCTTGTACGGCGATCCGGAACGGGCTGAGGAGTTGGTCGAGCGGAATAATTGTACGACCCCGCTCTTCATGCCCACCACCCTGGAAGCCGTGGCCCAATGATAGATGAGATCGTCACGCTAGTCGTAGGCGGCCAGAGGCTGTCCGGCTTTGAGGAAGTCAACGTCACGAGGTCGACCAACCAGGCTGCGATCACTTTTGGCCTGAAGGCGACCAACCCCTCCTGGCATCAGGACGCCTGGGCACTGAGGCTAGGGGCGAAGGTCGAGCTTTATTCAAATGGCGACCTTCTGTGCCGCGGCTACATCGACAACTATGAGGCTGACCACGGGGAGGGGGCTTCACATGAAGTGCGGGTCTCCGGCCGCTCGAAGGCGGCCGATGCTATCGATTGCCCACCGGCCAAACACAAAACGGGCCGCATCGAGGGCAAGAACCTTGAGGAAGTGGCCCGGGAATTTGATGAGTTCGACGTCGGTTACAAAGCAGATGTCGAGCTGAAGCCCATTCCGAAGGTGCAGCGCCATCCGCTGGAACCACTGCATCAGACCCTGGCAAGGGAGGCCTATAAGCAGGGGCTCCTGCTCGTTGGCCAGCCGGACGGGTCTGTGCTCATCACCCGGGCCGGAACCAAGCGTCACGCCGGTGCACTGGTCGAGGGACACTCTCCGATCAAGCGGTATGGCGTGAAGTTCTCAGCCGAGGGCAAGCACAGCGATATCATCGTCAAAGGGCAGAGGGCCCTTGGCACGAGCCCCAAGGATCTCCGGCAGGAGGTCAAGGAATATGACCCCGAGGTCGGACGCTATCGTCCGCTGATCATCTTCCTGGAAGGCGATGGTACCGAGAAGGAACTCAAGAATCGTGCCCAGTGGGAACGCCTCCGTCGGCAAGGCGAGGGGACCTCGATAACGGTAACTGCCAGCACTTGGCGGGATGAGGCTGGAAATCTGTGGGACCCAGGCCGACTGATGGCGGTCCGACTTCCCTCAGAGCGTGTCGACCAGGACATGACGCTTTCCAGTGTCACGTTCCGGCAAAGTGTTTCCGGGGGCACTACCGCAGAACTGACCTTTGTCGATCCACGGAGTCATGGCGGCAAGAACCCGAAGGGCAAGTCAGATAAGGCGTATGGCACCAAGGAAGGGAAATTCGAGTAATGTTCGATCCATTCCGCATGCAGCTGCTCGAAACGCAGGATAGTGACGGACAACAGACGGTCAGCGTGATCGGCGTCAACGGGGATGAGTATACCAAGGTCCATCGTGTTCAGCAGTTCGGTCGCTCTGCGATTCCGCCTATCGGGTCTCACGGCATCGGCATACCGCTGCGAGGGCGCCGGGATCTGGTTCTGGCCTTCGGGCTTGAGCACCCACAGCACCGGCCGCGTCTGCAAAATCCGGGCGAGCACATCATCTATGATGCGTTTGGATCAATGATTTCGCTCGTCCAACAGAACATGCGGTTCGTGCATGCTCAGAAGGTCGAGATGGTCTGCAACGGCGCCACCATCGTCATGGAAGGCGGCAAAGTGAAGATCAATTCCTGATGCCGAAAGTTGCCCGTTTAGGTGACACCTCCACACATGGCGGGGTCATCATCTCGTCGGCGTCTAACACGGAAGCTGACGGCATCCTGATCGCCCGTGTGGACGATCTTCATTCCTGTCCGATCCCCGGCCATGGGGTTACGCCGATCCTCACCGGTTCGCCGAACCTTGAGGTGGAAGGCAAGCCTGCCGCCCGGGTCGGTTCGGTCTGTGGCTGCGGTGCCGTGATCTCCGACGGCTCGCCGAACTTCGAGTGCTCCTGAAAGGGCATCCATGCTCACGATCAGACCGCTATCCACGGCGGACCGCACGGTCCTGCCGCCCGATGTCGTGATCATCGACGGGACCACGGGCGACTTTGTTCTGGACGAGCGGACCGGCCTTCAGGCTCAGAACCCGATCGCTACGGCGATCGCGCTCTGCCTGCTGACAGACGCCCGAGCCTCTCAGGACGAGCTGCGGCACGAGCACGTAGGCGACGCCCGCGGCTGGCCAGGCGATGGCTTCGATATTGACGCCTCGCGCGGCGAAACCGAACTCGGCTCGAAGCTCTGGCTGTACCGGCGGCACGAGCTGGTCGACGAGACGGGCAGGGCGGTCGAGGACGAAGCCCGGCGCGCTCTTCAGACGCTGATCGGCCAGGGCCTCGCCACGCGCATCGACGTCAAGGCGACGGTGCAGAAGGCCGAGGGCCGCATCCTCCTTGAGGTAGCTGTCATCGGTCGTGACGGCCGCAACACCATCAATGTTCGCTTCGATCCTCTCTGGAAGCTCATTCAATGACGTTTGTCGTTCCCAAGCTCTCTGACCTGTCGCAGCGGGCGCGGCTGATCATTTCGGAGGCGACCGAGGGCGCCACGATCGATCTGTGGCCGAACCTGTTTCCGATCCTGGCCAAGATGCTCGCGCTGCTCGGCAAGGAATGGCACCTCCGGCTCAAGTTTCTCTACCGCCAGCTCTTTGCCTCCACGGCCGACGAGATCTGGCTGGTCCGTCATGGCTTTGAACTCGGCATCACCCGGATCCCGGCAAAGATCGCCACAGGGTTCGTCACGGTCACCGTGCCAGTATCTACGGTCGTGCCTTACGGGGTCACGTTCCGGCGCGCGGATGGTGCTCTTTTCCGCACCCGCACCAGCGCGATCGGCGCCGGATCCGGCACCAGCCTGGAAATGGAAGCCATTGACGCTGGCACGGCCGGCAACACGGATGCGGCTCAGACGCTGAGCCTGGTCGACACCGGTGTCGTGACCGGGCTCGGCGATACGGCGACCGTGTCTGCTGGCGGTCTCGGCGGTGGTGCTGATGCAGAACCGATCGAGACCCTTCGCCAGCGCATTCTCGATCGCAAGCGCAACCCGCCTCAAGGCGGTTCGGCGAGCGACTGGGTCCGGTGGACTAAGGAAAGCTCTGGTGCGATCACCCGGGTCTTCGTCGACAGCTTTATCGGTGACAGCCGAGAGGTCTGGATCAGCTTCCTGCGATCTGATCGGACTAATGGCATTCCGACACCATCGGACGTCGCGGCTGTGCAGGCTTATGTCGAAGATCCGATCCGGCGCCCGGTGACAGCTCGCGTCTCGGTGGTTGCCCCTGATCCTCAGCCGGTGGATATCACGATCACAGGCCTATCGCCCGACACTCCTGCCATCAGGGCCGCAGTGGAGGCAGAGCTCGACGCCATGTTCGCCGATCGGGTCGCCCCGGCTACGCCCTCGACGAACTTCATCCTCTGGCGCGCGTGGATCTCGGAGGCAGTCTCCCGGGCCACAGGCGAGACCAAGCACACCCTGACGGTCCCAGCCACTGACCTGACGTACACGACGGCTGGCGAAATGCCAGTTCGCGGTGTCGTCACTTACTCTTCCTGACGAGATCTCCATGGCGATACCTGAAGGCTGGCCGTGTGCCCTGCTGCCGGCGCAGCCACCATCCGTGGGTGACCGAGAGAGCGAACCCTCGGCTGACGTCCTGCTGCCTCAGGTCATCGCGGTCGCGCCGCGTGGTCCGATCTGGGGCACGGACGAGGTCAGTGATGGGACGGGCGCTTCGCCTGGCATGCGGAGAATCTGGAAGGCGCTGGCAGGCTGGCTATCCGATTACTACAAGGCAGCCTTTGAAGCTGCCATCCAAGCATTCCCGTCTGCTATCACCTATTCGCTTGACGACTGGGAGGCGGAGTACGGACTGCCGGACCCTTGCACGTCTCCCGAGAGCGGCGTTCAAGGGCGTATCAATGCGGTGCGTGCACGCTTCGGCGCGCAGGGCGGCGCAAGCCCAGCCTACTTCGTCTGCCTCGCGGCATCAGTCGGTTACGACATCACCATCACGGAGCCATCAGATTTTATCTGCGACGTCTCCGAATGCGATGGCGACGACACAGTTGTCGATGCCAACGGTCATCATGAATGGATTGTCCACCTGCTCGGGTTTGGTGACATCTGGTTCTACGCCGACGAGGGCGTCGTCGACGAAACACCTCTTGAGGGCTTCCTCATCGCCACAGATCTTGAATGCATTCTGCGGCGGGTCTCTCCCCTCAACACTTCAATTATCTTTGATTACTCTGGAGTATCCTGATGAAATACCAGCCGCCCTCCGGCTCGTCAGATCCGAATGCGGGCTATATCGGACGCAATCTGGGAGCCGGCATTCAGGGTTCTCGTGTGCCGCCCAAGGCGGTCGAGCAGCCTCAACGCGAGATCATTGCAGCGATCGTCGCCGCCGGGCTCACGCCGACTGACGCTAACCTCGCACAGTTGACGGCAGCAATCCCTTTACTCGCGCCAGGTCGCCTGATCAACGTCCGGATCTTCACCTCGTCCGGCACCTATACACCGACAGCGGGAACGAAATCGGTAGTGGTGGAGGTCCAAGGCGGCGGCGGTGCAGGCGGGGGCGCGGGATCGACCGCGTCGGGTTCCTTCGCGGCGGCAGGTGGAGGCGGGTCGGCAGGCGGATATGCAGCGAGCTATCTGACAAGCGGGTTTGCGGGTCAGGCTATCACCGTTGGCGCGGCTGGCGCCGCAGGCGTCGGCGTTGCTGGCGGCAATGGTGGTGCTTCCTCGTTCGGCAGCTTGCTAACCGCAGGCGGCGGCACCGGTGGAGCACTCGGCACCAACACAGCAGTCAACAACAACGCATTGATTGTTGGTGGCGCTGTTGGTGGCCAAGGAGTGGGCGGCAATCTCGTTAATGAGCAGGGTGGGTTAGGACGCTATGCAATTCTCGCCAGCTCGCCGCTGAGTGGTGAGGGCGGTGCCTCTCACTTCGGTGCAGGAGCCTACTACCGCAGCAGCACCTCTGGCGGCATTGGCGCGACGTCGCCGGGTGCCGGCGGCTCTGGCGCGTCTTCTCTGGCCGGTAACCCATCAGGAAGCGGCGGCGGCAATGGCGCAGCCGGCATTGTGATCATCTGGGAGTATGCATGATGGCGAAGGTTGCACAGGTCATTGAAAACGGGGTTGTCGTCAACGGCATCCTCGTTCCGGATGATGCCCAGATCGCCGATGATGGCGGCAAGTTGGTCTGGGATGGCGACGAGCTCAGCGCACATGAAGGCAGTACGTTCGCTTTCATTGAAGGAGCAGCGATCGGGTGGATCGAGCAGGATGGAGAATGGACGGCTCCCCCAGAGCCCGAACCTCCTGTGGCTCCTGCCAAGCGGCAGTTCACCTTCCTGGAGTTCATGGAACTCTTCACCACGGACGAGCAGCTGACGCTTGTCGAAGCGTCAATGACCTTGCCGCCAGTAAAGCTCTGGTATGACAAGGCTCTGGGCGCTCAGTACATCGATCTTGACGATCCCCGTACCGGGCCGGGCCTTCAAGCACTCGTCGATGCCAACCTGATCACTTCAGGAAGGATGGCCGCAGTGCTGGCGGGGCAGGAGCCGGAATAGCATTCGAGTAATTGACCGATGCCGCGCCACTCTTCGGAGCGGCTTTTTCATGCCCCGGAGCCCCTATGAAGGTCCCGACTTTCAATTCGAAGGCGGACTGGCGCTTCTATGCCCAGTTCTTGCAGACGGATCCGATCACCAAGGCCGAGACGCCGATCATCCTGACTGGTTCGCGATTGCGTGTGACCTTCATGGCTCCGGACGGAACGGTCGCAGGGCAGGCGACGACCGAGAGCGGGGTCACGATTACGACGCCGCTGCAGGGCAGGGTGGCTGTGGTCGTTGCGGCTGCCGGGCGGGAAGACCTGTCTCCACTCGCCCCTGTTGCTCTCATCGGAGACGTCTATCGCTCGACGGATGGGTCTGAGCCGACCGAATGGATTGCCCGCATTCCGGCGACGTTGGTTGCGGGAGCCTGACCATGACCGCCTCTGCTATCGTCCAACCCCCTGGGCATACGGTTGTCATCGAACATGAAAGCATTCAATCCCTCGTGCTTTTCGGTGATCTGACCACCACCGTAGTCGAGGTTCCGGGTCCGCAGGGGCCACCCGGTGTGCCTGGAAGCGGTAGCGCAGAGCCCGACATCCCGAACCTTACCCTTCTCTTTGAAAACCAGCTGGTGTAGCCATGAGCCTCGCAACCAATCTTCAGGATCTGGCGACCAGAGTCGCCACAGAGATCAAGAGCGTCCGCACGTTGCTGAATGGCAATCAAGCCAATCTCAACGGCCTGACAACCACGGCCAAGACGAACCTTGTTGCTGCCATTAATGAACTCAAGGCCGGGCTGGATGCCGCAGCTGGCGGGGCTGCCGGGATCAATGATGCGGCAACAGGTTCGGGTAGCACTTGGTCATCCAGCAAGATCGCGTCTGAGATCAGTGCCGCTGCGGCGGCTGTCGTCAATGGCTCTCCCGGTGCCCTCGATACCTTAGAGGAGTTGGCGAATGCTCTCGGTGATGATGCCAACTTCGCCTCGACTGTAACGACGGCCCTCGGGCGTCGGGTGTCCGTCGATACGCAAACCTTTACGTCTGGCGAGAAGGGTCAGGCTAGAACTAATATCGGTGCAGCTGCGGACAATCATACCCATGACGCCGCAACAGGCGCGGCAGCAGGATTCCTGTCTGCTTCAGACAAGAACAAGTTGGATGGAATTGCGACCGGTGCGAATAACTACACGCATCCGAGCGGCGATGGTAACCGCCACGTCCCGGCCACTGCTGCGGGTGACGTTAACGAATTCTTGAAGTCGGCAGGGTCGGCCGGAGGCGCACCTGCATGGTCCCCTGTCACCAAAGCAGATGTCGGGCTCGGGAACGTCGACAATACGTCCGATGCAAACAAGCCTATCAGCACTGCTCAGCAGACAGCTCTAAATCTCAAAGCCAACACTGCCGATGTGGGTGATACAGGCACAAACTTCGTCGCGACCTTTGAGGCGGGCCTTGTGTAATGGCACTGATCGACAAGATCAACGACTTGGCAACGCGCATTGCTGCGGAGGTCAAGGCGAAGCTAGATCGCTCTGAGGTTTCGACCTTCGGGCTCTCACTGATCAATGATTTAGACGCGCCATCTGCTCGTACAACGCTAGGGCTCGGTGGGCTTGCGACGAAAAGTACTGTTGCATCTGCTGATATTGACGCACATGCCGTGACGAATACTGTCCTGCGAGACAGCGCGGCCCTGTCTGTGATTGGAAGGGCCGCAAATAGTATAGGCGATCCTGCTGACATTGCCGCTGGAACAGATGGCCATATTCTGAGGCGGTCTGGGACAACTCTCGGGTTCGGGACACTCGCTACAGCGGGGGTCGCTGATGCCGCTATCACCTATGCCAAAATGCAGACTGTGGCGGCGCTATCGACACCCGGTCGAGCCTCAAACTCAACAGGAGTGCTAGCTGATATCGTCGCTTCTGCAGACGGCCAAGTGCTCCGTCGCTCCGGCACAACGCTCGGATTCGGGACGGTTGTGACGGCCGGCATAGCAGACAATGCGGTCGCGAATGCGAAGCTGGCCGATATGGCAGCATCGACAATCAAGGGTAACAACGGGGGGGCATCCGCCGATCCGATCGACCTGACCGTTGCCCAAGTCATGACGATGTTGGGATTTGCGAGCTCTAAGGCCGCTGCTGGCTATCAGCAGCTACCTGGGGGCGTCATTCTTCAATGGGGATCCCGGAGCAGCCCGGACGGTAGCAACCAGACTGTGACGTTCCCAATCGCATTCCCAGTCGCATGCCAGCTCTTTCTCCCGGTTGCCATCGCTAATGCTGCAGGGACGCAACTCGTCGCAGTGTTCGCTGGTTCTGCCGCCACGACGACTGGATGCTCTCTTCAATATCGCTACGCCACCAATGGTGGCGCTGTCGGCGTGCTTGCCACATCCGCCTACTGGTTTGCCGTAGGATACTGACATGAAGTTTCTTGTTACCAATGATGAAGGGCTGCCATCAGCGTTTTATGCAGATGATATTGAGTACCCAGATGGTGTTCCACCAGATGCTGTTCCGATTTCAGATGACCAATGGCGCGAGTTCATCAATAATGCTGGCCGGCGGAGATGGCAGGATGGCGCTGTCGTTGACTACGATCCTCCCTCTTCGCACCCCGGGACATCGGAGCAAGAGACGCTCTCCGACTGGCGCATTGGGTTGATCAAAAATGGACGCTTCGTTGACGTGCAGGCGAGAGTTGCTGCTGCGCGAGACAGCGGTGCTGAGATTGGCTTAATTGCATGGGAACGGTTCGAATATGCTAACTACGTATATCGAAGTGAACTCATGGCATTGAAGGATGTCTTTGGGTTCTCGGCGTCTGAGGTCGATCAGAGCATGAATTGGGCGCGTCGGCTTCGCGAGCCCTCGACCGACTGATCTCTTCCCTACATTGTGTTGCCGGTGAGTGGGATTTCGTAACCCACGAAACAGAACGCCCCGGCGAGCGGTCGTGCGGAGCGCTCAGCCAGGGCGTTTGGCGACCTTGCGGCCACACAGCATTCGTAAACGGAGGACCCGCCCGGGTCAACCGCGTCATCCTGTCCGCAATCTAGACCTTGGTGCCTTCCGCTCTCCGCCCAGCCCGCCTCAGTGCGGGCTTTTTCATGGACAATCACATGGACCAGATGACCATCCAAGCCGCCCGCAAGGCGGCGACGAAGTATGACGTCCCGCTCGCCAACCTCCTGGCCGTCATCCAGGTCGAGAGCAACGGCCAGATCTTCGCCACGATCAAACATGACGGCATCCCGATCAAGGAGCCGCTCATCCGGTGGGAAGGACACTACTTCGACAAGCGGCTTGACCCCAAGACGCGGGCTACGGCCAGGGCCAAAGGCTTGGCCGATCCTAAAGCTGGCGGCGTCAAGAACCCATCCTCTCAGCAGGCCAGGTGGGACCAACTGTTTCTGCCCGCCTGCGGCATTGATCTGAACGCGGCGATCGAGAGCGTCAGCTTCGGCGTCGGCCAAGTGATGGGCGCCCATTGGGACAAGCTCGGATACGCCTCGCCGGCGGAACTGATGGCTGAGGCCAGGGACGGTGTTGAGGGGCAGATCGAGCTGATGCTCCGGTACTGCCAGACCTTTGGCTTGCTCGACGAGCTCCGGCGCGGTGACTTTGCAGGCTTTGCCCGTGGCTACAACGGTCCCAACTACCGGAAATATTCGTACGACACGAACATGGCTGCGGCGGCGAAGACCTTCGCTAGGACCATTGCGGGGTCGACAGCCGGCACCACGGACCAGGCGAAAGCAGCCAAGGCGTCCGGCATGGTGCGCCTCGGCACGGAGGGCGCCAAGGTCCGCGAGCTTCAGTCCCTGTTGCGCAGAGGTGGATACACCGTCGATGTGGACGGCGACTTCGGGCCGGCCACCAAGCGTGCCCTTGAGGCCTTCCAGGAAGATGCCGGTTTGGAGGTCGATGGCCTAGTAGGTCCGAAGACCTGGCAGGCCCTTGAGGCCTACAAGGTCGACCCCGACGAGCAGCCGGGCGTGCCTAGCCCGGCCGAGTCTCTGACCGCCACGCCGCAGGGCAAGCAGGGTCTCGCCCTTACGCTCTTCGGTGGCGGCGGCCTGCAGGCTGCGAAGGAGGTCGTCGACAGTGCCAAGGACCAGCTCGAGGTGGTCACCGGCACCATCGGCATGATCGATACGATCTATGCCACCCTGACATTCGGCTCCGTCACTCTCGCTCTCGCCGGCATCGCCTGGGCTGGGTACGGCTGGTATCGCGCGAATACCACCCGAGGGGTGGCGGCAGCATGATCGCCTTCCTCAAGCCCCTGATGACATGGCCCATCCTTGGTGCGGTCGCCGCTCTCGCCGTCATCGTCGGCGCCTACCAGTACGGCCGCGCCAGCATGGACGCCGAGTGGCAGGCCAGAACCCTTCAAAAATCTGTCGAGATGCTCCGGGAAAGGAGAGACACCAATGAAGCCATTCGCAATCTTGATGATCGCGAGCTGTGCACTGCTCTTGGCGGCGTGCCAGACGACGCCACCGGCCAATGCTTGTGACGGTTGGGAAAGGCTCTCGCCATCAGCAGAGACCCGCCAATTCATCATCGCCAAGGATCGGCCTTTTGCAGAGCAGACGGCCGCTCACAACACCTTTGGACGCACTCAGGGCTGCTGGGAATGACGTCGCGTAGAGTTATGGGGGGCTGAGCTATATGGTGGATATTCCCGATCTGGGCACCAGCCCGCCGGCGATCATCCCGATTAGAGAATTGGAGAACATCGCGAAGTTGGCCGCCGATCGCGCGGCCGAACAGGTTCTGGCTAGAGCGCCGAGCCGTGATGAGGTTGCACAGCTGGCCAAGACTGCGGCGATCACTGCAGCTGAGGCGGCCGTAGATAAAGCTATCGACCGCTTTCTCGAGCGGATCGGCGTCGACCCGGATGAGGTTGGCGTTCTCCGCAAGGACCTCGATGCCCTGCGCTCCTGGCGCGAGATCAAGGAAGCCATGGTCAAGCAGGGCTTCCTCTCGATGGTCGGCCTGTTCGTCATGGGTGTCTGCACCCTCATCTGGTTCAAAATGTCGGGTGGCAAATGACCAAGCGCAAACTCCTGGCCGGTGCGGTCGTGTGGCTCTTCATGGGGCTCTTCGGCATGGCGCTGTTCTATTACGTCAGCCCCATCCTTGAGGCCCACTTCGCCCCCGTCCTTACGGACCAGAAGGTAGAGGTGACGCAACGGGAGCCGGCCAGGGTCTGTTGGCGCTACTCTTGGCATAAGGAACGGTATGCCCAGCCGACCGTGATTGCCTGGGCCCTGGTCATCGACGGGACGGCCGTGGAGTATCCGGCCGTCGTATCCAGGAGGAGAGACGGTGAAGTGATCCGCGATATCCGGACCGCCACACTTGGCCCGGGCTCAAACGAGCTCTGCGCCAAGATCCCGCAGGAGCTGGAGAATGTACCGAACCTGACCATCAGAGGGTCGGCGAATTACGCCCTCCGTCACGGTCTGTGGACCATCTGGCAGGAGATACCAGTCCTCAACGTTCCACCAATCTAGAGCTTCCTCGTCGATTGGCGTCGGCGGGGGAGAGCCCGAAAAGGGCGTTTCCTCCCTAAACTTGGCCCCCTGAGCTCCGGCTTAGGGGACCCTTTTTGCGTTTTAGGGAGCGGGACTCCCCGCCGGTACCGCTGTGGTGGTAAAGCGCGAGCATGGGCATCTATTGGAAGAAGACGGCTGAGGTCTATCCCGACGCGAGATATGACAGCACGGACTGGATGGCGTTCGATCCGGCCGTGCGCTTCCCCCGATTCCACATGGTGGAGGGAGACGAGACGATCGGGAACGTCCATCAGATCAAGGGCGGGCTTCAGTCAGGCCTCTGGCAATGGTCCATGACGGTTGCCCTATCAGGGCCGGCCTATGGCCCACCGACGAACGGGACCGAGGCTGATAAGGTCGAGGCCGGTCGGAAGGTCATTGCCTGCTATCGGCATTACCTCTCGACCAGGCCGGAGCATTATCAGCTTCGAGAGGGCTAGCGCCGGCGAGCGCGGGCGTCCTCAAGCTTCTGCATGGTGGCCCGGATCTCCTCAGCAGCCTTGATGCCCCGTAGGCCGATCACGCCCCTGTCGATCGTCCTGCCATCGGCATCCTTCCGGCCATTGAAGAAGACGTCTCGAGCCTCCTTAGACATGGCGAGCAGAGTGCGAGCCTCGCATTCGATCCGCCATTCCTCAGACCAGGTGCTAACGGGCCGGCCGGTGAGCTCGGAGATGGCAGTGGTGTCAGTGTCGTAGGTCATGGGGAGGGTGTAGCGGGGAGCCGTGAAAAGAGCGTTAGCCCCCTCCGTGCGCAGGAGAGAGGGGCTGATTCGGTGCACGGTTGCCGAGATAAAAAAATGGGAATTCAGGGACGGCCCCCCGGATCGGCCGGCATCTGTTAATTCTGGGGGTAATTTCGGTGGATACCGGGGGGCTGGGGACCAAGGCTTCTCGATCTTGGTGGGGAGCATTTCCGAAAAGTCTATGAGTTCAGCGACTGGGATATGCCCCCGGGGCTCCCGTAAGTGTTTGATAATGCTTGCGCGGGCAATTCCGCCCCTGGGCACCATATCTCTAAAAGCCCATTGAAATCATTGCGCTTTTCTCTCGAAAATCCCCACCGGGATCACTTCGATGTCAAAAGTGGGGGTCGTTCGTTCCCAGTTTCGCCGAGGTCGATCAAGCGCATTGCGCTGCCTGCGAGACGCTTTTGACGCGCCTTCCTTGTGTAAAGCGACGCCTGCTTCGAACTCTTCCAGCCGAAAATCGCCATCAACTCAAACTCGCTCGCGCCATTCTCGGCAGCCAGCGTAGCGCCGGCCTTTCTGAGGCCGTGCGCCGAGCAGTGCGATAGTCCGGCCTCTCGACACCTCTTTCGGAACCAGTTGCCGAATCCGTTTGCCGTGAAGGGCTTGCCGAACTCGGTCACGAGGAAGGTGAGATTCTCCCACACCGGTAATGTCTGCTCGAGGGTGGCCCACAGCGCTGGCAGTACGGGGAGCTCGAGCGTCACCGGATTGCGGTTCCGGTTTTTGTTCTGTGTATAGCGGAGCCAGCGCTCGACCGAGCCATCAGGGTGCCGGATCTCAGAGATGTGCTGCCGGCCAAAGGCGGGGATGTCGGCACGTCGGCCGCCGATGAAGAGCAAGAGCGCCAGGGCGAGCCACGCCTTCGAACCTACAGGGTGTCTCTCCCGGAACTTTAGGACTTCCTCTGTGGTCCACGTATGGTGCCCCTCGGATGCCGACTTGAAGTAGGGCACGTCCCGAGCAGGGTTTGCCTTCACGTGCTCAGCCATGATCCCGTAGACGAACACTTGCCTGATCGCCTTCACGCGACCGTTTGCCGCCTCCGGAGTGTCAACCTTCCGATCCCGCAGTGCACGTACTGCCTGGGGCGAAAACTTGGAAAGCGGACATACGGCGAATGTCACTTCGGCGCCCGGCTTGATAGGTTCGTCATATGTCGCTTCGAGGATCTGACGGCGGACGTGGCGCGTGCGGTCGTCCAGGCGTTTGAATTCGGCCGACAGGAGGTACTGCTCGCATAGCCAGCGCCAAGTGCCTCTGGTGCTCGGTTGCCACTTCCCAGGCTCAGTAGGAGCCACCGGCTCCGGGGCGCCCTTCAGCGCCCGCTCGTAGGGCTCCATGAAATCAGGCGTCCATGGAATGCCATGAAGGCGGACCTTCGGGTCGCCCTTTCGGCGCCGGAAGTAGATCCTAATGTTTCCGTGCCGGTCAGGTTCTTCCCAACAGTACTTTGGCAGACGTCTTGGCACCTGGCCCTCAGGGTTCACGCCTGGAACTCCCAATCGATGTCCCCGGCCTCACGGTCATTATCGCCATCATCAGGCAGGCGATCAAAGTAGAGGTCGAGTTTGCGGCGGTCCCAAACGACCCGCCTGTTGATACGCTTTGGATGAGGCATCCGACCGTCGGTCACCATCTCACGAAAAAGGGTTAGCCCGACGCCCACGTAGGCTGCCGCCTCGGGCTCCTGGAGGCCACGCTTTTCCGGCGGAGGACAGACGTCGCCAGCGCGCTCGCGGATCATGGCTGCGCCCCGATCGCGTCTATGTTCGCCTTCACGACATCGAAGGAGACAGCCACGACCCATGGATTGGCTGGCTCGCGACCGTTGATCGACTGCCAGAGCATCATGAAAGCCTCATAGGCCGTCGATCCATGGCGCGGGAGACGCGCGCCGGGAACGTACCAGATCCCGGGCATGTCACCATCGTCCTCGATGACGCCTTCGGCCCGCGAATCCTCCTCCGAGATGTCGCGGAGACGCTCGATCTTCACGCCGGTGACGACCAGGGTCATGCGCGAGGCCCAGCGGGGCATGTGGATCGAAGGGACGACATGCCCTCTCGTCGCCTTCTGGCCGTAGGAGTAGAGCGCCAGCCACCGATCAGCAGCATCGCGGTTGTTCTGGATCGCGATCGCCGTCTGGGTGGCCGGATAGACGACCATGTCCTCGCTGCCCAGACACTCGGACGCGCGGCAGTTCTCGCGCACCCAGAGGCGATCGCCGACCTGATACGGGAACGGCGCGTACTTGATGACGCCGAAATCGTCGATCCGGTACGGAATGCCCGTTCGCGGGCTCCAAATGAGGCCTTCGATCGGCGGGTACTGGAGAATGCGCCTGGTCTGGGTCTTCCGGCCGGCGAGCAGCGCCTGGACCATCGGCGCGGAGAAGATGATCGGTTTGTCGCTCATGACTGGTTGAGTTCCCCTTCAAGGATGATCAGTTGCTTGCTCGGCGATGCCTTCTCGATCAAATCGATCACCGCCTGCGCCCTGGCGCGGCTCCAGTAGACCCCGATGACCTCGGCCTCGCCGCTGCCGTCCTGCCAGCGCGCGATCAACACATAAACGGTGGGGTTGGGGCTATCGGCCATGGCTTGGCCCTCTGCTTGAGGAATTCGCGGCCGGCGTCCGTGATGTAGAAGCCTGGGCCTTCATAGGGGATATGGCAGAGGCAGATGAGGCCGCGCTCTCGAAGCTCTGCGACCTGCTCGAAGTTCTCTGCGGTGATATGGTTGGGATAGCCGCGGGCGGCGTATTCGAGCGTCGCGGCCGCGTCGAGGCTGATCTGCTTCCTGTCGAGGAGTGCCAGGATCAACGCCCATCCGTCCCGCGTGATATTGATCGACGGTGAATCGAGGCCGCTCTTTGCGATCCGGCCCCGGATATGTTCGGCGATCTTGGTCGCGTCGGCGCTCATTGGTGCCCCTTGCCAGTTCGGATTGAACCCCGCCGCCATGCCGCGTCCTTCGGCTGCTGACGGCTCTCAGTGAGTTGCTTCAGCTTCCGCACGGCGGATGTCAGGTGTCCGCGCGCCTTCGGATCGGTAGCGGCTGCGCGGCGGTCTTCCGCCGCCGCGATCAGCTCCTGACATTCCTGATCGTTGAGCCTCATGCCAGCCTCAGCAGCCACAGTTCCGCGTGCGCTTGGCCTTGCGGACGTGCTTCACGCGGTATGAGGGGCGGGAAGGGGCGTAGTGGTACGGGTTGTTGCGGATCGCTGTGGCGACGTCGTTGCCGGCATAGATGGCGATAAGAGCGTTGTCGGAGATGCGGACTCCGTTCTGGCGCAGCATGACGCCCTGGGTAACGCGGCGCTCGACCCAGCAGGGCTGGCTTTCCAGTGGGATCTGAAACAGTCCGCCGAATCCCGGGAAAGAGGCACCTGCGCCGAGAGGAGCCCGCTCGCAGGGGTTGCCGGCGACGGATGAGAAGCTGGCAGCGATGCCGGGAGCCTGGCGGACCTGCTTCGTGTAACTGTTCGCGTTCACCACGGTCGTCTGCCGATTGGCCTGACGCTGGCCGCCGTTGATCGCGGTTCCTCCAGCCCCGCCAGCGCCACCCAGGCCAGTACCGCCCATTCCGACCCCGCCCGCTCCTCCGGCTCCACCTGCGCCGCCGCGTCCGCCCTGGCCGATGCCGACACCGATACCAGTCGCGTTCTGCTGTTGGCCCTGTCCTTGGATCTGCCCCTGTGCCTGGCCCTGCTGCTGCCCCTGGTTAAAGTGGGGCGAGTAATTGTGGACCGGCGGCTGAGGCGTCACAGGCGGCTTTGGTGTGTGCTTGCCCGTAGCCAGTGCGGGCGCAGCGATCAGGATGAGGGTGGTGCTGAGAAGAAGGCGCTTCATGGTTTCCTCCGTTGGTTAAGGCTGGCGTGATGAAAGGATCTGCTCGAGGCTTTCGACGTAGGCGCGGGTCTGATCGGGCCACGCGGCGCGCTCAGAGTTCGATGGCTCGACTTCGAGGAAGCCGATGTCCGAGGCAGGCCGCGCTGCCAGCTGCTGGCGCAGCCGCTCGGTCTCGGTCTTGAGCTTTCTGTTCATGTCCCAAGCAGCGGCCTCACTGGCCGTCATCGCTTGATTGACCAGACGGAGCCGCTCGACCTCGGCTTCCAATTCCGCGACCCGCTGCTGGTAGGGATAGACGTTCCCCCTGAATGAAGTACTCGATCATGCCGCCTCCGATCCCGGCGACCAGCGCCAGAAGCCTTGCGCGCCACGTGCAGGCACGGGCGGCTCAAGGTGTTGGATGTCCGAGACCGGCCAAGCCCAGTTCGAATGCTGGTCTCGGTCGCTGTCGTTGATGGGTGCGCCGAACTCGCCGATGATCTCGTAGGAGTGCCGCGGCTGGCCAAGGATCACGGTACCGAGGACCACGGACAGCGGCAGGCTTCCTGGGCTGCTGTGTACGCGCTCGAGGAAGGGGAGAGCGATATGCGGCCTGAGGCCTGTGGTCCAGGGCGTCTCACCCTGCAGGCGCATAATGAGGTCGGCGACCTCACTCCGCTTGATGGGGCGTGCACCAGCATGGATCGCGATCCGCTGCCCGTGCAGGCTGCGCGGCGCAGGCCAGCCGCGGAACTCGTAGGGCTTAGCGTCGAGCATGATGAGCGAAGCCCAGGGCTGCCAGATGGTAAGGGCTGGAATCGTGGTGCTCATATCTCGACTGCCTCTTCGTACGAGCAGCCGCTCTTCGCCGCCGAGGCGACATAAGCGATGGTGGCTGCGAGGTGGCGGGCTTGCTGAACCGTGAGCACGATCGTCTCGCCGTCTGTGGCGATGACGACGGTGTCGTCGCCACTGGAGCCGGTGTTCACGAGGATCTTCATTCCGCAGCCTCCAGGAGAGGTGCTGTCGAGATCCGCCGGCGGACCGGCAGAGCGGCTTCGTTCTCGCGGTAGTTCGCTGTCACCAGGGCCTGTGCCATTGGTGGACAGACCGAGTTCCCGCACATCCGGATGGACGCCGTCTTGGTCAGATTGATCCAGGTGCCATCCGGCAGCTTGCCTCGGTCGATGATGTAGTCCTCACCGAACCCTTGAGCACTGAAGAGCTCGCGGGGTGTCAGCATGCGCATGCCGACATCCGTGACGACATATGGCTCACCTTCGATCTGTACCGTGCAGAGACCGAACCGCGCCTTGGTCGTGGCTGTGTGCAGCGGCTCCACGAGCTTCGGATCTTGGTCTGCGCCGTAGTACTTCACCAGGAAGGCCGAGACATGCGCCGCATGTGTTCCCTCTGCGCAGACTGTGTTCATCGGCGCTTCTACCGTGCGGTCGCGCCGGTCCGAGCCCTTCAGGCTCAGCAGTCCCGCAGAAACCATCTGCTGATGGCTGCCGGCCTGAAGGATGGTCGATGCTGGCTTGCGGAGATCGTGGCCGACCACACCGGTGTTGTGCTGGGCCATGAAGGCGGTGACGAGCGCATGCCTGTTCTCAGTGGTCTGCGTCCGCAGAGGCTCATTGAGATCGGCAACCCTTGGCTGGCCATCTTCCTTGGTGCCGTAGTAGGTCGTGAGGCAGGGAGCCACGAGCGTCAGTCCCGCGCCGCCGGCCGTGACCGTGTGGGTCGGCTCATTAGCGCCATTGAAGGGCTTCTGAGCATTCCGCATTGTCATCAGATGCGGGGCGATCATGCAGTTCTGATCCTTGCGAGATGCCGTGATAGTGTGCAGCGGATCTTCAGCAGATCGATTGAGGCCGCCCTGCTGGGCATACGAGATGAAGCCGGGGACAATGAACGGCGTCGGATTGTCGAGCACATATCGCTTCAGGCCCTTAGCGATCCGCGCCATGGTCTTTTCAGCGAGCGGGCGGTTCACGCCGACGGCGCGACCTTCCTCTCGGGTCAGAAAGATCGAGTGGCAGGATAGGCTCCAGTCGATAATCTCGGCCGCTGCGCGCCAAGGCTTGAGCTTGCCACTCTTCACTGCCTCAGACTTCGGATCGCCATGAGTTGGCTTCGGCCACACGATCGGGCGGCCGTCGCGCCTGGCGATCAGGAAGAGTCGCTTGCGGATAGTCGGAGCGCCGTAGTCACAGGCTCGCAGCTCGCGGTGCTCGACCTTGTAGCCGAGACGCTTCAGCTCGCCTTCCCATTGCTTGAACGTCTGTCCCTTGCGGGCAGTGCAGGGGGTGCCGTCCTCGCTGACAGGGCCCCAGTGTCGGAACTCCTCGACGTTCTCCAGGATGATGACACGCGGCCGGACCTGCTTGGCCCAGCGTACCACAACCCACGCGAGGTCGCGGATGTTGCGCTTCACGGGCCTGCCGCCCTTCGCCTTCGAAAAGTGTTTGCAGTCTGGCGAGGCCCAGAGCAGACCGACCGGCTGGCCCTTCGTGGCTTCGACCGGATCGACCTTCCAGACGTTGTGCGCTAGGTGCAGCGTGTCGGGGTGGTTGGCATAGTGCATGGCCAGCGCTTCGCGATCATGGTTGATGGCGATGTCGGGTGAGCGGCCGAGCGCCAGCTCGATACCCTCAGAAGCCCCGCCGCCGCCGGCGAAGCTATCGACGACTACTTCCTTCATGGAGAATGCCTCACAAAGCTCCGTGCGCGGCCAGAATTAGGACCGTGCAGATGGCGAAGAAGAAAACCGGGTAGCAGCCCGGCCACGGATGATCGCTGTCGTAGGGGCTCATGCTGCGCCTCCGAAGAGATCGACCTTGCCGGCGTCTGCCTTCGCCTTGGCGCGGTAATCCCGGGCGATCCACTCCATTAGAGCGATCTGTTGATCCGCAAAGGTCTGGGACATGCGCCCATCCTCAACCCAGCGGGGATAAGCCCGGCGCCTCTGCTTGACCTCTCGCTCCGCGCAGGCAGCGAGTTCCTCGTTGGTGAATGTCATGAGCTTGCCGCCTTCTCATCCTGGGCCGACGCTGCATTGAGGCCTGCCGAGATCTCAGTCCCTCTCTTCTCGCGCTCGACCGTGAGGCGCACTTGCTTGTCGAGAGTCTGGACAGCCTGGACCGTTTCTGTGCTCATCAGTCCCCCATGGGCCTCGTCGATATTGAAGAAGCGGACTACGCGGCGCGCTGCGGTGAGGAGTGTCTCTTCGCTCATGACGCCCTCCGGGACTGGCCGCCGCGCGCCTTCAGGTGGTACTTCGCGGTGTAGCGCTTATCGGCATCCATCCCCTCATTGTTGGCCATCCAGGTCAGGTAGCTGACCGGTACGTCAGCCCAGGCCTTTCCAGAGTGCTGGCCGAAGTTGCAGCGCGGCAGGAGGGACGGCTCCTTGGTCCACTTCACCATCATCTCGATCGAGGCCAGCTGCAGGGCCTTGGCGACGATGTGCGCGGTGACGTAGGCATCCGGGGCCGCACGATGTGGAGGCATCGCGCGATCCTCATCGAGTTCAAGCTCGAGGTAGTAGCGTAGGAGGGTGTTCGTGTGCCGGGGAGCGTCCGGCCAAAGCCGGCGCGCTACCTTCAGGGTGCACACCCATGGCGTCTCGCCGCCCTTGAAGAACTCCTGTTCGAAGGCGGCATTGTGAGCGACGAAGACGTCGGGCTCCCCTTCCATCAGGCGACGGAGACCTAGATCGATGGGCGGCGCACCGGCGACCTCGTGGTCGCGGATGTGGTGCGTTGCCATCGCCTCAAGCCCGATCGGTCGCTTGGGATTGACGAGCATGCTTCCCTGCTCGCCGACCACGCCATCGACCACATCGCACCAACCCACCTCCACGATAGCAGCATCCGGCGGCAATCCGGTAGATTCGAAATCTATAACCCTCATCAGCATGCTCAGCCCTCCGCCTGCGCGTGGTAGGCGTCAAAGCCAGTCTGCCAATTGGCCAGCCGGTCGGCATTGTCGCGGATGGCGGACGTGATGCATTTGCTCAGACCCTTCTCGGCATCGCTCCAGCCCTTCTTGTAGTCGGGGTCGCTGGAATCGGTCCCGGAAGGCGTTTGCTCGGCTGCGCGCGACAGCTTGTTGATGCGTTCGATCTGATCCTGCCAGGCGTTGCCGGCGCGCGTCTGGAAGTCGCGTCCGGGCGGGTGATCGTCCATCGCCTTGCGCAGATCCGCCGCGATCTCGCCGAGCTCCTGCTCCGTCGTGGCGTTCGGCGCTTCCCGCTCGAACTCAGCGAGCAGCGCCTCGAGATCCGGGGTCGCATCCATCGGCCGATCGCCCGGGAAATCAGTGGCGGCCGAGGGCTGTACGCCGCTACTTGTGCCCTCGGCCGTTTCTCCTTCCGCGCTGGATGTTCCCAGCGCCTCAGGGTTCTTGTCCTTCACGATCACGCCGTCGGCATCGACGATGCGGTCCGCCTCGGCGAATGCGGCGGTCGCTCCGCGTGCCGGCTCGCGTTCATTGACCGGAGCCGCCAGCTGGTCGAGCGCCGCTGTCATCGAAAGGCGCGGCCCCTTCACCTCGGCGTCGCTGGCGCCCTTCAGGTCGTAGAGATCGTCATCACGGCGGATCAGGTCATCCAGGTCGGACGACATAGGCAGGACCTTGGAATGCCTGCGAGCGACCGTCTTCTTGGCCATCTCCGGATAGAACGTCGGATCGGCCCAGGGCCCGTTCTTGGACCGGGACTTCGCACGGATCTTCTCCACGTCCTCGACCGACATGACGTCGCGGGACTTCTCGCCACCCTTCAGGACAGCCACGGAGTAGACTGCGATCAGCTTACCCTTGTTACTGAGAGCAGGACGGTGCTTGATGTAGGGCTCGTCGCCGAGCTCGAACTCGAAGTGGTCGTTCTCATAGACGGCATGCACATCCCAAGACGCGATGTCGCCGCTGTTGCGGACCTTCTTGCGGATGCCGCCGATCATGGGCATCCAGCTTGCCTCGCCCTTGTAAGGCACGATGGCGCCCTCGCGACCGTCCGGCAGGAGGCCGTCCTGAGCTGCCCTCATGCAGGCGTTGAACAGCGATTTCCGGTCGCAGCGCAGGAGATCGATGTTCCCCTGGATCGCAGTCATGACGACACGGTTAAACCGCTCGACCGGGATATGGGCGGGCAGGGCAGCTTCGAGCTGCCCCTCAAGGCTGGTCAGCTGGTCGCGAACGACGTCGATCTCTCGCGGCTGGCGGGTGTTTTGGATTTGGGTACCTGCGGACATGGACAGCCTTTCACTTGGACTGGGAAATTTTAAGCTGGCGGAATTGGGTGGGCTCGACCGAGTACCCTTTGCGGGAGATCACGGGCCTTGCGATCTTCCAGCCAGGAACGAAGGCGCTCTCGTGCGGACCGATCTTGGCGACGATCTCGCCTTCGATTTCCTTGCACCGATCGGTATCGACCTTGATCCGCCCCTTCAGCTCGGCACGCTCCTCGAGCAGGCCGGGCATCATGTTGTCGGCGGATAGATCAATCTGCTCGCCGTTGGTGCCGCGGCCCAAGCGGCTGAGCAGTGCATCGTCGCGGGTGTAGTCGGGGTCAGGCTCAATGCCGTCGGCGATCCGCTGCCAGAACGCCTTCACCTCGCCGGCGATGCGCTCATAGACGCCATCGTGAATCGGGACGTCGATGATTGGCATCTCGACGCCAAAGCCCACGACGAGCGGTGCCACGGCCGCCCAGGATGAGCCGGTGAGCTTCGCCTCGATGATCGCCTGGATGACGATCCAGATCGGCGGCTGAAGATCGCCGTTCTCGTCGTGCCATTTCTGCCGGAAGATGCTTGGCTCAACCGTCTTCACCTGGACGACGCCAATCCCGCGCTCAGGATCCATGGCGATGATGTCGGGCGTGGCGCCGAGCCTCACCGACGCGTCCCGGTAGTAGACTTGCCTAGGGAGCGTGTTGTGCCGGATGTCCCAGCCCGGGCGCTCGCGGCGGAGCAGGGTGACCGCAACGGGCTCGAGCAGCTGCCCGCGCTCCATGGCCGGCGTCATCTCGGCGTCCTCGGAGATCCTGCCGGACTTCAGAGCCCAAAGCTCATAGGCCGACATGAACGGATGGACATTCAACAGTGCCGCGGCCGAGCTGGCCGTCACGTCCAGCGAACGCAGGGCTAGCCACGATGCAAGATCGCTGGCTGGGATACGCTCGATCATTGCAGCAGTGCCCCGACGATGAAGAGAAAAGCGAGAGCGGCGATTGTGCAGCAGAGCACTGCCCAGCCTTCGTGTTCCTGTCTAAGCATCAGTGCCTCCGTTGCAGCGTGATGAGCGTGGTGTCCGCCGGATCGACCACGGCGCGGCCGGTCAGGCGCAGAAGCTCGGTGGCCATCAGCGAGAGAGCCTCATCGCTGAACGCACCCCATCCGAGAGTCTCGACGATGGCGTTGTGCGCTTCGTCGATAGGGCTGCCGTCGGCAAAATCGTCGTATGCAGCCAGCAAGGCGATGCAGTATTCGCGCGGTAGCATCAGGCCGTCCTCCTCCGAATGATGGCCGCGAGGGAGATCAAAAACAGGCTGATCCCGAGCGTGACAAAGCCCAGCGCCAGCGTGAAATCGGAGCCGGGGAGATCAGCCGCCCCGAGGGCTACGCTGATCAGCGCCCACAGGGGGCTCACGAGCGCGAACGAAGAAATCATCATTTGCATTGCCTGGCCTCCACCTTCGCGAGAACGGAGTTGATTGAATTGATCCGGCGCTGGATCACGGCACGCGCGGTCTCATCCTCGATGTCGTGATAGGCCGTGATCAGGACTGACCGGCAGCGAGTGAGAACCTCAACCATCTCGTCGATGAGCTGCTGGCGCGGATCAGGTCGACTGCGCATATCGCGCATCGCCCCGGCCCAGTTGATCATCCGCTGCCGCATCACAGGCCTCCCATCAGGCCGCGCGTGACGGCGGCGAGGAACATCGCGAATGCGACGCCAACGATGAACGCGAGAAACTCCTCACGGGCATCTTCGCGGTTGGATGCCCGAAGCAGCTTCCAGAATGAGATCGACGCTCCGATGCCGATCAGGAGGGCCGTGCCGTACCCGAAGACCGCGATGATGTAGGTGCCGATCGAGGCCATCATGCAGCCTCCGGAAGGGCAGGGGCCCAGACGCCGCGGATCTGACGAGCCGCTTCCTGAGCCGCATCCAAGCCGGGCGCGATGTGCTTTGCGCGGTAGCCAAACGAGATCAGCAAGAGGATGCACGCCTGGTCGTCAGCGAGATCCACGCCGGACATCGCAAGGTCCTCGGCCATGGATTCGCCGGGCACGTAGACGGGGACGACGGGGTATTTGAGCCGGGCGGGCATTCGGTATCTCCGCTGCGATGGGAGAACCGTACCGCGATAAAAGTACCGCGTCAACCGTCACAAGATATAAATACCGCATATCGAAAGTGGTGCTTCCGATTTGCCGATGCCTCGCGCGCGCGGAACCACAGTTCTGGGAACTTGGCGCCACGTGGCAGAGGGGCGCCGTCTTCAGCGGCGTCCCTTCTCTCAACCCGTCGGGATCTACAGTGGCGTGTAGTATTATAGTTTAGTTCTATACCCCACGTACGCGCGTAGTAATTCTCACGCGCGCAGGAAAGGTTTGCGTCAGGCAAACGGCGGCCCTTGAAGGCCGCCTTTTCCATGCCCGAGTTCCCCGCCTGTGGAAAGCAAGGACAACTTTCCAACCGTCTCGACTCGCTTTTACCGATCCTTCACCCTGAGAACAGAAAAAGAACAAACTGGGCAGCAAATGAGCCGTTGGATTGATAGAAACCTGAGTGATGCCAAAGCGATGAGTGTGATTTGCGAAGATTGTGGAAGGCCCCGGACATTCGACCATCACAAGCTGCATGAGTTGGAAGCCAGAGGGTTGAGAACCTTCAGGCAGGTCGGTCCGCGCCTAAGGTGCCGGGCATGCATAGCCAAGGGCGGGGAAGGCCGAAACGTCGGCATCACGCCGATCTGGAGTTAGGAGGCAAGCGTCGATGGATGCCACCAGGTTCACCTATTTTGTCGTCCAGACCTTCCAGGCGGACGACGACAATGACGTGCTGATAGCGAATGAGCCGATCGAGGCGCCGAGCCGAGCTCGCGCCGTGTCGCTCGCCTCAGCCGCGACCTTCGACAAGGATGGAGTGCTAGCATTCTCCCGCACTGGGAGCATGGATACGGGCGACTACGACGATGCGGTGATCATCTTCCAGCACGGACGGCTCCCGCCAGATCTCAGATCATGGGTCACCGGGGAGGCCTAAACTCCGAGTAGCTCGTCATGGGGGATGACGCGGTGTATAGCCTTCACCTCGTCAGTCTCGAACTCGATCTCCTTGCGGGGATTGAACTGCTCCACGATCACGCGGGTTGGGGTCTTCCTCAGTAGCCGCTTGATGTATCCCCGACCCGATTCGCCCTCGTCGCCATGCAGCTCGATCACGACGTAATCCATCGGGCGGGGTGGTCGGTGCGGGTCCACGTAGAGGCGGTCCCCAGGCTCAAACTTCGGGTCCATGCTGTCGTTCTGGACGTAGACAACGTAGATGCCCTTGCGCCCCATAATGCCTGGTTGGCGGGGTTCGTGGCCCAGATTGACATCGGAGGTGAACTGGAAGTCACCGTCCTCACCGCTGCCGCCGAGGGCGGTACCTCGGACCGGCACGTCTCTCGGTCCGCCAAAGCCCCTGAAGTTCGGCAGGTCTTTAGCTTGTGACAGGTCGGTGTTTGGCTCGATATCATTCCGCACTGGTCGTGTGCCCAGGTCAGCTCTTGCGGGCTGGTCTGGCTTTGCTCTGGCTCCAAACCCAGGGTCAACCTCTGGTCCTTCACCCTTGAGAAGCCAATCGGCCGTCGTTCCGAGGACGGAAGCCAGCGCATCAAAGTTTTCCACACGGGGTGATCGCGACTTTCCGGCGAGAATGTTCCGGATGAATGCGTCACTCAGCCCGGCCTCAAGGGATGCGCCTCGAGCCGATTTCGCCGTTGCTTTCAGGCGCTTGATGATTCTGAGTTTGAGATCGCTGTCAGTCATGCGGTAACATAATCGCGGGATCGCGATATCTCTCAGCGGTAAGATTATCGTTGACGACGCGGTATTAGTATCGCATGATCCAGTAATCATGACACTCGTTCGCCACCTTCTCCAAACCGCCAAGGCCTATGCGACCGCGCAAGGCCTGAGCTTATCGCGCGTCTCAACAATCGTTTTTGGCGACGGGAAGGTTCTGTCGCGTCTAGACGATGGAGCGGATCTGACCACGCGCCGTCTTGAGACGGCCATGCAGTGGTTCTCGGACAACTGGCCTGACGGGGCATCCTGGCCTGAGGGGCCTCGTCGCCCTGATCCAAGTCCTGCCCCGCTCCCCGAAACTGTCTCCTAGCCCCAGCCATCTCGTCCTCCCGTCGATGCTCTGAGAATGGCGAACCGGGACCGTAACCGCAAAACAATCTTCCTAGGATTTCTTGCATGAGCACGCGCAACCTTCTCGGCGACGACCATCTGGCTCTCAAAGCTGCGTATCGGACCTTGCTCAAACTGGCTGGCGGGCCCGTCCATGCTTCGCAGGAGATCACACGCGCCGATCCCGGTCGGCTTTCGCGCTACGGGAATCCGAGCGAGCCGATGTTCGCTCCGCTGGATGTGATCCGTGACTTAGAAGCGGATCTCGGCGAGCCAATTGTGACGCGGGCGCTGGCTGATCAGTCTGGCCATGTGCTGGTTAGGAAGAGGCCAGCCACCAAGAGTGTAGACTTCGATCAGCACTTGGCCTGCATAGCGAAGGAACTGTCTGACCTGGTCAGCGGAATCGCCCAGGCAAAGGCCGATGGAACCATAACGCCGTCGGAAGTTGAAGCCATCAGGGTCCAAATCCGTGAGGGCTATGAGGCTCTCGCGAACTGCGAGGCCGACCTCGACCGCGCTGAATCGGTTGTTCCGATGTCCCGTAAACAACTCTGAAAGGGGCTGTTTCGATGACCATCATTGCGCAAATCCGCATTCATGTGTTTGGCATCGGCCAGCCCGAGATGGCGGATATCCTTGGCGTGCCACCCTCCGAGCTTTCAAATTGGGAGGCCGGCGAAGCCGAGCCGGGGCTGTCCCACCTGCAGATTATGCGCGCTGAGGCAATCGCGCGCAGGCTGGAGTGGAGCGACGAATGGCTGTTCATTGGCCCACCGGCGCGGAATCTACATGCTCCTATCGAGGGACCCCTCATCGGCCACCTGCAGGATCTGTTGAAGACATATGCAGAGGCTACCGGGGAGCCGGTAACCTCTGTTGCCCGAGCGGCGGCACGAGATGGGTCGTACTTCGCCAATCTCGGTGGGGAGCGATCCACTACCTTGCGGCGGTTCGATGAGGTCCGGCAATGGTTTGCTGACCATTGGCCGGCTTCCGTGGAATGGCCCGCCCTACGCATCGACCAAGGATTGCAATCTGCCGAGACTGAGAGCTTCGCATCTACAACGGCCGGACGGTTCCCCTCTGTCGCTGACGTCATTGCGACGATCGGCGCGAGCAACCTGTCCAGCCACCTTCAGCTTCCCAGTTCGACGGTCGGAAATTGGAAGGGCCGCAACTCGATCCCCCCTGAATATTGGGTTGAGGTTATCCGTGAGGCGCGCGTCTGCGGCGCTGAGGGCGTGACAGCAGACCTCCTCGCCACTCTCCATGCTCGATCTGCCATCGAGCAGGTCTCAGCTATTGCCAATAGCGAGAACCGCATCCGTGAAATCCGCCAAGCCAGGGGGATGACGCTTGAGGATCTCTCTGAGCAGACCGGCCTCTCAGTTTCGTATTTGTCTCGGATGGAATCGCAGAAGCGCAACGTCTCTCTCCACAATCTCCAGACCATTGCGATTGCTTTAGGCGTCTCGGTTCGCGCCCTCATCCCCGAGGGGGATATCGAGATAGGTCAACAGTGATGTCCGGCGCCGGCTCCCTTTACGAAACGGCCCGTGCTCAGACCCGCGAGCGCTTGGCCAAGATCCGCCGGCAGCATGGATGCTGCGCGGCCGGCGTCGTGGCCGAGGGCTGGCTCGAGGGCATCCGTGATGAGCTACTAGCCGCTGTAGGCCCTGAGGCGACCTACGGCACCTTCCAGCGCAAGGCGGATCAGTCTGCCGAGCCTCTTCTCCTCTCCCAAGCCAACCAAGCCCTGAAAGGATAGCCAATGCCCCGTGGCAAGCGCAAAGCCGCCCAGCCGACATCGAACGGTTTCGATCCTGATGTACTTCAGGACATCGTCGGACGCTTGGACGAGCTTGATTCTACGCTCGCATCAGAACGCGGCAGGTTCATGAAGCGGTGCCGCGACATCGCCGAGGATCGCAAGGGTGTTATGACCGAGGCGAAGGCTCGGGGCATCCCCTTGAAGCCCCTCAAGGTGGAGCTGAAGGCCCGCAAGCTGGCCCACAAGATCGAAGAGCTTCGCTCGGAGCTCGAGGCCGATGACGCCGACCAGGCCGTGCTCATTCGTGAAGCGCTCGGCGACTACGCCGATCTTCCGCTTGGCAAGGCGGCCGTCGATGCCGACGAGCGCCGCAAGGCTGATGGCGAGCTCGTGGACGACTTGGTGGACTGATCATGACCACCATCCTGGGCTTGGACGTCGCAAAGAGCATGGGTGTCTGTGACTGGAAGATCGGCCAGAAGCCGATCTTCTACACGGTAGCCTTGGGACGTGAGGGTGACGACGTCGGCATTGATGGCGCCTGGGATAAGGCTTGTCGGGCTCTTCGCTGGATCGCCGAACGGATGCGCACCTTCCCGCCGGACGAGGTCGTTATTGAGGCTCCGATCCCGGAGCGGGCGCTCTCAGGCCAGACCAATGCTCATTCGACCATGGTCAAGATGATGCTGATCGGTGTGCTCGGAGCGACTGTAAAGTTGAAGCACGTGCGTGTGACCCCAGCCAACATCCAGCGGGTGCGGAAAAGCTTCATCGGACATGGGAACCTCAAGAGCGAGGAAGCCAAGCGCCTGGTGCGCAAGGTCTGCCGCGAGATCGGCTGGGACTGCAACAACTACGACGAGTCCGACGCCGGCGCAGTCGCCCATTGGCGGGCGACAGAGCTTGGTCTGCTCGTCCCGGACGTGAAGCCATACCACTATCGGAAGATCGCAGCATGACGCCGGGCCCGAATGAACTGGCAGCCTGCCGCGGCGGCGAGATCTGCCAGTACATGTCGATTTTCTTCACCGATCGGGATGGCGACATCCGAGGGTCGGAGCGGGTGAGGCTGGAGCACTTCCTCAAGGCCGCGTCTGAAGAGCAGCTGAACCGCGCCGACGTCTTTTACGCCACCCGCATGCTCTTCGAGCGCCTCCACGCGATGGGCGACACCCAGTTCACCCGAGATCTCATCACGACATTTCGCACCGCCCTGAAAGAGGCCGCGATCACGAGGGCAGCCAATGGACAGCCAGCCGACGCAACCAAGGCCGCCGATGAGCTGGCGGCAGCTCCTGCCGAAGATCACGCTCCTGGCCCGCGAAGGGCTTTCGGCCGCTGATATCGGCCTGGCGCTCAACCAGCCCCCGAAGCGGATCGAGCGCATCGCGAGGAACGCGGGCGTTCGTCTCGCGGGGCCGGGTGGATACCGGAAGATCCATTGCGGCGTACGGAAGCGCCACCACGAGAAGATCGCTGCGGTTGCCGCTCAGACCGGCCAGTCGCCAGCGCGCATCACGGAGCTCGTCGTTGGCGTGATGATGGATAAGCCGGTGTCCGTGATCCTGAAGGAGATCGGCAAGGAGTCCCGTCAGAAGCGCCGCTACACCTACCGCAACCGCAAACCGAAGATCCAAGCCGAGGCTGCAGAATGACCATCCAGTCCGCTCTTCAGGCCGTTGAGCCACACGATTCCCATGCCGCACTGCTTGCCGAGATCCTGGCCATCAACAGCGAGCTCTCTAACCTGCAGAGCAGGGTGAGCCGGCTCGCTCAAAAGATGGCGACCCGACAGGCAGCCGTGGCGTTCGACGAGTATTCGTCGGATGTGCTGCAGGCTGTCTCTGACGCGATGGGTAGGCCTGAGCGGGTCGCAGAGGACAGAGCGCTCGGTGATGCCCAGGTGACGGTGCGCGTCACCGGCGTGGACGACGTGATGAGCAGCCGCAGGCATGTCATGCTCCATGGAACCGATGGACGCCCGCTCAATGCTCCGTGTGGGCTCTCCAACGTGGACGGCTCCGGTGAAGAGCGCGAACCAGAAGGCTGGGACGAGAGCCAGATGGGCCCTTGGAGCCTGCGGGCGCAGGCCCGCGCTGAAGAGCGCGGCTACTGGCCTCCGAAGCCGGATAACATGGATGGTGGCGGCGATACCATGGAAGCTGCGCCCGCAATCATGGAACCTCCCTTGGAACCTGCTCCTCAAGCTCCTAAGGCAACACCCACGCCGCGCGTCCCGCAGTCCCCAGCGTGCCAAAGCGTCTTGACCCTATACGGCGACAGCGCGCTCACTCCTGCCGAGATCTCGCGTCACCTAAAAATCAATTCTTCCAGTGTCGGTTGCTACCTGTCGATGGGGAGGAAGGCCGGTGATCCTCGCGTGGTCAAGGGCGACGCTGCCCGGCGCCCCAAGGCGCCAGAGCAGCAGGAAGCTGAAGACGAGGTAGTGGACGTCGTCGAGACGGTCATCGTGCCCGTCGATGAATCTGCTCCCGAGCCTCAGGAGCCGGCGAGGCCGGTTCAGGCCAACGAGCCCGAGACCCGAATCTTCCGGCGCGTGCCGCGCTTCGAAGAGGACGAGGGCCCGGCCCGCCTGCGCATCCCCAGCGTTCCGGCGCCGGCTCCTAAAGCAAAGCCCGTGGAGGCGCCGGCGGAGGAGCCGCGGGGTACGCCCATGGACGATTTCCCCGCCGACAAGATCATGGACGTCGACGTCGAGTCCCTGAAGGTCCACGGCCCGTGGGGTTCGGTCGACGTGGTCAGGCCCTTCGCCAGGTCGCTTGAGCGGATGGTCGATGGCAACACCTATGACGTCGACACCCTTCGCGACCTCGGGCCCTGGCCGCGCACCGACGCCATGAAGGATCACTTCAGCGTCATGCGCCGCAAGCTGGCCGCCGTCGGGATCGACCTCGTGTCCGTGAACAAGTTCATGTTCCGCGTCCGCCGAGTGGAGGGCTGATATGGCGGTCTCCATCCTCGTCGGCGATGTCCGTGAAAGGCTCCGCGAGCTGCCGACGGCTCACTTCGACTGTGTTGTGACCAGCCCTCCCTATTGGGGGCTGCGGGACTATGGCGTATCCGGCCAGATCGGGCTTGAGCCGACGCTCGGCGAGCATCTGGACGTGATGGCTTCCGTCTTCCGCGAAGTGTGGCGCGTGCTGAAGCCTCACGGCACGCTCTGGCTGAACTACGGCGACTGCTATGCGGCGCAGCCCAATGGGCGCGCGGCGGCCGACGTGCAGGGCGATAACCGAACGTTCCGCGACAAGCCATTCTCCACTGTAGGGCCAATCTATGGTGCCAGCCGCGGCAACCAGTCCGACGACCCGAAGCGCAGGGGGCTGAATGCCCCCGCTGGCAGGATCATTGCCGGCGGACACTTGAAGCCGAAGGACCTCTGCATGATCCCGAACCGGCTCGCCATCGCCTTGCAGGATGACGGTTGGTATGTCCGCTCTGAGATCATCTGGCACAAGCCGAACCCGATGCCGGAATCGGTCTACGACAGACCTACCTCCGCGCACGAGAAGATCTGGCTGCTTACGAAGGGCGAGGACTACTTCTACAACCATGTGGCCATCCGCGAGCCTGTGACGGGCGGCGCTCATGCTCGCAAGCCAGGGCCGAACAGCCGTCAGGCTGTCGATCGCGTTCCTCGATCGAGGAAACTTGGAGTCGGCCCGAGATCGGCATCTGAGGATGATGCTTTTCGGAAGGCCAAAGGCTCATTTCATTCTTCGACCCTTGACCTGACGGAAACCCGCAACTCCCGGAATGTCTGGACCATCGCGCCGAGGCCTTTCCGCGAGGCTCACTTCGCCACCTTCCCGCCGGCGCTGGCCGAGCGCTGCATTAAGGCTGGCGTGCCCCAGACCACGTGCGCGGCTTGCGGCGCGGTCGATCACTGCGGCGGTCTGTGTGAGGTCCTAGGACGGATACCCGGGCACGTCCTGGATCCCTTCGGCGGCGCCGGCACTGTCGGTCTCGTCGCGCAGCAGCTTGGGCCTGATTGCACCCTCATCGAACTGAACCCGGAGTATGCCGCCATCGCCGAGCGGCGGATCTTCGGGCAGGTCCCTGTCATCCCCGAGGCCGCGGAGTGATCCATGGCCACAACCGGCAACAGCCAGGCGTTCGACGAGTGGGTTGAGGAAGCCCGCAAGGTCTCAATTCTCGACGAGCTCGGGCGCCGCGGCGTCACTATGAAGGGCACCGTCGAGCGTTCTGGCCCGTGCCCGGCGTGTGGCGGTACCGACCGGTTCAGCATCAACACCCGCAAGAACATCTTCAACTGCCGCGGAGCCGGTGGAGGCGACGTCATCGCCATGGTCGAGCATCTGGACAGCTGCGAGTTCCTGGCCGCCTGCGAGACCCTGACCGGACGGCCGCCTCCGGGGCGCGACCAGGCCGAGACGGACGAAGAGCGCAGCGCGCGTGAAGCGCGCCTCGCAGCGCGCGCTGAGCAGCGCCGCATTGAGGAAGCCGATGCCCGGGCGCGAGAGGACCGGGAACGGCAGGAGACGCAGGAGAGTGTCGAGCGGCTCTGGCAGACTGCCAAGCCGATCACCGGCACCCCTGCGGCCACCTACCTCGAAGCACGCGGCCTGACGCCGCCAGCGCGTCTGACGCAGGACCTGCGCTTCGTGCCGGATCTTGGCTACCACGGCTTCGCCAATGCCGCGGCGGACAGGCCGTCCCCCCTTGGATCCTATCCCGCCATGCTGGCCGCGATCCGCGCTGTGGACGGCACCATCATCGGCCTGCACCGGACCTACCTTGACCCCTCGAAGCCCCGGAAGCTGACGCCTCCCGGCGACAGAAAGCGCAACAAGGCGAAGAAGGTGATGGGCGATGCCAAGGGCGGCATTGTCCGCCTGGGCGACGTCGGCGAGACGCTCGCGATCGGGGAGGGGATCGAGACTGTCCTCTCCTGGTACGTTCTCGGGCTTGTCGACTTCGATGTCAGCCTCGCCACATCTGTCAGCCTCGGGAATCTCTCGGGCGGTGCGGCAGGCAGCGTGCCGCATCCGAAGATGAAGCGCCCTGATGGTAGTCCTCTCCCAATTCCGAACGGCGTGCCCGACTTCGACAAGCCCGGCGTGATCCTGCCGGCGCAGGTGCGCCGTGTCATCCTGATCGGCGACGGTGATAGCGACGCCGAAACGACCAGGGCTCGCCTTCTCGTGGCGGCCAAGCGCTTCCACCAGCAGGGCAGGGAGGTCTCCGTCTCCATGGCGCCCGACGGCTCTGACTTCAACGACTGTCTTCTCAGAGAACTCGGAATCGAGGCTGCGGCATGAACGCGATCCCATCCATCAAGTCCTTCGAGCAGTTCGAGCGCGAGACGACCGCGCTGATCAAGCCGTTCCAATCCCGGTTCGGCGCCATCCCTTGGAGCGAGCGCCACGCCCCCCGTGCATCCAAGCACGAGTGGTTGATCAAGAACGTCATCACCAGGGGTGAACAGGGCATGCTGGTCGGGGCATCCCAGTCTGGCAAATCCTTCCTCGCCATCGATCTAGGCATGGCCGTCGCCCGCGGCACCCCCTGGTTCGGCAACAAGAGCCGGCAGGGCTTGGTGATCTACCAAGCGGGCGAGAGCGCCAAGGGCGTGCGCGACAAGCGCATCCCAGCCTATGAGGAGCGGCACGGGCTGCGGAGCGACAACAGCCTGCCCTTCGTCCTGCTGACCCTGCCGATCGACCTGTACGCCTCGGATGAGGACTGCGACGCACTCATTGCCGAGTGCCGCCATTGGGATGAACAGTTCCCCGACGTTAAGCTCGAGCTCCTCGTTATCGACACCTTCAGCGCGGCCACGCCTGGCGCAGACGAAAACGGTAGCAAGGACGTCTCGGCGATCCGCCGGCGCTGCAAGAAGCTGGAACTAGCTCTGGGCTGCACTGTCCTCCTCGTCCACCACAAGAATGCCGCGGGCACCAAGGCCCGCGGGCATTCCAGCATGTTCGCCGACGTCGAGAACGTCCTCGATGTCTCGCTGGTCGAGGTCGACAGCGGCAAGAATGGAAAGAATCCGATCATCGCCAAGGACGCCAACGGGCGGAAGATCCGCGAGGCGGTGATCACCAAGCTGAAAGACGGCGCGGACAGCAAGACCTTCCGGTTCGTCCTGCCCCAGGTGAAGATTGGCGTGGACGAGGATGGCGACGAGATCACCTCCTGCGTCGTGGACCTGCCCGACGAGGGCGCTCTGGCCGGGATCGAGCGGGACAAGCCCCAGGACACCAAGAAGCTATCCGACCGCGTCTACAACTACTTCATGTCGGTCCAGGAAGCGATCGAGGAACACGGCGAGGCGCCGCCTGACAAGATCAGACTGCCGGGCGGAATCCGGGTCGTTCACAAGGACCGCGTGCGGGACGCCTTCGCCATGAAATGGATGGGCGAGGAGCCTGAGGGCGACAAGCGGAACGCCGCTCTCAGGCAGGCCCGCAAGTTCTGTGGCGAGAAGCTGATCGCGCTTGGACTAATCGGCTCGAGCGATCCTTGGGTCTGGCTGACCGGCAAGGAGCTGAGGGGCGGAAAGAAGGGGCAGGCCACGCCGACCGGAGAGCCCGCGCCCGTCACGCAATGGAACCCCGATGTCACGGAAGATGAGGTGCCCTGGTGAATTATTCGCACGATTTATCACGGGCAGATGATGAGTTGTCACGCGACCTGTCACGCCGTGACGAGCCTGAAGGCCCCTATGAGGTCCCGCCTCTCTGGAACGCCGGCCACGTAGCACATCGCCTGATCCATGCCTTCGACGTGCTGATGGCCACCACCGGCAGGATCGCCCCGTCAGCGTACGGCGGCGGCTGGCCGACGGCCCTGAGGGAGTTCTCGGACCTGATCGACGAGCAGGCCATGAAGGCCGCGCGGGATGCCTTTGCCGAGAACCTCCGGCGCCCGACGGCCGAAGAGATCAGCATGTCCGACGAGGCGCTGGCCTGGCCGATGACGTACGCCAGCCACGAGCCGATGGCCTGCGATGCGGTCCTGCTCTGGGCCATGTGCAAGGCAGGCGGTTTCTCGATCGCCGGAGTGCTGCGGGAGCGGAACGTCAAGGCGAAGGCCATGGCCGCCCGAATGGCGACCGCGGAGCTTCAGCGCGCCAAGGCTCCGCTGCTCGATGAGGCGAGGGCGCTCCTTGCCCGTGCGCAAGATCTAAAGGCCAGAGGGGAATCGGACCCGGAGATCGGTCGCCAAGGGCAGGAGATCAAGGACCAGATCCAAGCCATACGAGCGCCGCTCATTCTGCCCTGGCAGGCGCTGCCGGAGAAGATCCTCAGCCGGACCTCCCTCGATCGCTACCTGCCCGCCGGCCTCTCGTACTTGGCCGAGCAGCTCCACCGCGCGCACGTGCCCGTGCGCTGAAAGGAGACAGCCATGACCGACATCCTGCTTATCATCATTGCAGTGCTGCTGTTCCTTACCCTGGTCACGGCAGAGGGGATCCGGAAAGAGCTCGCGAAGGGGAGGGCGGAGTGACCGCGCGCGCTCCGAAGCCCTTGCCGCCACCGACGATGGAGGAACGCGCCGTCGCGGCCAAGGCGGCTCGCGCGCTCCAAGCTGCCATCGCGGACCCGACCACGGTGGGCGAGAAGATGGTGGCGCATATCGACTACACCCGCGCCCGCAGCGAGTGGATCACGACCTGGGAGAACCTGCCGGGGTTCATGCGGATCAACGGAGGGCGCTACATCCACGCCTCTCTACCGGGGTGGCAGTACTCGCGCCGGGAGGTCCAAGCCGAAATGATCCCCGATCTGGAGGCGTTGGCCGAGCGCGGCGAGCGCCCGACCGAGGCGACGAGCGCATAGAGGGTGGCGGTTCGACTCCGCAGGGAAGGCGACGGTGGCCGGCGGTCGAGTGCCGGAAGTCGAGAGGGGTGTGGTGCCCAGGCGCGTGCAGGTGCAGCCGAAGCCTTCCTGATACATTAGTTCTTATAGATGCGGGGCTAACTCCTCAGCAGCGAATAGGCCTTATCTTCCCGGCATCAGTCGATCTACGATCCGATTTGCGGTAACTGAAACGATCCGCTCGCGCGAAAGCGACCCGCTCCTCAATGCCGCAAATGATTGCATTTCCTCGTCCGTCATTTCGGCCCCTAGGCAGTAACGCCACCACTTCATTAGCCAAGCCAAGCCGCGCTGCTCATGCTCGTTGGGAACAGGGCCCCGAAGCGCGAGCGGGTCCATGACGTCTTCAAGTGCCAGAGTTCCGATCTTCGCCTTAACAAATAGATCAGGATGAGAGACCTTTAGAACGCACAAGCCGGCCAAGATCGGAGGCGCATTCATGACATTTCCGATAAACGCAAGGCTAATCGCTACAGTGGTCATCACCCTCTCTACCGTTCTCAGGCTGAACTCACGGGCATTTGCGATGCGCGCGAGTTCTTCGATCAAAGTATCGATATTTGGTGCCCGAAGATCGAGAGATTGGGCGAGCTGGTCGACATAGAAGCCGGGCGTTCGACGGTTTGGATCCTGCGGGGTATCCACCAGCGGAACAATCAGGTGAATGAATTTTTCAAGGTAGAGCCTTGCATCGATGTTAGAACCATAGGCACTCGACACAGAGTTTTGCAACTGACCTAGGTGAACGCCGAGAACGAAGTGGACGTTCTCGACTGAGAAGAAGTGCTTGATACGCTCGAGCACCTGCAGCGCAAACACCGGGCGGCAGCGATCAAGCTCATCGATGATAAAGATCAAAGGTTTGGCTTCCGCGCTGTCGTTGTCGCCTGCATCAGGAGGGGCGGCGAGCAGTGAGGGAAGCTCGGACAGGGCATCCCGGAACTGACGAATTGAGTCCTTCTGCTCTTTCTGCCGATTCAGGATGTCTTCGACATGCTTATCGAAGATCTTTTCCGCCTCCGCACCGGCGGCTTCGATAACCTTGTCGACTGTGTCTCCCAAATCGACAGTATCAACCATTCCGAAGGTCGCCGCCTTGACACCCAGCCTGACGCTGGAGCTCGCAATGACCTTCGCAACGCCTTTCGCCTTGCTGACGAACCTTTGCGCCTGGGCAGTCTCGGTTTGTCTCTTCTCCGCTGCCAGGGCGATGATCTGGCCAGCGATGGCAAGGAATGCATCCTCAAAGTAGTCGTGCTCGAACGCATCAAAGTAGACCACCGGGAAGCCGGCGTTCCGGAGGTCCCCCGCCCACATCTTCAGGAAGGTGGTCTTGCCGCTGCCCCACTGCGCATCGAGCGCGATCACGAGGGGATCTTGAACCGCGCCCACGAAGTGGGTCAGCCCCTTGCCTAGCGGCGCTCTGGCAAAGAGATCCTTGGCTGAGAAGCCCTCGGTTTCTGTGATGTTCAAGTCAGGCGGGAAGATCTTCATGGTGTTTCTAACGCCGAGATTGGTGGTAATTTGGCGCCCGTTCTATCGCCTCAGTCCGTCCTGAAGCCATCGGCACAAAGCCGCATTGACGGGAAAATGTTGCTTTATCCTTACAGCAACTGAGGCTCGGCCATTCGCATCTAAGGCCTTCCAGTTGCAAAACCTTTTGCCGTCCATTCGCAACTGGAAAGCTATAAGCATGATTCTAAAAGGGAAATTTTGGGTGGTGACACCCGCCCCGGTTTGAGGCATCAAATCTATCAACGTCGCGAGAGTCATGAATTGAGCGCCTGACGCGCCCCTCGCACCCCCTCAAATTTCAGAGCTTTCACATGGCACGTCTGGGCATGGCAGGTCTGGCGATGGCTGCGGCCGTCGCCACGATGGGCAATATCGGCTTGGCCAAGGCGGCGCCTCGTCCGATGAGCCGGAAGGAAATCGAGCGGCTTGACCCGCCCATGCCGGAGCTGCTGCCGGCGATCCTGCCCCAGGCGGTGACCAGCACGATAGACACGATGGCCGAGAAGCGCCGCCTGGCGCGGCTGCCGGCCGGCGAGCGTCAGATCATGGGTGCCGCCGAGGCGAAGCGCGAGCGGCAGCAGATGCGCCGCCTGTCATGGGCTTCAGCCGGCGGCGACACGACCTGGGCTGAGACATGAGCAAGCAGACATCGTCGAGGATATCCTCGCTGGCTGCGCGCGTGCTCGCCGGCTACGAGCCCACCCGCGAAGAGATCGAGGCCCTGGCCGCATCTGCGCTCTCCCAGGATGAGACGAAGGGGCAGGGCACGAAGAAGTTGGCGCGACCGACGGACGAGGCTTAGGCCCGTGAGATGAACAGGTGTGGAGCGGGAGAACTCGCAAAAGGCTTTCGAGTCTTTTCGAGTTCGAAGACCGCCGATCCGAAGCATCAAGCCGGGGAGGGAAGCGAGCGGTCGAGATCGCGTCAGCCTGAGAGACTTAATGGGTTGGAGAAGTTTATGAGCACTATGCGGGCCAAGATGCGCGTCGGTTCTGTGTTCCCTTACAGGAACGACAAAGGCGACACAGTGAGCGAGCAGCTCACCTTTCACGGGGTCGCCAAGAGCGGGAGCTATCCTGCTGACGGCAGTGACGAGAACAACACGTTCGCCAAGTTCTCACCATCAGTGAACCTGCAGATCATCGTCGCTAATCCGGCGTTGTTCGACAAATTCAAGCCGGGCGACACGTTCTACGTCGACTTCACTCCCGCCGAGTAATTGCCAGCCGGGCATTGCCTGGGGAGAGCCGCGAGAGGCCAAGCAGCAGTGAGCTGAGAATGACCCGCAGCCCCATCGATGGTCTTTTCGCTGAGCCATCGGGAACAGCGGCACAAGAATCGCCTGCCAAAAGCAGGCCACGAAACGTCGCGAGATGAGCGATAACCGGCGTCGGCATCCGCCGGCTGTCAACGTCTCATCCATCGATCGGAGCCAACAAAATGTACCGTCATGGGCATAGTCCATCACGGTGTCACGGCAGCGGGAAAGCGAACTCCTTCAAGGGCTTGCGCAGATCCTCCCGCCCGATCCAGGTGTAAGGGTAATTCCAAACACCACGCGACGGCCTATTGACCACCCGATTGACAGGAGGCAACACTCCTTCTGCCGATCATCAAGCGACAGCGCAGATAGGCAGCTTCATCAAGCTCTCACCTGGTCGACGCGCCGCCCAAGCGGCGACGGCGAGCCAATCCAGAGAGAACCTGCAACGTCTCAGCTAGCCGCAACGTCTCAAGGTTATGTATCCGCGAGGTTTCCGTGGCGCTTCAGATCAGAATCGACACGGTCGACATCTCACGTCTCGGCAACCAGATCGCAGCGGCCGGTAACAAAGCGCCCGTGGCTATCGCACGGGCTTTGAACCACACCGGAGCTAAGGCAAGAACGGCGATGATCCGTTCCCTCACAGCCCAGACGGGACTGAAGAGAAAGACCATCGTCAAAGCTCTCAAGGTGAGAAAGGCCGCCCAGAAGGGCGACCTCTCCTACACCATCTGGTCACGAGGCGGAGACATCTCCCTCAAGTACTTCGCCCCACGTGAAGCCAGAGGCGGCGTCAGTGCCAAGCCATTCGGCAAGCGCACATCCTTCCCGATGGCCTTCCTTAAGGGCGGACGCAAACCGAACCGCGTCCCGCTCAACATGGGTGGGCACGTCTTCCGCAGAACGTCAGCGTCGCGCACGCCGATCGAGCTCGTCGACAGCGGCGTCGTCATCCCTCAGGAGATGGTGACCGGCGCGACCGAGGCAGCCTTCTATGACATCGCTCAGCGCGACCTGGCAGACCGCCTCGGGCACGAGCTCCTGCGCATCCTGGATGCCAAATGAGGTGTGACATTCCGGTCACGCGGCGACCGTGATGGGACCCTCTGACATCGCGATGTGTTGCATGCCTGCAACGGTGTGGGTCCTTGGCAACACCCCCTCACATGCGGGCGGAGAACGGCCTGGGATTTGCGCAGTCTGGCGTCGGTCGGAGAGGGTTAACAAGGCTCGATGCTGGCCCCAAGAGCCGCATTCGAGCCGTCTGCGACAAGGCTTTGTGTCAACGGAGGGGTTGTTAACGGTGTTAACGACCGTTGCGACTGTTAACAGAGCGAGCCAGTTAACACGGAAGCTACTGTGATCGTCCCTCAGGCAGAGTTTGCAAGGATCAGCAACGTCTCCCGGGCATGTGTGTCCAAGTGGATTACGGCTGAGAAAATCAGCGGAGATGCTCTGGTCCAACAGGGTAGCAAGACCCTGATCCGGGTGGATGTCGCGCAAAAGCAGCTGGGGATCCGGCGCGATGTCGGCCAGGCAGTTAGCAACGGCTTGAAGACCAGACTGAAGATGTCGGAGGTTGCGGCAGCGGAACAAGCGGTCGCTCCGAAACCCGATCTGACAGATGAGATCAACGAGGAGATCAAGCGTCAGAAGCTGGAAAGCATCCGGCGCAACAATCGCCGCGAGGCCGAAGAAGAGCTGTCTCGGCAGGGCCGGTATGTCGAGGCGGCCAGCGCTCGTCGCGAGATGGCGCGGATTGCCGAGGAGCTGATGCGAGTGTTCGAAGGCGCATTGCCAGAGTTCGCCACGGCCATCGCTGGCGAGTTCAAGGTCGAGCAGCGCGATGTGCTGCATCTGTTGCGGGAGCAGTTCAGGAAGGTGCGGACGAAAGCGGCGGGCAAGGCGCGCGAGGCGGCGGCAGAGAAGCCGGCACTTGTTTCAGACGGCATTGCGGATTCTGAGGAAGCGTGATCGACGATGACGATGCTGGCGAACCCCGAGCGGATGGCACAGGATGCTATCGCTCTGGCGCTCGAGCCTCCGCCGCCCGTCGATTATGGGAAGTGGGCTGAAGAGAACGTCGTGTTCTCCAAGCGCGAGAGCCCAGAGCCCGGCCCGTACAACCGGGATCGGTTCTCCTATTTCGATGAGATCCTGAAGGCTCTGAGCCCGGACGATCCCTGCCGGATCGTCACGCTCAAGAAGTCGGCGCAGCTCGGCGGCACGGTGCTGGCAAACGTGTTCGTCGGCGGGTCGATGGTTATGGACCCGGGTGACGTACTGTACGTCCACCCGACCGAGAACAACGCCCAGCGCTGGTCGAAGATGAAGCTGTCGCCTATGCTCAAGGGCACGACGGCTCTGAGAAGGATCTTTCCGCAGAAGAGCCGCGATGGCTCGGATTCGGTCATGTACAAGGAGCGCGTCGACGGGCTCGGCGCGATTCTGATCTCAGGCGCCAACTCGCCGGCGACCTTGTCTCAGGTCACTGTGCCCCGCCAGGTGCAGGATGACCTGTCGAAGTGGGAGATGAATGCCGCTGGCGATCCGGAGGCGCAGGCAGACAGCCGGTCACGCGCGATCGAGTTCGCGAAGATCTTCAAGGTCTCGACGCCGCTGATCGAGCCGGGGTGCCGAATCTCGAAGGACTACGACGAGGGCAGCCAGGAAAGCCTGTATGTCCCGTGTCCGCACTGCGACTTCATGCAGACGCTGGACTGGGCCAACATGCTGGCCAATCTGGATGAAGAGCACCCAGAGGACGCGCATTTCAATTGCATCGCCTGTGGCGAGGACATCCACGAGCACCACCGCTCCGGGATGCTTGCGCGCAAGGAATGGCGGGCTGCACGCCCGCACATGAAGAAGATCCACCGGTCATTCTACATCTGGTCCGCCTACAGCCACCTGCAGAGCTGGAAGCGGATCGCGCTGGAATGGCTGAATGTCAAAGGCGACCCCGCCGGAGAGCAGACCTTCCTCAACGATACCGTCGGCTTGGCCTTTAAGGCACAGGGCGAGGCGCCGCCGTGGGAGGGATTGCGGGACCGAGCCGCTGCTTCGACATACGCACGCGGCGAGATCCCGGCCGGGGCACTCCTGCTCTGCTATGGCATGGACTGCCAGGCCGATCGCGTGGAGTGGCAGCTCGTCGGCTTCGGGCGCGACGGTCGCCGGTGGGTGATCCAATATGGCGTCGTCCCCGGCCACATCAGCGAGAGCCGAACTCGGGAGCAATTGGACGGTCTCGTGGTGCAGGAGTGGCCGAATGCCTTTGGGCTGAAGCTCCGCGCGGATATGACGGCGATCGACGGCAATGCCTGGACCGAGGACGTCTGGGGATGGGCCAAGGGCCATCCGGCCAACAAGGTGATCATGGTTCGTGGCCGCGGCGAGGAGTGGGCTCCTCTCCTGGCTCGGGTCAAGCGCGAGCGGAATCGGTCTGGCGCATTGCTGAAGTACTCGAGCCGCTTCTACAACTTCGGGACCTCGGTTCTGAAGATGGCGCTCTACCGCAATCTGGCCAAGACAGACCCGACGGTCTTTGGATACGTCGGTTTCCCGCGTGGCCTCGACGACGAGTATTTCCGGCAGCTGACGTCCGAGCGTCGGACGCCGCAGAAGCGCTTCGGCTTCACCGTCTACCGGTGGACGAAGGATCCCAACCAGGCGAACGAGGGCCTCGATACGATGCTGCAGGCGGAAGCCGCCGGCATCAAGCTTGGTCTTCGGGGCATGCCCGACGCTGTCTGGGACCGCTACGAGAATGAGCGGGAACTGGACGTGGGCACGAAATCAGACCTCGGGGCGGTATCGGTCGCGAAAGAGACTGCTCCTGGGACATCAGTCCCTGCTGTTCGTCCTCGCCCCATAGCGATGTCGTCTGATCCCTATCTCTGAGAGTGACATGATCGATCTACCGGTTCTGAGGGCTCGTCTCACGGAGGCTGAGCAGGCTTTGCATGATCTGGCGCTCGGTGGATCTGTGGTGTCGATCTCAGATAACGAGCGCAAGATCACCTTCACAGCGGCGAATATTGGCCAGCTGAGAGGCTACATCGACGACCTCAGGCGGCAGATTGCTGAGCTTGAGTGCCCCCTCCCGCCCCGTCGTGGGCCTGTGGTGTTCACCTTCTGATGTCAGCAGCATGGATCAATCGTGGCGCGCCCGGGCTGCGCTCGCGCTCGGCTGCGCCGACCATCACGGTCAGTAAGGTCGAGACCGGCCGCGAAGTTATGGCCGTGCCTGAGGTGGAGACGGCGCACCACGCTGCCTCCTACCTGGCCAAGGACATGCAGACCTGGCCATCGGCGCGGCTCTCGCCTGATGCCGCTCTGCTCCCGGAGCTGGATACCATCACGGGTCGTGTTGACGACCTCGTCAGGAACAACGGGGTTGCCGCCGGCGCCGAGCGGTCCTTCATCGACAACGTTGTCGGGCCGCGGATCACCTGCAAGCCGAACCCTGATCGGGTCACGCTGGGCAAGAAGGCCAGCTGGGTTGATGGATGGGCCAGGGAGGTGGAGGCGCTCTGGGCTACGTTTGCCGACACTGACTGGTT
>JAESGF010000146.1_pt1 | contig 56940 bp, 49 predicted proteins | sample 9269621 | NCBI WGS metagenome assembly JAESGF01 (sample SAMN14515066, study PRJNA621663) | algae metagenome | isolation source: Tolypothrix carrinoi HA7290-LM1 and co-occurring heterotrophs from dry rock... | place: USA: Makauwahi cave, Kauai, Hawaii | collected 2011-01-06
ACGAGTTAAAAACTAGGGTAGTGAAAATTCTGGAAGCGCTGACTGTTGATGTCATCACTTCTTTGGCAGCTTGGGATTACATTATCCAAGCATTATCTGTAGCAGGTATTTAACAAAATGGTATCAGTCGGCGTTGGCGGGTATTTGGGTCAACTACTCCCGTCAGCAAACAAACGCTCTGGGGATTCAAGCTAGCAACTGGATATGACGTGACTGTGGCTAGCTTGTGTCAATAAGTTGTATCGTCAAATATATTTGCAGCGTCAAGCTAAAGGCAGCGAAAAACGAAACGTACTCCCAGACCCGAGTTCGCTTTCTACCTCAATTTGACCGCTTTGCAGTTCCACCAAACTGCGGGAGATAGTTAAACCAATACCAGTTCCTCCAGAATAGCGATCGCGTGAAGTATCGGTTCGCCAAAAGCGCTCAAATACATGAGGTAAATCGGATGCGGCAATCCCAATACCTGTATCAATAACTGCAATCCAAAGTTTTGATTCTTCAGTCCAAACACGAATAATAATCGAACCTGTGGGAGTATAACGCACCGCATTCCCCAGCAAATTGACCAAAATTTGTTCTGTGCGGTCAATATCCGCCAAAACAAAAGGCAACTGTAAGGGACATTCTAAACGCAGAACTGGACCATCTTCTAGCAACTGGTCGGCAAATTTCTCTACTAATGACTCTAATAACGGACGCAGATTCATTGGTTGGATATTAACTGGCAAATAACCAGCTTCTGCTTTAGAAAGTTCTTGCAAATCGTTGACTAACCTTTCTAAACGCTTAGTTTCTTTTGTTAACCGTTGATAAATCTCAGGAGTCGGCTTAATTCCGCCATCGGCAAGTTCTTCTAAGTAACCGCGCACAACTGTTAGAGGTGTCCGCAGTTCATGGGTCATGTCTCCAATTAATTCTCGGCGCCGCGCTTCTACTCCTGACAAACTTGCTGCCATTCGGTTAAAAGAAGCACTCAGTCGATTCAGTTCGGGGACACCAGATAAAGGTAGTCTTTCATCAAGCTGACCGGCAGCAATCTTTTGAGTAATTTGTTCAATTTCGGTCAACTGCTGCATAATTCGTTTAGAAACCCAGTAACTCAATCCCCCAGCAGCTGTAGTCCCCACCAAGACTGACCAGAGAGTACTTCGTCGCCAAGCAATTTCAAATCCATCAACCAAATCAGTACGGACATCGATTAAGTCGTATCCTTGATGCTCTAGTTTTTCTAAGTGCAGAACAAAAAAGCGGGGTGAAGAAACTTTGCTGATGATCACGAGACTAGCTACCCCCACCACCATCACTACTAGGTGGGAGAAAAATAGGCGCGATGCCAAAGGCAAAGATTTCGTTTTCCTGGAGCTTATTTTCATCTAAACCACAGGGGCATCTTCAAATTTATAGCCTACCCCAACAACAGTTTTAATAAAACTAGGGTGAGCTTGGTCTTTTTCAATTTTTTTCCGCAAGCGAGCAACATGAGTATCTACCACCCGCTCATCACCAAAAAAGTTATCACCCCAAAGTTTGTCAATTAGCTGGCTGCGGTTCCAAACTCGACCCGGATTGCTGACAAAGGTGCTTAATAAGTTAAATTCTAAAGTAGTTAAGTCCAAAATTTCCAATTCTTGAGAATTTTTTTGGCGGCTGGCGGTGCGCTGCTCTACATCTACGATAAAATTTTGTGTACGGTACACCTGATTTTGTCCCCCTTGGCGGAGACTACGCCGTAATAATGCTCTGACTCTAGCAACTAACTCTCTAGGGCTGAATGGTTTTACCATGTAGTCATCAGCACCAGTAGATAAGCCAATTACGCGATCGATTTCCTCGCCTTTGGCGGTGAGCATTAAGATATAAGGATCTTTTGCACTCCAGTTGTGGCGAATTCTCGCACAAACTTCCAGCCCATCCAAACCAGGAATCATTAAATCTAGGATGATTAAGTCTGGTGGTTGCTCTTGAAACATCCTTAAAGCGCTTATACCATCGCGACTAATGCGACAGGAAAATCCTTCTTTTTCTAAAGAAAGTTGGATTAATTGAGCGATTTCTAGTTCATCTTCGACAATTAAAATGTCCATCTGGCTACAGAGAGATTCCCCGGTTGTCATTTTACTAAGGAAAACGCTCAAGCTGCAATGGATGCTAATCCGGGACTTTGAAATTTTTGAGTCAGAGTGATTTTATTGCCGACGGTGGCAATGTAAAATTGCTTCTTAAAAACTGGAGTTTGAGAGCGATCGATAATTATAGCCAGAATGAGGATCTTTTTGAATATATTGTTTAATGCTATCAAGGTCAATCAAGCAGTCAGCAACATCAATCAAGCTGTCGCTACTCATCCCGCGCAAGCTGACGACTTCAACCCGAACTCCTTTGTAGCTCAAAGCATTAACCGCGTAAGCCAAATCTCCATGCCCACCGACTAAGACCGCAGTATCGTAGTAGGGTGATAAAGTTATCATATCTACAGCAATTTCTACATCCAGATTTGATTTTTTAGAACCATCCGGAAGCGAAATTAGCTCTTTGGTGACTACGCGATAACCATTGCGACGCATCCAGAAGAGAAAACCCTGTTGCTTGTCATTGCCGCGCTCCATTCCACTGTAAAAGAAAGCACGTAATAATCTTGCATCTTGAGTTAAATGGCAGAGTAATTTAGCATAGTCAATTTCAATGCCGAGTTGCAAAGCTGTATGAAATAAGTTTGAGCCATCAATAAAAATCGCCACTCGACCGCGATTTGAGCTATTGCAAATCAATTGGTCAGCTGAAGTATTTGGTTTATTGGTGTTTTCACTTTCGACACCAGTGTTCATAAGGCGTTGCCCTTGCCTACGTGGTTTCTCCTTAAGTATTTTATCTTGATTTGTTTCTTTGTTAAAAGTACTAATAGTCATTGATACCTCTATATTTTAAATCGGGAATGTTTTTTCGGCGAATTGGCATTCTTATAATCTATGGGTTTGTTCTCACTTTAATAGCAAATTGTCTTCAGCAACTAAGGAAAGATCCTAAAGTCCACAGTCAAGAAAAAATAACATTAATTCTTAACTTTTGTCAGCCGAGGAGCAACTTATCTGCTTATAGTTTTATTCTACCTGAGTTATTACTTATTGCTTTCATGCATAACTTCTGTTAATAAACAGTTAATAAATAACTAATGTATTCTGCACGAAAGTTAAATGTGCAACAGATTATTATGGGAATAAGATTACATTTTCTCACATTGATTTCTCAGGTAATTTCCAACTTGGCAGCAAAGTATGAAGAATCATTTGCAAAAAATATTTAGTTAATAAAGTTAGGAAATGTCCAATTTATGTCTCCAAAAATTGTTTTTTTGTCAAATCAAGGCAAAAAGAGGGTTTTTATAATGATAATACCGTTATATAATACCGTTTTCTGCTGATGCTAGCTATAAATACTCAAAGGTTTGTAATCTAGGGCAATAAAGCCGTAGATTAAATGACGTGTTGCCGAGTCTAGCCCAGGCAACACAGCTAAAAGCGGAGTATATACACAAAAATTTCCTGGTGTCAAGCTTTAACTGAGTATCTAAAGTGGTATTTTTCTATTCGTTATAAAAGTTACAACAAAAAAAATGAATAATTTCTCTAGATTAACAAAACTATATGAAAAAGAGGGGGAAAGGGGTATCACAAACAATAGACAAAAATGGACAGCCTTGTTTACTAGATCCTCGATCCCCCACGACATTTTCGGATGTTCGCGAAGCGTCTCCCCTTGGGAGAAGGCTGTCCATTTTTGTCCAGCATCGGATCTAGGGAGGCAGTGCGTTGCGGAGCCAGCGCCGTGGGCGGGTTTCCCGACTTGAGGCGACTGGCGTGGGGTTCCCCCCGTTGTAGCACCTGCTTATGATTGGGGAAAGGGGAAAGGGATTTTTAAGAGAATGCTTAAGAAAATTTTGTCGTAAATATTTATACTAAACAATCATTACATTTACTCTATATTTATCATTGAGTCTTCAATTAAGAAGTTGCCTTTACAAATCTTTATAAAAAATAAAAGCTTTCCTCACAAGTTCCTCAAATTTGATAGTTATTCTGAAAAAAGAGCTAAGTACGTGGACTTAAATGAAGTGAATATTTAACTTTATTTCAACCAACTTACTTAATTTGCTGCATAGGCGATCGCTCGCGCTTTAGAATTCACACCTTTATTATTAGAAGTTTGACAAATCATGAATAACTGTCCTTGCTGTTCTGGATTACTTTTGCGACATATACGTGGTTCCGAAGTTTACTACTTTTGCCGCAACTGCTGGCAAACAATGCCAGCACTGGATTTTGAAAGGCACAATTTATCGCCAGATTTGGTATCGAGTTTATCAAAAAAACGTTTCCGAGGAGAACTCGGTAATGCGGGTGTTGCCTTGTGTTAAAGAAAATTAATCGGTTAACATGTTTAGATAATTTGCGTTGTATTATTTGAGGAATAATGCATTTAATCGCCCGCAGGCTATAAGCCTGGGGCTAGAAGAACAAAGCCCGTCTGCACGGGCTACATTTGTTGCATCTTCATCGAGAAATGCTATTCCTTCTAATCCCCTCATTGTTGGCTTTGAGAAGGTGAAAAGTTGAATTTTAAGAACAACTGGTAAGAGCTGCACCACATTGGTCAAGCCTTGCCAACCAACCCTTAATACCTTTATACTCGACTTGCGCCCATTGTCCCTGACAGCCCAATAATTTAACACTGGTATTAGCGGGAACTCTGCCTAATTTACGACTTGTTGGATTGGTGCTGGTGTAAATATTTACGCCATTTGTATTGTAGCCCCGCGTCGATATGCCTAAGTTTGGTAAATATACCCAGCCAGTTCCTTTAAAACCGCTACCGATATTCTTTATCTGTGCCCAACTTCCGGAAGTAGCGACAATTTGAACTGTCTCGTTACCAGGTACTTTTCCTAAAATTCTGTTATTGGAACTTGCGCCATTCCGCACATTTAATCCTTGGGGATCTTTATCGGTGACATAAACAGAAATATCACACTTTTGTTGTTTGGTTGCTTGGGCTAAGACTATTTGATTAGCTATACCAGTATTGGCGATCGCACTGATAAAACTGATTGCTAATCCCATCGTTAGCTTTGACGCTTGATTTTTCTGGGGTTTTTGCATATATTCTCCAATTTTTGGACACTAGCACTGAGAATGGTGTCCTTTTTCTATCTGACATCGTAACCGAACAAGTGATGGTCTATTTTGTCAGAAAATTTTCTCAAACGAATTTAAAGTTTGTAATAAATCTTAATTATATTAAATTCAGCCCCGCCTTTGCTGGTGGATGCAACGCAACGCTCGTGGTTGAGTGTAAAATGTTCACTATACCGCGTAAATCGCCCAAAGATTAAGTTAAAAGCTTGAACATTGATTTAGTAATATGAATATCAAGACACACCCAATATCAGATAAGATAGGTCAACAAATTATTAATGTAGATAATACTAGTATTTTCAAACTAGATTTAGAAGAAATTATTAGTCTATTTAAATTTTACGGTGTCTTACTTTTTAGAGGATTTGAAGCTAATGCCGACATTTTTAAAGAATTTAGCAATTTATTAAGTACCGATTTTATAGATTATGCTGGAGGAGCCTTCGCTAGAAGGGCAATTAATGGAGATAATACTCTTTTAAGTGTAAACGATTATCAGTTTGAAATTAAGTTGCACGGAGAAATGTACTATCAGAAGAACATTCCACTTTTGGTGTGGTTTTTTTGTGCTAATCCTGCATCACAAAATGGTGAAACAACAGTGTGTGATGGCAGACAATTTTTTAATGAAATCAGTAGTTCAACCAAAGAATTATTTAGGAAAAAAAAGCTAAAGTTCACCGTTTGTATGAATCAAGACGAGTGGCACAAAAAATACCAAACTGATGACTTAAATAAATTAGGAGAGATGTGTAAAAGCAATAATACTTACCTGAAAGTCAACGAAAATCAATCGATTGTTCTTGAATACGTTTGCCCAGCAATCATTCCTAGCAGATGTGGCAAATATCAGGTTTTTATTAATAGTCTATTGCCAACAAAGCAGTTAAATCCAGACGTTCTTATCTTTGATGATAATTCCGAAATTCCTGATGATGTTGTTTCTGAACTGAATGAAATTGCTGAGAGATTAACCACGGAGATATCTTGGGCAAAAGGGGATATTTTAATGATTGACAATACAAGGATACTTCATGGTAGAAGAGCTTTTTCTGATGAAAAAAGAGATATTTATATCAGGCTATGTGCCCCAGCTTTTCCATTTTGAGATTTTGTTAATGCTGTGTCAGCTTGACTGATTTTATCAGCCAAGCTTGTTTACTAATACTTTACCTCACATCGTACCCGAACAAATTCGGATCAACTTCTCCTAATTGCAAATCTGCTAAACCATATTCTGCCCATCGTCTTTCTACCATCGCTGCTATATCTGCATCCGATTCTAAAGGTGCCCCCCATTCATGTTCGGTTTCTGGGGGAATCTTCGTAGTTGCATCAATTCCCATTCTTCCACCTAAACCGATTTTTTCGCTGGCAAAATCTAAAGTATCGAAAGGCGTATTCGGTAAAATAAATACATCCCGTGTAGGATCTACTTTAGAACTAATTGCCCACACGACTTGACGCGGATCGCGAATATTTATATCTTTATCGACAACAATCACAAATTTGGTGTATGTGAATTGTGGCAAAGCACTCCAAAATGCTAAAGCTGCCCGTCGCGCTTGTCCGGGATATGCTTTATCAATAGATATAATTGCCGCTTTGTAAGATAGCGCTTCCATTGGTAAGAAGAAGTCTACAATTTCTGAGACTTGTTGCCGTAAAATGGGGGTGTAAATCCGATTGAGTGCGATCGCCATCATCGCTTCTTCTTTCGGTGGACGACCGCTAAATGTTGTTAAGTAAATCGGATCTTTGCGGTGTGTTATGCATTGAAAGCGAATCAACGGCGAATCTTCTACACCACCGTAATATCCCATATGATCGCCAAAGGGACCATCGGGTAAAACTTCCCCTGGTGTAATTGTTCCTTCCAGCACAAATTCTGAGTCTGCGGGAACTTCTAAATCTACGGTTTTACACTTCGCCAAACTTACTCCAGAACCGCCGTAAAGTCCAGCAAACAGCCATTCTGATAAGTCTACCGGAATCGGCGTGGCAGCTGCCATGATAATTAAAGGATCTACCCCCAGAGCGATCGCTACTTCTAATTTCTTTCCACGTTCGACAGCTTTTCGCAAATGTCTTGCCCCACCCCGCACCGATAACCAATGTACTGTCATCGTGTTCTGAGATTGTAGTTGCAAGCGATACACACCAACATTCGGCGTACCTGTCTCGCAATCCTTTGTAATTACCAGCCCCAGCGTAATAATCTTGCCAGCATCACCAGGATAGGGACGTATCAACGGTAACTTATTTAAATCTAAATCATCGCCTTGGATGACAACTTGCTGACAAGCGGGGAAAAAATCGCGTCCCGGTTTCGCTTTCAGGACATCAAACAGTACTTTACCAAAGTCTATCGCTTGGGAAATCTTCTTTGGCGGCTTTGGTTGTTGCAGCATCGCTAACTTTTTCCCCAAATCCTCCAACTCTAGGGGATGCTGCATATTCATTGCCCAGCATATCCTTTCCACTGTTCCCATCAAATTCACCGCTACTGCAAACGGTGAACCTTTGACATTCTCAAATAACAGTCCCGGACCACCCTTTTGCAGCATTCGGTTAGAAATTTCCGCAATTTCTAAATCTGGATCAACTAACGCAGAAATCCGCTTTAATTGTCCCTTTTCTTCTAAAATTTTAATGAATCCCCGTAAATCTCTTGCCATTGTTTATAGTAAATAAATGTAAAGCACTCTTTATATTATTAGTTATTTGTTAGTGGGAGCGTGGTTAGTTGTTGGTTGTTAGTTGCTGGTTGTTAGTGGGAGCGTTGTTGTCCCCCTTGTCCCCCTTGTCCCCCTTGTCCCCCTGTCCCCCTGTCCCCCTGTCCCCTCCTCAAATTGCCCCATGCCCTAGAATTTATTATTTTTTAACGATCGCAAACAAAATATTCAGGTATCCTAACCGGAATCTGCATTAATTTTTACAACCATTGTGCCTAGTTAATTAAATATGACGAGAATATATGACATTTTACTGGCAGGCGGTTTTGTTATGTTTCCCCTGTTGGTTTTATCTGTTGTTACGTTTGGCTGTGCTGTAGAACGCTGTTGGTTCTGGTTTAAGCTAATTATCCAACAAAAACAGATAGTGCAGGAAGTGTTGAGTGCAGCCCGGTTAGACTTAGAAAAGGCAGAAGCGATCGCTTCTCGTTCTCAAGGTTTAGCGATTGGTCGCTTTTTGTTAGCACCGCTAAGACTGCGGAAAGCTTCTCCAGAAATCTTTCACCTGGCAATCAAAGCAGCATCTGATAAAGAATGTGTCGAGATGTATAAAGGTGATAAAGTACTGGAAAGCGTGATGGCGATCGCTCCACTACTGGGTATATTAGGTACATCAGCCGGTCTATTCACCACCTTCCAACATTTGAGAACTGGTCAGGTGAGCAGTGTTCATCTGTCTGCGGTTGCAAGTGGTATCGCTCAAGCGCTGATTGCGTCTGCAACTGGGATGAGTGTGGCGATTTTGGCTTTGGTATTTTTGCGAATTTTTATAATTGTGCGATCGCGCCAAATTGACTATTTTTCTCAAGTAGGTAGCGAACTCGAACTAATTTATCTTGAATTTTGGCATGAATCTTCAACAGCCGATGTAAGCATTCAAGGAGTTAGCGAAAAGTCAAATAGTAAAGAAGAGTAATTATGAGTTATTTATACGAAACGTTGCGATCGCCTCGATAAAAAATCATCATCAAAAAGCGAATGCCTACGAAATGAGTACGCAATCTACTTAAATTATTAAGCGATCGGGCTTTTTGTTTACCGAATCTATTGAAATGAGTGCGCGATCTACTGAAATGAGTAAGCAAAAAGGCATTTGACTTACTCAAAATGGCATTTGACTTACTCATTTTAGTGTTTTCCGCAAGCAAAAAGGCATTTGACTTACTCAAAAAGGCATTTGACTTACTCATTTTAGTGTTTTCCGCAAGCAAAATGGCATTTGACTTACTCATTTTGGTGTTTTCCGCAAGCAAAATGGCATTTGACTTACTCATTTTGGTGTTTTCCGCAAGCAATAGCGATCGCCTTGATAAAAAATCATCATAAAAAAGCGATCGCTCTGTGCTGAACGCACCATTTCTGTTGGAACTGCTTTTTTGCTTAAACTTTCAACAAAGAACAAACTGAATCCAACTGACGTAGAGATTGCCAGAAGTCGAGAATCTGTTCTGCAACGATTTCCGGCTCGAATAAGTGAAAAAAATGCCGTCCTTTTTGACATTCCCAATAGCGATCGCCCTCCATCAAAAACGGTCGCCATCCTTGCAGGGCATCGCGTTCTACAATGATATCGTCAGTGCTACCACAAACCATTAAGGGCACAGGGACTGGACAGGGAGGCACGCTTAACCGTTTAAACAAAGAGTGAGGTGAGAGCGAGCAATTCTTATCTTGCTCCAAGATACTCTCTAGACGCTTGACGGTGAGTTCATTCTGATAGCCAAATAAGTTATACACCATCGCAGTAAGAATCTTTTGGTGACTCAAGAAAGGGAGATGGGTATAGTAATGAGCTTGCCAGTCAAGAGCTGCATCAGCACCCACAGCTAATAAAGTTAAAGATTTAACTTTTTCTGGATATCGACGTGCATATAGTAGCCCTAGTAATCCTCCCGTGCTGTGACCAATCAGATGCACAGGTTGATTGCTTGATTCGAGATAACTATGCAGCAGCTGTACCGCAACATCTAAGGAACTTGCTTCATCCTGAGTTTGACTATATTCCCACCGGGCAATAGTTACATCATGTGACAGTTCACGCAATAGCGGTTTAGCAAAGCATAACAAACTAGGGCTTGTATTCAACCAAATGACATCTGGCTGTTTAGACATTAATTTAACCTGCAAGTAATTAGAGTTGTAAAATTATCGTTAACCCTGTTAATAGCTAACAGCAATAAAGCAAGTTAGCTATTAACTATTAGCTATTATTTCGGCTATATACCAAACTCTTTTTTAAGTTCAACTACCCAGGCTTTGATACGTTTGTCAGTCAAGTCAGATTGGTTATCTTCATCAAGAGCCAAACCTAAAAATTTCCCGTTTCTCAATGCTTTCGATTCATTGAAGTCATAGCCATCTGTAGACCAATATCCAACTGTAGTGCCGCCGCGTTCGGTAATTTTATCTGACAAAATGCCGATTGCATCTTGAAAGTTGTCAGGATAACCCCTTTGGTCGCCTGTTCCAAAATATGCAACCTTTTTGCCACTGAAATCAATATCATCTAGCTCGGAAAAATAGCCTTCCCAATCGCTTTGCAGTTCGCCAACATCCCAGGTAGGACAGCCAATAATTAGATATTGATAGTCTGCAAAATCATTATCTTCTACGTCTGCAATATTATGCAATGTTACTACATCTTCACCACCAAATTCTTTCTGAATTGTCTCGGCTACAGACTCAGTTTTACCTGTTGTAGTTCCGAAAAATAAACCAATTTTTGACATAATTTTCTCCGATTCAATGTGTTAATTAAAATTTGTAGAGACGTAGCATATTACGTCTCTACCTGACTGCATACTAAGTCTCTACATGACTAAAGCGAGTTAATAGCGATCGCACTAAACACATCAAGACCACTCAACAGCAGATAAGCGAAGATTGCTCCACCAATCCCACCGATCAAAAAGCCCTCAGTAAATTCACTCCATCTTTCAGTAGAATTGACACTCTGGGGCACGCGGGGAACGGTTGCTACTGAAGCTGGTCGTGGATACATTTCTTGCTGTCTTTCAAAAGTGGTAGTGCCATAAATCGAAAAACCAATTGTCAGAATGAGAATCAAACTGCCTGCCGCTAGTAAACCAACCAAGCTAGCTGCATTACTATTGCGTAATAAACCTAATGAACCTAATGTGGCAAATGGACCAACCAACCAGTAACCATGAGCCATACCAATTTCCAATCCCCGTGAGAGAGGAGAAATACCAGGGCGGTAAATTGGTAAGTATTTGAGAAACTTCAGCGTCAAATCAGAAGAGTTAACTACGGTTGCGAGATTACCCGTTTGGCGATTCACCCGTGGCGGTTGAACCATGTCACCATTTTTGAAATCAAATCCGGCTTCAATTGCACGGGCGCGGAGGGCGTGCCAAATGTGACCTAACAAAAATATTAACGCCAAGACAAAATGGAAAGTTACCAACCAACCACGGCTGGAAACTATACCAGCATCCGTTTCTATAGCTTTAATCGGACCATAGAAAACTTCAGGATAGACGGTGTTATTGACCGACGCAAAGTATGCCGCCAAAAAGCCCATGTATGCTACAGCACCAATGCTGTAAGACAGATACGCTTCTCCTGAGTAAATCAAAATTCGGCGTGCCCAGCCAAACGGCTTAGTCAAAATGTGGAAAATACCACCGCCAATTAACATCAAACCAACCCAGATGTGACCGCCGACAACATCTTCTAAGTTATCAACAGCTGCCATTCCCTCTGGTCCCCAAGCCCCAAACAGATAGCCAAAGATGCGGAATGGGTTGAGCGTTGGATGATTGATTACCCTTACGTTTCCACCCCCAGCTACCCAAGGGTCAAACAGTCCACCCCAAAACATCGCCTTGGCAACCAAAGCCAAAGCACCTAAACCTAAAAGCGTTAGGTGAATGCCTAGGATTGTTGTCATCTTGTCTTTGTCTTTCCAGTCGTAGCCAAAAAAGCCAGCCCAAGTAGGATTGTCTTCTAATACCTCTGGTCCTAGCAGGGAGTGGTAAATACCACCGGCTGCCAGAATAACTGAAGGGATAAGATGCAAGACGCTGATTACGAAGTAGGGATAGATGCTAATGACTTGCCCACCAGCACCAACACCAAAACCAAGAGTCGCTAGATGAGGCAGCAGAATTAATCCTTGCTCATACATTGGCTGACTAGGATTAAAGCGTGACAACTCAAACAGCGTCATCCCCCCAGCCCATAACAAAATCAATGCAGAATGGGCAACATGAGCGCCTAGTAATTTGCCCGATAGATTGGTGAGACGAAAGTTACCAGCCCACCAGCCAACATCAGGTATTTGTTGCTTGTAGGGGCTATCTTCAATTACTGCTGTCATTTAGTCAACTCCTTGAGAATATTTGGCAATTTTTCCGGAATCATATTTGAGATATTTGCTAATTGTTAGCATTAAATTAACTTCAGCTAATCGGTTGGGGAATAACTGCCTCCTGACTCACCCTACCTTTGCGAAAATCAAACCCACGCGCCCGTAAAGCGTGCCAGATATGACCTTGGAGAGAGAAGAAGGCTAGCCAGAAGTGAGCATTGGCTAACCAAGTCCGGGAAGTTACCAAATCGGGGTCAAGTGATGAAAAGTACGGCACGATATTCTGCCTAACCACAAGCGCTGGACCATAAAAAACTTCCGGATAAACAGTGGTATTTACCGATACGAAGAGAGTTGCGATAAAGCCCATCAGTGCTAAAGCGCCCAGACTGTAGGAAAGATAAGCTTCTCCAGACCAAACAAATAGTGGATGCGTCCAAGTAAAGGGTTTGGTGACAATGTGGAAAAGTCCACCCGCGACTAACATACTACCAACCCAAATGTGACCGCCAACCACGTCTTCTAGGTTGTCAACGCCAGCAATCCAGAATTTATTAATTGCGCCAAATAGATAGCCAAAGATGACAGCTGGGTTTAATGTCGGATTTGTAATTACCCGCACATTCTCAATGTTGGGGTCATACAAACCACCAAAGTACATTGCTTTGGCGACTAACAAGAATGCACCACAACCCAGTAAAACCAGGTGAATACCAAGGATTGTCGTCATTTTGCCCGTATCTGCCCAATCGTAGCCGAAGAAAGGAACTTTGCCTTCCAATTTTTCCGGACCGCGCAGGGAATGAAAGATTCCTCCAAAGCCCAGAAAGGCTGAGGAAATCAAATGCAAAGCTCCAATGACGAAATACGGATAAGTATCCACAACTGCACCAAGAGCGCCTACACCCCAACCCTGAGTAGCTAGGTGAGGTAGCAAAATTAAGCCTTGCTCGTACATTGGTTTTGCTGGATTAAAATGGGCTAGCTCAAATAAAGTCATAGCTCCAGCCCAGAAGACAATTAAACCAGAATGAGCAACGTGAGCGCCCAGTAGTTTTCCCGATAAGTTGGTGAGTCTGGCGTTACCAGCCCACCAAGGCGAGTCGGCGAGGTCTTGCTCCACCGACAACGGACTTCTAGAAATTGCTGTCATTTTTACCTATGCTTTGTTGATAATATTGTTCAACAACTTTAGAAACGAGCTTACACGAAAATTTCAGTTAATGCAACAATATGTCATTAAATCTTTTGAGGAAGATGACCAAAGCCCCTTCGGGGCGGGTGTGGGGGAGCCACTGCGGTGGACGGGTTTCCACAGCAGTAAGCAAGTGGCGTTGTGGGGTGTGGGGTGTAGGGGCGGTGACGTTGCCCCTTTATACCCGGTACAATCCCAAGCCTTTAGGGAGAAGAAATAAAAAAATGTATTTCGCGGGCGGCAAAGCACAAGAAATACGATGTCCTTACTTGAAACTCCGCGCCTTTAAAGGAGGAGTCCCTACACCCCACACCCTACCCCCTACACCCTATTCATAAGTGACGACTTAGCCAAGGCTGGGAAGTTTCCGCTCTCTACGGCTTGACCTTGAAAATAGGGCTGCATGGGAGGCAGTCGCTTGGGCGAACTGGCGTTCTTAGGGTCAAGAAAAGAAAAATTGTCATCCAACGCTTGTAGGCGATCGCTCCGAAGAGCAAGATTGCACTATGAGTGGGGGACGCATAAAGTGCTTGATGTGCCTGTGCAACCTTAACAAATAGTGCCTATTTTTTTTATTTTTTATCATTTCAAGATTTAAATTTCAGACGATAATATATTTCAATTTTTATGAAAAAATAATAATAAATATAATTGTATTTTATAAAACAATTAATCAGTAATTTGATACCAAAAACTAAAGTTAACTATTATTTAACAAGTACTTAAACCTTACTTAAAGTCTTGATCTGTATAAAGGATGTAATTTTATTTCTGGTTGTATCTTAACAATACCATTTCCAGAATACGAGGTAATATGATTTTTTCTATCAGCTCGTTGAATCGTGCTGTTACTACTTCATTGGTAACAGCAGCTGTTGCATTTAGTCCAATTTTTGGGGCGATCGCTTCTGCTGTAACTTTAAATGGTGCGGGAGCAACTTTTCCAGCACCGCTTTATGAAAAATATGCCCGTGAAGTTACAAAAACCATCCCAGACTTAAGAATTAACTATCAAGGAATTGGTAGCGGTGGTGGTGTAAATCAAACGATCGCCGGCACAGTTGACTTTGGTGCTTCTGATGCAGCAATGACCGATGCGGAAATATCCAAAGTCAAGCAAGGTGTCATTTTAGTACCTACCGCCGGTGGTGCAGTTTCCGTTGTTTACAACGCTCCTGGTGTCAATAGCCTGAAATTGTCTCGCGCTACACTCCCAGCAATTTTTTCTGGTCAAATTACTAAATGGAACGACCCAAAAATTAAAGCTGATAACCCAGGAGTTAATCTCCCAAATCAACCAATTAAAACTGTTGTTCGCGCTGATAGTAGCGGTACAAGTTTCATTTTAACAGACCATTTAAGCGCTATCAATCCTTATTTTAAAGGCAGAATTGGTGTTAGCAAATCGCCCAAATGGTTGACAAATAGCCTCAAAGCAAAAGGAAATCCAGGTGTAGCTGCAATAGTAGCTCGCACTCCCGGTTCTATTGGTTATGTTGAATATCAATTCGCTAAATCAGCCAACCTGAAATCAGCAGAACTGCAAAACAAAACGGGACAATATGTTTCTCCTTCTTTACAAACTGCAAATGCAGCTTTGTCAAATGTGCAATTTCCTAGCAATTACCGCGTTTTCGTAGCAGATCCAGCACAGGGTTATCCTATCGTGGGATTGACTTGGATTATGGTTTACAAGAGCTACAAAGACCCAGCGAAAGCGAAAGCTGTCAAAAGCTTGGTTCAGTGGATTCTCACAAAAGGTCAAGATATCAACGATGACCTTAACTATACCCGCATTCCTAGTGGTGTAGCAGGTCAAGTGATTAATACTGTTAACAGCAGTGTTAAATAGTTTGTAATTTGCAGATATATATCGGTAGAGAATAAACCCTCTACCGAGGAACTCAAAAAATAACATTTATGTAGTCAAGCTATATTAATTATCTATGGCAAATGTATCTGAAGAAGTTCCTAATCCAGTAAATATTGACCTTGATATTACAAGTAAAAAAGGAGAAAATTTATCTATAGATGATGGGTTTATATGGGTAGTTCGTAGCTTTGCTTTTTTGACAGTTGCCCTGCTGTTTTGGATAAGTTGGGTAATTTTTGACAAAGCTCGCCCAGCGATCGCTTTCTTTGGATTAGGATTTTTTTGGGGCAAAGATTGGGATGTACCTAATGAAATTTTTGGTGCTTTGCCTTATATTTATGGGACAATAATCAGTAGCGCCCTTTCTTTGCTTTTCGCCGTACCGATAGGATTGGCAGTAGCTTTAGTTACAAGCGAAGATTTTCTGCCAAATTGGGTGCGATCGCCCATAGCGTTTGTTGTTGAACTCATCGCTGCCATTCCCAGCGTCATCATTGGATTGTGGGGAATTTACGTTTTAATTCCGTTCCTCACACCCTTGCAAGACTGGTTATACAATAAATTTCAATTCATACCCCTATTTAATACTCAGTCCTCAGGTCCGAGCATGTTGATCGCAGGTATCATCTTGGCTATCATGATTTTGCCCACGATGGCGGCAATTAGTCGAGATGTGTTGTTAGTAATTCCCCGTGAATTGCGAACCGGCTCTATGGCTTTGGGTTCCACCCGCTGGGAAACAATTTTTAGAGTATTGCTACCCTCAGGTGCTTCCGGAATCGTCGGTGCAGCGATGTTGGCTTTAGGGCGAGCTTTGGGTGAGACAATGGCTGTAACTATGGTAATTGGTAACTCTCCGGTTATCAGTTCTTCCTTACTCGACCCTGGTTACTCAATTCCTGCCGTATTAGCGAATGAATTCCCGGAAGCAGCAAGCGCGTTACATATTGGGGCTTTAACTTATTTAGCTTTGATTTTATTCGCTTTAACTTTAGCCGTGAATATTGGCGCCGTCATGTTAGTTCAGTTGCTTGGTGTGAAGGGGAAATAGGGAATAGGTAATGGGTAATGGGTAATGGGGAATGGGTAATGGGGACTAGGGACTGGGGACTGGGGACTGGGGACTGGGGACTGGGGAATTACCAATTACCAATTACCAATTACCAATTACCAATTACCAATGCCCAAAATCTTATGACTAACTATCAAGAATCAGAAATAAATGAATCTTTAGCAAAAGAATTATGTAGTCCTTTACAAGGTAAGCGGCTATTCTTTGACTATGGAATGACAGTTATTGCATTTGCTTTGGCAATTTTGGCGTTGATTCCTTTGCTGTCAGTTGTCTGGGAAATTCTTACAAGAGGACTTTCCGGATTAAAACCGGAAATGTTCTTTAAGGAAGTGATTGATAACGGCTTTGCTAATGCGATTGTCGGAACTTTGGTAATGGTGGCGATCGCTTCGTTAATTAGCATTCCCTGCGGAGTAATGACTGGTATATTTTTATCAGAGTTTGGTCAAGGTTCTCAAATTGCTAGTGGTATTCGTTTTATCACCACTATTTTGACTGGCGTGCCTTCGATTGTTGTGGGAGTATTTGCTTATGGTGTGATAGTTTTGGTACAGAAACAATTTAGTGCGATCGCTGGTGGTTTTGCTTTAGCTGTTATCATGCTGCCGATTGTCGTACTCACCACCGAAGAAGCTTTAAAACTGATTCCCGTTCCCCAACGGCTTGCCTCTGCTGCCTTGGGAGGTAATCGTCTGCAAACTACTTTTCGTGTCGTCGTTGCTGCTGCACTACCAGGTATTACCACTGGTGTTTTATTAGGTGTATCTCGCGCTGCTGGTGAAACAGCACCTTTGATTTTTACTGCTTTATTTAGTCAATATTGGTCAGAAAGTTTATCTAGTCCCACAGCTTCTTTATCGGTATTAATTTTTAACTTATACAACGACCCCTCACCAGAAAAAACAGCATTAGTTTGGACTGCTTCTATCATTTTACTCGGTATTGTATTGTTTATCAGTCTTTTATCTCGCATATTTATTCGTCGCAAAAAGTAGAGACGTTCCACCGGAACGTCTGTACGAGAATTATTTACGTTTTATTTCACATATTCGCCAAAAATGAGTAAATTAATCCCAGCCATTAGAATCAAAAGTCTGAGCTTTTTCTACGGCACTACAAAAGCCTTGGAAGGGGTGACAATGGATATTCACCAAAATAAAGTAACTGCAATTATTGGTCCTAGTGGTTGTGGTAAATCGACTTTTATTAAATCCCTCAACCGTATTAGTGAATTAGAAGGTCAAGTGCGGGTAGAGGGTCAAGTAGAATTTTACGGTCAGAATATTTATGAGCGTCGCGTTAATTTAAATAAATTACGTCGGCAAATTGGAATGGTGTTTCAAAAGCCGAATCTTTTTCCAATGAGTATTTACGATAATGTTGCATATGGATTGAGAATAGCTGGATTGAATTCCAAAGCTCAATTAGATGAAATTGTCGAAAATGCCATCAAAAATGCTGCTTTGTGGGATGAAGTGAAAAATAAGCTGCATAAATCAGCTTTGGGACTTTCTGGAGGACAACAACAGCGACTTTGCATCGCTCGTGCTTTAGCTGTCAAGCCAAAAGTTCTTTTGATGGATGAACCTTGTTCGGCTTTAGATCCAATCGCTACTATGAAAATTGAAGAACTCATCGATAGTTTGAAGGGTGAGTTGACAATTGCAATTGTCACTCACAACATGCAGCAAGCTGCTCGTGTTTCTGATTTTACAGCTTTCTTTAACACTGATGAAAGTCGCATCGGTCAAATGGTAGAATTTGGAGTCACAAGTCAAATCTTTGGTAGCGCTCTTGATGAGCGTACCCGCGATTATGTTTCTGGACGTTTCGGTTAAAATGTTTGCTTGAATTAACTTGTAGTAAGCACGTTCAAACACTTACTATAACAAAAGCGATCGCACTTACTTAAATACATTACTTAAACAGAAGCGATCGCCTTAGTTACGTACATCTCTATTTAGAAAAAATACTGCTTTTAATCCAAACATTTCTTTCTCTTAACCTACGTGTGAGAACTTTGAGACAAGTGTAATGAAAGCTTATCTCAAAGTTCCACGCTTTGACGAAGGGTGTATTTTATCACTTTATCGTTTCAAAAAAGCTAGGAGGAGCTTAATTTTTTACAGCTATTTTTAACTTAGATGAACCACATCGCATAGAAGAATGCAAGAGTAAGAATTCATATTTTTGGCAAATATTATTACCACAAAACCAGGGAAAAAACATATGTCAAACGTAACACTTAAAGGCTTTGCTACGTTACCAGCCGATACATTTGCTGATAATCTCCCATCTGGTAGTACTATTACAGGTGATACCAACGGACGCACCATTCCTTTTCCCGGACAACCGATTCAAGGCTTTAGCGGAGTTCAGTTTGCTGACAAAAATACCTTCTGGTTTATGCCTGATAATGGGTATGGTGCTAAAACAAACAGTTCTGATTTCCTTTTAAGAATCTATCGCGTTGACCCGAACTTTCGAGGTATAGAAGCAGGTGACGGTAGCGTTAATGTTTTGAACTTCATTCAGCTAGCTGACCCGGATAAAAAAGCTGATTTTAAGATTGTTAACGAAAATACGACAGAACGCTTACTTACTGGTGCAGATTTTGATATTGAATCTTTTGATTTGGCGAAAGATGGTACAATCTGGATTGGGGATGAGTTTGGACCTTATTTGTTGCACTTTGATGCTACAGGTAAATTGTTAGATGCGCCTATTTCTACGCCTAACTTTGCTCAACTCAACACTTTAAACGGAAAAGCACCAATTGTAATCGGTCATCGCGGTGCAAGTGGCGATCGCCCAGAACATACTCTCGCTTCCTACAAATTAGCGATCGAGCGTGGTGCTGATTTTATTGAACCAGATTTGGTATCCACAAAAGACGGCGTATTAATTGCTCGTCATGAAGTCAATATTAAAGATACCACCGATGTGGCAACTCGTCCAGAGTTTAGCGATCGCTTCACAACTAAAATTATTGACGGTGTTGCCGAAAGTGGTTGGTTTGCCGACGACTTCACTTTAGCAGAAATTAAAACTCTACGAGCAATAGAGCGTCTTGCTTTCCGCGATCAATCTTACAACGGGCAATTTGAAGTTCCCACTCTTCAGGAAATCATCGATTTTGTTAAGCAAGTTGAAACAGACACAGGTAAGAAAATCGGTATCTATCCAGAAACCAAGCATCCGACTTACCACGATTCTGTCGGACTCTCCTTAGAAGAACCGTTAGTTGATATCCTGAAGAAAAACGACTTCACCGATCCAAGTCGGGTTTTTATTCAATCGTTTGAAGTTGGAAATCTCAAAGAACTTAACCAAAAGATTGATGTACCGTTGATTCAATTATTAGATGCAACCGATGTTGCTTTAGATGGTACACTAATTGAGAAGCAGCCTTATGATTTTGTCGTAAGTGGCGATTCTCGCACCTATGGCGATTTGCGGACTCCCGAAGGTTTAAAGGAAGTTGCAACTTACGCTGATGGTATTGGTCCCTGGAAGCGGATGATTGTTTCGGTGAAAGGAACTGATGCTGATGGTGATGGGAAAGCGGATGATATTAATGGTGATGGTGCAGTTAACGATGCCGATAAAACGACTTTACCACCAACATCTTTAATTACAGATGCCCATAACGCAGGTTTATTAGTACATCCGTACACCTTCCGTAACGAAAATGTCTTCTTAGCAGCAGATTATCAAGGCAATCCGGAACTGGAGTTTCAGCAGTTTATTAAGTTAGGTGTCGATGGCTATTTTACCGACTTCCCCGGAACCGGAGATAAAGTTAGAGATCAAATTGCTGGGGATAAAGTGCGATCGCCTAACAATCCTGATGTGCTTGCTGGTACTGCTGTCTCTAACCTAGCTGCTTCCAAAGGTTTTGAGGGTATGGCAATTAATCCCGACAAAACCAAATTATATCCTTTATTAGAGGGTTCTGTTGTTGGCGATCCGGCAAATGCGCTGCGAATTCATGAATTTGATATCGCAAGTCAACAATTCCAAGGTTTGGTTGGATATTATAAATTGGAAGATACCGCCAATGCGATCGGCGATATGACCGTTATCAACGATAATGAATACTTGGTGATTGAGCGCGATAACGGACAAGGTGACACCGCTAAATTCAAGAAAATCTTTAAAGTTGACTTTTCCCAAAAAGATGCAAATGGCTTTGTTGCTAAAGAAGAAGTTGCTGACCTGTTGAACATTCAAGATCCGAATGACTTGAATCAAGATGGTAGCACCAGCTTTAAATTTCCCTTCCAAACCATCGAAGATGTGTTGGTACTCGATGAAAATACCATCTTAGTTGCCAATGATAATAATTATCCCTTCTCTGTCGGAAGACCACCGGGAATTGATAACAACGAAATCATTCAACTACAGCTTGACAAACCACTCAATTTAGATCCGCGTGTCGGTTTAGCTGGATTGAGCTTACCAACATCGCGTCTTAATGGTGGTAATGAAGATGATACCTTATATGGTACTTCATCTGACGACTTATTAGATGGTGGTGAGGGTAACAATACACTTTACGGTAACGAAGGTAATAACATCTTTCTTGCTAAAGCTGGAAATGATGTAGCTTACGGTGGTGCAGGAAATGATGTCTTCTTCCTGGGTAATGGTAATAACTCTGTTTACGCTGGTGAAGGTAAAAATCGGGTTGTGACAGGAACTGGTAATGACATTATATATGCAGGTGCGGGTGATGACACTATATCTACAGGTGCAGGTGATGATTTGATTTACGGTGGTGAAGGTAATAACATCATATCTGCGGGAACGGGTAATGATATAGCTTATGTTGGTAGTGGAAGCGTTCGCTTTATCCTTGATGCTGGTGTAGGTGCTGTTACCATCTTCGGTTTTTCATCCAATGACCAGATTACTCGCGGAAGTGGTTTAGCAAGCAGTAATTTTACGGTTAGTGTTAGGGGGAATGATACCTTAGTTAGTGCGGGTAGCGATTTGCTTGCGACGTTGAAGTATGTGCAGTTAAGTAGCCTAAATATCGCTTAATTATCTCACGCAAAGGCAAGCCACCTCCGTGCGGGGGTTCCCCCCCGTTGAGGAGAGTGGCGCGCAGAGACGCAAAGAAGGAAAGGATTTTCTCCTCTCTCTGTGTTCTCTGCGTACTCTGCGGTTCGATTAAAAAATTCTTCACTTCCCCCAGAAGAAATATATGGTAACTACGAATACAATCCGGTTTTCACAGTTTAATGCATCTTTGAACCGCAACGCTGAAGGTGAGTTGATCGCTGATTTATCTACCCTAAATAATGCTCAAGCTGCATCGGTTGCGGAAATTATCCAGCGCACTAATGCGGATGTACAGTTAATTAATGAGTTTGATTACTTTGCAGAAGATCCGCTGAAAGCTGTTGAATTATTTCAGCAAAATTATCTTGGCGTGAGTCAAAATGGGGCAACTCCGGTAGAATATCCTTATGTCTACATTGCTCCGTCGAATACGGGTATCGCTTCCGGATTTGATTTAGATAATGATGGGAGGGTAGTTACGAATCCAGCAGAAGCGGGATACGGTAATGATGCTTTCGGATTTGGCAATTTCCCCGGTCAGTATGGGATGTTGTTGCTGTCGAAGTATCCTATCGATACTGCGAATGTACGAACTTTCCAGAATTTTTTGTGGAAAGATATGCCGGATTCGTTATTATCGACAATTAGCACTCCCGGTTCTGGAATTCCTTGGTATTCGTCAGAGGAACAAGCTGTTTTAAGGCTTTCTTCTAAAAGTCATTGGGATGTTCCTATCATAGTGAATGGCAAGACGATTCACGCTTTAGTTAGTCATCCCACACCCCCGACTTTTGATGGAACGGAAGACCGTAATGGTAAGCGCAATCATGATGAAATCCGCTTTTGGGCAGATTACATCACACCAGGGAAGGGCGATTATATTTATGATGATACTGGAAAAATAGGCGGTATCTCAACTGGATCGAGTTTTGTTATCATGGGCGATCAGAATGCAGACCCTCTAGATGGTGACAGCTTCGATAATGCGATTCGCCAATTGTTACAAAATCCCAATATTAATACTAACTTTATTCCTACGAGTGAGGGGGGTCCGCAGCAGGCGATATTACAAGGTGGTGCAAATCTGACTCAACGTGGAAATCCCGCTTTTGATACGGCAGATTTTTCAGATACAGCACCGGGAAATCTCCGAACAGATTATGTTTTACCTTCTACTGATTTGCAAATTGAGAATTCTGGTGTGTTTTGGTCGTTAAATACTGACCCTCTGTTTTCTTTGGTGGGTACTTTTGATCCAAAACTTCCTGGTGGTTTTCCCTCTTCTGACCATCGTCAAGTTTGGGTAGATTTGCAGCTGGGCGCAACGGAAGCTGGTAAAACTGTTTCTAGTGTAGGATATGAAGGAGAGAAGATTTTCCCTACAAATTTTATTCCTTCTGGTGTAGCGGGAACGGTTAATGGTGTGGAAACTCCTGTGGGTGGGTTGTCTGGTGTAACTTACGATGCTGTAAATAAACGCTTTTATGCTATTTCTGATGATAGATCGCAAGTTGCACCTGCGCGTTTCTATACTTTTACTGCTGATTCAACAGAAGTTAATTTTACCAACGTCACTACACTCAAAGACGGAAATAACAACTTCTTTCCCCTCAACAGTTTAGATCCAGAGGGGATTGCTTTAACTAAGAATAATACTGTTTTCATCTCGTCTGAAGGTGAGGTGAATCCGAATGCGGGTAGGGTGACGAATCCTTTTATTAATGAATTCTCGCTTTCCACGGGACAGCAAATTCGCTCTTTACCTATACCGAAGAAATTCTTTCCAGTGGTAAATGACACGAATAATAACGGTGTTGTCGATGCAGGTGATACTCAGGTATCGGGGATTCGGAATAATTTGGCTTTTGAAAGTCTGACGATCGCACCTAACCTTCATACATTGTACACCGCTACTGAAAGCGCTTTATTTCAAGATGGTGCGATCGCTTCTTTAACTAACGGTTCTCGCTCGCGGATTTTGCAATATAATCTGGTTACAGGACTTCCGGAAAAAGAATATCTATATAATATAGATGCGATCGCTACAACCCCAAATCCCGCTACAAGTTCCGCTGATAACGGTTTGGTGGATTTACTCGCAATTGATAATCGAGGTACACTACTCGCTTTAGAACGTTCTTTTTCTGCTGGTGTGGGAAATACGATTAAGATTTATGAAGTTAGTTTGCAAGGTGCAACTGATATCAGCTTCATCGATTCGCTGAATAGTTTGAATTCTGAGGAAGTTGCGGCAATCAAACCTGTTGAAAAACGCTTGCTGTTAAATCTCAACTCGTTGAACTTACCCAACGGCACAGATAATATTGAGGGTATCACTTTCGGTCCGGTGTTACCAGATGGACGGCAATCGATTGTCTTGGTGAGTGATAACAACTTCAGTCAAAGTCAATTTACACAGGTTTTAACTTTGGGTGCAGATTTCATTCCTACCGCAACACCAACGGTAGAAACTCGTCCTGATTTATTTGACGACGAAACACTACCCATAGACCAACGTGCTGATGCTGACGATCCAGCTATCTATGTTAATTCGACTGATTCCGAAAAAAGCTTGATACTCACTGCGGTGAAAAATGCCGGTTTGCGAGTTTATGATTTATCGGGGAATTTGGTACAGGAAGTCAATCCTGGGAATATCCGTTATAACAATGTAGACTTGCAGTATGGATTTAAGTTGGGTGGAGAGTCGATTGATATTGCTGTCGCAAGCGATCGCAATAACGATAAACTCGCAATCTTCAAAATCAATCCGAATAAACCCGGTGAGTATTTAGAAGACATCACCGATAGCAGCATCGGTACTTTATTCCAAGATTTACCCTTCTCTCCTCCTTATTCAGCATCAACGCGCAGTGCTTACGGTTTAGCATTATATCGCAGTCCTGTCACCGATGATTATTATGTCTTCGCCAATCGCAGAGCAACTGGAGATGTAGCGCAGTTTAAGTTAATTGACCAAGGTAATGGTAAGATTGGTGCTGAAAGGGTGCGGGAATTCACTTTAGCTTCACCCACAACTCCCGGACGTTCTCCGCAAACAGAGGGAACAGTCGTAGATCAAGAACTTGGTTTTCTCTACATTGCCCAAGAAGATGTCGGTATTTGGAAGTTTCAAGCTGAACCTAATGGTGGTACAACTGGTACTTTAATCGATCGCGTCCGGTTTGAGGGTGGAAAAAATCTCACCGATGACGCAGAAGGACTAACTATATATTACGGCAAAGATGGTACAGGCTACTTGTTAGCATCCAGCCAAGGAGACAGCACCTTTGCAGCTTACACCCGTGAAGGTAACAACGATTTCTTGGGTAGATTTGCCGTTGGGAATAACGGGTCAATTGATAGTGTACAACAATCTGATGGTGCAGATGTAATTAACGTTCCCTTGGGTTCTAAATTTCCCTTTGGTTTGTTTGTCACCCAAGATGGTGATAATTCACCCGCAAAGCTTGTCGATGGTGAAAACATCAAAACCAACTTTAAACTAGTTCCTTGGGAAAACATTGTTAATGCTTTACCAAATGCGTTGACGATTGACACCACCAGCTACAATCCCCGCAATCCCGCTAACTTATTGGGTATTCAAGGGGGTGTCGTCAACGATACGCTGTATGGCACTGATAATGATGACACCATTTATGATTTAGGTGGCAATAACACGATTTACGCAGGGGAAGGCAACAACATCATCTATGCTCGCAATGGTAATAATACTATATATGCTGGTGCTGGGAATGACATCATCAATGCAGGCGTTGGAAATAACATTATATTTGCTCTTGAAGGTAATAATACAATTACCTCTTCTGGTGTTGATACGATTTTTGCAGGTAGTGGAAGCGATCGCTTTATTTTGGGTGAAGGTGCTGGGATTGCCACGATTGTTAAGTTTGACGAAAGCGATGCCTACGGCAACCCGAAGCGGGATCGCATCACTTTAACTGGTGGTTTAACTTTCAGCAATTTGAACATCAGCCAAAACGGTAACGACACCCTCATCAGTGTAGGTACAGATTTGCTGGCAACTCTGAAATATACGCAATCTAGCACGATTACCAGCGCCATATTCGCGTAGTCATAAAAGTAGGGGGATGGTCAATACGGTTCGGATAAGCAGGGGAAGCAGGGGAGGCAGGAGAAGAAAAATCAGTTCTTTTTTCCCCCCCTGCTTCTCTTCTCCCCCAGCTCCCCCTGCCTGCCTCAACGGATAAATTTCTTAACTGAACCGTATTGCTTTATAGCGCTGTAAAGCCGTTAACGCATTACCTCGGTTAATCCAGGCTTCGGCAATTTTCGGTTGAATGGCGATCGCTTTTAATTTGAGTTTTTGTTTTCAGGATCGTAATCAACACAAAGAAATAAAGCAGTTAGTAATTCTTGCATAACGGCTGCTGATACTTTCCCTAAACACCCAACAAATCGCTGAGTTGTTACACTACGGACTTGCAAAACATTACCTGCTTTTGAGTCTAACCCATTTTCATCAGTTTGCTGAATGGAAATCATGAAAGGGCGATTTTGAAATTTAGGTTGCCATGTTGCCACCGGAACAATAATTCGCATTGCAATAGAACTGAAAATATCAGAACTAATTACAACAGCAGGGCGAGTTTTTTGAATTTCCTGTCCTCTAGTGGGATCGAGTTGCACTAGCCAAATCTCGCCTTTTTTGGGATTAGTCATTTACTCTATCTCCCAATCTTCGCCGTCTAAAACCGAAAACTCTGTTAATTCCGGGTCATTTAAGAAATCTTCGGCTGTAGCGGCGATAAAAGGTTCAAGTATTTTGTGACGTTCTGCTATGGGTAGCCTAGCAATTTCTTGAAGAGATAACCGTTTTGGTGGTTGGGATAAAGTTTCATTAGCTAAATGGTTTTGATTTGCAGTTTTTTGAACAAGAAACTCAACAAAATCTAGCACTTCTTGTTGCTTTTCATGGGAGAGACTTCGGAGATTTTCTAAGATGGCTTGTTCAATATTAATTATTTGTGACATATTTTTTAATGGCTCATTAGCTATCCTTGAATCAATGCTTGAAATAGCTCATCATTCCGAATACTATCAAAATCAGAGTCAGTTTTTGCCTTTTCTCGATATTCATCAGGACTGAGAGTAATTGCTTGTTGTAGATTTTCTAATGTCTGCTCAATATTACCTTGAAGTGCATAATAGCAAGCTTTGTTGTACCAAGCACTTTGGTCATCAGGTTTAATTACGAGTGCTTTATCGTAGGATGCGATCGCTTCAGAATCGCGTCCTAATTTCTGTAGCGTATTCCCCCGGTTGTTCCAAGCTTCGTGGTAATCAGGTTTAATTACGAGTGCTTGATCGTAGGATGCGATCGCTTCAGAATCGCGTCCTAATTTCTGTAGCGCATTCCCCCGGTTGTACCAAGCTTCGTGGTAATCAGGTTTAATTACGAGTGCTTGATCGTAGGATGCGATCGCTTCAGAATCGCGTCCTAATTTACTTAGCACAATCCCCCGGTTGTTCCAAGCTTGGTGTAAATCAGGTTTAATTGCGAGTGCTTTATCGTAGGATGCGATCGCTTCAGAATCGCGTCCTAAATTTCCTAGCGCAATCCCCCGGTTGTTCCAAGCTTCGTGGTCATCAGGTTTAATTGCGAGTACTTTGTCGTAGGATGCGATCGCTTCAGAATTGCGTCCTAAATTCTCTAGCGAAATCCCCCGGTTGTTCCAAGCTTCGTGTTTATCAGGTTTAATTACGAGTGCTTGATCGTAGGATGCGATCGCTTCAGAATTGCGTCCTAAATTCTCTAGCGAAATCCCCCGGTTGTACCAAGCTTCGTGGTCATCAGGTTTAATTACGAGTGCTTGATCGTAGGATGCGATCGCTTCAGAATCGCGTCCTAATTTCCTTAGCGAAATCCCCCGGTTGTTCCAAGCTTCGTGGTAATCAGGTTTAATTGCGAGTACTTTGTCGTAGGATGCGATCGCTTCTTCATAGCGTCCTAAATTCTGTAGCGCATTCCCCCGGTTGTTCCAAGCTTGGTGGTAATCAGGTTTAATTACGAGTGCTTTGTCGTAGGATGCGATCGCTTCAGAATTGCGTCCTAAATCATCTAGCGCATTCCCCCGGTTGTTCCAAGCTTCGTGGTAATCAGGTTTAATTACGAGTGCTTTGTCGTAGGATGCGATCGCTTCTTCATAGCGTCCTAAATTCTGTAGCGCATTCCCCCGGTTGTACCAAGCTTGGTGGTAATCAGGTTTAATTGAGAGTGCTTTGTCGTAGGATGCGATCGCTTGCTTATAATCTTGTCCAGCAGACTGCAATTTTCCCAGGTTAATCAGTAAATCATATTGACGTTCAGGCGTTTGATGGTCTTCTGCTATTAATTCTTGATATTTTATTATTTGTTGAGTTCTTTCTTCTGGCGTTAGGGTGAGATATTTTTCATAATCTCCATCCTGCATGATGCGTGATGACTCTTGTTCTAAAGTTTCCGAATCTATAGGGAATTCAAAGAACCCAGAACGCCAATCAAAGAAATCTGGCGCACGTTGAATAAAATATTTAATTGCAAATATCGGTAGCAAGAACACAAAACAGATATTAAAGTTCTCCTTAAACCGTTCTCGCTGTTGGTTAAGGTTAATTAAAACAGGTGGTACACCCTTCCAACTATATGAATATCTATCTATGCTATCCCAACCTGTTAACCTTTTGCACTCTTCATATTCATAAAATGAATGCTCTAATCCTGTAATAAATAAAATATTTATCTCTTTTTTCTTATCTAATTTATCAATTATTTCATATAAATTATTAACAGCTTGATCAAGCCGTATAACTTCGATATTTTTATTAGTAATATCTTCTTTGATTTTGGTAATTAACTGCTCACCCTCAGCCGGAGAACAACGGACAAATAATAAACCAAAGCCTTCTGTAAAATTCAGCGTGCGGACTAAGGCTTGATATTCTTCATCTGGTTGTGATGGTAAATCCCGATCCCACTTTGTCAGTTCTAATGCCATAATCTTAGCCGTGCAATGCCAAATATTAACCGTTAATCAATACCTTATTCCAATTCTATGTGAGGCTGAACATTATCGCCCTCAGGCTGGAAGCCTGGGAGCAACGCGGGCACACAAACAAAGCCTGCCGACCCAGGCTCATTATATGCATCTTTATATCGAATTGAGATTACAGCCCACGTTCGGCTTTGCCGTTGCCGCTAGTAGGGTGTGTAGGGTGTGTTATCGACGAAAGTACGGCACCAGCCTTTATGTTTTGGTGCGTTACGCCGTAGGCTAACGCACCCTACGTATATTTCTATTACACTTCGCTCCGTTCGCAATGACATAAATATTTTTGTTTAGGTATTTAGGCTGCGGAGGCAGCCTTTGTTCGTATAGCGACACCCTTCTAGGGTGTTGCATTCTAGGGTGTTGCATTCTCTGCCGGATACAGTCGATTAAAGGTATCTTGAAATTCTTTAATTCCCTTAATCAGAGGATGAATATCATACCACACTTGACTTTCTCCGTCTTCATTTAAATAACGATATTCTAAAATACAGCGATTAAATAATAAACCTCGGTACAATGCATCGTTTTCTACTTCTTTAGAATGATACACATTTGCCAGAGCTTCCCATTCATTAGCAAAAACAGTATTTCGATAAGTATTTCGCAACTCGCTAATTGAACGCTGTAAGGCTCTGGTAGGAATGGGCAGGCTGTTAGTATTTTTAATTGCCTCCTTCATTAATAATAATAAATTTCGCACATGACCTCCACTCATGAGGCATAGTCTTTCTAAAGCTTCTCGCTCCTCAAATATATCTACCACAGATAAACTAGGGTCGATTAAACTCAGACGTTTTTGCAGTATTTCTTTAACTTTATTAATTCCCCGTTGGTATGGTTGATTATTAGGCGTTTGTACCATAATCATCGGCAAAACCTGAGTATTACCATAGATATTAGCTAAGTCTGTGGCGCGATTAGAATACAGCAAAGAAATAGGTACTGTGTAAAGCAAATGGCAATCTAAAGCTTGGAGTTGTTCGCTACGGTCGAGAAAAATTTGGTCGTGATTGCTGCGTCCATCTTCTTGAGGTATAGGTACAATCCGGTCTAAGTTATCAGCAATTAATACAAGTTGAGAATATCCTGAAGGTAAATTCTTTTTCGCATCTTGAATAAACTTATTTAAAGCTGCAATCAAAGTAATTGTATGCGGATTAACACGCTCCCGAATTTTTTGACGTTGAGTAGGTTCTGTTCGCAAATTTGCCGTTAATTTGGCGAATTGGGCAATTTGCCCTTCTATACTTAAGCTTTGTAAGGAGACTTCAGTTAATGCCAAATCTTTTAAATCTTGCCAACGGTCGTTTAACCAGTTCAATAAACTAGTTGGCTCAGTGCTATCTTTTAATTTTTCTATTAAATGGCGCGTACAAGCTAAAAGAATATCAGTATATTGGGCATCTTCTGGATCAATATCTTGTTCATCAGCGGGAAAATAAACTACAAAGCAACCTTGCTCATTTAAAAATTGCTGAAGACGCAATAATTCTGTAGATTTTCCAGCACCGCGATGACCTGCATACAGTTGAGAGGTCATTCTGTCAGAATACAAAATCTCTCTACCTACTTCTACTAATATATCACCCTCTCCCCGCACTTCTGTACAATCAACGTAAGCGGGATCTCCTGCGGGTAAGGGTCGAAATGGGTCAAAAGCATTATATATCCGCTTTAAAAAGGCAAAATCCTGGATCATAAATCAAAATTTATCAGGTTAGCGCCATATTATCGCAAACTTACAGAGATAGTTAGAAAATTAAATCTTGATCGCCGTTTGGACATTGGCGTGACGGCTAAATTTTTTGGTTTTGCGGTGGTTCCCGTTGTTCACATCAAGCACAGCCGTGATAGAACTGTGTCGGACGCGGTGTGGTGACCAAGCCCCGTTGGGGCGGGGTGTAGGGTATGGGGTGTGGGGTGTGGGGGAAGAGATAGCCCCAACAACCAGTGGGTCACAAGCCCCATTCTTTAGGACGATTGCGTTGGTCGGGGAATCATACGCCCTGACCAACGCCGTCAACGAGACCTGCAACCCTAACCATGCAACCCCACACCCTTCTTGTTGACATCTTTTTGGTGATGCCAGCTTGTTGGCTGAGTTTGTCCACGAAAGCCCGGATGCTTTCTCCGGTAAGGCGTTGCCCGTTGAATTCGGACAGTCGTTTACTGAATTCGGACAGTCGTTTACTGAATTCGGGCAGTAGTTGATTGAATTCGGACAGTCGTTGATTGAATTCGGGCAGTAGTTGATTGAATTCGGGCAGTCGTTGATTGAATTCGGGCAGTCGTTGATTGAATTCGGGCAGTCGTTGATTGAATTCGGGGAACCACCAAGAATTTACATAAATCCATTCGATATTTTTGTAGTAAATAATTAAAAATATACTGAATAATGCGGGTGTCAAGTAACCCTAATTCTGTCTATCCTAGTGCTGTACAGTTCAGGGTAGAAATGAACAGGGTGTAGGGGGTGGCTGAGTGGGTGTAGGAACTCTGCCCTTAAGGGCAGGGTTTCAAACTTGGACGCGCTCGTTCTCGCGCAAAGCGTCTCGAAACACATATGAGTCTTTTTCTTTTCCCCTTGAAAGCTTGGGATTGTACCGAGTATGCAGGGGCTTTGTCTTTCCCCACACCCCACACCCCACACCCCACACCCGCCCCAAAGGGGCTTCGGTCAGTTTTTATCCTGGCAAATTATTAATAACAGGAAAGTGATTTATGTCACGTCCCAAACGCGGGTCTAAAGTACTTGATAAAGCGCAGCGTCGGATTGCGGCTTTGAAATCGATCAGTCCCACCTTAGACTTAGGCAATGGAGTAACAATTGACTTTTTTGCAGCCGCTATCAAAACAACGCAAGACAAGTTAGAAACATATAACTCAAGCCTCTCCACTGTGGATCAGACTCAGGAAGCCTTAGAACTTGCTGAAAAGTCGCTGATGGAACTAACAGAACATACGTTAGTCAGTGTAGCTGCAAAGTATGGCAAGAATAGCGATGAGTACAAAATGGCAGGGGGTGTTCGTCGAAGCGATCGCAAGCGTCCGGTGCGTCAGCCTAAACAAGGGGCTGTTGCTTGATAAAGACGTTATAGCGGTAGCCACAAAGTTTAGGACATATTAAATGGCTGAAACAACGTAATATCAATAATTGTCACTCAATACCACCAGTCCTTGAACAAGAGGCAAGGGAGCAGGGAGCAGGGAGCAGGGGAGATGGTTCAGATGGGGATTCGACCCCACCCTACCGTCCTCCACTTAATAGAAGTGGGGGATTCAGACCCATGTTCACCCTGCAATTCCACGGCAGGGGGAAGAGGTCATTTCCCCCTGCTAGAAAGCCCCCTTCCCCCTGCCTCAGAGTTGATCAATCGGTCGTGCGTCCCGCAGATAGGACACATCTAAGTTTAAGGTCGTATTTTCGCCTAGCCGATAGGTAAAAGATGGCGCAAAGAAGAATCCGAAGTCTGCACGCGATCGCGAAAACTCCCTGCGTCCTCGTAGGCAATGTTCAAGCGATCGCTTTCTTCTGGGTGAAGGTACTGGCATTGCGACCATTATTAAGTTTGACGAAAGCGATCGCATCACTTTAACTGGTAATTTAACCTTCAGACTTGCTGGCAACTCTGAAATATACGCAGTCTAACACGATTACGAGCGCCATCTTCGCGTAGTCATAGTAGGGGTGGGGTTTCCCCACCCAAAATCTGACAATCACAAATTGAATCGGTATTTACAGCAATTTTCATGTATTTAGACCACACTCTTGTTTCTTTATTTCTTCCTTTGCGACGGCAGTTGCGCATCTGCCGGGAGACCCGGACGCCAGACGCCTCAAGTCGGCTTTGGGTTTGACTTAACTGGTTCTCCTGGATATCGCGTTGAATTGTTAGCAGGGGATGAAGCAATAGTGGTGCAGGTTTAGATACTATTTTCTTGGGTGGAAAAGCTACGGTAACGCTAGAAAAAGGTGAAGGTTACGACACCATCAAGAACTTTGAATTAGGCTCAAGTAGATTTATGATAGGTAGCCTGCTGAATGATTTGAGCTTTGCTGACAGTGCAGGTGGTGTGCGTATTTTTGCTGGTAATGACTTGCTTGCGGTTGTATCTAATCAGTCTGCGAGTACTTTTAGCAGTAACGTAGGTAAAATTTTTGCCTAACTTAACTCTTTTGTAGAAGTTTAAAAGCACTCGTGCGATCGCTTCTGGTTGTTTTTTGATTTTCTTTAGTCGGTAACCAAACAGGGATTTTTGATTTGCTGCTTTTCTCAAATCCCAAAAATCTTGAAGAAAGGCAGAGGGCAGGAGGCAGCTATGCTGAAGGAGCAATCGGATGGGGATTCAAACCCCAACCGATTGAATCCACCGTGTAGACGGTGGGGTTTTATACCCAGTTGGCTCCAGCCAGAAGGCTGAATCAAAGACTTGAAGAAAGGCAGAGGGCAGGAGGCAGCTATGCTGAAGGAGCAATCGGATGGGGATTCAAACCCCAACCGATTGAATCCACCGTGTAGACGGTGGGGTTTTATACCCAGTTGGCTCCAGCCAGAAGGCTGAATCAAAGACTTGAAGAAAGGCAGAGGGCAGGAGGCAGCTATGCTGAAGGAGCAATCGGATGGGGATTCAAACCCCAACCGATTGAATCCACCGTGTAGACGGTGGGGTTTTATACCCAGTTGGCTCCAGCCAGAAGGCTGAATCAAAGACATAATTTATACCTTCTGCCCTCTGCCCTCTGCCTTCTGCCTTCCGCCGAAGGCGGATAAACCGTGATGTTAGGCAAATCAAGCTAAATTTCCAATCCAGGCTGAAATCGCAATTGGCAACACACATTTGAGCAATGCCTACCCACCTTTATTGAGAAGGTGCAAGATGTGTGTTGACAAAAACGATTTCCATCAAGTAGATTTTCTACGTTGTTTGATTTGTTGACAACCAGTTAAGTAAATCCTCAATGGCTGTAAAATCCAACAAAGCCTCACCAAGTGCTTCTAATTGCTCTAGGGAAAGAGTTTGAATGTGCTCTCGGACATCTTGTGGTAACTCTCCTACCCGTCTTTGTAGTAGCCGTAGCACGAGTGTTTGCTCACCTTCCTGTTTTCCTCGCTCGTAGCCAATGCGCTCGCCTGTGGTAATGTAGCTCATAGTCCGCTCCTGCTCAAACTGCTTAAACTCTTGCCAAAATTCTGCTTCCAAAGCTTTTGGTAAAATCATAACCCAATCAATAAATCGGTAAAGGTTACGAATATCTTTTTCTTGCAAGCCTAATTCATACAATCGGCGAATCAAGCTAAATTTCCAAGTTTTACGTTCTCCTAGCTTTTTACTCGTCTCTTGCGTCTTTAAATGTGCCATTACCACTGTTGCAAAAGGATTATCGCTGGCTTCTAATTCTGTCCAACGATTTTGATAATCCAGCAGCTTGACGGTTCCAAATTCAAAGTTAAGCCTGGTATCGGGGTAATTATAACTATATTGGTTTGGTCGCCATGTCGGGTCTGTATCGCACAAAATCGCCAAACTAATGGCTCCTTTAGCAAATCTGTCAAAAATTCGCAGGTTGTAAGAAAACATTCTTTGTGCAAAGGTGTCTTCTGATTTTGCCTGGATTTCTACATGGATTAATAGCCAAATTTCTTGTCCTTGAAGAAGCCAAACTTTAACAAGTTTATCTGCATATCTCCTACCTTGTTCTGCTTCGCGGGCGATTTGCTGAAATTCCTTATCGAGAAATTCGTACTGGAGTTCCCAATTAATTAATTCTGCTGTTTGGGGGAAGAAAAATTGCATGGCTTGGGGAAAGTAAGCTGATAAAATTTCTTTCCACGGGCTATCATTATCTGCTCTTTCTAATTCCTCGTTCATCAGTTGATTGGTAGATGGTATACCTTTTGCATTGCTAATAAGACTTTATTTAAGCAGAATTTGCTCCCCTTAAAACTCGTGAATTATTAATAAAAAATTTGGCATTAATGATTGACAAGTATAATTTTATACTATAAAATAATAAATATAGGAAAGGCGATCGCCCTCCGGCAAGAGTTTGCGATCGCCTTCCTGAACCCCCACTTAGGGAAACAATACAATGATGACACAATTACAAAACTACGTAATACAACAAGCTCAATCAGATTTAGAACAGTACTTGCGCGGCGAAGGCTCAAAGACACTCACCCCCAATCAATCTGCCCAAAACCTATCTCCCACAAGAGAACCGATTAAGCATTTACTGATTGGTTCGCCCAAAGCCGTTACGAGTACGATTCACTACTTGCAGGCGATCGGTTATGCAAACGTTGGAGTATGGAGTCCACTGTTACCAACCGGCAATCCAGGTGAGGTGATGAGTATTTTAATCCGTCAGATTTTGATGCAATAACCGAGCCATAACTTTCGCCCCCAGTGAGTTGGGGGCGATTTCTTGGGTAGTTACTAGGGGCGTAAGTGATGGAAAATCTAAATTTAGACCCAGGAAATTTAGAGGAAAATTAGAGCGATCGCCCTTGCGTTATCGAGCGCGATCGGTTTCACAGTTATCAGTTAAAGACCGTTTATAAAGCGATCGCTTGGGTTGAGTGATTATCTTTAAGCTTGATTTTCTGCATCAAATATTTGTGATACTTTGAAATTTAGTTGACCCAATTGTGGAGATACAACTAAATTACTACCAGCAAAGTTACCTATCTCAGTGTAAGTTTTGTCAGTAAGTTCTAAAATTAATATAGTTTTAGTTTCGGGGTCGATAATCCAATATTCAGGAATACCACAATCTTGATACTGCGATCGCTTGGCGATGAAATCTCTATCTCGTTGCAATTCTCCTGGACTAACCCTTACGGATTCGTCAGTTGCTTCAACGCGGCGGCAGTCGCTACAACGGGGGGAACCCCACGCCAGTCGCCTCAAGTCAAGCCACTGCGTTGGGCGGCTCTGCCGACTTGAAGCATGTGGCGCGGGAAACCCGCCCACGGCGCTGGCTCCGCAACGCGCTGCCTTGGGAACCCGCGCAACGCACTGACTCACCACTTCAATCACCAGTAGAGGAGGTAGCATCTCTAAGCGAATAGTATTACGTTTTGCTAACTGCTGAATATGCTCTTGGCGAATAATTGTCAAGTCAGGATAACGGTTTCTGGGTTCTCCTCTGACTTCCAGTTCTAAACCATGTCCTCGAACTCGATCAATCCCTACAATCATCGCAAAAATGAGGAAAAGACGATTTGCAATCTGAACATTAGTTCCTGATTCTGGAGGCATCTCGATTAACTCTCCATTAAACAACTCATAGAGTTTATCTGAGCCATCATCATAAGATAGGTATTCTTCAAAGCTTTGAAATCTATGTTTAATTTGTACCATCAGGGTTGCTCCATGATGAGTCTCAATGCAAGTTTAGCTTAATTCACCGAACTGTGTACACCGACGCTCCAAGCCGGAGAGGGACAGACTTTAAATCTTGTTGAAAACCGATTATTTTCTTAGTGCTGCCAGTTGGTAAGCTTTGGGATTCACACCAAATTTCTTGCGAAAGGCGGCGTTAAAAGTAGGACTGGCATAGCCAACTGCTGCTACCCCTGCAACTGTCATGTTTGGTTCTAAAAGTAGCTGCTGTGCCTTTTGCATTTGGTAACCTTTGCAAATAACCAAACGGCGATCGCATCACTTTAACTGGTAATTTAACCTTCATCAATTTGAACATCAGCCAAAACGGTAACGATATCTTCATCAGTGCGGGTGCAGATTTGCTAGCAACTCTGAAATATACGCAATCTAGCACGATTACAAACGCTATCTTCGCTTAGTCATAAAAGTAGGGGAATGGTTGTCATTTCCCTGCTTTAATTACATAAGCAATAATATCTGTAAAGTTGTTTTTCCGTGCAAATTTATATTAGTCTTGCATTCCTGTGTATAACAGCCTTACAAATAAGCGGACACCATCATCTGCTTTCAAGGTTGAATAAGACGGAGCTTCTCGGTTGCCGATCGCACGCAAGTCTGATAACAATTCTGGATGAAACTGGCAAGTAAAAGAACGTCGAATTTTTTTAGTTTCAAAGTCTTTGTAATTAATACAGGTAGCTGAACATTCTGTGACTATTTCACCATCAATTGCTGTTGAACATAAAATTTCTACAGAGTCAGGCAGTTGTATCAGCCATGCCAAAGGACTTCCAGCTATAATGTGTCGATAAGGAACAAGAGCATCATGAATACTGCGGTAAGCCCAGTTAGCAAACAGTATCGCCTCTTCGTTAACTTCATCGGAGTGAAACATCGAAATTGATACTTCACGCTCATATTGAATTGTGGTATCAATTACACCTTCATGAGTGTCAGCAGTTACATCATGAGCATGAATAAATTCCCAAGGAATACCTGAAACTTCACCGTCGAGGGACTGGTAAGGTAACAACACGCGATCGCCAACTTCTTTTGATTCGTTGTGCGTCACTGCAAAATGCTCATCATTCCAACCAGAAGCAACTACACGTCCATCATGCTTTTTGACTTGAAGTGTTTTGCCCATCGCTTGGATGCGTTCTGCAACTTCTTGCAGTGATTTGAGCGCTTTATTGTCTTTGTCACGTTCATTAGATGTTGTGTCTAAAACTTCTTTAACTGCTCGTCGAATCAGTCGGATATGACATTCAGCAGCTAGCTGATGTCCTACACAAATGAAGATAGCAGGAGCGCTATTAGGCGATCGCGAGATGAGTAATTTTTCCACTAATGCAAACATATCTTCTCGCGGGCAAGCCGGACTTGTCCAAGTCGATGTATCATACACTGATGGGTTGCCTCCTTCCACTACCACTGCATAAGCCGAGGTAATTGCCGGAACAACTAATTCTGGATCGATAATTCCACAAGACCAAGCAGGAAACAATATTGAGTCCATATCGGCGACTTTTTGACCAATGTAGGCTACGTTTTTGGAAGCTCTAACTTCTTCACCAAGAGCGTTAACGCCTACGTGTTCCCACGGTTCGATAATAATTATAGAATTGCGTAACAAATTGGGATGCAACAGCAGAAACTCAAAATCTGACCGTGAATTAATCACTTTTTCTAATGGCTTTCCGTGTCCCCACTCAAAACTATCCTCAGGAGCAAAAAGTTCTTTTTCAGATAGTGGATCAACAGAGGTTCTGTCTGCTAAGAAACGACCTAACAAAATATGTACTGATTCAAAATCTACATAGCCTTGATGCAAGTAACCAGGAGTTAATCGCCAAGAATCTGGGGTAGTTTGATGGTGAGATTTGGTAGATTCAGTCATAGTTGGAATAAATGCTTGTTAATAAGCGTGTGTGTTCAGTAGGTACCGCGTTCTATCTTACCAGATAGGCGATCGCCTACAAATAACATGCCCTCACACCCCTGGCTTTCTGATAAAAATAGGGGTGTGTGACTAAAAGTGTCAGAGCAAGCGATCGCACATACTGAAATTTGTTTGTGAGTATCCAACCTAGTGGATGTGCAAAGAACCGAAAGAAAATTGTGGAGATTCCTGAATTATATGATGTCCGGCAAATACCCATAATCTAAATATGGGTGCATTTATTGATGCGATCGCACCGCTGTATTTTGATTTTCTTTACAAACAGCCTCTAAAACGATTTTTTATGATTCTTTTTGTAGTTATCGCAGTTTTGTGCAAAATTAACCAATTTATAACCTTTTCTTGACCTTTAATCGGTACGTTATTACTTAAGGTAATAAATGACAGCGGCAAACCCGATAAAAACTGATATGACTGCAATAAATTTGCAAGTTAGCGATGTTTGGCAACAAGCCGCTACACATATAAGTAAAATTACATCTGGGGAAATTATCTCTTTACTCAAGCAGTATGGTATAATGCCGCAGTTGATGCGAGAGGTTTTGATTGATTGTGCGATCGCCGATATTACTCTGACAACCGAAGAAACCTTTAAAGCATGTCAACAGTTTTATCAGCAACATCAACTCAAATCGGATGCTGACTTAGAAACATGGCTTGTATCTCGTGGGTTATCTCGCGAACAACTTGACCATATCATCACCCGCAACACCAAACTGGAATACTTTAAACAAGGTAATTGGGAAAATAAACTAGAGTCTTATTTTCTGCAACGCAAAGCAAAGCTAGATCGGGTAATCTATTCATTAATTCGAGTCAAAGATATCGGTATTGCTCAAGAGCTTTACTTCCGCATTCAAGAAAAAGAACAGTCATTTAGTGAACTTGCAAGTAAATATTCTTTAGGTTCCGAAGCAGAAACAGGGGGTTTACTCGGTCCGATGGAATTGTCAACTCCCCATCCAGATTTAGCAAAGATGCTCACAGCAAGTCAACCCGGTAAGCTTTTACCACCAACTCGCTTAGGAGAGTGGATCGTCATTGTCAGATTAGAAAAGTTTATCAAGGCTCAGTTAAATGAGTCAATGCGTCAGCGACTATTAAATGAATTATTTGAAAATTGGATACAAACACAGTATAAACAGCTGATTGCTCAATAAATAATAACTTTGAATTCTTATATAACTTAACTAAAAACTCTTTTTAACCTCTTTCCTTCGTGTTCTTCGTGCCTAGCCTGCGGCTTCTGCGAAGCAGTACGCGGTTCGTTTTTCCATAACCAGTGCGTAAATCCTATCTTAATTTTAATTACCCTAAAAACGTTGACTTGATGAGCTACACAACAATTAACACAGAAACATTTCTTAAAGCGATCGCTCCTTTTGACCAACTTTCACAAATCGCACTATCTAAGGTATCACAACAGACGCAATTATTGCGCTACCGCATGGGACAAACAATTGTCATGCGGGAAAAAATACCCGCTGTCATTTCCATTATCTTTGAAGGACAAGCGCGACTATTAGGATACGATCCAAAAAATCAGATGCCGGTAACTTTAAAGTTACTGCAAAGAGGAGATATTTTAGGTTGGGTTGGGTTGGTGCGTGGAGTTGGTTGTGAAACTGCGATCGCTTCGGGTGAAACTATCTGTCTAACTCTAAAATCTACCGAATTTATCACACTTTTACAGCAAGAAAAAGCCTTTGCATCTTACTTTCACAATCGTGCGGAATTAATCGAAGTCTTTGATTTATTAGCAGCAGAATTGCAAAGTCGTGCAGATAACGAGTTATTACTTGAAGCGACTCATTCAAATTCGTTGAAAGAATTAGCTTTAAAGGTTCATTCTCAAACTCAAGTCGTCAATCTTCCCCAAGATTCTCAAAGTGAACTGCAAAGCGATCGCTTATGGTTAATTAGTGGGGGAACCATTCCACTTGATGCGATCGCTACTCGCTATCATCCCGAAACGCACCTCACAAAAAAAAGCCATCTGCGTTTACTTGGCTTTCCCGACAATATTCTCCCCACACTGGGGGACAAGGGGACAGGGGGACAAGGGGGACAAGGAGGACAAGGGGGACAAGGGGGAATTTCTTCGTTGTCCACTTCCTTTGATGATATTCCTTACGCACCAGATGAACCGGAAGGAAGACACGCAGAAACTTCTAGCCTAAAAAAATATCCACACTCGCGCGGCAGTGGTAAAATAGATGCGGCTCTAGCTTGCTTCCAAATGTTGAGCAAGCAACTAAATTTGCCTTTTCGTAGCGAAGTTTTGCGTAAGATTTTGCTTTCGCAGCAACGACGAACAGGTTCGCTATCGTTGCAGCATTGTGGAGCGATCGCGGAATCATTGGGTTTAAATGCCCAACTTATCAGTTTACCAGTCAGCGCGGTCGGACGACTTCAAGCACCAGCGATTGTTCAATGGCAAGATAGTTTTGCGCTACTTTACGAAATCAATACTCAAGCGATCGTTTTAGGAATTCCCGAAGTTGGAGTTTTACGGCAAAAAACCGCAGATGTTGCCAGTATTATCCTACAATCGGCAACCAAGCCAGAGGAAGCTCCAAAAGAAACTGTACCAGTCTTGCTGTTACAACAAACTAGATATACACCCCAGCAAAAGTTTGGTTTAAGTTGGTTTTTACCTTCTTTATACAAATATCGTCAAGTACTAATAGAGGTATTTATTGCCTCATTCTTTGTCCAATTATTTGGGTTAGCAAATCCGTTGATGACCCAAGTTATTATCGACAAAGTTTTAGTCCAAAACAGCGCTGATACGTTGCAAGTCTTGGGAATTTTTCTCATAGTAATTGCAGTATTTGAGGCAATCCTAACCAGTATTCGGACTAATTTATTTGTCGATACCACCAATCGAATAGACTTAGCGCTGGGTTCAGAAATTATTGACCATTTGCTACGTTTACCTTTACGATACTTTGAACGTCGTCCTGTAGGTGAATTATCAACGCGAGTAAATGAGTTAGAAAATATTCGGCAATTCTTAACCGGAACAGCTTTAACAGTCGTTTTGGATGCGGTGTTTTCGGTTATTTATATTGTGGTAATGTTTATCTACAGTTGGCTGCTGAGTTTAGTAGCACTTTCTACATTACCATTATTCGTACTTTTAACAACATTAGTTTCTCCAATTGTCCGACGACAACTGCGAACAAAAGCAGAACGCAATGCGGAAGCACAATCTCATTTAGTTGAGGTGCTATCAGGTATCCAGACAGTAAAAGCGCAAAATATCGAATTGCGATCGCGTTGGCAATGGCAAGAACGTTACGCTCGTTACGTCAGCGCTGGATTTAAAACAGTCCAAACATCCACCGCAGCAGGTTCCACCAGCAACTTCTTAAGTCAACTTTCCAGTTTACTAGTGTTGTGGGTAGGAGCATATTTAGTACTCAAAAACGAACTTACTTTAGGGCAATTAATCGCCTTTCGGATTATAGCAGGTTACGTCACCAGTCCATTGCTGCGCTTAACGCAACTATGGCAGAACTTCCAAGAAACAGCACTTTCTTTGGAAAGGTTGAGTGATATTATCGACTCACCTACAGAATCTTCTCTAAGCGATCGCGGTAACATTCCCATGCCGATGATTCAGGGTTCAGTCAAGTATGATAATGTATCTTTCCGCTTCAATCCCAGCGGACCGCTGCAACTCAACAATATCAACTTAGAATTTCCGGCTGGTATATTTGTCGGGATAGTCGGTCAAAGCGGTTCCGGTAAAAGTACTTTGATGAAACTTCTGCCGCGTTTGTATCCTTTAGAATCAGGTCGAATTTTAATCGACGGTTACGACATCAACAAAGTCGAACTTTATTCACTCAGACGACAGATAGGTATTGTACCACAAGATACGCTGCTATTTGATGGAACAATCCAAGAAAATATCGCCTTAAATTATCCAGACGCAAGCTCAGAAGAAATTATCGAAGCTGCCAAAATTGCCTTTGCTCACGAGTTTATTATGAACCTACCCAATGGCTACAATACCAGAGTTGGAGAGCGCGGTGCATCGCTTTCTGGGGGACAGCGACAACGAATAGCGATCGCTCGAACCATCTTGCAAAACCCGCAAATGCTAATTCTCGACGAAGCTACCAGCGCTCTTGATTACGAATCAGAACGGCAAGTTTGTTTAAATTTAGCCGAAGCATTTAAAGAACGTACAGTTTTCTTTATTACCCACCGTCTCAGCACAATCCGCAATGCCGACTTGATTTTAATGCTCGATCAAGGCTTTGTAGTTGAACAAGGAACCCATCAACAATTAATGACTGAAAAAGGTCGTTATTACTGCTTATATCAACAGCAGGGAATGGGTAATGGGTAATGGAGAATTGGGAATTGGTAATAGGGAATAGGTTAATAAAAACAATTACCAACTACCCATTACCCATTACCCATCACCAATTACCCATTACCCATTACCCATTACCCATTACCAATTCCCAATGAATTCTGAATTTGACCAACCTGTAATTTTACAGCGATCGCCTATATTATCGCGAGCAGTACTATATTCTATTGTTGGTGTAACTAGCTTCACGCTTATTTGGTCTGCCGTTGCTAAAATTGAAGAAGCGATTCCAGCGACTGGTAAACTAGAACCACAAGGAACGGTAAGAGAAGTTAAAGTACCGCTCAATGGTTTGGTAAAAGAAGTTTATGTTAAAGACGGTCAACAAGTTAAGCAGGGAGACTTGCTGTTGCGTCTTGACCACACTGCACAAAAAGCGCAAAAAGTCTATTTCCAGAAAGTTCGTAATACTTTGTTACAGGAGAATCAATTTTATCAATCCCAAATGGGTGGTAAGGTTCGCATTCCGGCGACAAATCAAGTAAAATTGCCTGAAGAAATGGCAATGTTGACGAAAAATCGCGCAGCTTTAGTTGCGGAAAATCAACTTTATCGAGTGCAACTTTCCGGAAAATCGTCAGGAATAAATCTGACTTACGATCAGCAATTACGCTTGCAAACCAGTCAGCAAGAACTGAAAACAAAAGCTGCTACAGTGAAGTTAGAAGCCTCGCAATTAGAAAAGCAGGTGGTACAAAATCAGGTAAAATTGGCGAATGCGAAAAACGTTTTAAAAATCAATTCCCGCATTCTCAAAGACTTAGAACCGTTGTTTAAACAAGGTGCGATCGCTCGACTGCAATATTTACAGCAGCAGCAGCAAGTAAGCACTCAGCAGTCAGAAGTCGATGAGTTAATTCAAGAAGGAGAACGCTTGAAATTAGCGATCGCACAATCTGGGGAGCGTCTGCAAAATACCATGTCTGCGTCCAGCCAAGATTTGTGGACGAAAATAGCCGAGAACGACAAACGCATCGCGGAAATAGACAGCCAATTAAAAAAGGCGATCGTTGAAAACGAAAAAAACATTGCCGAACTCGACAGCCAAATCAGCCAAAATCAAGTTTCTTTAGATTATCAAGAAATTCGTTCCCCAGTCAATGGTACAGTATTTGATTTGAAAGCCAGCAACCCTGGATTTGTCGCAAATTCCACCGAACCAGTTCTGAAAGTTGTACCCGAAAACTCTCTCAAAGCCGAAGTATTTTTAACTAATAAAGATATTGGTTTCGTCAGAGCAGGAATGCCTGTAGACGTGAGAATTGACTCTTTTCCCTTTAGCGAATTTGGTGATATCAAAGGTACACTAGAATCAATCGGTTCCGATGCCCTACCACCCACCGAAATTCGTCCATACTACAGCTTTCCAGCGAAAGTGCGTTTAAATCAGCAAACACTTATAGTCAAAGACAAACAACTACCTCTTCAATCAGGCATGTCAGTAAGTGTTAACATAAAACTACGAAAACGCACAATTTTGAGCATCTTCATAGACGGATTTACCCAACAAATAGAAAGCCTAAAATTCATGAGATAAATTACCTATAAAAAATTAAATTCGTAGTAAGCGCAGAGAGCGCTTATCCATGACTACAAGCAAAGACGAAAAAACTAAATTGCAGCAGAACTAGCCTCATCAACTTTGAGAGTTGTACCCGTGATGAACTTAGCATCATCAGAAATCAGAAAAGCAACTGTTTTCGCAAACTCTGCATAGGTTGCAGGACGACCAAACATCAAATCGGTTGGCACATTCCATCCTTCAAGTTCTTCCATACTGTCTGCAACAAAGAACGGAGCCACAGAAATCATGCGAATTCTATCCGCTTTGTAACGCTTGGCATACAGTTTTGTGAATCCTTCCATTGCAGCGCGGAGTGTACCGCTAAATGGTGTTCCTAACCCTGGTTCCTGAGAATCACATGCGGAGATATTGACAATCGCCCCGCCTCCTTGTTGTTGCATGGGTGGAGTAACCAGTCTTGCCATGCGAACCACACTCAGGAATAGCATTTGAAAATTCTCTATCCACATTTCATCAGAAATTGATAGTAAATCTGGGCGGGGTGGATCTCCGAAACTATTTACCACTGCATCAACTCGACCAAAGTTCAAGAGCGTTGTCTCAACCAACTGTTGCAAATCTTGGGGATTTGCGATGGAACCCTCAATTGCAATACCCCCCAACTCTGAAGCTAACTCAAAGACGCTCTTGTTTCGCGCCATAAGTGAAACCCTGTAGCCCCGTGAAAAAAGTTCTCGCGCACAACCTGCGCCAATTCCGCGACTTGCAGCCGTAATAATCGCAACTTTTTGTGAATTCATTTGAGCAGTTTAACTCTGGACTTTCTAAAGTTTTTTTATAATGTATCATATCAAAAACCGTCTTGAGAAAGGTACTAATTATTTCTTAAAATCCCCCTCAGGCGCTTTAGCCGCTGGCTCACAAACAAAGCTTGCCTACGCAGGCTAAATTAAACTCATCTTCATATAAAAATAGTATAATTACGTCCTTGATTTTCATATATTCAAATGGACTGGAACCAACTCGCAGAAACTGCACTAACTCAATACAATATCACTAAGGGGAGATTATTTTTCCTTGGTCATAGCGAAAACCTAACCTTTCGCGTAGAAACATGTGACACCACATCAACAAACAGTAACGAACCAGCAAAATTCCTTCTTCGCATCCATCACCCAATTGCTCAACAAAGCGATTCAATTTGGCAGCAACACAACGTAATTGAGTCAGAACTTTTGTGGCTGTCCGCATTACGTCGCGATACCAACCTAATAGTACCGAAGCCAGTGCAAAACAAAAACGGCACCTTCGTCACCTCTGTAGCAATTGATAGAAAACCACCGCTCAATTGCACTTTAATGCAGTGGGTTGAGGGTTGCCAAATCAGTACCCAACCCACACCAACTCAAGCATGGCAAATTGGAGAATTAATGGCTCAGTTGCACCAGCATACCAGCCTTTGGGAGTTACCTTTGAACTTCGTGCGACCAAAATACGACTGGGAGGAGTTACAAACCTCACTGATGAGGCTGCATCTAGTGACAATATCTGACGCTAATTTTGCTGTGCTTGAGACAACAGTCAAGCAAATTGCTCTAGTGATGACAGCGCTAGGAAAAACACGCTCTTGTTGGGGTGTGATACACGCAGACCTGAACGAAAACAATTATATCTTTCATCAAGATGAAGCACGAGCGATCGACTTTTCACGTTGTGGCTTCAGTTATTATCTTTATGATATTGCCTCTACACTGCTACATCTGCTTTGTGAAAACCGTAGAGCGTTCCTCAATGGTTATCAAAGCGTGCGCTTATTGCCTGATGACTATGAAAATATATTAGAGGCATTTTTTATCGCCGCAATGATAGATAATTTTGCATTTCATGCCTCAAATCCAAACGAGCGCGATTACTTATTGGAAAATATACCCTACGTAACTGAGACACTTTGTAGCAGATATCTTCAAGGCAAACCATTCTTATTTTATTACTACTAAAGAAAGAGGAATAATTACTTCTTTACCCAACAGATAGAAAGCCTAAAATTCGTCAGATAAATCACCTATAAAAAATTTCGTAGTAAGCGCAGAGAGCGCTTATCCATAACTACAAGCAAAGACGATAAAACTAAATCGCAGCAGAACGAGCCTCATCAACTTTAATAGTTGTACCCGTAATGAACTTAGCATCATCAGAAATCAGAAAAGCAACTGTTTTAGCAAACTCTGCATAGGTTGCAGGACGACCAAACATCAAATCGGTTGGCACATTCCATCCTTCAAGTTCTTCCATACTGTCTGCAACAAAGAAGGGAGCCACAGAAATCATGCGAATTCTATCCGCTTTGTAACGCTTGGCATACAGTTTTGTGAATCCTTCCATTGCAGCGCGGAGTGTACCGCTAAATGGTGTTCCTAACCCTGGTTCCTGAGAATCACACCGATATCTCAACGGCGGGGTAGCCCCCGCATTCATGCGTGGGGGTAAGCCGTTGGCGATTTTAATCGCCGTCCCCATTCCTCTACTAACTCACTAGCGCTAATACCTCTATTTTTAGCTTCATCTTTAATATTGTCCCAAGCTGTTGGAGTTAAAAATACAGTTCTTTTGCCCTTTATTTCATCGTGGTAAACTGGTTGATTTTTAATTCTTTTTAGCCCTTTTTTAGTTGTCATTTTTAGAACCAATTGCTATACTAAATATACTATAAAAGATAAAAGGAGGTGATTCAATCTGGCAGCAAAAACATCTAGTTTAGTTGCAGAAATACCATTAATAACGACATCTAAAGACCTGGCTGTTCTTGCTGCCAGGTTGGAAGCAGGGAGACAACTTTATAATGCTGTATTGTCTGAAGGTAAAAATAGACTTCAGTTGGTAAGAGATTCTGAACTTTACCAGCAAGCCAGACTTATAAACAAAAACGATAAAAAAGCCAAATCTACAGCCTTCCAAAAAGCTAGGGAAGCTTATCGTTTTAGTGACTACGACTTGCAAGCTTTCGCTAACAAAACAGCTATTGCAAGTATTTGGATAAAGTCTCATCTTGATGCAAATACAATTCAAAAAATAGCTACCAGAGCATTCAAAGCTGTTGAGCGAATGATGTTTGGTAAGGCGAAAAAAGTTCGTTTCAAACAAAAAGGGCAATTTGCGTCTTTAGAAGGTAAAACCAATAAGCAAGGCATTCGTTGGACTGGCAACTGTGTTGAATGGTCAAAGTTGAAACTGTCCGGCATCATTACCAACGACCCTGTAATTTTGCATGGGCTATCATCAGGGATTAAATATGTGCGCTTAGTGCGTCGTATTCTTAATCAAAAAACCTATTGGTTTGCTCAATTGGTTTGTGAGGGAGAGCCTTATCAAAAGCCTAAAAATATTATCAGTGATGGTACTGTTGGTATTGATTTGGGCGTTTCAACTGTTGCAATTGTTGGAGATGAAGAGACTATCTGGACTTTTTTTGCAGCCGAACTACAATCAAAGCAAAAGAAGATTTTATTGTTACAGCGCAAGATGGATAGGCAACGTCGCGCTAATAATCCTGATAATTTCAACTCTAACGGCACAGTTAAAAAAGGTAGCAAGCGTTGGAATAAATCCAGCCGTTATCAAAAAACTGCCTCTTTAAAACGCGAGATAGAACGTAAGCAAGCGGCTCAACGTAAATCGTCTCATGGCAAATTGGTTAACCAAACTTTGAAACTCGGCAAGCATATCAAAACCGAGAAAGTATCTGTCAAAGCATGGCAGAAAAATTGGGGTAAGTCCATTGGCTTTAAGTCCCCATCAAGTTTTCAATCTGAACTAAAGCGCAAAGCTGAAAACGCTGGCGGTACAGTTCTAATGTTTTCGACTCGTAAAACTGCACTGTCGCAAACTTGTTTGTGTGGTAATAAGCAGAAAAAATCATTATCTCAACGTGTTCATCATTGCTCTGCCTGTGGGCTTAAGATGCAACGTGATATTTTGTCAGCTTATTTGAGTCGTTACGTCGATCCAAAAACAGAAACTTTGTCAATCAAGCTAGCCAGAAATGGTTGGCTAGGGATGGAACAATCCTTGCTGGACGGTTGGCAAATAGGGTCAAATCAATCTGCGAGAACTGCGACTAGTTCAAAGTCTCCTATTTCTAGTAGCAGTACTAGCTGTGGGATAGAGCAGATGTCCAGTAATCCAATAGCTCGTGAGGAGTCGGAACCTGTAAGGGTAGACGAAACTCACGCAGTGAGTTGGAACCCCCTGCCTGAAGGCATGGGGTAGTTCAGGCGGAGATGTTGACAATTACCCCACCTCCTTGTTGTCGCATCGGTTCCGTAACCAGTTTTGCCATGCGAACCACACTCAGGAACAGCATTTCAAAATTCTCTATCCACATTTCGTCGGAAATTGATAGTAAATCTGGGCGGGGTGGATCTCCGAAACTATTTACCACTGCATCAACTCGACCAAAGTTCAATAGCGTTGTCTCAACCAACTGTTGCAAATCTTGGGGATTTGCGATGGAACCCTCAATTGCAATACCCCCCAACTCTGAAGCTAACTCAAAGACGCTCTTGTTTCGCGCCATAAGTGAAACCCTGTAGCCCCGTGAAAAAAGTTCTCGCGCACAACCTGCGCCAATTCCGCGACTTGCAGCCGTAATAATCGCAACTTTTTGTGAATTCATCTGAGCAGTTTAACTGTAGACTTTCTAAAACTTTTTTTATAAATAGGAATGAGCGCAAAAACCTCTCAAACTCTCAACTTCTGTGTCCTCTCTCTTGAAAAGGTCTGATGCCTTCTCCTGTCGGAGAGGCTTCGCCAACGGCAACCCCTTCGGGGAACGGAGGAAACCTCCGCTCAACGCCAGTTCGCCCAAGTCGGGAAACCCGCCCAAGCGACTGGCTCGACTTTTCGCTGCTTCCTCTGCGGTTCGTTTTCCATAATTTTTGCGTAAGTCATTATAAAGTATCATATCAAAAACCCTCCTGAAGAAAGAAGAATAATTACTTCTTCAAGATGAGGCAAAACTAATGATTTAGCTGCTTAGGTTGAGGATAGCAACCATTAAGCCTAAAAACCATGAATAAGACGTTACTATCAATTTTAATCTTTGCCTTCTTACTCTTGTTTATCGTTTCTCCCTTTGCTGGACTTGCTAGTTTAATGCTCGTGTTGTTAGTAGGAGCGTTTTTCTCTTTAGTAGGGAATATCTTTCAAGCAATTATTGGTAGTAACAGCGATTCTCGATCGCAAAAAGAAGCTCACGACTAAAAGCATTTATTTTTTTGCAAGTTTAGAAGTTGTGCGATGGCACAAAGTGCCCGCCGTAGGCGATCGCGCTTAGAAAAACAAGATACCCGACTTCTCGCTTTAAGTCGGGTATCTAAAACCAAATATTACTATACCTACCATGCAAAACATCGAAGCGCAAGTACACTACAGTAGGGTGTGTTAGCTGCTTTGAGTACGGCACCTTAGACTATTTATGGTGCGTTAGCTGCTTTGAGTACGGCACCCTACAATTTAATTTTCTTAACTTCTCTAATAAGTCGGGTATCTGAAACAAAATATTAATCTACCTACCATGCAAAACATCGAAGCGCAAGTAAACGAATATCTTCAAGTCCATACCAACAAATACTATTTTAGCGGTTCTGTTTTAATCGCCCAAAACGGTAATATTTTAATCAGTAAAGGGTATGGCATGGCAAATTATGAACTTGATGTTCCTAATACTCCTCAAACAAAATTCCGTATAGCCTCCATTACCAAACAGTTTACTGCAATGGCAATCATGCAATTGCAAGAAAAAAACTTGCTCAACGTCAACGATTCAATAATTAAACATATACCCGATTATCCAGAAACAGGTAAACAAATTACCATCCATCATTTATTAACTCATACATCAGGCATTCCTAATTTTACAAGTTTTCCTGATTATGAGCAAACTATGATGATACCTTCTTCTGTTGAAACAACCATTGCCAAATTTAAAGATAAACCCTTAGAATTTACTCCCGGAGAAAAATACAGCTACTGCAATTCTGGATATATTTTATTAGGCTACATCATCGAAAAGATTTCTGGCAAACTCTATGAAACTTATCTCCAAGAGAATATTTTCCAACCTTTGGAGATGAAAAATACTGGATATGACCATTACAGTAACATAATTAAAAATCGCGCTTCTGGTTACTATATGACTGGTAATGGGTCAATAAATGCAGCTTATGTCGATACGTCTATTGGTTTTAGTGCAGGTGCTTTGTACTCCACAGTTGAAGATTTATATTTGTGGGATAGAGCATTATATACTGAAAAAATCGTCAGTAAAGCTTCTTTAGATAATGCTTTTACTTGTTTTCTAGAAAACTATGGCTATGGTTGGCTTATAACAGAAGTATTCAATCATAAAGTTGTCGGTCATGGTGGCGCAATTAATGGTTTTGTTACAAATATCGACAGATATATTAATGATGATACTTGTATCATTGTGTTGTGCAATAATGGATTTTCAATGATTAATGTAATTAGTCAAGACTTAGCCGCAATTGTTTTTGGAGAAAAATATGAACTACCATTAGAAAGAACTGCGATAAAAGTTGACCCCAAAATATATGATGCTTATATTGGAGAATATGAACTAGCTCCTAACTTCATCATTACAATTACCAAAGAAAATGACCAAATTTTTGCTCAAGCTACTGCACAATCTAAAGTTGAAATCTACCCAGAATCAGAAACGGAATTTTTCTACACGCTAGTTTATGCCCAAATAACCTTTGTCAAAAATGACAAAGGAGAAGTGACAGAGTTAATTCTGCACCAAAATGGACAAGAAATGCCTGCTAAAAAGATTAACTAAGTATTAACATTTACCTTAAGCAGTTTCACGGATCTCAGATGGTTTCTTGCCCAGATATAACATAATTAAATTACCATCTTTAATGATGGTTGGGGATGTCCTACTGTAGCGTGCCTATAAGCTGTGCCTGTAAACTATGGAACTTTTGCTGACAACTTATGATTCTGCTCTCTTCAACAAAATCGGCTTCTATGTTGGTCAAGCAATTATTGCCATTCAAGACAAGCAACCAGAATTATTACAGGAAAAATATAGAAACGTATCTTGGAACAGTCGCCATCAATCTAGTTTAACAGCAAAATTAACCGAAATACTTCGCCCAAGTGACGACTGGGACACATTAATTAAAAAATTGCAAGGATTTCTAAAAGTTTTATTAATTCCTGAATCCTTCAACTCACCAATATTAATAAAATTAATTGAAGAAATTCGTCTACTAAATCCTGCAAAACTTGAGTTAAATGGTTCAAGCAGCCATAGCACAGTTACTAATGGCTCTTTACCGCAAACAAAAATAGCAGTTTTACTTTTAGATGCAGAAAACCTACAAATCAACGCCGATACTGAACAATTCTTAACAACAGTTTGTACTTGCCCAATTCAAGTTAAAATTGCCTTTGCCAATTGGCGCAGCATGGGTAAACTAGATGTTGAATTTCATCAGCGTGGTTACGACTTGATTCATGTCCCCGCCGGGAGAGACAATGCTGATGGAAAAATGATCGCCTTTGGCTCATCAATTCATGAGCATTACCCAAAAGCGAAGGAAGTTTTAGTTTGTTCGTCAGATACGGTGATGACTAACCTGTGCAACCATCTTCAGCAAAATGGATTAACAGTGTATCGGGTTAGCAAGCAAGGAAATAATATAACAGTATTTAATATCTCTACAGGCAAAAAGGATAATTCTTCTCTGAATATATTACCAAAAATACCAACACTTGAACAGTTTATTCATCAAATAAAAGAGTTAATCAAAATAGAACAAAAGCGGACTAAAAACTGTTGGGTAAAACTTGCTACTCTTTCTCAAATGTTTAAAGACAAATACCAATTAACTATCAGTCAAGTTGTCTCTCAACATCTCCCAGGTAAAAAGGCAAGAGATATTTTTGTTAATTATCCCACCGAGTTTGTAGTTCACCAAATGAGTGAGCAGTCTGAATTATATGTAACGCTGTTTGAAATAAATCAAGTGCAGCAACTAGATAGCAGCAATGACGATATTCAACAAACTAATGTAGCATCATTATCAAGCATTAATTCAAACACAGATTTGGAACAAGCGCTGAAGAATATTATAAAAAAGTTAACTACTCAATCTTCTAATAGCTACATTTGCATTGGAATTTTAGGTAGCAAATTTCGTCAACAATATGGTAAATCGATTACTGAGCAAATCAAATCTTTGCATCTAAATGATAATTTTATTAAATTTTTACAATCATGCGATTCTTTTGAGCTACAAAAAAAAGGCGATCGCTGGCATGTAGCACTACGTCAAGCTAAGAGTGTTACAGCTTAGGACAAAATTCCACGCATTTCATGAGCATTCACTCTGCGCTACTCTGCGCTTACCTTCGCGTCCCTCTGCGTTTAAAAACGTACTCGTACTGTACTTAGTCTCTTGATTATGTATGATGTAAATAAATGTAAAGAACACAATGCATGATAAAGTCATTGTCGGTGCGTTGGCAAAGCCACTCCCTTGGAGTATCGCGCCACATTAAAGAGCGCCTTAACTTGCTTTCCTGGCATCTTATGTTTTTTTAGGTCAAAAACAAAGCTGATTATACTTAATTCTAGCTTAGGAAAGACCTGAAAATCCAGCAAAAAAGGCAAAATCTACAGACAGATAAGCTATTGCGCTGGATTTTCCTAGTTTATGAAAATAGATCACGTTCACTTCTATGTAAAAGATGCGCTCGTCTGGCAAGACTGGTTTGTAAGTCATCTTGGCTTTCAAGCGGTAACGGATTATATAATGCCCTTAACCCTGACATCAAGCAACGAGTACGGATCGTTTCACACTTGTACAAAAGTAGTCAAAAGTGGTGCCGTCTGCTTTTTGCTGTCTTCACCACTGTTACCCACAAGTCCAGTAGCTGAGTTTTTGCGTCAGCACCCCCCTGGAGTGGCAGATGTCGCTTTTGCTGTCGAAGATGTGGAAGCTGCGATCGCCCTCGCTACACAACACAATGCCAAAATCATACAACCGATTCAGCAATACCAACAAAGTCAAGAATACATCAAGTGGGGCAAAATCTCCGCTTGGGGTTCTTTGACTCATACTTTGATAGAAAGGGGAAGAGGGGGACTTGGGGGACAAGGAGGACAAGGAGGACTTGGGGGACAAGGAGGAATTTCTTCCACATCTCCCTCATCTCCCTCATCTCCCTCCTCTCCCACTCCCCCCCTCCCCTCGATCACCGCTATAGATCACATCGTCCTAAACGTGGCAGCGGGTGATTTAGAACGTGCTGTGGCTTGGTATGAAGAGGTTCTCGATTTTCAACCGCAGCAGGCGTTTAAAATTAAAACCGATCGCTCTGCTTTGCACAGCCGAGTTATGCTTTCACGTAATGGCAGCGTGCAATTGCCAATTAATGAACCTGCTTCAACTCATTCTCAGATTCAAGAGTTTTTGGATGTCAACAAAGGAGCGGGAATTCAACATATCGCTTTGCAAACGCCGAATATTGTGGATGCGATCGCTCTTTTTCGGCAGAGTGGTTTATCCTTACTTCCAGTGCCTCAAAGCTATTACTCGCAGCTAACACAGCGACAAGGACTGCCTTTATCAACTTTAGAACTTGAGGCGGTGCGAGCGCAGGAAATTTTGGTAGATTGGAGAGAAGATACTCAAAAAGCAGTACTGCTACAAATTTTTACCCAGCCAATTTTCGGACAGCCCACCTTTTTCTTTGAGTTTATCGAACGCCGTTCGCAAGCTCAAGGTTTTGGTGAAGGTAACTTTCGCGCTTTGTTTGAAGCGATTGAAAACGAACAAATCAAACGCGGTAGCCTTTAATTATTTTCGGGCTAAGATTAATAATTCAAAATTCACGCATCAAATATTTCAATTGAAAAGACAATACGATTTAAGTTAGTCTGTAAATAAAATTTACATTTTCCTAAATGTTAAGACTAATTACAGACTTTGACGGTCCGATTATTGATGTTTCCCAACGGTACTACCGCGTTTATCAATTCTGTCTGGAGAAAACACTTCGCCCAAACCAAGCAGTACAAGAACTTACTAAAGCGGAATTTTGGCAATTGAAGCGATCGCGCGTTCCGGAAAAACAAATTGCCTTAAATTCCGGTTTGGACGAAGTGCAAGCACAAGAATTTGCTCAGTTGCGGCGGCAAACCGTGCATACAGAGCCTTACTTTGATTATGATACTCTTGCCCCAGGCGCTGTGGAAGCACTTATAAAAATTCAACAAGCTGGTATAGATTTGGCGGTGATGACAATGCGCCGATTTAAAGAACTTGACTATGCCTTTAAAAAACACGATTTAGGCAGGTTTTTCCCGGAAAATCGTTGTTATTGCCTAACCAACGACTACGTTAAAACCCGCGACATTGATGATAAACCTTTACTGATGGAACGGGCAATAGCAGAACTACCAACCGCTGCTGATACTTGGATGGTGGGGGATACAGAAGCCGACATCACCGCCGCTAAAAATCACGGTGTCAAGGTGATGGCTGTAGAGTGTGGCATCCGCGATCGCTCCCAATTGGCACAATACAACCCTGACTTAATTGTCAAGGATTTGAGCGCGGCTGTGGATTTTGTTTTAGCATCCGGCAATTGAATAAATTGGTCAGCCCTGTATTGGAATAACTTTGAAGGCAAGTGCGGATCTCGGTTGTCCGGCTGACCAATTCCACCCTTTGCATAACCCCAAAGAGCGATCGGCATCAAACAGCAAGCACGCTTAACGCAGAAAGCTGCTAATCAACCACAACAATATAAACGTCAGCACAGTAGAAAACTGATTTGCCGTCATACTGATAAATGTCATTTGCGGCACAAGCAACCCAGCAACTAGTCCCCCAGTAATTAAACCTACTATTAAGCCGAGCAGAGTCAACAAAACTGCTCGACCAAACTTGCCTTCTTTGCGATTGAGAAAGTAAATACCTATACCAACACCTAGCACCAATGCCAATTGTAAAACCTGATCGCCCCCGGCTTGGTAAAACACACTAATAGCACTCAAACCCAGATACCAAGCTCCAGGTAACAACACATCTCGAGGCGTTGGTTTATCAATGATTCGTTGCAGCCAAGCGTTTGAAAGTTCGCTCTTGGTGGGACTTTCTTTCGCAGGTGCTTGGACGAGGCGTTCAGGAAACCGAATGCGTTCTGGTACTTTGATTTTACCTTCTTGGCGCATCCGCAAGCGATCCATTAAAATCGCATCGTAAGCCACGTTAATCATTTCTAGACGCTTTGTATCGCCACTGTATTGCTCCAACAGGCGATTGCGAGCGTCTTGAATTTCATCGAAGCTAGCATCTTCAGATACCCCAAGTTTTTCGTAGGGATTTTGATCGCTCATGGGAGTTTATTACGTATAGCCTTAGTTGGCAGCAGCCTTTTTTTGAAGGAAAAACGGTTCTTTAGGTTTTATCTCGGTCGATTATATTTCGCTCGATTGTTGCCCTACCAGGATAGTAGCACTCAAGAGCGATATTATCGACCTGGGAAATTTAACTATAGTAACTTTAACATATTGTTATAACTCAGTGTATCCCCTCATGTCGTTGCCCAGTTCTAGCTCTAATCTGGAGTTTAAGCGAAAAATACCTAAAAGGCATCCTTGATGAAAAAATTAACTTTTCTGTTTCGGATTTTGCATCTCACCATACCTTGACATTTTAAATAATTAGTTTGCTTTTGGCTTGTGGCATTGAGCTGCATATCGATTTAAAATTGAAGCGTTTTAAAAACAAGCGCAACCTTTAATCACAAAAGTGTCCCATTAGCACCCAAATCGTGCAGAATGCGGGTCACGTCTGCTTACTGGACACAAATAACTTGACAATTTCAACATCTGTTCGGTGCAACACTGGCAGTCTCCAAAATATTCGCGTTCTAATTGTCCAGAATCCTGATTACACTATTACTTGGGCGATCGCTCAATTAATACCTTAAACTTGTAGATTGTTATTACCCCCGTGAAAGCACGCTTTTACGCGGCGACCTTTATTAATCCTATGAATTTTTGTGCAAAGTGATGGTCATGGCTCCTGCCAAAGTTCTTGTAGTTGATGACGACCCTGCGGTTCGTAATTTAATTCAACGCTTTCTGATTAAGCAGAGCTATCAGGTAGAGGCTGCCGAAGACGGTAAGACTGCCATAGCTTTATTTGAGCAATTTAACCCAGATTTGGTGATTCTAGATGTGAATTTACCTGATGTAATTGGGTTTAACCTCTGCCAAGAGATGCAAAGCCGTAACGGTGTTTTTGTTCTCATGCTGACTAGCCGTGCAGACGAAGCTGACAAGATTCGCGGCTTTGCTAAAGGTGCTGATGACTATCTCACCAAACCATTTGGTCTGGGAGAACTAGAAGTCAGAGTAGCAGCCATTTTGCGGCGTCAGCGGGTTGTTACCACAGCAGAACAGAAACGCCTGGTATTTGAAAAACTGATGATCGATCCAGTACGCCGAGAGGTAACACTTAACACCCAACCAGTACTTTTAACTGCTCTAGAATTTGACTTATTGCATTTTTTAGCCAGCCATCCCGGTCGAGTTTGGCGACGAGCCGAACTCATCCAAGAGGTATGGGACTATGAATACGTCGGCGATCAGCGCGTTGTGGATGTGCATATCGGTCAAATTCGCAAGAAGATTGAAGCCGATGCTAGTCAGCCAGCACTAATCCAGACTGTACGTGGCGTAGGATATAAATTTGAATGTCCTACTCAACCGCAGTCTGATAGCAAGTCCTGAATCAAGAGTCTTGAGTTTTTTGACTCTTGACTTTTGATGCTAAAAAGCGTGAATTTCTTTGGTATCAACAGCGTTCATTCACACGGCAAACGCCCAAAGATACGCCATTGATGTATTTACCACACAACTTGTGCTCTTACTGCTTTTGAAAATCTTGATTTCAAGTTTAAATAGGGTTAGTTGCTGTTCGCTAATATCTGGACAAGCCTACCCATCATTTCCCGTTTGTCCAGCTATCAACCGTTCAACGTATTCTCTAAGCCGTTTTTGCCAGTTAGGAACGGCTTTCAATTTGTCT
>JAESGF010000147.1_pt1 | contig 56399 bp, 49 predicted proteins | sample 9269621 | NCBI WGS metagenome assembly JAESGF01 (sample SAMN14515066, study PRJNA621663) | algae metagenome | isolation source: Tolypothrix carrinoi HA7290-LM1 and co-occurring heterotrophs from dry rock... | place: USA: Makauwahi cave, Kauai, Hawaii | collected 2011-01-06
ATACAAACTTGCCGTCGCCAAGGACGTTCCGTAATTGAATTTTTTGAGCAAGCTATGAAAGCAATGGTCAACCCTGATATGCAAGCACCATCTTTAATACCTTAACTTTAGGCCTGAATCCTTACCTCACTGTGACGAAGATTTTCAGACACTAATTGCCAACGAGATAGAAAATTTACCTGATAATTGATTCGGTAGGGCGTATTTTTCGCTCCTATACTCTGTATGAAAGCGCAATTTGAGGAGGCTCTGCCTCCTGATACATTATTATCATCACCTACTTTTGATTAACAGAATACTCAACAGAACGGGGATTATCCATCCGCACAGAAGCATCTATAATTTCTAATCCCACGATATTTCCATTTTGGTCGTAATCGAAAATTACCCCTGGTTTTTCTTCATCGCTTTCTTCAATTGGTGCATTACTAAACAAAATTCTTAAAACATCAACTTCAGGGTCATAGGTAATCTTCATAATTATCTCCAGTATTTATCAATTTTACTCGTGCGATACACAGTTATCACAACTTTGGGGTCAACTTCATCTGCTACGATAACGCGTAGCAAGAAAACTTTACCGCTACCAAATTCAACTTGTGACTGATATACTTTGCGTCCATCTCTTTCAGTCACAATCTGCTGGGGATTGTCTAAAACAGATTCTACCAAGGATAGAGAAATACCTCGTCGTTCCATCTCTGTTTGAGCATGACGAGAAATTTGGTATCTCATTTTACTAACTATATATATCCATTGGTCAACATGCCCTAATTACCAATAACTGATAACCATCAAACCCAACTTAAGCCTTCAGGTAACTTGAAAGACGAATATTCTAAATGAATCACTCGACGCTGACTAGGGTTTATAGCTTTCAAAGAAGAATGTAAAATCAGCGGACTCATAATTACAGCATCACCAGCCTCAACGTAACAAAAAACCGAATTTTGTTTGTGTTTTATCTGCTCAATCTGACTTGGGCTTAATAAGCCTAGCTGATGAGATTTTGGAATTACTCTTAAAGCACCATTAGTTTTATCAGCAGCATCTAAATGCAAACGTAAAGTAACTATATTTTGCATGACTTCTATAGGGGGTTGCACATGAACAACTCCCTCCTTGATTGACCAAGGTTCAAAACCAGCAATCTGAACTTTTTCTTTCACAGCGATAGTTTTATCTTGATGCCAAGATACACTCCAATTAGTATTACAGGTTTTATTAAAATAGATAGCCCGTACTAATTTGGGACTGTTATCAAAATACTTGGTTAGACTGTCCTGGATATTTGTCGAATAAGCCAAATCATAGATAGCAGGAATTTTGAATTGCAGATGCCTACTTCCGTGAGATGATTCAAATTCAATATTGTTACTGATTTCATTTCTCAAATACTCAACTTCTTCTAATGAAAGAAGCTGACGTTTTATAGTGTATCCATTTTCGTAATAATCGTTGTAATTCATTATTTCTCAACTGCTATATCCCCCACTCTCCCACTTCCCCACTCTCCCACTCCTCCACTTTGCCACTCCCCTCACTCCTTCCTCTCTGCTATCCTCAACTTAGCAGAACGCGATCGCGGATTATTTGCAAGTTCATCTTCTTGAGCAGTAATTGGCTTTTTTGTCAATACCCGTAAATTAGGTGAATTTCTTAAACCGTGTTTCACCAAACGGTCTTCCAAACTGTGAAAACTGATAATGGCAATTCTCCCACCGGGTAAAAGCGCTTCTGGGGCTTTTTCTAAAAACGTTTCTAGAGACTTTAACTCATCGTTAACGACAATGCGTAAAGCTTGAAACACGCGAGTAGCTGGGTGAATTCTGCCATAACGGTATTTGGGGGGGACAGAATAAGCGATCGCCTCAGCTAACTCTGTCGTCGTCTGAAACGGACGTTTTTCGACAATTCGTCTGGCAATGCGTCGCGAAAGTCGTTCCTCACCGTATGTAAAGAAAATATTTGCTAACTCTGTTTCATCCCAATCATTAATCACATCAGCAGCCGTTAACGATTGTCCTCGATCCATCCGCATATCCAAAGGAGCGCTGGAGCGAAAACTAAAACCCCGTTCCGCTGTATCGAGATGGTGAGAGCTAACGCCCAAATCGGCGATAATACCAGAGTAAGTGCTTGCAGGAAATCTGTAAACGGCAAAATTGCTCTTGATGAATTGTATGCGATCGCCAAACTCCCCTAATTGCTTTTTTGCGGCAATCAAAGCATCCTCATCTTGATCCATTGCGGTCAATTGGGCATCTGGTGCAGCTTCTAAGATTAACCGACTGTGACCCCCACCACCTACGGTTGCATCTAAATAACGTCCACCAGGATGCACCGCTAAACCCTCAATTACCTCTCGACTTAAAACTGGCACATGAAAAAATTCTTGCGCCGCCATTTTCTCAATCTGAAGATCCATATAATTGAATATGTGCAACAAAACTAAACATCAAACACGCATCCGCCGCTACCCTCTTTAACTTACCTTGTAGGAGCATTTACACGAAGAGTAGTGAGCGATTCATCGCTCAATTTAACGACTGAAGTCGTTACTACGAACCACCAAATTTTTTTTGTTGGCTGATTTGGTACTTACGCGGTTCTATTTTAAATTTTCACGCGCAGCAGGGAGAACACTGAATTTATGGCAAGAATCGAAACCCGCACAGAACCGATGGTGCTAAACATGGGACCTCACCATCCCTCAATGCACGGGGTAATGCGGTTAATTGTCACCCTAGATGGCGAAGATGTCATCGACTGTGAACCGGTCATCGGCTATCTACACCGGGGGATGGAAAAAATTGCCGAGAACCGCACTAATATTATGTACGTCCCCTACGTCAGTCGGTGGGACTATGCAGCGGGAATGTTTAACGAAGCTGTCACCGTCAACGCTCCGGAAAAACTAGCCAATGTTGCCGTTCCCAAACGCGCTAGCTACATCCGCGTCATCATGCTGGAATTGAACCGCATTGCCAACCACTTGCTGTGGTTTGGTCCATTTTTGGCTGACGTTGGCGCACAAACTCCGTTTTTCTATCAGTTCCGCGAACGCGAGTTGATTTACGATCTGTGGGAAGCTGCTACAGGTTATCGGATGGTAAATCACAACTACTTCCGGATTGGTGGTGTCGCGGCTGATTTACCCTACGGTTGGATAGATAAATGTTTGGATTTTTGCGACTATTTTATCCCAAAAGTAGACGAATACGAACGCTTAGTTACCGATAACCCGATTTTCCGCCGTCGTGTTGAGGGTGTTGGTACAATTACTCGCGAAGAAGCAATTAACTGGGGACTGTCGGGTCCGATGTTACGCTCTTCTGGGGTGCAGTGGGATTTACGGAAAGTTGACCACTACGAATGTTACGACGATTTCGACTGGGATGTGCATTGGGAAACTGCGGGTGATTGCTTCGCTCGTTACGTCGTGCGGATGCGAGAAATGCGCGAATCGGTGAAGATTATTCGTCAAGCGATCGCCAAACTTCCTGGCGGACCTTTTGAGAACTTAGAAGCCAAGCGCATGGCTGCTGGTAAAAAATCCGAGTGGGATGCTTTTGATTACCAGTATATTGGCAAGAAAATTTCCCCCACCTTCAAGATTCCCAAAGGTGAAATTTACTCCCGCGTCGAAAGCGGTAAAGGTGAACTGGGAATTTATCTCATAGGCGATGATAACGTCTTCCCTTGGCGGTGGAAAATTCGCGCTGCTGATTTCAACAACGTGCAAATTATACCTCATTTACTGCGAGGCGTGAAGTTAGCAGATATTGTCGTAATTCTCGGCAGTATTGACATCATCATGGGGTCAGTAGATAGATAGGCAATAAGCCTCTTTCTCGTTTCTCGTTCCCAGGCTCAAGCCTGGGAACGCAATTATAGGGGCTGCTGCCTCGTAACTTTTAAAAAAAGTGCAATATTTCAACATTACCCGATTATTGTAATTATATTAGTTCATAAATAAATGTGATTTTCAACACACTCAAACTGATTATTAAATAATAATTAAAAACAGTGTTTCTGACGGAGATTTTGGGAAAATAATGATAAGTTTATATTTTATTTATATTTTTGCCTTGTAGCTATTGTAAATTCTTAATTTTTTCTTTTAAATTTGCCAAAACAGTTAACTGGTAATATGATTGCAGAAAAAATTAATCGCTGTTGTCAGGTAGGGATTTATTTAGATAGAGGTCTGATAAGTTACCATATAAATTCAAGAATATTTACTGAGCAGTCATTTGGAACCTGTGGAAATTGATTCACATTTCAGATTTGACCCTAGTTCAAATAGGCATCATGACAGGGGTTTACAACGAGTACTCGATCGCCTTTCTCAAACAATCGAGCGGGATGCGTTAGTTCGACAAACAACGAACCAACTTAGAGAGTTACTTCAGGTTGATCGGGTGGTTTTGTATTATTTTTATGGAAAGTGGTCCGGACAAGTAACGTTTGAATCTTTGAGCGATCGCTCATTATCAATTTTAGGTTCAACCGGACCTGATGATTGTTTTAACAATGAGTATGCTGATATGTATTTAGCAGGAAGAGTAAGAGCGATCGCTGATATAGAATTAGAACCAATCCAGCCTTGTCACCGAGATTTTCTTCGTAATTTACAAGTTCGCGCTAACCTAGTTGTACCAGTTTTAATTCCCAGAGGTTTATGGGGATTGCTAATAGCTCATCACTGTCAAGCACCTCGCTCTTGGTTAGCATCAGATATTGAACTGATGCAACAAAAAGCACAAACTCTCGCCACAGCTTCTTGTATTTTAGGAAGTTAAATGGGGATTAGAGAAAGTCTATTTTTTTGCTTATTAACAGTAATAAAAACACCCCAACCCTCGTAGAGACGTTCCAGCGGAACGTCTTTACAATATGTGTGATTTACCATACATTATATTTAGACATTTATAAATGTAGTAAGCACAAAGCGTGCTTAAAATTCTTGATATGAGCGGTTTACCGCTCACTACGAATCAAAACATTATTTGACGTTTAATTTCCCACACTTAGTTCGTAAAAAACGCGAAAAGAAAAACATGTTAAATTATTTTACAGGTTTTTGTTTTCAGCTATTGGGGTAGGATGAATTTGCGATCGCACGCATACAGGGAGCAAAGCCATGAAATTTGGTTACACAGTTATTTGGGTAGACGACGTAGTTAAAACTGTCGAGTTTTATGAAAAAGCCTTTGGTTTGGTTCGTCGCACTCTCCGGGAGACGGGCAAGTCTATCTGGGCAGAATTAGAAACGGGTAGCACCACGCTTGCTTTCTCCTCAAGCAACGAAGCGCAGAAGTTATTTCCCGGTGGCTGTCATCCCAACAATTCCGCACAACCTCCAGCTTCAATTCAACTATCATTCGTCACTCCCGACGTTGGTACTGCTTATATGAGAGCAATTGGTGCCGGTGCGAAAGGATTAGATGCACCAAAACCCCAGTCTGGAGGACACACAATCGCTCGCGTGCGCGATCCAAATGGTGTGCTTGTATCTTTGGTTAGTGGGTAGTGGATAGTGGGAGCGTTGTTAGTAGTTAGTTGTTAGTGGGTAGTTGTTAGTTGTTAGTGGGTAGTTGTTAGTCGTTAGTGGGTAGTGGTTATTAGAACAATCAACAACCAATAACCATCAACCATCAACGCTCCAACGCTCCAATCATCAACCATTAACCATCAACGCTCCAACCATCAACGCTCCAACCATCAACCATCAACTAACCACTATCCACTAACTACTAACCACTAACCACTAACCACTAACAACTAACAACTAACAACTATCAACTAACTAATGACTAATTTGAATTCTCCTTTTGGGGCTAACTTTTGCTACCTGATTTTCAGCACGCGGTTTACCGATAGTGAGCGCGTAGTTAAGTGCTAACAACCTCAACCACAATGCAGGATTGCGGGTTTCTAGCCAAGGCTGGATTCGCTTGAGGAAGCGGGGAAACCATCGAATGAGTAAAGCGCTATTAAGGGCGTAACGACCAAAGTTAAAATAGTTACCCAGCCACCGCATTAAATCTTTTGGTCCTGCAAGTTGCCAAATCCACAGCAACAATGCCGGATTTGTGCGAGCTGCTTTTAGTGCTAAACGGTTAAAGGTGAACCAATCGCATCTATCTTTAATGAAATTATCTGCCACTTCTAGGGGTTCGTCTGCTAATAACCCAAAGAAGGTATTTAGCATCGAGTTAATCCGTTGCGGTGGTAAAAATTTCCCTGTGGGAACCATCATTCCTTTGGAAAATAACCAAGTTACGGAAACATTACTTTGGTAAGCGCTAATTTGGTTCAGGTGTCGGAAACTGAGCAAATCATGCTTGAGAGCTACATCTAGAAGTGTTGTTAAGCGTTCTAAGTTGCGAACTAAAGAACCAAAGCCGGTAAATACCAGGGGAGATTGCAGAGAAGCGGCGTCACCGATCGCTAATAATCGATCAAAAGCAACTTTGCGATCGCCATTTCTCACACTAAAATATCCCGGTATATATCCAAATGTCGGTTTTTTCCACACCAGCTTATCCATATCGCATCGTCGATACTCTGGCAAAATCGTGAAAAAGTCTTCGTACATTTCCAGTATAGAACCGGGATTTTGCCGATTTACTTCGTGGTAATGAAATAAATAAATCGTCAATTCTTCACCTGCTCCGGGAAATAATTCCCAAATCAACTGTCTTCCCCGCGAAATATCCCCGTGGCTGTTGAGAACGTCCCCATACTGCGAATCCCACGCTCCAGGCTCAAATCCACCGTCAATTACTGCTCCCACCGTTGGACAAACACTGTCAAAAGCCCGACCGCCATTTAATTGCCAAGCGATCGGCGAAGCAGTTCCCATCGCATCCACCAGCACTCGCCCACTAACTTGCTTTTCAGTTTGACTGGGTAAATGCTTGACATTAATGACTACTTGTGTATTACTAATATCTGCACGGATAAACTCTGTCTCATCCCAGATTTCACCGCCAGCGGCTTTGAGCTTTTGTCCGCATAATTGCAGCCATTTATCGGAATCCAAGGCTACATTTAGCACTGTGGGAGTGTGCAGTATAGGCGATCGCAATTTCTCCGGATTATTACCATCAAAAAACTTATTAAATCCGTCTTTGTACTCTCGTGCAATGATAGATTCCACCTCGGCGGGAGTCACCAAACCCAGATTAATCAAGCTTTGAATTTCATCACGAGAAATATTCCATTCCCGATTCATCCTTCCAAAAGGCAATCTCTCCACTAACAGCACCTTATACCCCAATTGCGCCATCACCGCCGCATGAATCGCGCCTAAAGCACCGCCGATGTAGATCAAATCGTAGGTAGGAGAGGAGGAAGACAAGGGAGACAAGGGAGACAAGGGAGACAAGGGAGACAACGAAGAAATTCCTGTTTGTTCACCTGCTCCCTGCTCCCTGCTCCCTGCTCCCTGCTCCCTGTCCCCAAGTCGTCCCCCTTGTCCCCCTTGTCCCCCTTGTCCCCCTTGTCCCCCTTGTCCCCCTGTCCCCTCGAAGATTACCTGACGTGGCTGCTTGGGATTACGCACACCTTCGCGCCATCGTTGTTCCCACCAGTAAGCGCGTTGCAGGTCATATTCACCTTTGGGCATTTTTTGGAAATACTTGACGGTGAGAGGATAATAGGGTGCTAGCGCTTCAAAAATCGATTGTTTGGATAAATCAATTGGTGGCGGTTCCGGGTAATGGTGGGGAAAGCGGCTTCTGATTTGATTAGTCAAGCTTTGTAAGATTTTCCTTTCATGAGGGAAAGGTTTATCTCCCCAACGGAAAGCTTTTAAATACGTGGTTCGCTGTACCGACCAGACAAATACAGAAATTTCTGTAAATAATTTTTCGGTAATTGTCGCCTCACCAGTTGTAGTATGTGGAATCTTTAAACGGAAACCTGAGGGGGTGAGTACTTTTTCCCCAGTATCTAGTTCAAAATCTGCTTGCAACCACTTGCGTACAGCCGTTGTATCCAAAGTGGGAATTTCTAAATAAAGTATTTGTTTCATTTTTCTGACATTTCCGATGAATCTACTCATTAAGACAGATTTAAGAAAGGAAGCAATTAAGGTAAACTCCGCCCTATCGGTCGAATAAAGATTCAGTGAAGAAACTTTAATAGTTTGTCAAATTCATTCTTCATTTTGTAATTATCTGTAAACGCACGCCATGAATTATCCCATCCCACACAGTCCCCAAGAAATTATTAACTTACGACAAAACCCGGTTGATGAAGAATTAGTTGCAGCTGCGATCGCCGGAGTAATTAAAATTGTCCGCTCTCAAGGTCAATCTTTAGAAGAATTAACAGCTCAGGTGTTAGCAGATGACCAAATGCTGGATAAGCAACAACGACGCTGGTTGAGTCAAGTAGTCGCCCAAGCTTGGGAAACTATCTCATAAAAGATAGCGCTTGCCGATTTCTTCACCGATCTTAAAGATTTTAGTAGTTAGGCTGTCGCTATGGTGCGCCTGCATTCCTAAATTGCCAATCACTGCCGTGGGTATGGGAGTGTCGAATGTTTGTCTGGGATTGGCAATTTAGCTACCGTACAGCTCGAACAAAAGTCAGAAATTTATGTGATAAATCGTAGTCGGCGCAAAGCGCGCTGTTAGCGAAGCTTTCCCGTAGGGTAGCGCCGACTACAAAGAAAACTAATGCGACGAACTACTAGAAGCATTCAGCGCCACTTCAGCTTGTGAATGCAATAACAAACCATATTCCAACCCTTCCACCACCGCATGATAGGAAGCCTCCAAAATGTTGGTGGAAACTCCTACAGTCGTCCAGCGTTGATGACTATTGCGCGATTCTACTAAAACGCGGGTTTTCGCTGCCGTACCCGTATGTCCGTTAAGAATCCGCACTTTGTAATCTGTCAATTCAAAAGCGGCAATTTGCGGATAGAAGTTCACCAAAGCTTTGCGTAACGCTGCATCCAAAGCCGCAACCGGTCCGTTACCTTCCGCCGCTTCGAGAATATCCTTACCGTTGACAGTTACTTTCACTGTCGCTAAAGCACTGGTACTTTCTTTTCCTTCCACTAAGTCACAGTGTACTTGCCAGCCTTTAATTTCAAAAAATAAAGGACGTTTTTCCAAACCTTCGCGCATCAGCAACTCAAAACTTGCCTCCGCTGCCTCAAATTGATATCCTTCACTCTCCAAATCTTTCAAGCGTTGGAGAATTTCCCGTGCTTGTGGATTTTGCTTATCTAGTTCAAGTCCAAAACAGCGGGCTTTTGCCAAAACGTTACTCAGTCCAGCTTGTTCGGAAATGACAATGCGGCGACGATTACCGATTTGTTCTGGCTGAATGTGTTCGTAAGTTAAGGGATTGCGTTCTACTGCTGAAACATGGATACCACCTTTATGGGCAAATGCCGATCGCCCGACAAAAGGGGCATGTTCATCAGGTGCTAGATTCACAACTTCGCTGACAAAGCGACTCGCTTCTGTAATTTGAGATAGCTGGTTTTCTTCTATACAGCTATAACCTAGCTTCAGTTGCAAATTGGGAATCAAAGAACACAAATTAGCGTTACCGCAGCGTTCACCATAACCGTTAATTGTACCTTGCACCATCCTTGCCCCTGCCATTACAGCAGCTAAAGCGTTAGCAACTGCCGTATCTGAATCATTATGAGTGTGAATGCCAATTTGGGGAACTGGGAATTGGGAATTGGTAATTGGTAATTGGGAATTGGTAATTGGTAATTGGGAATTGGTAATGGGTAATTGGGCTTTTCCCCTTTCCCCTTTTCCCTTTCCCCTTTCCCCTGAAGAAAATCCCCATTCTCCATTACCCATTACCCATTCCCTATTCGCCTTTACCACATCTTGAACAATTTGGCTAATTTCGTGTGGTAAAGTTCCGCCATTAGTATCGCAGAGGACGAGCCATTCAGCACCAGCCGTAGCTGCTGCCTCTAATGTCTGTAAAGCGTATTCCCGATTGTGTTTGTAGCCATCAAACCAGTGTTCCGCATCGTATATAACGCGACGACCAGAAGCGCGAAGATACTCAATCGTGTCGCGAATCATCGCCAAATTTTCTGCTAAACTTGTCTTCAGACCTTCTGTGACGTGTAAATCCCAAGACTTACCAAAAATTGTCACCCAGCGAGTACCAGCAGCAAGAATAGCTTGCAGCATTGGCTCATCTGCCGCATTGGTGTTTGGTCTTCTGGTCGAGCAAAATGCAACAATTTCTGCTACTTTGAGCGGATCTTCTTGTAATTGCCAGAAAAACTGTACATCCTTAGGATTTGCTCCGGGCCATCCCCCTTCAATAAAGGGTACACCAAGCCGATCCAACCTGCGAGCAATGCGTAGTTTATCTTCTATGGACACTGATAGCCCTTCGCGTTGAGTGCCATCCCGTAGCGTGGTGTCATAGATCCAAAGTGGGGGTGAGGGATTTTCGGTCATAAAAGTACAATAGAGACAACTAGAAAAGCGATGTGCCAATATACAACAAAAAGCCAGTTCGGAAATTTGAATGCCTAAGGTACTAGCTCAAGGTAAAACAATTGAGTGCGAGAAGAAAGCAAACTTACGGAAAGTTTTGCTGCACAATGGTATTGACCTCTACAATGGCGGCGCATCATTCATAAACTGTCGGGGTATTGGCAGTTGTGGTACTTGTGCCGTCAAAGTAGAACCAGAAGTGTCAGCGGCTAATTGGCGTGACAATGCCAAGAGCGATCGCGTTGCCTTACCATTCTCCTACATCAAACCTACGTAAGAAAAGCCAAACTCAGGTTTTAGGCGATGTGAAAGTAACAAAATTTGATGGGTTTTGGGGACAAGGTTCTCAAATAGTGTGGACAGCAGAAGGTTAAAAAGGAGATAAAAACATGGGTAGATGGACACCGCTTATTCTTATGGCTGGAGGCTTGGCAATTTTGCTAGGTACATTGTTAGGTATAAACTTTCCTATGGGTGGACAAAATGCAAGCGCTCCACCTGTCAGGGGTAGATCCGAAGTCTTACCTGCCAATCTTAATGTTAATAGCAGTGGCACGAGAAATCAGGGCGAAAATCGCAACAGCGTTGCTCAGAATAACTCTCAAGAGTCAACTAGCGAAAATAATCAAGAGCAAACCGATAACACTCCAGACCCAACCCCTGATAATTCTCAATCACCCGACCAATCAACTGATACAAATTCCGGCGAACCAGTTCGCGCTTTATGGTAGGAACTACAAGGAGTGATTTGGGAATTGGGAATTGGTAATTGGGCATGGGGCAATGGGCATTGGGCATTGGTAATTGGGAACGTGAGAATTGGGAAAAAGGTAATTGGTAACGCATTTTTTCCCATTACCCATTACCCATTACCCATTCCCCATTCCCCATTCCCCATTCCCCGTGTTTGTTCAGAGTTATGAGTTGTTAGTATCTAAGAACTAATAACTAATGATTAATAACTAATGAATAATGACGTTTTAATTATCGGTGGCGGCGTTATTGGTTTAGCGATCGCCATTGAACTAAAATTGCGAAGTTGCAATGTTACCGTACTTTGCCGCGACTTTAAAGCTGCCGCAACCCACGCAGCTGCCGGTATGTTAGCACCAGATGCCGAAAACATCTCAGGTGAGGCGATGCAGTCTTTGTGTAGGCGATCGCGTCGTTTATATCCAGACTGGACACGCAAACTAGAAGACCTTACAGGCTTAAATACTGGTTACTCATCTTGCGGCATTTTAGCACCGATTTATGGGGAAGGGGGACTCCAAGGAGACAAGGAGACAAGGAGACAAGGAGACAAGGAGACAAGGAGACAAGGAGGACAAGGAGGACAAGGAGGACAAGGAGGACGACTTGGGGAATTTTCTCCCCATCTTACCCACTCCCCACTCCCTAATCCCTACTCCCCTTCTTCCTCTGCTTACTGGTTAGATAAAGAGGCAATTCATCAATATCAGCCGGGATTGGCAGATGAAGTAGTTGGTGGCTGGTGGTATCCTGAAGATGGGCAAGTAGATAATAGAGCTTTAGCGCGGGTATTGTGGACAGCAGCAGAGTCCCTCGGCGTTGAACTCAAAGAAGGCATTACAGTTGAAGCTATTGAACAGCAGCAGGGACAAGTTTTAGGCGTACAAACTAACGCTCTTGCAATTTGTGCTGAACATTATGTTTTAGCCGGGGGTGCTTGGTCGAATGAATTGTTACCCTTACCCGTGCGTCCGAAAAAAGGGCAAATGCTGAGTTTGCGATCGCCAGAATTTCTGCCGGAATTGCCCTTAAAACGGATTTTGTATGGACAAGATATTTACATCGTACCAAGGCGCGACAGACGGATTATCTTAGGCGCAACTAGCGAAGATGTTGGCTTCACTCCTCACAACACCCCAGCCGGCATATCATACTTACTACAATCAGCTATCCGCCTATATCCGCAATTACAAGATTATCCGATTGAGGAATTCTGGTGGGGATTTCGCCCTGCTACCCCCGATAAATTACCTATTCTGGGCACTAGTCACTGTAAAAATTTAACTTTAGCTACTGGTCATTACCGTAATGGGATTCTGCTGGCGCCGATAACAGCGGCATTGATTGCCGATTTAATTTGCGAACAAAAATCGGACTCCATACTAACTCATTTCAACTATTCGCGATTTCTCGCTAAGTCATCTACTACCACCTCAATGCTTACCCACTTCCCACTTCCCACTCCCACGCCAGGTGCTACAACGGGGGGAACCCCACGCCAGTCGCCTCAACGGAGGGAACCTCCGCACAGCGCTGGCTCCGCAACGCACTGGCTCCCCCTCCTCCCCTCCCCCCCTCTTGATTCACCTTTGATAATTGCTGGCAAAACTTTTCAATCTCGGTTGATGACGGGAACTGGTAAATATCGCAGCGTTGAGGAAATGCAGCAAAGTATCATCGCTAGCGGTTGCCAAATTGTAACTGTGGCGGTGCGACGAGTACAAACTAAAGCACCGGGACATGAAAATTTAGCGGAAGCACTCGATTGGGCAAAAATCTGGATGTTGCCGAATACCGCAGGTTGTCAAACGGCAGAAGAAGCGATTCGCGTTGCCCGTTTGGGACGGGAAATGGCAAAGCTATTAGGACAGGAAGATAATAATTTTGTCAAGTTGGAAGTGATACCCGATGCGAAATATTTACTTCCAGATCCAATCGGGACGCTGCAAGCGGCAGAACAACTGGTGAAAGAAGGTTTTGCTGTATTGCCTTATATCAATGCTGACCCGATGTTAGCGAAACGTTTGGAAGAAGTGGGCTGTGCAACTGTAATGCCTTTAGCATCGCCGATTGGATCTGGACAAGGGCTAAAAACAACAGCGAATATTCAGATCATTATTGAAAATGCTGGTGTACCGGTGGTGGTAGATGCGGGAATTGGATCGCCTTCAGAGGCAGCGCAAGCGATGGAAATGGGCGCAGATGCTTTGTTGATTAATAGCGCGATCGCTCTTTCTCAAAACCCCGCAGCAATGGCGCAGGCGATGAATATGGCTACATACGCCGGTCGTCTAGCATATCTTGCTGGCAGAATGCCTATTAAAAATTATGCCAGCGCAAGTTCACCCCTTCAGGGGACAATTACTAGCTAGGGGGAGGGGGACAAGGGGGACAAGGGGGACAAGGGGGACAAGGGGGACAAGGGGGACAAGGGGGACAAGGGGGACAAGGGGGACAACTGTTTTTTCTATTACCCATTCCCAATTACCCATTACCCATTCCCAATTACCCATTCCCCACAAATAATCTGAAAAAATCAATAATGATTAAGTTTTGTTAAGATTTGTATCCTAAGTGTAAAGTAAAATCTTAAGTTTCTGTAACATTAAATAAACAAACAGAAGTAAGGAATCGATTCATGCCGTACACAACAGAAGAAGGCGGTCGTCTGAATAATTTTGCCCGTGAACCAAAGGTATATCAAGCAGAACCTCCCAGCGACGGACAAAAGCGCAACTATATTTTTCTGGGAATTGCCGCTACAGTTTTGGTTGGGGGCTTGATTTTCGTAGCCTTCTCTGTTTCCAGTGTGGCTTGATAAACGGTTAAAAAGCCTAGGATTGTGACTTGAGCGATCGCCTACATTTTCAGCTTGCATAAATGAAGTTGCAAGCGTACTCTACACAAAACTTAATTTTTACACTTTTTCGGGTTCCCAATTTTTGAGGAACCTAATTTTTTCGGGAAATAGGACTTGACAAATGTACAAAATAATGCATTTGAAAAGAGCGATCGGCTACCTCAAGCATTAGCGAAGATAAACTTCCTCGCAGAAGCTTTGAGAAATTCAGCTAACAAATAGCTTCGACTGTAGTTTGTTGGTGTAGCAGTCGCAGCAATAGCTTGATTTACTCGATATCCTTGGGAAGTGCAGCACAAAGGAAAAGTCTTTTTGAATAGCATCGTGCAGGTAATATTTTTCAGCATTGTAATATCGTTCAAAGAACACTTTATACAATCTCACCCAAGGAGTGCAAACCACTCTCCGTGAGATAAAGGATTTTTCTTACGTTTGATAATGTAGTTTGGTAACTCTTGTTTGAATGCTTCTCGCAAGCACCACTTTTCGACTTTATCTTTAACTTTCCAGTCATCTTCTATACTTAAAGCTAATTGCACAACTTCACCATCTAAAAAAGGTACTCGTGTTTCCACATTAAATGCCATACTGCACCGATCAACTCTTTGCAATTCAGTGCGGTGTAGGTTCATCAATTTGTGCAAAAATAATTGTTGCAGTTCGGTTTCGGAAATCTTTAGTGCGTACATATCATAACCACCAAAGAGTTCGTCGCTACCGTCTCCTCCCAATACAACTTTGATACCTGTTGCATGAATTCTTCGATACAATTCAGTGGTTATGACTGCATTGATAATATCCCCATACTCGGTTAATTCCGAGATAGCGATCGCAGCTTTTACATGAGATAGTTTTAAATCATTTTTTCCCAAAGGAATAACAATCTGTTTTATGCCTTTTTCCCGACAAAACTGTTGAGATATCTCTAAGTCTTCGCTGTTGTCAGTGCCAATTGTGAAAGCACTTGATTTGGGTGAAACTTAATCGCTTGACTTAAAACAATTGAACTATCCAATCCACCACTATATATAACACCAACAGGCAAATCAGTATTAACCCGCTTTTTTACTGCATTAATAACAGTGTCATGGAGTTGTAATATAAACTTTTCTAATTTCCAGTTTTTCTTATTATATTCAGGAACAAAGTAACGTTTGGGTTCTTCTGTTTGAGATTTCCAATGTCCTGGGGGAAGAACTTGAATTTTTTTGTTTAAAAATGTTAGCGCTTTTAACTCCGAAGCTATGTAAAGTAAGTTCTCATTTTCAACATAATATAAAGGTACAATACCAATGCGATCGCGAGCGCAAAATATGCGATTTTCTTTAATATCGATAATTACAAATGCAAACTGACCTTCAAAAAGTTGCAAACATTCTTCTCCATACTCCTCAAATGCATGAAGAACAGTTTCAGTATCGCTTTCTGTTTTGAATTGGTACTTACTTTGTAGCTTATCCTTAATTTATTTAAAGTTAAATATCTCACCGTTAAAAACAATTAACTTATCACCACTTTGATTAAATATAGGTTGTATAGCTTGTTCTCTATCAACTATTTTCAACCGCTGAGTTCCAGCTAAAACTAACTCGTTACTATAAGTTTCTCTAACTTCTCCTCTCGATACTATTGCCTCCATCATCTGTATAAATGGGACATCTTTCTCAATAGCCTTTTCACCAAAAATTACGACAATTCCGCACATTATAATTTACCCTTTTCATAAACTACTTTCAAAAATTACAGTATAATGTTCTACATATTTAGGATTAAGACAAATGTGCCATACTCGTTCTTCGTCTATCAAATTGATAATCTGTTTTTCGTAATACTCGTGCAAAGTTGCTTGAATTGATTGAAAAAGTTGTGAGTCTTGGTGAAAATACCACTCTCTTTCAATATCGGCAGCATAGCCTGTAGTATGAGAAGTGCTAGCTGGTGCCCAATAACCCAAGCATGAGCATGATGCTTTTGATGCGCTACAGTTCTTAAGATACTGTTAACTTGTAGTTTAATCGGTCTAACTTGACCAAGGTGTATGTTAATATTTTGTGTTAATTCATTTAATAACGCTATTGTTGCTGGCTTGCATTTAGTTGTTTTCATTCCTACCGTTTTTTTCGCTGGATGATTTAACAAGTAGCGAAACGAACGGTGCAAGGGATTAAGCAATCTATTAAAAGAATCTTCGCGCAAAATACTAAATGCAAAGTTAATTTGAGTTGTTATTTTTTTGCTATGTGCTAAATCGTAAAGTTCTTTATCCTTATTGACATCTGCATCATTTTCATAAATAGGGTAATTGGCATACCAATATCTTTCTACTTGCTGTTATAACATAATTTTGATGACTGTTTTTAGTCTATTGATGTCTGAGCGGTTACTTGGGAATATAGTTAATAAGCTATTAATTTCTTTAACAAAGTGTTCATTTATTAGTTCATTAACAAAATTTTCTTGTCGGTTGCGAATAAATTCATGAGTAGCGCCAATAATAGCATCATAACTAGTTATTTTATTAATTTGACTCATAAACTCATCGACCTGACAGCGATATTGCTGGAAATCTTGGCTTATATATTGATTGAAATTTGAGTAATAATCGGTGATATCTCTCATCTTTTAAGAACTTGATAACCCCAAGCAGGGTAACAACGAGAAATCGCAAGTGTCAATAAATGTACGTATAAGTTTACATTTGTTAAATTACATACTTTAATAGTGCGGTTACCACTACCGCTAACAAAAGTCTGAATACAATACGTCGGGTTCTTCAGTCGTCGGGAGGATGCTACTTTAACCTCTTACCAGTGCTAGCATTATCTATAATTCATAGTTGAGAATTTTTTCAATGCGTAAATTAGAGTAAATTTCCTATTTGCTAAACGGAATTTTATACTTTGAATTTTGTCCGATTGGGGAGAAGACATCGGTAATAATTCTTTTTCTAGTCTCCAGCAAAGAGTTTCTAATCCCTAATCCAAGCGTCCCTAATCCCTAGTTCCCGATTTATCCTGAACAGAGTCACAACCGCTTGAAAATCATAGTCATAGCTAGACTTTTAGGCTGCTTGCATAGACTCCACCCCGTAAGGAGTGGACAGTGCTAAAAACGGTCTTTGCCGCAAGGAACTGTCTGTGATGTAAACTGTGTTTTGGCTATGACGCCTCCATGAGCGTGAATGATACTGCACACACCAATAATTCAGCCTGGAATCGGCAAGTATATCACCGTCTGAAACTTGCCCTTAGTCTTCGCTTGCGACGACAAATCTTTTTGGCGGTATGTGATGATTTAAACCTGAGAAATCAGGTTGCAGCTCGTTTGCATTCAACTTTGGCTTATCCGGTTGGACAAGTGCTATATCAGCCAACAGATTGGCAAGAAAGCAGCACACCAGCTTATCCGCGATTAGTGACATTGCGGTTGAATTTGAGCGACCCCAATCCGATCGCGCAGATAAATCAATGGTTAACTAATTATCCACCGCCAATTGTTGGAGCATCAAAAGACTCACCTGGACGATCTTTGCCAATTCCGGCATTTCAAATTGTTGGAGTAGAGCAGTTAACCAGACAACCAGTAGCAGTACAACGTTTATTTTTACATTATCTGCGCTTAACCGAGCAGCATTTATCTCTCCAAGAATCGAATCGATTCTTAGAATCGAGTTTGTTATTGTGGGTACCGCGTCCTTGGTTACACGCTATCCAGCAGTCAGCACCGCAATTTTGGCGTTGTCGTACTGGTGTATTTATGTTTGCCGGCGAACCCACCCCGACGACGCAAAACCAAACTTCTCCAGAACGTTTATCCAGTTCGAGAAGTTTGGATTTAGTCAGTTTTGAGGATGCGATTCTTGAAGAATCAGTTACGCAAAGAGAAATCACAGAAGCAGCTTCTAGCAATTTAAATTTTGGGGAAGATTTCGATTTCCAGACAGAAACCCCAGTTAATCGCGGACACAAACCAGAAGAAGTTCAAGAGCCAAAATCGGAATTATTCATTGCTGCGACACCAAAGGAAGAGACAGATACATCCAGCCAAAGTGATATTTCATTGCCGCCGAGTTTGCCTCATGTTAGCAAAGAGTTAAGCGAGTTAGTACTGGCAACAATTAATAATGAAATCGCTCAAGAAGATGATAGTTTGCAACCTCAGCAAATGCTTTTGGAAATTGAGGAGTTACACTCACGACCAGAAGCGAATGAGGAACTAGCAGCAGCTTATCATCGCTTAGGAAATTTATATCGCATTCGCATCGAGCAAGGACAGTCAACTTTAGAAAACTTGATGGTAGCAATTGTTGCTTATCAGGAAGCTGTTACTCATGACGAAACCTCACCCCAAGTACCGGATATATTAAATGACTTAGGTACACTTTACTGGATGCTGTACCGCACACCTCCGAATTCTGAGGAGGGACAAACTTATATAGAACAGGGAATTAAATTTTATCAGTTAGCTTTAAACATGATTGCGCCCCAAACACACCCGGATACTTATGCGCGGGTGCAAAATAATTTGGGGACAGCTTATGGTGATTTAGCTCGTTTTTCTAATCCCTCAGAAAGTTGGATGCAAGCGGTTTCAGCTTACAGCGAGGCTTTGCGCTATCGTACAGCCCAAATGGAGCCGTTGAAGTATGCTGCTTGTCAGAATAATTTAGGTACTGCTTATTGGCATTTGGCACAATATAATCAACCGATGGTGCATTTGAAGAAAGCGATCGCATCTTACAACGAAGCACTAGCTCTTTACAGCAGCGACAACGAACCGCTCAAATATGGGATGATTCAAAATAACATCGGCACTGCTAACTGGAATCTAGCACAATATGAAAATCCAGCGGAAAATTTACAACAGGCGATCGCTGCCTACAACGAAGCTTTAAAATATCGTACACCTGCTAACGTTCCCACAGCAGCAGCCGCTACCCAAAATAATCTTGGTACCGCTTATTGGCATTTGGCAAATCTATCTCAAACAACAAGAGACGCGCGGCACAAGTTTCTTAAACTTTGCATCACCGCATACGAAGAAGCCCTTGCGCTTGCTCATTCACTGAATGGTGTACCTCTAAGTTTTGATATCTTTGCTACTCACAATAACTTAGGGCTAGCACATTATCAACTAGCAATAGATCAGTATTTTGATTGCGACAAAGCAGTTCGTTCTCAACACCTAGAAGCAGCGTTAGATAACCATTTGCAAGCTTTAAATGGCTTGAGCAAACAACCAGAAGCTTATCAAACAACTTTCAATTATGTGGTGAAAACAGTTCGCACATTCCACAATGAATTAGGAATACAAGGACAAAATCTTGCCTTATCTAAAGTTCCAGGTCAGTTGTTGCCAGAAATTTTATCAAAATTGTAAATTGGTAATGGGTAATTGGTAATGGGTAATTGGTAATTGGTAATTGGTAATGGGTAATTGGTAATTGGTAATTGGTAATTGGTAATAGGGCATAGGGCATTGGGCATTGGGCAATGGGCTTTTCCCCTTTACCCTCTGAAAATCCCCATGCCCCATTACCCACTACCCATTACCCACTACCCATTACCCATTCCCCATTCCCCATTACCCACTACCAGTTTCCCATTCTTCATTACTATCTGAATTGATAGCAGAAAATAGTGATGAATAATCAGCAGTAGCTAATGACATTTTCATCGCCATTTGCAAAATTTCCCGCACACCTTCGATACTGCTGACATTCAAACCGACTGATTTTGCTTCATCGATAAATAAATCTGTGTCTTTGAGCAAGTGTTTTGTCGGAAAATTGGGATTGGCATAATTGCCATCTAGCATCCGTTGCAGCTTTTTGTCAAATGTTGGCGCGTAAAGCGAACTATCGCGCAAAATTTGCATAAACAAGTCCACATCGACACCGTAACGCTGAACGAAACCGAGACTCACAGCAAAGCTGGTAGTTAAAGAAGCAATTAGTTGATTTAGCGCTAATTTGAGTGCAGAAGCACATCCCACCGAACCTACATGTATAGGTTCTGAACCAAAATGTTGTAATAACTGTAAATAGCGTTGATATTGTTCGCGGTAAGCGCCTACCATGACAATCAGTTTGCCATCTGTTGCTTCGGGAATGCTACCGAAAACGGGTGCTTCTAAATACTCTCCGCCTGCGTTAACTACTGAATCTCTAATTTCTTTGCTTTCAGAAGGAGTAATTGTCCCCATTTGAATGACGGTGCGCCCAGCCAGAGTTCGCCAAGAAGTATCTGAAAGCAGTACACTATAAATTGCTCCGGCGTTAGTCAGCATGAGAATTACACAATCAGCAGCGCGAATTGCGTGGCGGGGATGTGTTGCAATTTCAGCCCCAGCTGCTTGTAATGGTGCTAATTTTTCTGGGGTGCGGTTGTAGGCGATTAGCTGTATATTTGCTGCTAACAACCTTTGAGCCATAGGTAGCCCCATTAATCCAGTTCCCAGAAATGCCACCTTCATTATTATTCTTCCTTTCGCACACGCGATCGCTTTTCAATAAAACCGAAAGCTAATAGCTATTAGCTATTAGCTGATTTCCCGATAAGCTTGAAGATACTCAAGCTTCAGTTAAGATGATTAGCCACCAGCAGCAAAAGTAGCCATAATCAAAACTGAAAGTAAAATACCGGGGGTAAGTAGTGTCACTAGCATTAGCAGGTCATGAGTAGACATAATTTTTACTTGTTGAATGTTTTTGTCTTAACTGCAATCACTGTTATGGTAGACTATCTATCCAAAACGCAGTATTAATATAGTTTTAACTTTTTAGATTTATTAGAAAATGGGGAATGGGGCAATGGGCATTGGGCATGGGGCATTTTTCCCCTTGTCCTCCTTGTCTCCCTTGTCTCCCTTGTCTCCCTTGTCCCTAGTCCCCCTAGTCCCTAGTCCCCAGTCCCCAGTCCCTTCAATGGTTGAGAAATTTCTGCTTCTTTGAGTCCTTTACTTTGAACTAAGACACCAAAGCCACCCAATCCCATAGGATCTAAAAGCTGGTGTAGTGCATCTCGTCGTTGCAGCATCTGGGAAATTGGTTGCTGTTGATGAGAAAGAGAAGCGATGCGTAAACCTAACCCCAAAGCCATCAAAAACAATCCCTGCTGGGTAAAACCAACTTTTTGCAATATTACGCGATCGCCTGATTTTTCCAAAGCGCTAAAATCAACATGAGCCGTGATGTCTTGTCGTCCAATGTTTATATAAGGGTTGTTATGGTGTCGATGCTGATAGTAACACTGTAAAGTTCCTTGCGATCGCCTGGGGTTATAGTAACGATTGGCAGGATAGCCATAATCTATTGTTAACAGATACCCGCGCTTCAATCGGTCTGCCACTATACTCAGCCAGTCTACAGCCGCTAAATTAATTTCACTGCGGTAGCCATCTGCATAAGCACTTTGAGCAAAATCTATTCCTAATAAATCAAAATATTCAGCTATCTTCTCAGATGAAAGTTCGCCAATTACCTCGACAAATGGGGGATGGGGAGATGAGGGGGATGAGGGAGACAAGGGGGATGGGGAGCCAGCGCGTTGCGGAGGTTCCCTCCGTTGTAGCGACTGGCGTGGAGACAAGGGGGATGAGGGAGATGAAAAAGAAATTCCCCCAAGTCGTCCTCCACGCCCGTCGTCTTTGTCACCTTGTCCTCCTTGTCCTCCTTGTCCTCCTTGTCCTCCACGCCCGTCGTCCACGCCCGTCGTCCTTGTCTCCTTGTCGTCCCCCTCTCCCCGCGTTGTTACATAAATTTCTCGCAGTTGCCCTGCTTCTAAGGTAAACTGATGCACTGGCAAAGCATCCACTAACTCGTTAGAAAAAAAGCAGCCAGTGATTGATAATGGTGGTATATCCTCTAAATTGCACCAGCGTAAGGGGAAATCTTGCAAGCGTTGCTGTTGTTCTTGTCTTAAGGCAAGAGACTTCTCTACAATCACATACTCTAATGAGGCAAAAAAGTCAAGGTATTGCCGTTGTAAATAGTTAAGAATATCTGCTGCTAACAATCCTTGACCGGCTCCCATTTCTACTAGACTAAATGGTTTTGGTTGCCCTAAAATCTCCCACATCTGAACAAATTGTTCAGCTAGCAACTCGCCAAAGTCACTACCAAGGTGAACGGAGGTGAAAAAATCACCTTGTTTTCCCAGGTTGACTGCTTTGGTGGAATAATAGCCGTGTTCTGGATGATACAGCGCTATGTCCATATATTCGGCAAAAGTAATTCGCCGGTGGGGACTTGAGGCAATGCGCGAGCTGATGATTTCACACAACGCTGGATTAGAATCCATAGTGGGGACTGGGGACAAGGGGGATAAGGGAGAGAAGGGAGACAAGGGAGACAAGGGGGACAAGGGAGACAAGGGGGACAAATGTCCAATACCCATCAACTAACAACTAACCACTAACTTTTGTAGAGACGTTCCAGTGGAACGTCTCTACCTAACCATTAACCACTAACCACCAACCACCAACCAATAACTACTTTTTATGGGGACGAAAATTCGGTAATTCTACGGATGCTAATGACTTTCGCTTTTTGGGTGGACGCTGGGGATAAACCACCGGTGAGGGGGAGTTGGTATCGGCGGTGTAATCTGTCAATGGTTCTTGGTCAAAATTATTTGCCTGTGATTCTAACGAGTTAAGGGGTGTAGCTTGTGACCAGTAATCTTCTGGTTCTTCAGCCGTCGTTTCGGTGAAGGGTAAATTGGATGACATTGGTGATGCATCCCGAAGCGGAGAATGTCTTTCTGCAAACGCATCTTGAGAATTTATTGTTTTTTCATCGTTTGAAATCGGTGTGGCGATCGCTTCCCATATCGGCGGAATCGGCTGAGTTGTTTCTGTATCTTTTTTATCAGCTGGTTTTGCCGCGAAAAACATTTGGATGACATCATCCAGCTGCTCGTCTATATTATTTGATGAAGGTGTGGTGTGGGGTGCGATTGGTTCATCATCAATTGAGTGCGATTCTTTTTCGGTGTAAGCGTCGATGGTTGCTGGTTGTGAAGTTGAGAATTCCCAGGTAGATGAAGTAGAATCAGATCGTTGGCTTGTGTCTGGTGGGCGTGATAATAAAGATTCTCCCGACGGATAATTTAGCTCGTTAGTCAAAGAATCTATCTGTGCCGACCAAGGTTTAATCGGCTCGGCGTTAGAAAATGAAGACGAAGCTTGTTTAGAGTTTCTTGGTTGGCAGATGTTGATGTCGTCTGACTTCTTGGCGCTATCATCTAAAGAATCATAGCTGGGGACAGGGCTTTCCAGACACTTTTCCAAAGCTGCTTTAAATTGCAGAGTTTGCCGCTGTTGTCGCATTAACCGACTGCGTAACTCTCGACAAGTAGTTTCTGATTGCAATATCTGGTGAGACTGTTCGTTGTAGCTAGTTTGAAGTTTGGCACATTCCCGCTCTAACTGGGCAAGCCGTTGTTGGCTAATTTCTAACTGTGATTTATAATTTTCGATTAAACTTTCCTGACGTTGAACTGTTTGGACGGCAGTTTCTAACTGTTGGAATAAAGACTTTATTTGCTCACCTGCTGCGGATAGTTCCTGAGTTTGTTGCCCAAGCATCGATTCGGCAACGCTTGAGCGCTTTTTCTGCCACTGCAATGCTTTTTCTGACTCAGATAAGTCAGCTTTTAACACCTCCACTTGCTCGTACAAGTTGGTGTTAGCGGAACGCAATTCTTCATTCAATTCCAGCAGCTTCTTGAATTCGTCATCAATTAGCGCTTGTTTTTCGCTGTCAGGTTCTGCCACCCAATCTTGCGAGGGAGCGGGTATTCTCGACTCCGACGCACTACTAGCTTGGGCTTCGCGTAACTTGTCTTCTGCTGGCATCAAAAGTGGCAATTTCATCATTGCCATGTTGTTATTGGGCAAAACTGAATAAAAGGGACAATTCCCTGGATCTGATTGTGGCGAATTTGTCAAATTTTCTGGTTCAATAAAAGTCCCGTTATCTATGTTGTCCGCTTGATTCATTACTCTCCACCACCCAGCAGCTTCAAACTGTTCAGCACTAACACAGTATAATTACTCATGTATACTGTCTGATCCAAGTTTACTTTAGAAGACAAGTGCAGCTCTCCCAAACACAAGTCATTTGTTATGAATCCGTGTTATTTATTTTCCCGTATGAGGGCGCTGATGACGTTATAACATTTTGAATTAGAGATGGGAAATTATTAATAATTGCAGCTTGTAAAGATAGGCAGGATACCTGTTCAGTGCGGCAATTAAACAAAATTTTATTATTAAGAATATTTAAGTAGAGACGTTCCTTGTTACATATTGTAGAGACGTTCCGGACCGAACGTCTCTACGTCAGGGTAGCCAGCTGGGGTGAAATCCAGTTAAGGGAAGTTGTTCTGGCTTAATTTCGGCATTTGTTCCGGCATCGGTGATGGGTAACAGAGGCATTAACCATAAACTACTAGTGGCGATCGCTTCTCCGTCATCGCTTCTCAAAGTGTTTCCCGGTGATGGGGGAGTGTTCGGATCTTGAGGCACTACTTGGTCAAATAACAATCCTAAACCATCCGGTGCTAAACTCATTTCGACATTTCGTTGATCGGGGGGTAACACGAACAGTGGTTTCTGTTGCGCCGTATTTATGTCAATTGCCACTAAATATGGCTGTTCTTGATATACTTCTCCTCCTTGTAATAGCTGTGTTACCAAGCAATATAAAGTGGGTGAGGCAGTATCAAACTGACACTGAACAATTGAACCTGTAGTTTTTAACAGCAGTTTGTTGACACCTTGATTTGTGACTAAAAACAAATCTCGCGTGTAATCTGTATTAAACTTGACCATTGCCGCTTGAGAACCGTCTTTAGAAAAAGCTTGCACCAAGCCAAATTGTGGGAAAAAAGCTAGGGGTTTACTACCATCTGCTTTTAAAGGTAAAATCGCTGTTCCCTCTCCTTGGGCAACTGCTACAGATTGACTATCTGGGGTGATCGTAAAATCTCCTCCTGGCGGACTTTGCACGCGCTTCAGATTTGGTTTTTCGAGCCTGTTGGTGTTTGCTGGCATAAACCACAGCCCAAAGTCACCAGGACTAGCTTTATTTCCTCGCTGAATGGCAATTGTTTGTCCATCCTGAGATATGTCAAATTTTAAGTTTTGAAAGTCTTTATTATCTAATATTAGGTCAACTTTTCCTGCTGGTTCAGCTTGTTTTTTCGCTTGTAAAGAAATGCCTGTAGTTACTGTATATAACTGCGCCGAAAGTAAGTCTTGACTTGATGATGCGCGAGCAGAAAATATAATTTTGTCTTTTTCGGGAAATGGCTTATAGTCCATCACTACCAAATCTTTGGGAGTCAGTATTTGGTTTTGGTCTTGAGTCAAATTATAAAGAACTAATCGTCCCTTTTCTTCTTTGTCTGCTCCTATATAAAGCATAATGCGATCGCGTGTGCGAAAGTTACCTACAAAAGGTGCGTTCGTCCGTTTTTTTCGTTCTTTTTCCGCAAACTTATCTTTTGCACCTTGTAACTGCACTTTATAAGTTGTACCATAAGGCGCTGGTGTCAAAAGCGTATAAAACATTTTCCGCCCCGCCCAACTAAATTTACCTGCTAGGGGAGGGTCAATTTTCAAGTTTTGCTCAACGCTTTTTGTGTCCATTGGGCGACTAAAAGAAAGAGCAAAACGGTTATATTCTGCCCCAATTTTTTGATTCTCCCAATTGGAATTGGTTAAGGATAAATCTTTTGTCTCACTTTCTTGATGTTGCCAGGTAAAGTCTCGTACACGAGATGTTACCACGTCACCTTGCAATATCATTACTCCTATCACGAAACAGAGTAGGAGCATAATAGCGATCGCCGCACGATCTAGCGGTTGGATAGAGGCTTTAAAATTGGTCATTGGTCATTGGTTAGTAGATAGTGGATAGTGGATAGTTGGAGCGTAGATAGTGGATAGTGGATAGTGGATAGTGGATAGTTGGAGCGTAGATAGTGGGAGCGTGGATAGTGGATAGTAGATAGTAAGATCGCAACTCACAACTCACAACTCACAACTCACAACGCTCCCACTAACTACGCTCCAACTCACAACGCTCCCACTAACTACGCTCCCACTAACAACCAACAATTAATTAATAACTATACGGATCTTTTGGTTGGGGAATTTTTTTTATGGAATTGGCAGCGATGGTGAGTTGGCGTTTGCCGGACAGTATTTCTGTCACCATTTGTCCTTCTACTTCTAGCCAGGTATCAGGTGTGTATTGTTCGCTATTTGGAGTTAATTTGACGGGTAATCCTACAGGATAAGCGTCTGCGGCACAACAAGTCAGAACAAATTTCCCCAAGAACAAATAATCTTCTTGTAAATTTGGCGGGTGAATCACAAATCCTTGCACTTTGACTTTTTGTCCTGAATATCTATCTGGTTCTGGATAAACATTAAGTTCGCGTACCCAGTCTACAAGCGATCGCTTCTCTGGAGGAGTGGAAGCACGAAATGCTTGGGGTTTGATGCGGGCTGTTCCTAATAAATCACTGACATCGCGTTGCAGTGCTTGATCGCTAGCAAAGACTCGCGGTGTAAAAATTAATCCGAGAATTGCCGCTGTTAATACCAAAGCACTACCCCAACCAGGGGGAAATAAATTTACATGCTCGGCACTGGGTATAATATCACGCCGTCGTCGTCGCCACAGTTCTTGCGCTCTGAAAAAAGCGACAATTAGCAAGCTGATACCGCTGGCGATCGCTAACCAAAAATAATTCGGATGAATTAACAAATTTAGCTTGCCAGTCAGCCAGTATTTCAACAATAAAACTCCCCAAGCTGCAATTGCTATAACATCCAGCCAAGGAACTAACAAATTTGGTTTTTTAGGTTTTCGATTTTGGGTGGTCATTAAAAACAAAAGTTAGGAGGCGCGGAGTTAGGAGTGAGGAATTAGATGTAACAATTGAGTAGTTAAAAGCAAGCATTTATGAGTCCATTTTAATTCTTAACTCTTAACTCCTAACTTTTAACTCCTAACTTTTAACTCCTAACTCCGCGCCTCCTAACTTAAATTACGTGCAAGTTGATGAAAAGTGTAAGTAAAAATGTCAATAGTCCTGCCAAGCCAAATAAGTAAAATACAGTTCGTGGCTTGAAAATTGTCAACATCAAACCAACGCCTTTAATATCAATCATCGGACCATATACGAGGAATGCTAATAAAGAACCACTGGTAAATGTGGAGGCAAAAGACAGGGCAAAGAATGAATCGACTGTGGAACAAATTGACACAACAGCCGCTAATATCAGCATGGTAGCGATCGAGCTAACAGGACCTGCACCAAGACTGAGTATTAAGTCACGAGGGGCTAACACTTGAATTGCTGCGGCGATCGCACTGCCGATAACCATCACTGCACCTAATTCTCGCAATTCTTGGACGGTATTATCTAGCAATAGCCGCAGTTTATCTTTTAGCGGTTTTAGGGGTGTAGAAGTTGGCTCAGTCGTCTGCATTAAATTACTATCTATCTTAATGCTTGAACCGGCTTTTCCTCCTAAAAAATAAGTCCCTGACTGTAATAAACCAGAGGAAGTTGCTTCTAATGCTTGCTTTGAACGATGAGTTCGCCGTTTGGGTTCTGGTTTGCGTGGTGGGTTAAACTTCAGATAACGAGCGATCGCTGGTTGCAAAATCGGACTCAAATCCTTTTGAAAACTAAAGACAAACCCGATTATCGTGGCGATTAATAGCGAAAACACCACTCGTAAGACCACTATTTCTGGTTGATCTCGAAACGCTGTCCAAGTTGCCCAAATCACAATCGGGTTAACAGTTGGTGCTGCCAGCAAAAAACCAATTGCCACGGGTGTAGGTACTCCTTGCATCAGCAATCGCCGCGCTACCGGCACGTTGCCGCACTCACACACCGGAAACAAAAAGCCGATCAAACTCCCGGCAAACGCACCCAGCAGCGGATTTTTTGGCATTGCCGCCACAAGAGTGCGCTCATCGACAAACAATAACAGCAAACTGGAGAACAATACCCCTAGCAGTAAAAACGGTATCGCCTCTACTAGCAGACTAAGAAATAGGGTGAAACCATTGTTCAGTTGATTCATGTGTGTCGCCGATCAAAGCGGTGTGAGTTGAACTGGTGATCCCCAGCCATTTTATCGAAATGGGGATCAAAATGGGTAATGGGGAATGGGTAATGGGGAATGGGGCATGGGGGAGGCAGTGCGTTGCGGTGAGTCCACTCGGCGGTGTCGGTTTCCGTCCCGTCGAAGTGGCGAACCCGAAGGGAGGTTCCCTCCGTTGTAGCACCTGCCGTCATGGGGCATTGGGGAGGCAGTGCGTTGGACGGGTTCCCCGGCTTGAAGCATCTGCCGTCATGGGGCATTGGGCATGGAAAGAATCGTATTTATTCACCCTCATAGCGCATCACCGAACTTGTTTAATTCCCAATTCCCAATTCCCAATGCCCAATGCCCAATTCCCAATTCCCAATGCCCAATGCCCAATTCCCAATGCCCAATTCCCAATTCCCAATGCTCGATTACCTACCTAAGTGAGTTTATTTACGGGGTTATAGTTGTGCTAGATTGCTTGAGTTTCAAAATGGTTCCCATTCTAAGCGTAACTACCTAAAAGCATCATTTTTTATAATGCATGTTTAAACACTTACAGTAATTTGGCTAGATTGAGTGTTAACTTAAACGTATTTTCATCAAAAATTCACAGTTTTTAAACACAAGCGCTATTTTTTGCTCTATGCGATCGCCACCACTTGTCAAAATTGTTTGCATCAATCACCCTGAAAAGTGAATTCAAAATTATAAAGTAAAAATTAAGAATTAGTCAAATAATTTAAGGCGGCACGGTGCAGCCGTTGTGACCATAGCCCTACCAGGTGCGGGTGTCGGCTATTCTCATCATCGATGCAACCCCCTCGAACCGATGCGTGCAGCTAACGTCAAAAATTATTTCTCAGCATTTTCTCAGGAAATTTATCATGTATTTTTAATATTAAGCTGATAAATCAGTTTTATATTAAGTGACAAATACATCAGGAAAAAACAAAGAAATGAAATTTACCAAAATCCTTGGGGATGAAATATTGGTTAACATTTCCGCTTTTGCTGATGGTAGCTTTATTTTTGTCCATTTTTTATTAGTACACTCTCAATTTTATCAAATTTACAATGAATAAGAACCTTTTACGACGACGCCAGTTGCTTTATTATTTTGGAATTGGAGCTATGCTAGCAAGTGCAAAACCAATCCTTGACTTAACTTTTAAAAAAACTGATAGTACTTCTTTAAATAATAGCCCGAGCAACTTATCTCCGGCAAATGTTGTTGCTGCCGAGCCTTCATCAGCTAAGGCTTTACCAGAATTTCAGGGCATAAGTCAATGGCTCAATTCTGCTCCTTTAACGACTCAAGACCTGAAAGGTAAAGTTGTATTAATTCACATTTGGACTTTTGCGTGCATCAATTGTCAGCGGACTATTCCCTATGTTGTTCGTTGGCATGAACAATATGCTAGTCAAGGACTCAAGGTGATAGGAGTTCATACTCCTGAGTTTGGATACGAGCGGGATGTAAACAATGTCAAAAGAGCATTGAAACAACACAAAATTACTTATCCGGTTCCCATCGATAACGATTATAAAACTTGGAAAGCCTATAACAACGAATATTGGCCTCATCTATTTTTGGCAGACCGTCAGGGGTTCCTGCAATATGACCGTATAGGGGAAGGTGCTTATGAGAAAACTGAGCAGAAAATCCGTCAGTTATTAGGATAAGGAATGTGGCTATTTCTAGTTTATCTACGGCGGCTTTGGCATTGTTGGGGGGATTTTTAACTGTAATGTCGCCGTGTGTTCTACCTATTCTGCCAGTATTAGTGGGTCGATCGCTTCAATCTCACAAGTATGGTCCGGTAGCTTTGGTTGCAGGCTTGGTAAGTGGATTTGCTGTAGCCGGCAGTCTTTTGGGAGTGACGGCAAGCTGGTTGACTGTTTTAGCTAGTGGGTTAAGAAATGTAGCGATTTTCCTGCTTTTATTCATGGGAATTCTCGCAGTTTTTCCTAAGTGGAGTTACCGTTTATTCAGTTATATAAAAGTAGGTAAAAGTACCAGAAAGCCTGGGCAGATAGGATTAAAGGGAGAGTTTTGGCTGGGAACTCAACTAGGCTTGTTGTGGACGCCTTGTGCAGGACCTGTTTTAGGAAGTATTTTAGTTTTGGCGGCGGTTAAACATCAGATTATAGATGCCTTTGTTTTGCTTGTTGTCTATGGAATTGGGGCAGCATTACCAATGATTGCACTGGCTTACGGAAGTCGCCGTTTAAGTCAAAAGCTGCTTTATAAGATGCGATCGCATAGTATGATTTTGCAAAGAGTCGGCGGAGTCTTAATCGCCGTTAGTGCGATCGCTATTCTCTTAGGTTGGGACGTACAAGTGCAACTTTGGCTAGCTCCATTTTTTCCCCCTTTACCACTTTAAAATCTATTAAAAGAAAAAATACTATGACTGCCTCTACTGCTTCCAAAAAATCACGACCTAAACCACAACCAAATCAGGCTCTTTTAGCCAAGATATTTCACTGGGTCAACATCATTGCTTTGTTGTTAATGATTACTAGTGGTCTACAGATTTATAATGCTAACCCAGTTTTTGGTGGACGTGGGGGTTGGCAGTTTCCATCTCTGTTTTTGCTAGGAGGATGGTTAGCTGGAGGTAGACACTGGCATTTTGCGGCTATGTGGCTGTTTGCGCTGAATTTACTTTGGTACGGGCTATACATTTTTATTACGCAACGCTGGAAGCGTCGCTTTGTTGGTGTTAATGACTTGAAAGCACTACAAACGAGTCAAAACCCAAAACGCAGAATCTATGTCTGGCATCGATTAGCGTACACTGTTATCATTCCGATTCTTTTGCTTGCTATACTCAGCGGCATCGGCATGTATAAACCTGCTCAGTTCCATTGGATAGTTGGTATCCTGGGAAGTTGGCAAGCTTTGCGAGTAGTTCACTTTCTCACCATCCCTATAGTAGTTATATTTGTGATTTTCCACTCCTGGTTAGGGTTGAAAGCGGGGGGTTATCGATTGATTAAATCAATGTTCTGGTAAAAGTGCTTTCTTTGCTACATATATAATGTGCGATCGCCCGGATGATTTACATCTTATTGTAGAGACGTTCCATTGTCACGTCTCTACGATTATTACGCTTGTGGGTATTGGTGTTTGGGGGTGCGATCGGTGGAGTCGGCTCCAGAACCCTTTATTCATCAGCAGCTTCGCACATAATACTTCTACTCTATTAACTTGCAATCCGCTGTAAAAGTTTTAAGGCAGACCGCTCCCGGCACGAGGCAGACCGCTCCCGGCACGAGGCAGACCGCTCCCGGCACGAGGCAGACCGCTCCCGTCACGAGGCAGACCGCTCCCGGCACGAGGCAGACCGCTCCCGGCACGAGGCAGACCGCTCCCGTCACGAGGCAGACCGCTCCCGTCACGAGGCAGACCGCTCCCGTCACGAGCAAGACCGCTCCCGGCACGAGCAAGACCGCTCCCGGCACGAGAAAGACCGCTCCCGGCACGAGAAAGACCGCTCCCGGCACGAGCAAGACCGCTCCCGGCACGAGCAAGACCGCTCCCGTTACGAAACAGACCGCTTCAGGGGAGTTGGTTTGGTGTAGACGCAAAGCGATTTGTTGCTAGATATCGCTGCGTAGGCAAAACTCAACTTAGGCGATCGCCTTAGAGACCATTTATATACCAAATGTAGTAAAATCACACCATTAAATTACGGTTGCCCTTCCATTGTTCTGTTTGCAGCTTGTTACATTAAAGAAGTGTGAAGCAAACGCAAACATAATTTTTGATTTATTTATAACTCTTAACTCTTAAACTATAAAAATTAACCAAAATTATTTTTTAGTATAGCAACAGTCAAGGTGGTTAGGACATCATGTGATGAGAAAACGCTCTTACACAAAAAGACTTTTCACCCAGTCCCCAGTCCCCAGTCCCCAGTCCCTTGCTATAACAATAATAATCGCTTTTACTAGCGAATAATTAAAATTTATCTGCTAAAAAAGCAGGAATTTTTGCTGTGAATAAATCGATGAGAAAAAAGATTCTTCTATTAGCAATTATTGCTGTTTTATCTTTTATTATGACTACATTTGCCCCCTCACTTTCCAGCGTTGAGAAAATAAATCAACTCTATATTTTTGGCGATAGTCTTTCGGATACAGGCAATATATACCGCGCTACCGCAGGTGTCTATCCCTCTAGCCCTCCGTACTTTCAAGGACGTTATTCTAATGGTTTAGTCTGGGTAGAATATCTTGCCTCTGGGCTGAAGTTAACTGCCAAACAAAGCACTAACTTTGCTTTTGGTGGTGCAACGACGGGAAGCAGCGGGATGAATGGAATACCGGGATTGTTAGCGCAAGTTAATAATTTTACAAAAGCTCATCCGGATATAAATCCAAATGCGCTTTATGTTCTGTGGGCTGGTGCTAATGATTATCTTTATGGTAGTAGCAATTCAACGATGCCAATCGAGAATTTATCTAGAGCAATTGAGTTACTCTCTACAGCAGGTGCTAAAAAAATTCTCGTTGCTAATATACCTGATTTAGGAAAGCTTCCAGCCACACGCTACACTGCAAATTCTAATAGCCTTAGTGAAAGCGCGATCGCTCACAATCAAAGTTTGGCTAAATCCTTTGAGGTGCTGAACGATAAGTTAGGTCATGACACCCAGATTATCCAACTTGACGTAAATTCTTTATACCGCGAAGCGATTACCGAACCAGCCAAATTTGGTTTCACAAATGTAACCAACGCTTGTCTAAATAATGTTGCTGTCTGCGATAATCCAGATAAGTTTTTATTCTGGGATGGCATTCATCCAACAACTGCCGCTCATCGGATATTGGCAGAAGTAGCTTTAAAAGCACTTAAAAATTAGTTCGCTCAATTGATATCCAATATATCCAAAGTATCTCTAGAGATGGAAGGGCAGGCTATCTTGGGGTAGAAGTTATAACCAACTATAATATCTACCCTTTTATTAGGTGCAACTAAAAGCTTGTTTTCAAACCATAACCATTTCACAAAGATTTAAACAGATATCAATGAAAATGCAAAATCAGACAAAAACGATTCAAAAAATTGTTGGTGGCTTTTTAGGAGTTGCTAGCGCTAGTGTCTTCATTAGTTTACCAGGACTGGCACAAGCAAACTTAAATTCTCATAATTCCAACACTTCCAAGCAGTCTGTTATCGCCCAGATGAGTTCTCCTGGCGGCACTATGTCTGCCCCTACTAGAAATTCTAGTCCAAATTCTAATCCTTCAACTAGAAATTCTAGTCCTTCAACTACTAATCTTGACACAGATTTTATCACTAAGGCGGCGCAAAGTGACATGACTGAAATCCAGACAAGTAAACTGGCACTGCAAAAGTCTAGAAACAAATCTGTCAGAGACTTTGCCCAGATGATGATTCAACACCATACCGAATCGAGCGAAGAACTCAAGCCGATCGCGCAGTCTAAAAGAGTTCCGCTGCCAACTAATATGGGTCCTGAGAATACAGCTTTGCTAGAAAGCTTGAAAAAGGTAAATGGTCAAAAGTTTGACCAAGCTTACATGCAAGGACAAGTTCAAGCTCATACCAAAACTCAGGCTGAGTATCAAAAATATCTCGACCAGGGACAAGACCCACAGTTAAGGGCTTTTGCAACCAAGATTTTACCGCTAGTTGCTGAACACCGGGAAATGGCTCAGAAGATGGTAGCCACTCGTTAAGCAGACGTAGGTATATTTTCGGTAAGAGAGCATCTCAATTTTGCAAACAACACCTTAGAAAGGTGTGGCGTTGTGCGTACAGAGCTTACGCAGGTGGGTATTGTAGAGACGTTCCACACCGAACGTCTCTACAATCGAGTGGAATGACGAAAAATCGTTCTGTGAGGGGCTATACACCTAATTCGCTCTTCTGTATCCTCGCTCGAAGTCGGGGATCTGAACTTGCTATATCTGTGGTTTGATATAGAAAATACTGACTTACAGCAATTTTCATGTATTTAGACCACACTCTTATTTCTTTATTTCTTCCTTTGCGCCTCTGCGACTTTGCGTGAGATAAAAATATCGTTATTAACCAAAACTACCAGTAGGTTAGCGTCTACTACAATTGCCAAACTAAAAAATTCCTCGTTGCTCTAACTCTTGCCGACTCTCTCGCGCTAATTTAACTGCATCTACTGGTGGCATCTTTCTGGCAATTTCACGCAGTCGTAATAGTGCCTCACGGGGGTGAATGAATAAAGTTTGAGCCAAGGTTTCTGGAGGGACATTAAGTCTGATCGCCTCAGTTTGGAGGCGATCGCGATCCTCAGCAGAAAGTTGAATATTCAGAAATTTGGACTCACTCATACTTTTAATCTACATCATGGCAAGGCATTGTTTGCCCAATTTTACGGAAAGGCGGGCAATGTTGATGTAGATTATCAGTAATTTCCCCCTCCTGACCAGAGGTATACTGATGGGCAACAGCACGCTTCCGAGATTTTTCGCAGTTATAGCGCTTTCTTTTTCGTGCCTTTCATTGTCTGTGCTGCCGATAAGCAAAGGATGGACGCAAGATGTCAGCAACACTGAGATTAATTCTTATATTGAGAAGTTGGGGAATGATGCTGAATCTGAAAAAGTCTCTAAAGCCTTGCGGAAATTTGGCTCAAAAGCTGTTCCCGATTTAGTTAAAGCGTTGCAGAACAAGAACCCAAAAGTTCGCTCAAGCGCTGCCTATGCCTTGGCAAGCATTGGTGAAGAAGCAGCATCGGCGGTTCCCGCACTTATTGAAGCTTTGAAGAATGATAACAAGGCAGAAGTTCGCTCAAGCGCTGCCTATACCTTGGGAAGCATTGGGAAAGAAGCAGCATCGGCAGTTCCCGCACTTGCTGAAGCTTTGAAGAATGATAAAGAGGCAGATGTTCGCAAATGGGCTGCCTCTGTCTTGGGAAGCATTGGGAAAGAAGCAGCATCCGCTGTTCCCGCACTCACTGAAGCTTTGAAGAATGATAAAGAGGCAGATGTTCGCAAATCTGCTGCCGATGCTTTGGGAAAGATACGTGAAAAAGCAGCATCGGCTGTTCCCGCACTTGCTGAAGCTTTGAAGAATGATAAAGAGGCAGATGTTCGTCAATATGCTGCCGATGCCTTGGGAAGCATTGGAGAAAAAGCAGCATCGGCTGTTCCCGCACTTGCTGAAGCTTTGAAGAATGATAAACAGGCAGAAGTTCGCTTCTATGCTGCCGATGCCTTGGGAAGTATTGGTGAAAAAGCAGCATCGGCAGTTCCCGCACTTATTCAAGCTTTGAAGAATGATAAAGAGGCAGAAGTTCGCAAATCTGCTGCCGATGCCTTGGGAAGGATTGGTGAAAAAGCAGCATCGGCAGTTCCGGCACTTATTCAAGCTTTGAAGAATGATAAAGAAGCAGAAGTTCGCTCATCTGCTGCCTATGCCTTGGGAAGTATTGGTGAAAAAGCAGCATCGGCAGTTCCCGCACTTGCTGAAGCTTTGAAGAATGATAAACAGGCAGAAGTTCGTCAATATGCTGCCGGTGCCTTGGGAAGGATTGGTGAAAAAGCAGCATCGGCAGTTCCCGCACTTGCTGAAGCTTTGAAGAATGATAAACAGGCAGAAGTTCGTCAATATGCTGCCGGTGCCTTGGGAAGTATTGGTGAAAAAGCAGCATCGGCTGTTCCTGCACTTATTCAAGCCTTAAAAGATAATGATGTTAATCGTTACAGTAGTGAGGTTAGAGATGGTGCTATTTATGGTTTGGGACGTATCGCTGAAAGCTACCAAGATAATGCCAGTAAGCTATCCAGCACAGATTTAGACAAAGCCATATCTAACTTGGAAAAAGCTTTAAAAGCTGCGGATGATCTCAAAGATAATTTTACAGACGAACAAAAAGCACCTTTACGCCGATCGCTCTATCTCCTGAAAAAAGAAAAAGACTCCCGCTTCTTTGATAGAACCTTAGAATGGATGGTTAAACATCCTTGGGTAACAGGTGCGCTAATTTACATTATCTTTGTCCCCTCTCTCTGGTTCGCACTGCTGCGCTTGCGTCCCCTGTGGCTTTTACACATCAACAACGCCCTGAAACCATTCTCTAGCTTTAAATTACCTGATATCCTGGGTGGGGGAACTTTACCCATCCGCACTTTACTATTTATTGAATTTTTTAATTATCGCCCCAGAGTGCTTGATGCTTGGGTAACAGCACACATCGACTCGGCTAAAGAGGGATTTGGTAAGAAGAAAACCGTAAGCGATCGCTTTGTTCACGTCCCGATTCCGGTTATCCTAGATAAAAATAACCTCGCTCACCTCACCGGAAAAGATTTACAACCAACTTTTGATAAAAAACGCGCAACTTTACTACTTTGGGGGGAAGGTGGGGCAGGTAAAACTAGTTTGGCTTGTCAGTTGGCAGTGTGGGCAATGTCTGACGATGCAAATCAACGCATCAGTCAACATAAAATGCTGCCAGTTTTAATTGAACAAGAATTAGACTTTGATGTAGCAGCAGGGGAAGAACCTTTAACAGAAGCTATCTGCGGACAACTTCAAGCTTTAATTGGGGAAGCAGAACCGATCGCTGAAGAATTACTCGCACATCTGCTGCGGCAACGCCGTATTCTAGTAATTGTGGATCACTTGTCGGAAATGAGCGAAGCCACACGCAAGCAAATTCGCCCAGGAGATCCAGATTTTACAGCGAATGCGTTAATTGTCACTTCCCGACTTGAGGAAAAGCTCGACGAAATACCGAAAACGACAATTAAACCGTTGCGGGTTGCAGGCGATCGCCTATCATCTTTTATGGAAGCATACTTAACGCAGCGAGGCAAGCGTAATTTATTCGACGATCCAGAATATTTTGATGCATGTCGTCGTCTTTCTTTAATGGTAGGGCAACGCAACATCACTGTATTGCTGGCAAAACTTTACGCAGAACAGATGATTGCCACCAAAGAAGGGACAGCGATTGATTTACCGAATAATATACCCGATTTGATGCTAGCTTACCTCAACGAACTCAACCGAGGTGCAGCCGAAAACGAACCAGATAATCGTACTGTACAACGAGATGCGAAGGCGATCGCCTGGGAATGTCTCAAGCAAACTTTGCGTCCCACAACTGCCATACTTGATGATGTTTTAACTGCACTCGATGCTCATGATAACCCCGAAGCACGTCTAGAACATCTAAAAAAACGCTTGCATTTAATTGACATTATCGGTTCCGAAGAAAATAAAATTCGCTTTGCCCTCGATCCCCTAGCAGAATATCTCGCCGGCTTATACCTGCTAGACTCTTACGGAAATGATAAAACCTCCTGGCACAATTTTCTCACTCAAGCCGAATCGACATCAGATATTGAGTTAATCAAAGGATTTTTGTTAGCAATACAGGATTGTTATTTAGCAAAAGGTGCAGAAGCACAAGTTCCAGACTTCGTAGCAAAAAAACTGGCAACCCTAACAGGTTTAGTTCCGCAACCAACTAGACAAACTCAACTTGTTGCCAAAGCTGTTAGTTGTTAGTGGTTGGTTGTTAGTGGTTGGTTGTTAGTGGTTAGTGGTTAGTTGTTAGTTGTTGTCTGGCTTGTCTGGCTTGTCTGGCTTGTCTGGCTTGTCCCCCTTGTCCCCCCACTCCCCCACTCCCCCACTCCCCCACTCCCCCACTCCCCCACTCCCCCACTCCCCCACTCCCCCACTCCCCCACTCCCCCACTCCCCCACTCCCCCACTCCCCCACTCCCCCACTCCCCCCCTCCCTCCCCAGACAGAGACGAAAATGTTAGCCTATTGGTTAGCTTTCAGGCTTTAAGTCTTTGTACAAACCAGGGTTTCCAGTGGAACAGCAATTCAGTTCGCAAATATCACCACCATTATTATCTGAGGGAAGCGATCGCGATCTCGGTATAGAATCGACTCTCCAAGAACTGCCACTATACAACTTCGGCGTGGAAATTAGCTGTACTGGCACAGAAGTTGCTGAATACTTTGAAAAATATCCGCTACTACCTGGAGCAATCTTATTAGATCGGGGAAAATTTATTGGTATGATTTCCCGACGCCGGCTGCTGGAATTTTTGATTCGTCCCCACGGACAAGAGTTATTTTTTACTGAGCCGCTAAGTGTTCTCTACAGCTATGCTCGGACAGGCATTTTGCTACTTCCTGATAGTACGCCGATTTTGAGCGCGATGCAAATAGCATTAAGGCGATCGCCTGAACTTTTGGCTGAACCAATCATCGTCAAAACAGCACCTGATACCTACAGATTATTAGATATACAAGAATTGGGCATTGCCTCTTGGCAAATTCGGGGAATAGAAACTCAGGTGCGCTATGAACGCAGCCAAGCTCAAATGATTCAAAATGATAAAATGGCAAGTTTGGGACGTTTGGTGGATGGGGTAGCACATGAAATTTTAGATCCCGTGGGTTTTATTTGGGGTAACTTAACTTATGTCTCAAATTACAGCCAAGGTTTGCTCAAATTGATAGAAGCTTACGACAAAGAGTTACCATTAGCTTCTACAGAAATAATCGATATTAAAGAAGATATTGAATTTGATTTTTTAGAGCAAGATTTATCAAAAGCGCTCAAGAGTATCCGCACCGGTGCAGAAAGATTAAAAAAACTTGTTACCAGCTTGCAAAATTTTTGTCACATCGACGAACTTTATCCAAAACCAGCAGATTTACACGCTTGCATAAATAGTATTTTATTGTTAATTAACAGCCGAATTAAAGGAGAAATTGAAATCGTCCAATATTATGGTAATTTGCCCCCAGTATATTGCTTTGTCGGGCAATTGAGCCAGGTATTGATGAATATTTTGAGTCAAGCTGTTGATGCATTGCTTGATGAAGCTGTACGACAGCAGTTTAATCCCAATACAAATCACAAACCAAAAATTGAAATTACTACAGAAGTTATTTCACAGTCAGCGACGAAATCTGACGCACCAGATTCTCGCTGGGTTTCGATTCGCATTGCCGATAATGGTCCGGGAATACCTCCAAAGCTGCAACAGCAAATTATAGAATCTTTTTCTGTGGAAAAACGCGCTGATAAAGAAACTAGTTTGGCAGTGAGTTATCAAATTATCACAGCAAGACATGGAGGTAAATTTAATTTAAATTCCCAATTTGGCATTGGTACGGAATTTGAAATCCTTCTACCTTTAGTTTGATTTTCGTAGTGAGCGCTTCAGCGCTCTGTTAATTAAAATTAAATCCCCAACTGAGGTCAGTAAAAAATTTGAAATCCTTTTACTTTTTGAGGAATTTTTCGTAGTTAGCGATCGCTAAGAAAGCGCTTCAGCGCTTACTACGATAGCAACTTTTCACCACGTTGGTAAATTTCACGGGCATAATCAGTCCAAGCACCTTGTCCCCAATAACGAAAGCAGCTTGTTTGCAACAATAAGTTATGTAACAATGCGTTGCGGTAATGAGAATCTCTGGTATTGCTAGAATCCACTTTTTGATGAAATAAACTGCTAAGTTGATTCATCGGACTGAGAACATTTTCATATCCATTTACCCAACTGATATGATTAGTCCAAGAAGCTCCATCCATGTGAAAATTTGAATTAATTTGCTTGATTTGTTGAATTGCTTTTTCTACTTCTCCCGGTTGAATATTCTCGGATGAAACTCGCTGCCAAATTTGATGTTGTCCCATCGGTTGACACGTTGGATAATCTTCACTTTTGCAACCAGCAGCTTCAATTAATTCTAAATATTCTGTTCCTGTTACAGCAACAACACCTGTTTTACCGATTTGATGCCAAGCTTGTTTAAAAGCGCTGGGAAATTCATTCATCATCACCCCGCCATTTTCACCATCACCTATTTGACTAACTATTGGCGGGATATTTATATTACCCAATTGTTGTTTAGATAGAGTTTTAGCTTCGTAATAAGGTTGCATTTGAGCAACTAATTTAGTATCAGAACCTTGGGTTTTAATTAAAGCTGTGATACTAATTGTTTCGCCTTGAGAATTGCGAGCAATCAAACGATGTGGTAAATGTTTAGAAGTTAGAGATTGACCGTCAAGAGTTTCTACAGAATGTTCTTGAACTAATAGCCAACGATAGCCGCATTCTTTCAGCGCTTTGACGAATTCAAAGAGAGTATCTGGGTGATTTGGTAGGTGCATTTCTGGAGGTGAAAATCCTTTGACTCGCGCTAATGCTGACCAACCAAAAATGGCGGCAAAGTGATGTTGCCATGCTAAAATATGCAGTTTAATATCTGGGATAGGTGTAGAAGGAACTACAGCATGGCTCCACATTGTACCGAGCCATTCTACATAAGGTTGATAAGTGCGATCGCATGTTATCCGCTTCAAATTATTTAAAATATCCTCGCGTCCCATTTGTCGCAGTCCCCACAACAAATTGCCAGAATAATCTAGCATGACGCGAGGATTGCAACCTTGGCTTACAAGTTCGGGTATAAAATCGCCCATGCGGCTGTAACAATAAGCAAAAGGCGCTGCATTATGATTGTCTCCTTGGTTAGGATGTTCAAACATATATTGCAGATTGCTGATGAATCCGCCATCATGTCCTGCGGGGATAGTTGGCTGATGCATGTGAAGTGCGATCGCAAAAGTTGCGGTTATATCTTCCAACCGGAGGTTTGTTGTTGGCAAAAATACAGGCGCATCACGGTTGACTACATCAAGCACCTCTGCTTCCCAACCAGAAATATTGGGCAAACCATCAATGATTTCCGGCAAAGTCGTGAGTAGGTTTGTTGGGGAAGTCATTTCTGGTTAGTTCCTTTCGCGAGTTATATCTAAATATCTTGTATCTTGGACTGTTTTTCTAACTCAACAGCTTATATCTTAATGAATCACAATCAAGTAGAGACGCAGACAGAGGCGTGGAACGTCTCTACCACAAACCATCGTAGAGACGTTCTGCAAATTATCGTAGAGACGTTCGGTCCAGAAGGTCTCTACCGCAAATTATCGTAGAGACGGGGACAGCAAAACGTTTCTAGTACAAACCATCGTAGAGACGTTCCGCCGCAACGTTTCTACCTGGGTATCTGAAACGATGGCGTGTCCAGATCAATCTCTGCATTAGTCCTATCCGTCTTTGATAAAGCTGTTGTCTTCTCGCTACTTGCTGCGGTGGAGTTGCCAGCTTTAAAATAAACTCCAGCAGCCAAGGTGCAAGACGTTGACACCAAACAGCCAAATGACTTTGCCAACCAACTAAAATTTCTGGTGAATTTTTTGACAATCCGGTAACGAGTACTTGCGCTACTTCTTGGGGAGTCATGGGGATCACCCAGCGAAATAATCGCATGTCGCGCACCATGTCTGTGTCTGTCAGAGAAGGCAATAAGGCTTTTACCTCAATATTGTATTGCGCGAGTTCTTGGCGCAAGGCTTGGGTAAATCCTAAAATGGCAAATTTGGTAGCCGAATAAGTCGCCATCGTCGGTGCAGCAATTTTCCCCATCAAGCTGGAGACATTAATGATTGTCCCTTGTCTGTGGCTTGCCATGCGTCGCGCTACCAAATGAGTTAGGGTGTAGGTTCCCAATAAATTCAGAGAAATTTCTTCTTGAACCTGCGGTAGTTTAGATTGCAGAAATGAGTTTTGGTAAGCTATGCCTGCACAATTAACTAGCAAATGAATCGGACCGTGATTCCGCCAAAGTTGAGCAACGGCAATATTTACAGCAGTCGGTTTGGTTAAGTCTATCGGTACGATTACCGCGCTGACACCCATTGTCTCAATTTCTGCGGCTACTTCAGCTAATTTGGCGCGATCGCGTGCCATGAGTATAACTCGCTGGGTGCCTTGTTGCGCTAATTGTAATGCGATCGCTCGTCCAATACCACGGGAAGCCCCTGTAATTAGAGCTACCTTTCCTTGTATATTCATCGGTTTTTCATCTCCAAATTTTTGGTCTTACGGCGTTTCTTGTCAAGAAACAAAAATCAAAACTCCAGAGTTTCTTGACGGGTAAGACGAATAATCAATAGTTCTTAGAAACGAGATAAATCAGGCGCTAATTTGTTGTCATACCTCATAATTGCCATTCAAGCCAGAATTTACTCGCTTTTATTCCTAAGGATGGATATAGCTCATAGGTTACACTTCTCCTAAATACGAGCATTCACCAAAATCGTTGCTTCACACACCTTAACAACTAAATCAAGTAGCTGCAATATTTTTTAATAAGCATTGCTTAATAGTTTTTTACAAACTGTATATATACAGAATGATTTGGGAGATAAGTTTTTATTAATACTTGCTGTCAATATGGCGATCCCCTGACAAGCAGTGTAAAATTATTCGGCTACATCAAATAACTCGGCTATTTTCCCAAGAAAAATAGTCATAATTAATACATATATTAGATATAAAAAAGATATATAGTTCAATAGCAATCCTACTTGAGTCGTGAGAATAGAAAGCCCCATCAGCCCGATTTATTCGATAAATCGGGCTTCTCGTTTCTCAGGAATGATTTAGGATTGCTATTGTACGAAACTAAACAAAACGACCGCTCGACTGTTTGCGTCGAATCCCAATCACGCCAGGACGCGGTGGTCCTTGAGGATTGCCCTCAAGATTACTGGGCCAGTTACTGCCACGGGGTAGACTGCGTTTTTGAGTAAACAGAGTGCCATCCAAGTTCAACATCTCAATATCTCGGCTGAGAATTTGCTGAGGGGTGAATGGAGACTCTTCACCTGGGTGCTGCACGGAAATAATCAGAGTATCCCCGACGAAAGTAGGTCCGGTCATTTCGCAGCGTGGTGGTCCATAAGCAAAAGGTACAATTTCCCCAGCATCAGGACCACTGGTAGGAATAAAGAACAGCCAGTTATTGCCAAAAACTCCAATCAGGCTAGAAGTCGCAACATTGAAATTAGAATCATCCTGACTGGGCGAGTTAGCACCTACAACCCTGTGGTCTATCCGTAATGGTTCTGGGTTAGCACCTGTGGTGAAACCATTGTGAGCTTCAGTAGACATATCAGTGACGCCCCAAATGTTTCCCTGACTATCAAATGCCAAGTTATCTACATTGGCAAAGCCACTTCCGGGTTCTGCCCCTGCTTCTCCACCTTTAGCAAATCGCTGCCAACGAAAGGTTGTACCTGTGCCATCGGCGCTATCTTCGGTAATTTTAAACAGTTCTCCTGAAGGCTGTGCCGCGTTGACGGCAGAACTGTATTTGGAAACGATAAAGATTCGAGAATCCGGATATCCATCTCCTGATGCAGCACCATCTGTGTAAGCGATAAAGACTTCATTAGGATTTCTGGGGTTGATTTCCAAATCTTCAGGACGAGCAGTAGGTGTTGCTCCGGCGAGATTGGCAGCTAAAAAAGCATCAACCAGCACCGCACCCTGACTGGTGTAGAAATCTGATAGTTTCTTACCTTGGTAGGCGCTCAAAGCTTCCGCTTCACCGTAAGAGGTAACAGCCCCGGTTGTGGAATTAGTAACTTGGGTAATTGTGACAACAATTGACCCGCCATTTGCAGTTTGTCCTGCAATACCACTGCGCCTTGGTAGACGGGTATTACCATTATTAGAAGCCCTGCCTAATGCTGCAAGTTCCACAGAGGCAAGAGTTGATGGTGGAATCGGATTGGTAGGGGTATCTAAGTTTAAGGGAATCCATTCGCCCGTACCGTCAGAATTGTAACGAGCGAAATACAAAGTACCTTCTTCAAATAAGCGGCTGTTGCTTTTATCAGTAGGAGAAGTGACTGTACCAGAACTGACAAACTTCCAGGTGTGTCCGCCGCGTCGGTCATCACCCAAGTAGCTTATTAATGGTCTTCCAGCTTCCGCACGCACAGCGATATTTTCATGGCGGTAGCGACCCATAGAAGTGTGTTTGCGCGGGCGGAAAGAAGGGTCTGCTGGGTCGATTTCCACCATCCAGCCGTATTTTTCGCCTACCAAGCCAAATGCAGCCCCCGTGGTGCCAGCAATGTAACTTGTTTGGGTGCCGTTGGCGTTGACTAATTCCTGAACTCCCACAAAAGAGCTTGCACTGCCTTGGAAGTTCTCTTCAGCAGTCAAGATGGTTCCCCAAGGAGTTGTACCACCAGAACAGTTGTATCCAGTACCGATGATTTTATTACCCAGTCCGTCAGAACTGAGATTAAAGACTTGGGTAGCAGCTGGTCCAGTGCCAATTAGATAATTGTCGTCTCCTTTTTGGTAGCTCAAAGAACCCCAAGCGGTGACGTTTTTATAAGCATCACTACGTTGGCTGTTGATCCCTAAACCTGAAAGTCCGTGGATGCGTCGATTGTTGGGGTCACGCACAACACTAAAGCGTCCAGCGCGGTGAGACCAGCCCCCGTCTTGGCGGTCTCCGTCACGATGGGGGACTGGCGAACCCGAAGGGTCTTTGCGGGAAATCCGCACGACAGAACCGCCGACGTTATACATGAATTCACCCAAGACTTCGATATTCGTTTTGTCTTCTGGTAAATTTCGTCCAATGACTACAGAGTAAGATGTGGGGAATCCATCTAAACCGCTGTCAGTTGTGAAACCGGGTACAGTCGTAGAAAATGGGTAAGAGATGTATTCGTGATTGTTCCAAAGGTAGCCGTCGTTGGGACTTCTGCCATCGATGGGAATAAAGCTGGTGTAGTCGCTGTTGTAACCAAAGTAATCTTCTTGGTTGGGGAAGACGCGATCGCCCCAACTCACAATTACATACCGTTCATATTCCGGTGGTACTACAACGTCATCTAGTATGGTGTAGCTACTCAACCGTGCATCAAGAGACGCTTCTAATACGTCTCCTTGCTCAATTCCTGTTGGTAAGTAGCTCTTTTGCTGCGTGTAAATCGGTAAAGGATGAGGTAAACGCACCGGAGTAAATTTCAGGGGTTCAACCGCATCAGCAATGCCAAGATTGCTGCCAAACGGTTTTTTCCCAAAAGCAGGAGCCAGCACAGCCGCACCAGCACTCGCTCCAAAGAAAGCGAGTAGCTGCCTACGTGAAAATTTAGACATTGGACTGCCTCTTAATAGTAATAGATAGAATCATTAGCCTAAAAATCATTTTTGCTATCCATCGTTGGGATTTTTCATAGCAAATATTCACCCGAAAAAGGGTAATTTATCTGCATTTTATAAACAGATATACCCCACCAAAATTAAGGATAGTTTATCTTCATTAATTACTAAATCATATTGATTCGATTTCTAAATATATCATCTATCAATTAAATTTATAACTGATTTAGCATTGATTTTTCTAGGTTTTACCGTTTTTTATCGAGTAATTAATATTATGTTAACCTGGAAATTAATTATATTGATTCTTTTACCAATTCTTATTGTCTAATTAATATGCTGTTAACCTTTGTATTATCCAATTGAGGGTATACGTAAACAAAAAAATATTTATCAATCAAATTACAGTAGTTATCAATAAATAAGGAGTAACGAATGAAGAGAGTTTTTTCCACTGCTATTGCCGTAGTCGCAAGTTTGATACCTACTACCGCTAAAGCTGCTATTATCAATGGTGGCTTTGAAAATGGTTTTGACGGTTGGCAAAAATTAGGTGACTACAGATTAGAAACTTCAGCTTTTGGCAGCAAGATAGTAGAAGGAAGCGTTCAAGCTTTTCTATCAACTGCTTTCAAAGAAGTTATTGGGGTTGATGGAAATGGAAAAGAAATTCTAGGAGGAAATGCAGCTCCTGCCACTTATATTACTGGTGTTGCTGAAAATTCTTTAGAGGGATTTTTGGGTGTATCGCAATTCTTTGGAGATAACTTTCTAGCTGACGCAACTGAGGGTTCTGCTATTAAGCAAACTTTTACGGGAAAAGCAGGACAAACTTTATCGTTTGCTTGGAACTTCCTTACTAATGAATCGGTTGGCACTAATGCCAATCCTGATTTTAATGATTTTGCTTTCGCAACTGTTAGTAATAACTCTCAAAACTCGTTTTTCAAACTAGCTGATACCACCACAAATTTTTTGGCTAACGGTTCCAAAACCAGCTTTTTTGAAGAAACGGGATTTAAAACTTTTTCCTACACTCTGCCAACTGATGGAGAATACACTTTAGGTTTTGGAGTTGTCGATGTAGGTGAACCAACTGTTATTTCCGGGTTACTTGTTGATAAGGTGCAAGCTGTTCCGGAAACAAGTTCAACAGTTGGTTTGTTATTTTTAGGAATGGGAGCAGTTTCTGTGCTAAAGCGCAGACAAAAAAATGGGTAATGGGTAATGGGGAATGGGGAATGGGTAATGGGTAATGGGTAATGGGTAATGGGAAAAATTATGTTACTACGTTTCCAGTAGTAGATTTAGGGGGAACCTACAATTTAAATTTATTAACATAGTTAGAAATATTCACACCGTTCTACTTATCTTTGAATAACACTTAAACTAGTCTGGTGGATCTCAATATGGTTTATCGTACTCTACTTGACCGTAGTCGAGTTTGATGATTCGGTCTGCCAGATGAAAATAGCGATCGTCATGGCTAATTACTAATACTGTTTTGCCTCGATCGCGCAAATTTTGTAACAGTTGGGTGTAGAATATCTCTTTGAAAACTGGGTCTTGGTCGGCTGCCCATTCATCAAATAGATAAATCGGTCTATCTTCTAAGTATGCTGTGAGCAAAGCAAGTCTTTTACGCTGTCCTTGAGAAAGATTGGTGGTGGAAAGTTTGCCATTCTCAATTTTAACTTTGTGATCGAGTTGCAATAACTTCAAATATTCTTGCGCTTGAATATCTAAGTGAATATTTTCTAACCCTAAAAGCGTGTCGAATAAATAGAAGTCGGAGAACACGACAGAAAAATGTTGCCGATACCACTCTCGATTCTGTTCGTTAATTAACTCGCCATCTAAAGCAATTTCGCCGGCTTCGGGGATGTAAAGTCCGGTGATGAGTTTGGCTAAAGTCGATTTACCGCTACCGTTACCGCCAACAATAAACACTAATTCTTGCGGATAAAATGTCAGATTAATCGGACCAAGGATAAAGTTGCTATCTTCAGTGTCTGAGCGGAAAGTGTGGGTAACACCGATAAGTTCTAAGCTACGCCAATCAGACTTAATTGTAGGTGGATTTGTTGATATTTCCGCTCGATTAGTTAAAAATAAACCGAGAGATTCTATCTTTTGTAATGCAATGCTAGCTTTGCTAATTTGGGGAAGGCTGCTAACAATATTTTCCATTGGCAACATCAAATATGTAAAAGTTAAGATGTAGCCAGAGAGTGTTTGGGGACTGATGGTAAAAAGATTAGGAAGTGCGAATAATATAAAACCAATTGAGAAAAAAAACAGCAGTCTCCCCCAACTGGAAGTTGTGGCGAAAAAAGTTAAACCGTTAACATTGTGGTGACGAAATGTGGTAGCTGTTGATTCGAGTTGTTGGGTAAGAAAGACTTGACGCCGTTTGTAGTTTAGCTTGAGTTCTTTGATTCCTTGGGTAATGGTGCCCAAATGTTTAAATAGCAAATCTTGATCGTCACGCGCAAGAGCGAGAAAATGTCTTCCTCTTTTCAACAGCCACTGACAACTAGCGATCGCTACTACCGCAAATCCGACAACCATCAGCAATACTTGCCACGAAAGCCAAGTTATGTATAGCAAGCAACCGCAAACGATGGCAATATCAACGCAGAAAAAAGGAAGCTTCTGAACAGCATTCGCAACTGCTTGAACATCCTCGGTGAGGGTGGCTAATAATCGCGGATTTCCCAACTTTTCTAGATGACTTAACTCAGAAGCGAGAAGTTGACGACTCAAACGCATCCGTAATTGTAAAACTGCATCCTCAGATAAGCGAATCAGCATCACTTGAGAAATGATACTGGTAATCAAAGCAACCATCGCCAGCCCGACAAAACCCCAGGCGATCGCACTGAGGCGCGATGTGGCATCATTACTGGTAGCACGACTAATTAAGGCAATCAGGCTAGCACTACTACCTCCACTCAGTAAACCGGTGGTGATGGCGATCGCTACCATTCCCCAAGAAGAACGCAGAAGAAAGGAAATCAAATTCATGATTGATTTGGGCACTGGGCATTGGGCATGGGGCATGGGGCATTGGGCATGGGGCATTGGGCATGGGGCATTGGGCATTGGGGAGGCAGTGCGGTCTTGGGGTCTCCCCAAGTGGAGCATCTGCCGTCATTGGGCATGGGGCATTGGGCATTGGGCATGGACAGACGTTATTTTACCTTCTGCTTTCTACCTTCTGCATAGCTGCCTCCTGCATAGCTGCCTTTACAAGCTTGATACTTCTTTATTTATGGTTCTATATTGTCTCTTAGCGGTAAGCTAGTGCAAATTAGATCGTAGTTTTTAATCCCAAATCTAAAATCTAAAATCTAAAATTGGTATGACTGTTAATCTCAAATCTTTGGAAAAGCTAATTTCTGTAGGGGAATTGCCATCCGCTACTAATAAAAGAACTTCTTACGTTCCCTTGCATCATCGAAATATTCTGTGTATATTTCCCAAGTACAGCCGCTCGTTTGGTACTTTTCATCACGCTTACCCGCTTATGGGTAATGTTAAGGCTTTCATGCCGCCGCAAGGTATTTTAATTGTGGCTGCTTATTTACCCGAAAAGTGGAATGTGCGCTTTATTGATGAGAATATCAATGAAGCTAACAAGAGTGATTATCAGTGGGCAGATGTGGTAATTGTCAGCGGAATGCACATTCAGCAACCACATATTAATAAGATTAATGAACTTGCCCATAAAGAAGGTAAAATCACAGTTGTCGGGGGACCTTCGGTTTCTGGTTGTCCAGAATATTATCCGGATTTTGATATTTTAAATCTGGGTGAATTGGGAGATGCAACCGATCGCATGATTGCATATCTCGACGAAAACAGCGATCGCCCAAGCGAGCAAATTCGCTTTGAAACTAAGGAGCGTTTACCTTTAAGCGAATTTCCTACCCCAGCTTATCACTTGCTGAATCTGAATGATTATTTTTTAGCAAATGTGCAATTTTCTAGTGGTTGTCCTTATCGCTGCGAGTTCTGCGATATTCCGGAATTGTATGGACGCAATCCTCGCATGAAAACGCCTGAGCAAGTGATTGCCGAATTGGATATGATGTTGCAATGCGGGAATCCGGGATCGGTGTATTTTGTCGATGATAACTTTGTAGGCGATCGCCGCGCCGCTATGCAACTGCTTCCACACTTGATAGACTGGCAAAAGCGCAACGGCTATCCGCTGCAATTTGCTTGTGAAGCTACACTCAATTTGGCTCAAAGTCCCAAGCTTTTAGAAATGATGCGCGAAGCTTATTTTTGCACAGTTTTCTGTGGCATTGAAACACCAGAAACTGATGCTTTGCAAGCTATTTCTAAAACGCATAATTTGAGTATGCCGATTTTGGAAGCGGTGAAAGTTTTAAATAGTTATGGTATGGAAGTTGTATCCGGGATCATCATCGGCTTTGATACAGATACACCAGAAACCGCAGACAGAATTATCGAATTTATTCGGATTTCGCAAATTCCTGTATTGACAATTAACCTGCTTCATGCTTTACCCAAAACACCATTATGGCGCAGGTTAGAACAAGAAAAAAGACTAGTTTTTGATGAAAATCGGGAATCGAATATCGAGTATTTAATGCCTTACGAGCAAGTAGTAGAAATGTGGCGACGCTGCATTTCTACAGCATATGAACCGGAATTTTTATATGAACGGTTTGCTTATAATATGGTGCATACCTTCCCCAACCGGATTAAGGTTCCTAATAGTCCGGCTCGGACTTCTTGGGCAAATATCCGCAAAGGTTTAACTTATTTCAGCAACATTTTATTGCGGGTAGGTGTGTTTGGTGACTATCGCTCTACTTTTTGGAAAATGGCAAAACCAGCATTGAAATCAGGTAATATAGAAGACTTGATTCACGTAGGACTGGTCGGACACCATCTAATTAAGTTTGCCCAAGAGTGCGTTAACAACGAAGAATCGGCTTCGTTTTACTCCCAAAAAATACGCACCAAAATTAATAGCTAACTACAAAGGTATGAATACAGAATAACAAGTGTTAAGTAAAAGCTCTGAATTATATAAGGAGATATTTCTGTGAAGAAAACTTTGTTTCTTAGTCCTCCTTCCTTCGATGGGTTTGATGGTGGTGCAGGTTCTCGATACCAGGCAAAGCGCGAAATTACCTCTTTTTGGTATCCTACATGGCTGGCGCAACCTGCTGCCCTTGTGCCTGGTAGCAAGCTTGTGGATGCACCACCACACAATCAAACTGTGGAAGATGTGCTGAAAATTGCTTCGGATTACGAGTTAATTATCATGCACACCAGCACGCCTTCGCTGCTTAATGATGTGAAGTGTGCTGAGGCTATCAAAGCGCAAAAGCCGGATACACAGATTGGCTTAATTGGCGCACACGTAGCAGTATTACCAGATGTAACCCTACGTGAAAATCCGATTATCGACTTTGTATGTCGTCACGAATTTGACTACACCTGTAAAGAACTAGCGTCAGGTAAAGCTTGGGATGAAATCAAGGGACTCAGCTACCGCGACAATAGCGGAAATATACATCACAACGAAGACCGCCCATTGATTCACGATTGGGATGCTATGCCTAGTGTATTGCCTGTGTACGCACGGGATTTGGATATTACAAAATATTTTATCGGCTATCTGCTCCACCCTTACATTTCTTTTTACACTGGGCGCGGGTGTCCGGCAAAATGCACGTTTTGCCTTTGGCCCCAAACGATTGGCGGTCACATGTATCGCACTAAAAGCCCGGAAGCAGTAGGACGGGAGATGGAAGAAGCGAAAGCTATTTTTGGCGATCGCGTGCGGGAATATATGTTTGATGATGACACTTTTACAATTGACAAACAACGAGCGATCGCCATCAGCAAACACATGAAGCGACTCAAGCTGACTTGGAGTTGCAACGCCCGCGCTAACTTAGATTATGATACTCTCAAAGAACTGCGTGACAACGGCTTGCGCCTACTATTGGTAGGATTTGAATCCGGCAATCAGCAAGTATTAGACGGCATTAAAAAAGGCATCAAGTTGGAAGTAGCCCGAAAGTTTATGGAAAATTGCCATAAACTCGGCATTACCGTACACGGTACATTTATCATTGGTTTGCCCAACGAAAACCAGCAGACAATTGAAGAAACAATTCGCTTCGCTTGCGATATTAGTCCGCATACAATTCAGGTTTCAATTGCTGCCCCCTATCCTGGGACAGAACTTTATCAACAAGCGCAGGAAAATAATTGGTTTAGCGATACTTCCTTAGTTGCTAATTCAGGGATTCAAATGTCAACACTGCAATATCCAAATCTTGCCGGCGCGGAAATTGAAGATGCAGTTGAAAGGATGTACCGACGCTTTTACTTTCGTCCTCAAGCTATCATCCCGATTGTCGGTGAAATGCTGAGTGACCCTCAAATGTTAATACGTCGTCTGCGTGAGGGGCGTGAGTTTTTCTCTTACCTAAAAGACCGTCGCAGCCAAGGAACTGCGAAAACCCAATCAGTCTTGCCAAGGACTAAAGTCCCTGGCTAATAGCTTAAGTCGGATTAATCCGACTGTAATTATCTAGACGGAATGTGCGCTGCAAAATGAGCCTGTAACATAATGTGCGCAAGTCTAAAATTCCAAATATAAAATGGCATCAGATTATTGGGCTGCGATCGCCTTGGGGATCAACTTGCTATTGTTGATTGTGTGCCTCGCGGCAATTTGCTATTACTGCTATGGGATCTATGCGGCAATTGAGTTTTTTTCCCATGAGACACAAATTGATCCCAACTTCCATCCACCGATTACTATCCTCAAGCCAATTTGCGGTCTTGATATCGATACTTACGAAAATTTTGCCTCATTCTGTAAACAAGATTACCCAGAGTACCAAATCATCTTTGGTGTGCGGGATGGAAATGACCCAAGTGTGCAAGTTGTCAAGAAAATTATCGAGGACTTCCCAGAAATTGATATTAGTCTGGTTATAAGCGATCGCACAATTGGTACTAATTTAAAAGTTAGTAATTTAGCCAACGCTGAAGCAGAGGCAAAGTATTCGCTTTTATTGCTTGCAGATAGCGATGTTCGCGTCGGACGAGATTATTTGCAACGAGTCATCCAGCCGATGCGCGATCCTGAGGTGGGTGTTGTTACCTGTTTGTATCGTCCCTTTGTTCGCGGGTGGGTGGCTATTCTCGAAGCCGTCGGCATATCGACTGAGTACCATGCTAGTATTTTAGTCGCCAGATCGTTGGAAGGAATGAACTTTGCCCTCGGTCCTTCAATCGCTATTCGTAAAAGTGTCTTAGAAGCGATCGGCGGATTTGTCGCAATTGCCGATTATTTGGCAGACGATTTTCAACTTGGCTATTTACCTACACAAGTTGGCTATAAGGTGGTGCTTTCTGACTATATTATTGACCATGCGATCGCCACAGTTAGCTTGCTTGATTTAATTCATCGTCAGAAACGCTGGAATTGCTGCACGCGAGTTTCTCGACCTTGGGGTTATCTGGGGCTAATCTTTACCCACGGCACAGCCATGAGTTTATTATTCTTAATCGCCACAGCCGGGTCGATTTTCGGTTGGGCGATCGCCCTTTTAACCTTAAGCATCAGATTAATCATGGCATGGGTCGTTGGAGTCAAGAGTCTCAAAGATCCAGTCGCAAGCAAGTTTTTGTGGTTAGTGCCTTTACGCGATATTATCACCTTTGCAATTTGGTGCTATGGCTTTTTTGGCAGCACAATTGAGTGGCGGGGGCAACGATTGCAGTTAACTAAAGATGGAAAACTAGTAGCGATCGCTGTTGGCGTTGCAAAAGTCATGCCAAGTTAACTAGTACAATGTTATACACTTTCAAAGACCACAAATTAATCAAATAAACATCTATGACCAAAAAGGCTTGGGATGCCCAGCTTGCTTACTGGCTAGTTAGACCGCTAAAAGACACTTGGGTAAACCCGAATCATCTTACCACAGTGCGGCTGGTGACAGGGTTGGCGGCGGCTGTGGCTGTTGCAAATGCAAACTGGGCTAACATCGGCGCTTGGTTGTTTGCTTTATCGAACTTTCTCGATCATACTGATGGGGAATTGGCGCGGCTAAGTGGCAAAATCAGTTTAGGGGGTCATCAGTATGACCTTGTTAGTGATGCGATTATCCACATTCTCTTGTTCGTGGGGATCGGGTATGGTTTGATGAACAGCGAACTGAGTTATTGGGCATTGGTGATGGGGATCGTATCTGGGGTATCTGTTGCTTGCATCTTCCACTTGCGAAATGAGATGGAACAGCAATTGGGTAAAGACGCCACCCAGCAACCGAATTTTGCAGGCTTCGATATCGAAGATGTGCTGTATTTGTTTCCAATAGTCACTCTGCTGGGTGGACTTAAGCTGTTATTAATTGCAGCAGCGATTGGTGCGCCAACTTTTGCCGTGTGGGTAATTTGGCAATTCCGCGTTTACTCATTGCGTTCTTGATATTTATTTAAGCATTATTTATGCAGCTAAAAACAGAACTTGTTCAAGCGATCGCTGCTTTGGATAAAAACAAACTTCAAGCTGAGTTTCAAGATCAAAATGAATTATTGGTGGTAGAAAACTTTCTCCCTAACATCATCTTGGATGAGTTACTTGCTGTTTTGCCATTCCTCAAAAAAGCGATTAATCGTAACTATATTTCCAATTCTAAAAAGGGTGGAAGTATCAGTCGCGAAGAGCGCTCTTCCTTGGTTTTCGTGTTTGTGTTTCGTTGATATTTCAGCGCGCTTTGCGCCGACTACGAAGATATATAATCTCAGTTAATGATTTAATTATGAAGGCATTGATATTAGCCGCCGGCGTTGGTAAACGCTTGGGTAAAGATGGGGAAAATCAACCTAAATGCTTGCTGAAATTTAACGGAAAATCTCTCTTAGAGCGTCATTTAGATTATTTGCGTTATTGTCAAATTGAGTCAGTTGCGATTGTTGTCGGTTATCAAGCTGAGAAAATTCAAGATGAAATCACAGCATTGAAAGCAGAAAATTGGGTGAGTACAGTTTATAATCCTGACTACACCAAAGGCAGTATCATCAGTTTGGGGACTTTAAAAAAACACTTAACTGCTGGTGATGAGATTTTATTAATGGATGCAGATGTATTATACGATCGCCGCATTCTTGAGCAACTGGTGAAAACAAATATCCCCAACTGTTTCTTATTAGATCGAGATTTTGAACCGGGAGAAGAACCGGTAAAGCTTTGCGTGCAAGATAATTATCTGGTGGAATTTAGAAAAAAACTGGCAGCGGATCTTACTTATGATTTTGCCGGCGAATCAGTGGGATTCTTTCGTTTTGAGAGTGCGATCGCTCATCGTCTTGCCGCTATCACCGAAGATTATATTACAAACAAACGCCATGAAGAACCATTAGAAGAAGCAATTCGAGATTTGTTATTAGAAAACCCTAAAACATTTGGTTACGAAGACATCACCGGCTTACCTTGGATAGAAATCGACTTTCCCGAAGACATTAAACGTGCTAAAAACGAAATTTTACCTCAGTTATAAATAAACAGATGAATTAGTTTCTATGTCTCACGCAGAGGCACAGAGGCACAGAGAAAATATATACATAAATGCTAAGATTCTCTTTGCATCTACCCTGCGGTAACGCCTGACGGCGAATGCGTCTCTGCCTGAAATAATCATCCCAAAAATATACACTCATATTTAAGACTTTTACATTCATCAGAAGAAATGGATCAAATAGCATCAGTCACCACAACAAAACAAACTAAATGCACGCAATTGCGAGAATTGCTAAAATCGCCACAACTTGAATTTATCATGGAAGCACACAATGGAATTAGCGCTCGCATTGTGGAAGAAGCTGGATTTAAAGGAATTTGGGCAAGTGGATTAGCTGTTTCTGCTCAATTTGGGGTGCGCGATAATAATGAAGCGAGTTGGACTCAAGTTGTAGAAATGCTAGAGTTCATGTCTGATGTAACTCAAATTCCGATTTTATTAGATGGAGATACAGGTTACGGCAATTTTAATAATATGCGTCGTTTAGTGAAGAAATTAGAACAGCGAGGTATTGCAGGAGTATGTATTGAAGATAAGCTTTTTCCTAAGACTAATAGTTTCATTAATGGTAGTCGTCAACCTTTAGCTGATATTGATGAATTCTGTGGTAAAATAAAAGCGGGTAAAGATAGCCAAACAGATCCAGATTTCTCGATTGTCGCTCGAATTGAAGCTTTGATTGCCGGGTGGGATTTATCCGAAGCATTGCGCCGAGCTGAAGCTTACCACGCAGCGGGAGCGGATGCAATTTTGATTCACAGTAAATCATCTCGTCCCGACCAAGTGCTAGCCTTTGCCGAAGAGTGGGCGAATCGTTCTCCGTTGGTGATTGTACCAACTAAATATTACAGCACTGCTACCGACGTTTTTCGCAAAGCCAAGATTAGTTTAGTAATTTGGGCAAATCATCTGATTCGCGCTGCTGTAACTAGTATGCAGGCGATCGCTCGCGAAGTTCAAGCTAGCCAAAGCCTAGTTAGTATTGAAGACGATATCGCACCTGTAAAGGAAATTTTTCGTTTACAGGGTGCAGATGAACTGCTAGAAGCAGAAAAACGCTACTTTACCAACGGACGCAATTATACACGGGCGATCGTTCTCGCTGCAACTAGAGGACAAGAATTGCAACAATTAACTCAAGATAAGCCTAAAGTTATGTTACCCATTGGTGGTAAACCTTTGCTCAGGCTTTTGGTAGATAAATTCAAAAAACTTGCCATTAATGATATTACTGTCGTCGCCGGTTTTAAGGCAGATACTATCGACGTTCAGGGAACTAAAGTTATCCGCAATGCAGATTATGAAACAACCGGAGAATTAGCTTCTTTAGCTTGTGCTTCTGCTAAATTTAGCGACGATATGCTAATAGTTTATGGCGATTTACTTTTTAGAAGTTACATTTTGCGAGATTTATTAGAGGATGTTTGAAAAGTCGAAGCAGGTCAAAAATCATGCGAGTCGTCGAATCATAATACGTATCATCGCAATATAAATAAAAGTTTCCGAAGTTTCTGGTAGACGTTCATAATCCTTACTTAAA
>JAESGF010000148.1_pt1 | contig 56240 bp, 51 predicted proteins | sample 9269621 | NCBI WGS metagenome assembly JAESGF01 (sample SAMN14515066, study PRJNA621663) | algae metagenome | isolation source: Tolypothrix carrinoi HA7290-LM1 and co-occurring heterotrophs from dry rock... | place: USA: Makauwahi cave, Kauai, Hawaii | collected 2011-01-06
GGAGTGAAAAATCAACCCTGAAAGCTATCGCAAAGTGCAAAATTCCAGATTCCAATTTTACGACCCAAATAGACCTTGCGATCGCAGCTTAATTTCCGCACCTTTTTTATGGTGACCTGTACTAAGTGAAAGATTGCCATCGACCATAACCGCCTATGTTGAGGTGAACTCAGCAAAGCACGTATGGTCGATGTGGAACCAACTGAATAAACAGATCAAACGTTCCGGTGAAATAAATCGCAGACACGATTACTTTACCGTTTCTAACTGGAGTTTCCTAGCCAACCTCGAAACCGAGGAAGCGTAAGCACTAGGAAAGAACGCTTTCACTTACACCGTGGAGTGAGGTATGGACAAATTATCTAGCTAGTGGTAGTTCTGTCCACACATTTAGAAGCGGTAGTTGGCATGGGAATTACTTAAGAGACCCGATGAATAAATTTCTTATCTAGTCATCAGGAGTAAACATGGCTACTGACAATGCAGGTTTGTTGTGGTTATTAAAAGAAAAATACACTTTTAGCAAAGTTCCAAGCCCTGAAGCTTATGATGGTTACTTGAAGTCTGTTCTCATTTGTGCTAACGGAGACGGTAAATTGGCTCCAGAAGAGAGAGACTGGGTTGTTGGGTTTGCTTGTGCCTATGGCGCATCAGATTCATTAGTCGAGGAACTCAAATCTTACGAAGCTACAGAAGATATTGAGAAGGTTATTTCTGTAGCTGTGGAATCAGATGGTTCGCGGCGTTATCTTGTTTACGAGGCTATTAAAGCTTGCAGTGCTGATGGGGAATATAGCGATCCAGAAAGGGCAACTGTAGCAAAAATGGCAGCTAAACTGGGCATTTCTTGTGATGTCGTCAAACAAATTGAAGAAATCTGTATGGAAGAAGCCAAACTACGGGAGAAAAGACTGGCTTTGATGTATCCGGAGGGACCACCTATCTTCTAGCCGTTTTTTTAACCTTCTTGTGGTTGAGTAAAAATCAAGGCTAAAGAATGTACAATTTAGCCAAAAACGGTCTTAACCCATTATTCAACACAGCGATCGCAATTCCCCCCACACCAATCACGAGAAGCACCCACATCGGGACCGGCGGCTTTGAGAACTTCGCGGGTCGTTCCAAATAAACTATAAAGAGAGGAACTTCGCTTCAAAGTACCAAACCCTGGTCAACTTCCAAAGGTTATACAGCAATGCGCGTTACCAATTCCACATAAAGCGACCAAGCGGCTTTCTTTTGTGTGGTGTCAACTTTCCAAGCCATCGAACCAATGCCAAAAGGCAGACTTACAGATACAGTTTCTAAGGAAACGCGATCGCGCATATTTCTAGTAAGCAAATTTAACTAAATTATTTAGGTTTATTATAGTAAAATTGCTCATCATAGCTGCAAAATCAGCCTTAAATCATATTGTCGCAGCAACGGGCGCGATCGCACCTTGGATTGATCAATGATAACGCGATCGCGCATTTGGTAAAATTTCAACATGGAAGTTCAACCAAAAGAAATCAGGAATTATTTAAGATTTGATGGTATAGATATTTTTTATGAGTGGTTTGATTCTCTGCGGGATAGAAAAGCAAAAGCTAAAATTAGAGCAAGGCTTGACCGAGTAGAGGAGGGTAATTTAGGTGATTGTAAATCAGTTGGTGATGGTGTTTTTGAACTCAGAATAGACTATGGTTCTGGCTACCGCATATACTTTGGGCAGGAAGGGTCAACAATTATTATTCTTTTGTGTGGTGGCGATAAAAGCACTCAAGATAAAGATATTGCTAAAGCCAAGAAATATTGGAAAGACTATAGGAGTAGAGATGATGCCTAAAAGTACAAGTTATCATGAAAAACTGATTCAAGACTTAAAAAATCCACTAGAAGCAGCAGTTTATATCGAAGTTGTTTTAGAAGAAAGCGATCCGAAAATGTTAAGTAAGGCGTTGAAAAATGTCATAGAAGCGCATGGTGGAGTTGATCAGCTTTCTGCACAAGTCAAGGAACTCTACAATAAACTTGACCAGATGCTATTAGAGAAAGGCGAAATTGAGTTTTACAGTCTAAATTCTTTGTTGGATGCTTTAGGGTTACATTTGGCAGTAACAGTAAAGCCGTAATTCGCAATTCGCAATTCGCAATTCGCAATTCGCAATTAACTAGATAGGTTGCCGTTAATTTTATTTTTTATTTTTCGGGTAGAAGCGACTAGAATTTTACCAATTTCTTTAGTTTCTTGGAGAAGAGACTCAAATTTATTTTTTTCAACTAATTCCGACTCTATTAATATTTCTAGCCAATATTCTGTTTCTCTTTCTTCCTTAAGTGCAATTTCCAATTTGTGAAGGAAATCTTTATTAGATTGAGCAGATTGAGCTTCTCTGACATTTGCACCAATGGAAGTACCACTACGTAGTAGTTGATTTGATAATGTTCGACAAACTCCAGGCTTTTCATCTAAGAAACTACAAGCTTTAACTATCCTGATTGCCAAGGCTTTCGTTCTATCGCTAATAGAAATATTTTGATTCATACATTTGAGTCTAAACTGATAATACTTTTCACCAGACTTAAACCAATTCGCAATTCGCAATTCGCAATTCGCAATGGGCTACGCTAACGCAATTACGTTTTGTGACGGGGATTTAGACCCCTACACAAAACGCGCTGCCCTTCTTAGGCAGGGGACTTAAATCCCTAAAGTTTGTTAAATGTTATTTATTTTACTCTAAACAAATTGCGAATTGCGAATTGCGAATTGCGAATTGCACCGTGCCAGGTATCGGAATTATGAAATGTAGATTCTACCGTGCATCTGGGGTTGGTAATAAATCTTTATAAATATCGGAAAGCCTTAGATGTTACACTTTACAAGTCTCGATGCGAGAGATACGAACCCCCACTCACCCCTAATAAATACGCGACTGGGGAGGTGTCCTCTTGGGGAAGAGGTATCAAATGGGGAAGAGGTATCAAAAGTTCCTACCGAGTAATTGATCCAACTACTTTCCACTCTCCATCCTACGCGATCGCCAAACTTCTCCCACACCAATCACGAGAAGCACCCACATCGGGACCGGCGGCTTTGAGAACTTCGCGGGTCGTTCCAAATAAACTATAAAGAGAGGAACTTCGCTTCAAAGTACCAAACCCTGGTCAACTTCCAAAGGTTATACAGCAATGCGCGTTACCAATTCCACATAAAGCGACCAAGCGGCTTTCCGTTCTGTGAGGTCAACTTTCCAAGCCATCGAACCAATGCCAAAAGGCAGACTTACAGATACAGTTTCTAAGGAAACGCGATCGCGCATATTTACTCACTCTTTAACCTAAAGTTTTATGGTAATATCTGGATATTTTGAACTAATTCAGATAAACTAACACATTTGTCCGTTGCATCACCTTATGATTGTATATGTCTAAAACTTACACCGTTGAAATTTTACACCAAGGCAAAACTCACAGTTTGCAAGTTGCTGAAAATGAAACCGTCTTATCAGTTGCCGATGCTGCTGGTTTAGATTTACCAAGTTCTTGTCATGCAGGTGTTTGCACAACTTGTGCGGCTCAAATTAGTCAAGGAACTGTAGATCAAACTGATGGCATGGGTGTTAGTCCAGAATTACAAAAACAAGGTTATGCTCTACTTTGTGTCGCTTATCCGCGTTCGGATTTAAAAGTGGAGACAGAAAAAGAAGATATCGTTTATCAGTTACAATTTGGTAAAGAATGATAAATGTTAGTTGTTAATTGTTAGTTGGCAAAAAAGTCTTACTAAGTACTATAGATTAACGACTAAAAATTATTTCAGCAGGATTACAGTTAAATATTAATCAAGCTATTCACGCTCAAACACTAATCAAGCATAAACTAAGATGACTACACATTTTATAACCGCAGAAATTGACTTGCAAGAAACAAACTCAGAATTACAAAAAGCAATTGAGACAGAGTTGCAAAAAGAGGGAGAACCTCTGAGATGGGCAATTACTTCTGTAGATGTTGAAAAAGAATCATGCACTGTTGAAGCTGTTGTAACTAAAGTTGAGAGTTAGTTGTTGGTGGTTAGTTGTTGGTGGTTAGTTGTTGGGCAATGGGCAATGGGCAATGGGCAATGGGCAATGGGCACGCTCGCATTGAAAATTAGGAATTGAGAATTGGGAATGCGTTTTTTACCATTACCCATGCCCTATGCACCATGCACCATGCCCCATGCCCCATGCCCCATGCCCCATGCCCACTATCCACTATCCACGCTCCTCTTAACTCCTCACTCCTCACTCCTCACTTTTAATTAAAGCGAAGCAATTAATGCGTCCATATACTGCTATTTTAATTGTACCAACTGGCGTTGGGGCAGAAATTGGGGGTTATGCAGGAGATGCATTGCCAGTTGCTTCATGTGTATCTCAAGTTTGCGATCGCCTAATTACTCATCCCAATGTCCTCAATGGTGCAAGTTTATATTGGAATCTACCCAACGCTTTCTACGTTGAAGGTTATGGGCTTGACAAATTTGCCGCCGGATGCTGGGGTTTGCGTCCAGTTCATCAAAACCGCATAGGTTTGCTTTTAGACCAAGGAATTGAGCCAGAGTTGCGACTGCGACATCTGCAAGCAGCGGATGCCGCCAGAGCCACTTTAGGATTGTCGTTGACAGATTATGTAATAAGTGATGCACCTTTAGAAGTAGAATTGCGGTCATCGGCATCGGGTGCGAGTTGGGGGACAATTGGCAACCCAGATAGCTTGTTAAGGGCAGCGTCAGTACTGATAAATAAAGCTGGGGCGCAGGCGATCGCAGTTGTTGCCCGTTTCCCCGATAATATTGATGAACAAGCCGATCAAAACTACCGCCACGGTAAAGGAGTCGATGCGATCGCTGGGGCAGAAGCCGTAATTAGCCATTTAATAGTGCGAACCTTTCAAATTCCTTGTGCCCATTCCCCCGCGCTTTCTCCCGCACCTTTAGATCCCGATTTATCTCCACGTTCCGCCGCCGAAGAATTGGGCTATACTTTCTTACCATGCGTGCTTGTCGGTTTGAGTCGCGCACCCCAATTTATTGTCCCCCAAACTCATCAATTGCCCGAACCGACTGACATTTGGGCTAATCAAGTTGATGCCGTCATCGTACCCGCAACCGCCTGTGGTGGTAGCACTCTGTTAAGCTTGAATAATAGACGATGCCAAATCATCACCGTCCTTGAAAACAAAACTCAGATGCAAGTTCCTCCCGAACCCTTGGGAATCAAGTGCATACAGGTAAACTCATATTTAGAGGCAGTAGGTGCATTAGTAGCACACAAAGCAGGCATCAACTTATCTGCCCTAAGCTCAAAAATATCGTCTTTGCAGTCATTTGTTAGTGGTTAGTTGTTAGTAGTTAGTAGTTAGTTGTTAGTTGTTAGGTGTTAGTAGTTAGTAGATAGGTATTGGGCATTTATCCCCCCTGTCCACGGACACCTTCCTCACTCCTCCACCCCCGCACTCGCGCTCGTCCTCCCCTTGTCCTCCTTGTCCCCCCTGTCCTCCTTGTCCCCCTGTCCCCCTGTCCCCCCCTCTCAAGAACTCTCCCTCTCCCCCCTCCCCCCTCTCCTCCCGTGGAACAACAACAAAAGCAAGAACCAGAAATTCCCTACTTGACACGCACCCAAGTGCTTGTGGCAATGGGTGTGACTGCAATAATTTTGTGGATAATTGCCAAGTTGTGGTTGCGCTTTGGCAACGTGGCGATATTTTCTTGGCGCTGGCAAGAAAAAGATTTACTTTTAGGAATAGCCTTAGGATTAATCATCACCGCTGTGAGTGGATTAGCTTATCGTTTTTGGGCTGCTTACCGCAAAAGTGCAGATTATTACTTAGAAATAGTACTTAAACCTTTAGCTTTACCAGACATAATTTGGCTGGGGTTGCTACCAGCATTAAGTGAAGAATTGTTATTTCGAGGTGTAATGTTGCCGGCTTTGGGAGGAGATCATGTAGCGGTAATTGTATCGAGTCTCTGTTTTGGCGTCTTACACCTTAGCAGTCCCCAACAATGGACTTATGTAATTTGGGCAACTATTGTTGGGTTAATATTAGGGTACAGCGCTGTTATTAGTGGTAACTTGTTAGTGCCGATTGTTGCTCATATGTTGACGAATTTGATTTCTAGTTATTTCTGGAAAATTCGGCGATTGTAGGTAATTTAACATTTTGCATTTCGCCGAACGATTTAGACCAATTTCCCCAAGCTTTGGCAATTCATAGACAAGTAGACGATCGCACTGGAGAAACCAGTGTAATAAAGCTTCGTCTTCTTTTTGATGTATAGAAACAGAGCCTAATACGATAAATACGTTAATATTTTCTCGAAAACACGTATTAATAGTTGTTAAAACGAGTAAAAGTTTTAATGTCTACGGTAGTATAAGGATACTTTGCTAACTGATATTTTCAGTATTGTTACCTGTGAAACTACCCAAGTTAGTTGCTCTCCTGTTGACCATTTCCCTTTCTGTAATTCCTCAGATTGCTGTTGCCCAAACATATGAGCAGCTAATTCAGCAAGGCAAGAATGCTTCAACCGCAGGAGATTTTGTTAAGGCAGAAGCCATTTGGCGAGAAGCTCTTCGGCGCAAGCCTAAAGACCCTAATGTGTGGGTTTTTCTAGGCAGATCCTTACGTCTTCAAGATAAACTGGATGAAGCTCTTACCGCCTACAGAAAAGCAATCGAACTCAACCCTCAAAACCCTTATGCGTTTAACGGTCTAGGGAACACGTTAGCATCTCAAGAAAACAGACTTGATGAGGCGATCGCTGCTTATCGTAAGGCAATTCAAATCGATCCCAAATTTGGGTTTGCTTACACTGGTTTGGGAAATATACTGTACGCTCAAAACAAAATACCAGAGGCGATCGCTTACTATCGTAAGGCTATTGAACTAGACCCCAAAGATCCGATTCCTCGAAACAACTTGGAGGAGCTTCAAAGAGAGTTAGCTTTGCGGCAAAATCCACAGTATGTAACTCAGCAGCAAGGTCAGCAGCAAACTGTTATAATCAGTACACCTGGAAATTATCAAATTGCAACTGGTTTACCAGAAAAGCCTCTGCCGCTACCTTTCGCTTCAGTAGTCAGAGTTGTAGCTAAGAATCCAGGGACTAACTATGGTACTGGATGGGTTTTAAAGCGTGATGAAAATCGTGTTTGGATTCTCACAAATCACCATGTCTTAATAGACACCAATAAACAACCTTATAAGGAAATTGCAGTGGAGTTTTACAGCCCTAGCAGAATACCACCACGGTTTGCTGCCAAGATTGTGCAGCCTACCAAAAAGAATGATTCTAATGACTCCCTTGATATTGCAATCCTAGAAGTAATGAATGTTCCTAGTAGTATGAACATTCCGGCTCTCCAAATGTCTTCTATAGATGTTTCTTCAAATACTGTTCCAGTACCAGTACGAACCATTGGTCACCCTAACGTTACCGAGGTATCAGACTGGACTCCCGATAGTGGAGAGATCAATAAAATAACACCCCAGCGGTTACAACTATCTAAGTTCACTCTGTATGAGGGTCATTCAGGCTCACCTGTGTTGGATCGGCAAAATCATGTAGTTGGTATTGTCTATGCCATAAGTACTCCTGACGTTGAAAAGGGAAAGACTGGCACTGGTGGTTATGGATTTGCCTACCCAATAGATTTAGTAAAAAATCAACTACGTACCTGGGGCTATGAATTCTAGAATCTTATCAATATCAACTTTTTTTGTCAGTTTTGTGCTAACGAACCTGAGTTCTCTGCCTACTCAGGCTTGTTCTTCTGGCAACGCTCGTGAAACTACCTACCAACGTCGAGATGGCAATCGTTGTGAAGGTATCAAGCCTTCTATTCGAGTCAGTGGAGGTCTAAACCTCATCTCTATAGCGACCCGTCGCATTTCTGAACCGCTCAATGACACTATAAACTTGAAAGTGCCTCGCTTACGTGGTGGTGGCAATCCAGAAGTGAGCTTAAGTTCAGTAATTAAGCGATACCAGTTAGATAATTTATCTCTCAAATCCGAGTCATCTGGCTTCACTTTTGGTTGGTCTACATATGTACTGAAAAAAGGAGAAGTCCCTGTCAATACTCTACGCGCCCTTGCTTCATTTAACCAAGGTTCTCACCGAGTGTACATGCCTGTAACAATTGGACAGTCCTCTGGTAAGTATGAGTTTGTTATCTTCTCTAACGGTCCTGCAAAAGTTCGTAGCTTCCAAATCCGCCTAAATGGGCAAGATATTTACACTAGCCCTTCCCGTTCATCTCAAGGCGGCGAGATCATTTTTACTTGGGATGGACGCAAAAAGGATGGAAGCATCGCTCCATCTGGTCAATACGAACTGAAGGTATTGGCTGAACAAGAGAAATATGATAGACAACCAGAACAAAGCAAAATTCAGATACAGTTTGCACACAATCCAAATTGGCTCAAATAAATCGTGAAACCCCGACGAAATCACCGACAAAGGTTCCTAAAGCCTATCATTGAAAGCGTGCGGAAAATTAGCACTTATCTGGGACAACGAAGGCGGGCAATTCTTGTTGTGATACTTCTACTCCTATCTTTTGGCATTGTTCTTGCAGGTATTTTGCCTAGTCGTCAAATTTTTGAAGGTAACTTAGTAGTCACAAATCTTAGCTTTACTTACATTGGCGAAGAACCTAACAAACTATTTCTTAATAATATCCGAGGGATTTCTCAACTTGAGGGAGAGGGTAATCAAACGCTTATATTGAACGGTAGATTTTCCACCCCCTCAAATCAAGCTTTAAACAAACAATTACTTCAACGTAATTCCCTGACAATTAAATTACCCCATGAAAAAAGTCAATGGATAATTAATCCGGCGACAAACAAGCAACCGAGTGAATTAAAAATATCAGAATTAAAACTTCAGACAAACACATCTATTGATTCCCTCAGCTACAAGCCTTACAATCGGAAATTGTCGCTGTCAATTAAATCAAGTGAAGCTGCTCAACTTGCCCTTGAGCTAGGAGAATACCCAATTAAATTTACCTTCACAGGTTATCAGTTAGAAGAATTGAAATTAAAGGATAGTCCAGAAAGCCTTGAATTAGTTTTTCAACCAAATAATCCTCAGCTTAATCTTTCCCTTACCAAATTAACCCGTTTATCAGTTAACTTGCCCGATCCTCGCAAAGTTAGTTCTGAAGATTGGCTATGGGGAGATTTAGCAGTTAAAAATGTACATTTTGAACAATCAAAGCAAACAGGAAGAAACGTCAATGATGAAAAATATAACTCTACTATAATTAAAGGGCAAATTCGTATGGGTGAGCGAGAACTGAAAGTTGAATCTAATCAGTTTCTCCTCATTAGCAAACCAGGAATTAAGCGCTTACTCAACTTAGAAGTTATTCCACCCAAACCACCTCAAGAAATTAATGTCCAAATTGCGGGTGAAACTGTAGAAGTATCTGCTCCCCCTGAAGGGTTGGAAGTTCGGCTTGTAGGTGAGGCAGACCAGATTCAAGTTGGGCTAGACCGCCGGTTCCCAGTAAGGAGCATTAAGTCAAGTTTCCTAGCAAACTTTTTCTCCAATGATGTCTTAATTGCTATAATTTCCTTTTTCAGTGCTGCTGTAGTTTCTTTATTAACGTGGATAGTCAATGACTTTCTATCCTGGTTATCTGCTAATTCTCAATCAGCGGCAAAACCTTAATAATCTATAATGTGGTTTTACCTATTATTCAAGAAAAGCTGATACTCTGGGAAAATATTCTTCGCCTCTGGCAGGGAGAAAGTAAGAATTTTTAGGTCATGCAAGAGTAGCTGTTTGACTTTGTGCCGCGAGAGCGATCGCCTGTGGTAAAATTCGATGTTCTAAGACTTACGCACTGTACAAATAAACCATTAGTGCATCAACGACACTGCGCCAAGCCGCACGGATGCAGTTCACAATATAGCACGCACGTCAAGACGCGAATTTAATTAAGCAAACGATAGCTTATACTATATTTTACATTTAGTTCCACCTATGGAAACATATAGGTCTGACTCAGTTTTCCTAGGCGTTGGATACTTCTACAAATCGGTGTGGCGATCGCCTCTTTATCCAAGCAACATAACCAAACCTTATCGCACCAACTACAGAATAGCCGAAGTGTTTCTTGCTTTAATTACTTTTGGTTCTAACTATGAAGCTAAGTCCAACCTGGTCAAAGCGTTAAAAGCTCTCAATCAACAGGTACAGATATTGGCTGTATCTCCAGTATACGAAAACCCAGCCATTAGCAAAACGACTGCAACACCTTATCTCAATGGTGCCTGCTTAGTAAAGACAAGTTTACAAGCACTTGAGCTGCATGAGCAAGTGTTGCGCCCTATAGAGGATAGTTTAGGTCGAATTCGGGGAGAGGAAGGCAAAGTTAAATGTAGCATCGACCTAGACCTTGTACTTTACGACAAACAAATTCTGTCAACTCCTGACCTGCAATTGCCAGCGCCGGATATTTTACAATACGCCTATGTAGCTCTGCCACTAGGGTTTCTGGTGCCTGATTGGATTCATCCAATAACAAAACAGACGATGGCTGAAATCGCAAATCGATTTTTCCAACAAAAGGCTACCTTTTATCATCAAGTAGAGGTGAATGAAGCGATCGGCGCTAGCCTTCGGCAACGCCAAGGGCGAACGCTGCTGCGCTTCGCGCTTCGCAGCTGAGTTATCTGCCTATACCCTATCAACCATGAAACCGATACAACCTTGGCATTTTAGAAAGCTGCCTCTTTTTAAACTTAGTGGAGCGCAAGTCTTCGAGGCACTATTTCTCAATCCTAGAGGTGAAACCAGCAATTGTCATGTGTCATCGTTGCAGGGTCGTTCCCGTCAGCGTATTGCAACTCTTCTAGAAAGCCCAGTTACGCCTAGCACTCACCTAGCTCGATATTCTATTTGTGCAGGTTCTCCCCGCTTGATAGAGGGTCAACAGAGGCTATGGACACCGCCTTTAGGAGATATTCTTCCGTTTTTGCGCTGTCTGCTCAATCATCAAAATGAAGACGCGAGTATAAATGCAGAATCGATTGTGCCTTGTGAACTTCCCTTTACAGGTGGTTGGTTGGGATGGCTCGGATATGACTTGGCATGGGAGATTGAGCAATTGCCCCAACACAAAGTTGATCCGCTTCCTTTCCCGATCGCCTACTGGTATGAACCCGAATCGTTTGCAGTCGCAGATCATCAACAGCAAATTCTTTGGTTAGCCGCTACTGACTTGGCTCAACTTACAGTAATGCAAAGTCAGCTAGAGCAAGCAGATGAAGAGAGGGGAACGCAAAATTTACCGCCGGATGTCAAAACTAATCCTGTAACTTGCATTTTCCAAATGTCTCAGGAAGATTATATAGCGGCGGTGCAGCAAGCTAAAAAATATATTCAAGCTGGCGACATCTTTCAGGCTAATTTGTCCTTAAGGTTTGAAGCGCATACCCCTTTTGATAGCTGGTCAATTTATCGAGCTTTGCAGCAAATAAATCCTTCCCCCTTTGCTAGTTATTGGCAGACTCCTTGGGGCGCAATTATTAGCTGTTCACCTGAAAGGCTGGTACAGTTATCAGGAAGGCAAGTTGAAACTCGACCGATCGCCGGAACGCGATCGCGTGGCGCCACCCCCACGGCTGATGAGCAGTTAGCACAAGAGTTAATCAGCAACACCAAGGAAAGAGCGGAACACATCATGCTTGTTGACTTAGAGCGCAATGACATCGGCAGAGTCTGCGAGTGGGGGTCTGTAAAAGTCGATGAACTTTTGACAATTGAACGCTACAGCCATGTCATGCACCTTGTCAGCAATGTTATTGGTACGCTACATCCAAACTATGACGCTGTAGATTTGATTCGAGGTGTGTTTCCTGGGGGTACGATTACTGGCTGTCCGAAAGTTCGTTGTATGGAAATTATTGAAGAACTCGAACCTGTAAAGCGCAACTTATTTTACGGTTCCTGCGGTTATCTGGATTGGCGGGGAAACCTCGATTTAAATATTCTGATTCGCACGCTCCTATATACTAATATGAGCGATTCTACATCTGAGGCAATTGTTTGGGGACAAGTTGGTGCTGGCATTGTTGCAGATAGCGACCCTCAAAAAGAATGGTATGAGTCTCTACAGAAAGCACAAGCTCAACTCAATGCTCTAAACCTGGCTGTTGATATTTCATCAAAATACCGCCAGTAAGTGATTTGTGCGATCGCTGTTTTAGCTACATAGGAACATGGTTTGATGGTTTTACATAAGAGTTTCTTCTTTGATCCTACGGTTAGTCAGATCCTCGGTGAACTCATGGATATTAGACGTGGCTACCAAAGCTGGTTGGGAGTTACCTACGCGCACCATCACGACAGTACCGGAAAGGCGCAGCCAATCAGGACGTTTCCTAAAGAAACCGTCTCAGTGTATGATGCTCGCTGGGGAACGACCCAGTGCTTCAGGGACGGCATAGACTCAAGCGGTTTGTACGAAGTGTCATGGACCTGCGTTGACGGTCAGGTTAGAGTTGTAGCTTACTCCACAGTTGACGTTGGCAGAGGCGATACTGTAGAGCATTCCTTACTCGAACGCTACCTTCCCAGACTGCAAGGGTATGGAGATGGGGTGGAAATATTTGCATTTAACAAAAATGTCCCTCTCCAAGGGAAGGTGCTATTCGAGAGCGAGCATAGTTTCGGAGTCCGAACACAAAGCGCCTGCGCCGAGCGGCTGAAGGACAGCATCCCTAGAGGGTGGTACGACCGGGATTTTAAAGTCGTCATTCGATACAGCAAAGAGCTAGTACCGATGTGATTAATTGTATTCGCTCATGCTATCTTTTCTACCCTGGACGATCGCACAAATTTTTTCTTGGAACCGATGAAATGCACAAAAGTTGCTCTCGTTCCCTACCTGAGTCATAAAACGATAAAGTAAGTATTTTCACGAGGACATTATTGTAGCCTGTGGTTGACGTTGTGCTGCCAGGGCGATCGCAATCGGTAAAATTCGATGTTCCTCAACTTGAATTCTGGCGTGAAGCGTTTCTGGTGTATCATCAGGCAATACTGGCACCGCTGCTTGCATCAAAATTGCACCGCTATCCATTTCCAAACACACCAAATGCACCGTACAGCCTGCAATTTTCACACCAGCGGCAAGAGCTTGTTCTACGGCATTAACTCCTTTAAAACTGGGTAACAAACTCGGATGAATATTGATAATCTTATCAGGAAAGGCATCAATTAAAACCGGTGTCACCAATCGCATCCAACCTGCCATAATCACCCATTCTACATCATATTGCCGCAAAGTTTGCACAATTTCTCCATCAAATTCTTCGCGGTTTTTGTATCTGCGGTGGTCTAAAAATACAGATGGTACGCCCCAATTTTCAGCGCGTACAGCTGCTTTCGTCGAGGAATTATTGTAAATCAAAACTTGAATTTGAGCCGCAAGTTCCCCATTTTTAATTGCTTCGGCAACAGCTTCAAAATTGCTGCCATTTCCAGAAGCCATGATTCCCAATTTTAAAGGTGCTGACATCAGCTTTTTGGGAAAAACATTGGGTGATATCAAGCTGGGGGTTACTGAATTCATACTCATGCTTTGTTAACGTAGAAGACTGGAACCAGCAGGACATTGAATTTGCCCCCCTTCCTTACTAGGGATAAATTTTAGCATTACTGGTGGTATTTTTGAAGGACTATTAGTTTCACAAATTCCAGCAATTGTCAAGTTTTCTTTATTAACTTTAGTTGCAAATACAGCACTAGTATAGCTTTTGCTTTCCGGACTTTTGGCAGTAGCTGTCATCATCACCCTGGAAGTTGATTTGCCTTGAGGTAGAATTTTGTATTGATAACTTTCAGTTTCTGGCTTGATACCAACAGCAAGTTGCTCAATTGTTGTCGCAAACTTATTGTTTTCTAAATAATAAGCTTGCTGTGCGCGGTTCATAGCGGTAATAATTTGTTTACCTTCCACTGCTGTCTGACTGCTAGCTTGCTTTTCTGGTTCACCATTGAAAACTTGCACATTTTCTGGCAAAGTCGTTGCATCAGAAACTTTTTCAAATATCATTGCGTTAGCAGAAAAAGCATTTGGTCTAGGTTGTCCCGGATTAGTACCATGTAACTGCAACCGCATTTTACCATCAGCAAGAAACTCAAAAATTGTTAATACCGGTTCTGCACTACTTGGTATTGTTACATCCAAGTGCATCGGTTTGAAAGTCGGATTAATGCGATACTGAAATTCTAAGGCAACAGGAGTATTCGAGTTAGATGGTAGCGAGAATAATTTTCCTTGTGGAGTGAAAATGAAAATTAAGGTTTCTGAGGATGAAGGGTCTTTAGCTTTCCATTGCCCTAATAATTTCTGGTTAACATTTGTAGCATTACCTCTTTGAGATTGGGGCGGTAAGGGTGTAATTTGGTTTTCAGCTAGTACTGTTGTGTTGAGTGTAGCCAGAAGCCCGATAATTATGCTATTGGTCAGCAATTGAAGAGTGTGCCGTTTGTTAATTTTTAGTAGGTTTGGATACATTATGCTTACATACTAGTTGAATAACAGGATCTTAAACTCTTGTGAATTGATCCGCTACTCAGCAAACAGCCAGGATAACTACCTGTAAAGGATTATAGCTTTTTCAACTAAAATTTTGAATATTAACAAGCTTTTATGACATTACCACGATCGCGTCAATTTTTAGATAACGATACAGTAGCTGCCTGGATTTTTCTTACCCCAGCATTGATTTTACTATTCATCTTTCTTCTTTACCCGATCGCCTATTTATTTTTCCTCAGCTTCACCGCTGGTAGTTTCACTTCCACAGGCATTTATTGGGTAGGATTGAAAAATTACTCGCGTTTGTTAATCAACCCGGATTTTTGGCAAGTTCTCAATAACACGTCTTATTTTGCGATCGCCAGCGTCATTCCCAGTATAATTATTCCTTTAGGATTGGCGGCGTTATTAAATCGCAACTTGCCATTGCGAGGAATTCTCCGAAGTGTTTATTTTCTCCCTTCAATTATCTCTTTAGTTGCGGCTGGTTTAGGATTTCGCTGGTTATTTCAAACCTCAGGACCAGTTAACGCAGCTTTAAATTTGTTTGGTATTTCTCCTATTCCTTGGTTGGGAGATACATTTTGGGCAATGCCAGTATTAATTTTATTAAGTATTTGGAAACAACTTGGTTTCAATATGGTGGTATTTTTGGCAGGGTTGCAAGCCATTCCCCCCAGTCGTTACGAAGCAGCCGAACTTGATGGCGCAAATGCTTGGCAACAATTTTGGTATATTACTTTACCAGGATTGCGACCGACTTTAATCTTTGCGATCGTTACTACTGTGATTTTCACATTGCGGAGTTTTGAGCAAGTTTATGTAATTACAGGTGGTGGTCCATTGAATTCTACCAATTTATTAGTTTATTACATATACCAAGAAGCATTTGGTCAATTTGATTTTGGTTACGCAGCAGCAGCAGCAACAGTATTGTTAGCAGTGACGCTGGTATTAGTTTACTTGCAATTGCGAACTTGGGGCGAGGATTGAGGGGGAGAGTGGGGGACAAGGGGGACAAGGGGGACAAGGGGACAAGGGGGACAAGGAGACAAGGGGACAAGGGGGACAAGGAGACAAGGAGACAAGGAGACAAGGGGGACAAGGGGGACAAGGAGATAATTAACTCCTAACAACTAACTCCTAACTCCTAACTCCTAACAACTAACTCCTAACTCCTAACTCCCAACTCCCAACTCCTAACTCCTAACTCCTAACTCCTAACTACTAACTCCTAACTACTAACTCCTAACTACTAACTCCTAACTCCTAACTCCTAACTACTAACTACTAACTACTAACTCTTCAAAGTCAATTTGGTAACAGCGGCAATTAGCTGTGCAGGTTCGACTGGTTTGGGGACATGATATGAGAAGCCGGCTGAAATTGCTTGTTGGCGATCGTATTCTCCAGCATAAGCTGTGAGAGCGATCGCTGGAATCTCTCCTCCTTGTTCTGGCAACCATTTTCTCACTTGTTTAATCAGCATGTAACCGTCCATTTCCGGCATTCCAATATCGCTTAATAAAACATCTAATTTCGACTTTGCCAAGATTTGCAGTGCTGACAGCGCTGATGAAACTGCTATCACTTCGGCTTTCTCTTGTTGCAAGACGAAGCTGATAAAGTCTCGCGAATCAGCATCATCATCTACAATCAGTATTTTGATTCCTTCCAAATTAAATGAATTAAGTTCAGCTTCTTTGGTAAACTCAATTGGGAGTGAATCTGTCGTTGACAACAATGGCAGCTTGACTGTAAATGTTGCTCCCTGTTCTTCGCCGAGACTTTCTACAAAGACTGTACCACCGTGGAGTTCTACTAACTGTCGCACGATCGCTAATCCCAATCCCAATCCACCAAATTTTCTCGTAGTCGCGCTATCTGCTTGGCGGAAGTAATCAAAAACATAAGGTAAAAATTCCGGGTCAATACCTTTGCCCGTATCGCTAACTGTAATTTTCGCATAGGAATTGGAAATTGGTAATTGGGCATTGGTAATTGGTAATTGGGCATTGGGCATTGGTAATTGTCCCCCTTGTCCCCCTTGTCCCCCTTGTCCCCCTTGTCCCCCTTGTCTCCCTTGTCCCCCTTGTCCCCCTTGTCCCCCTTGTCCCCCTTGTCCCCCTTGTCCCCCTGTCCCCCTGTCCCCCTGTCCCCCTTCCATCGACAATCGCACCTCTACCCGTCCCCCATTGGGTGTGAACTTAACAGCGTTGGAAAGCAAATTCCAAATAACTTGTTGCAAGCGACCTGCATCACCTGCGACTTGCCCCACATTCGGGTCGAAAATCGTCACAATCGAAATCGATTTCGCTTCTGCTGCTAAACGTACTGTCTCTAAAGCTGCTAAAATAATTGATGCTGGACTCAGTTTGTCTACATTTAAGGTTAGTTTGCCGCGTAAAATTCGCGAGACATCCAGCAAGTCTTCAATCAGTTGTGCCTGTAATTTCGCATTGCGCTCAATTGTTGCTAAAGCTTCAGCGGTCTTTATTTCATCAAACTTGCGGGTTCGCAGTAGCTTAGACCAACCGAGAATCGGGTTTAGTGGGGTGCGTAATTCGTGAGAAAGAACGGCGAGAAATTCGTCTTTGATGCGGTTTGCCGATTCAGCTTGGGTACGCGCTAGTTGTTCAGCTTCGTACAAGCGAGTATTTTCAATTGCTACAGATGCCATCTGTGCCAATTGTACCAAGATGGCTTCGTCTTCTATTGTAAACTCGCTTTCGTCGTATTTATCAGATAATTGAATCAGTCCAATATTGCTACCATCTCGTCCTGTTAGGGGTGCAGCCAGCCAACCGCGCATAGGTGGATGTTTTGCAGCTTCTGCGCCAAATCCGCGCCACCTGGGGTGTGCTTCGAGTTCTACTTGAGTCATGCGTATGGGACGATTTATCTGGCAGATGTATGCGTAAATGCCTGAGCCATCGGTTGGTTGTTTATAATCGCGCCATGCAGCATACTTATCTGAAAGTGAGACTGCGCTGATAGCCTGTGCCCAATTACGATTAATCGTCATGCTGGTAACTGATTGATGTGCGCCGATAAGGAAACGCGATCGCTCGGTAATTACTTGCAGAACTTCTTCAATAGAAAGTGCTGAATTTATCGTTAATGATGCCTCAGTCAACCCACGCAGTTGACCGGCATATTGCTGCGATCGCACGAGCATTTCTTCTCGTTCGGCTTCAGCTTGTTTGCGATCGCTAATGTCAATACACGAGCCAATATATCCGAGAAAATTACCTGAGGATGTAAAACGCGGCACGCCCTTATCTAAAATCCACCGATACTCCCCGTCATAACGTTGCAACCGATACTCCATGCTAAATTCTTCACGGGCATCAAAGGCATTTATATAAATATCTATACAGTACTGCAAATCTTCTGGATGCACTTTTTCCGCCCAACCATTACCCATTTCTTGCTCAATTGTCCGCCCTGTAAACTCCAGCCAGGTTTTGTTAAAATAGTTACGAAGCTTGCTAGTATCAGACATCCAAATTAAGGTAGGAGATGCATCCGCCATTTCCCGGAATCGTTCTTCACTTTCCCGTAGCGCGGCTTCCATTACTTGGCGTTCGGTTACATCCAAAGCAAGTGATAGCACTGAAACTAGCTTGCCGGATTCATCGAATAAAGTCGAGCTATACCACTCACAATAAACAATTGAATTATCTTTGGTGTAATTGCGATTGTAACAAATATTACTAGTTTTTATTCCTTCAGTCAGTTGAGTCACCGCATCTGTAACAACTTCTAAATCTTCCGTAAAGACAAACTGCCAGTCTTGGAAATTTTTACCGATTACTTCTGATGCTTGCCAGCCAAAAATTCGTTCAGCTTCCACTGACCAACGAGAGACGCGAAATTCACGATCCCACTCAATCACCGCCAAAGGCGAGTTTTCTACATGAAAGTTTAACCTTTGCAGGGCATTTTGCAATGATGTTTCCGCAGCCTTACGAGTAGTAATATCGCGAAAATAAATACCCATTCCTTCTTCTGATGGATAAGCATGAACTTCTAACCACATCATGAATGGTTCGTACAGTACCTCAAAATGTACCGGAATTTGCTCTGCTAAAGCTTGACGATATTTTTGCTCAATTATTGTACCAACTGACCAAGACCACATTTCCCAGTGGGTTTTGCCAATTATTTCCTCTGGCTGCATATTGTTGAGTCTTGCTGTCTGTTGGTTCACATAAGTGATTCTAAATTCGCGATCCAGAGCAACAAAAGCATCGGTCATGTTTTCCAGAACGTTCGTTAAATGCTCGTTGGCATCTTGCAGCACTTGCTTCATGCTCTGGCGCATTCTGCTCAATTTTATGGTAGCCTCGACACGCGCCAGCAGTTCACGAGCAGAGAAAGGTTTAACTAAGTAATCGTCAGCGCCGAATTCTAACCCCTGAATTCGGGATTCTTCCCCAGCACGAGCAGACAGCAAGACAATCGGTATCTCTTTGGTGAGTGGGTCTTGGCGCAGTTGCCGCAACAGCTCGAAACCATCGAGTCCTGGCATCATAATATCAGTTAAAACTAAATCAAAAGGCTGCTGCCGAATAGCGTCTAAGGCAGCGAATCCATCTCCTACCGCTTCTACCTGATAATTTTGCTGAAGCAGACGCTTGACATAATCGCGCATATCTGCATTATCATCGACAAGGAGAATACGGGGAATTGGGGATTGGGTAATGGGTAATGGGTAATGGGTAATAGGTAATGGGAATTGGGCATTGGTAAAATTCCTCTCCCCCCTGCCCCCCTGCCCCCCTGTCCCCGCCAGATGCTTCAAGTCGGCAAAGCCGACGGCAGGTGCTTCAACGGAGGGAACCTCCGCAACGCACTGCCTCCCCAACGCACTGGCTCCCCTTGTCCCCCCTGTCCCCCTTGTCCCCCTTGTCCCTTCCTTGTCCCCAGTCCCTTCTGCTGGCAACCAGCGTAAGGCTTCTTCAACGTAGGAGGCAGCCCCGACTGCGGTTGATGCTAATGTATTAATTGCGTCAATGTTAACGCTTGGTAAGTGAGCGTATCCTGTGGGAATAGATACTACAAAGCTGGTTCCTTGGTCAACAATGCTACTTACACTGATGATGCCGCCGTGTAGTTTGACTAATTCTTGGACTAACGATAAACCAATTCCAGACCCCTCAAAACTACGTCCCTTCGCACCCTCTACTCGATGGAAACGCTCGAATAAATGGGGTATTTCTTCTTCGGGAATGCCTGTGCCGGTATCGCTTATTTCTAACTCGACGTGGTTTTGGCGCGATCGCAATGTTACGGTTATCTCTCCTTGGAAGGTAAACTTAAAGGCGTTGGAGAGCAAATTTAGCACAATCTTTTCCCACATTTGGCGGTCTACGTACACTGATGAACGCAGAGGTGGACATTGTACTATTAAGCGCATACCCGCTGCTTCAATTACTGAGCGAAACAAGCTAGCTAGTTCGGCAGTGAACGCGGAAATATCAATTAATTCATATACAGCTTGGACTCGTCCTGCCTCAATGCGCGAGAAATCTAGGAGACTGTTGACCAATTTCAGCAAGCGCTGTGAGTTGCGATGTATTAATTGCAATTGTTCTTGGTCTTGTTCAGCAAACTGTTGTAAGCGGCGCAACATTTCCTCTAAAGGTGCGATAATTAACGTTAGCGGCGTGCGAAACTCATGGCTGACATTACTAAAAAAAGTCGTTTTCGCCCGATCTAACTCGAAGAGTGCTTCCGCTCGTTTTCGTTCTGTTTCATAAGCACGAGCATTAGCGATCGCACCTCCCACATGACCTGCAATCAATTGAAAGAAACCGCTATACTCTTCATCCAAAGCACGTCGCGGATTAATCCCAACTACCAGTAAACCACCGGCAAAATTCTGATTTGTTTGGGTTATCGGTAATATTAATGCCGAGTCAGCTAAGTCTGCATAACTAGAGGCACCCCAATTATCTACCCGCTCTGGTTCACCTGTCCGCACAACTTTTACCAGCGGTAAGCTGTGTGTATCATCTGATAATAAATCTAAAGTTTCTTGGCAAGCTATTTCTTGAGGTGCTAATCCCCCTGCTTTTATCAACTTAGCTTGTTTACCTGCTTCATCCAGCAAATAAATTAAAGCAAAGGGAATATCAGCGGGATTATCTGCTAAAGTTTCCATACTGAGTCCGCAAGCTTCTTCAACAGTCTTCGCTTGGGAAGTTTTCGCGGCTAACTCTCGCAGAGTGCGTAACCGTCGTTCGCTCAAAACCCGCTGAGTTGTTTCCGTAACAGCAGTAAAAACGCCACCTATACCACCTGTTTCATCTCGGATGGGACTATAAGAAAAAGTGAAGTAGCACTCTTCAAGATAACCATTGCGGTCTATTAAGAGTAACTGATCGTCAGACCAGGTAGCATTGCCTGTAATCATGACACCTTCGAGCATCGGTCCGATGATATCCCATATTTCTGCCCAACACTCCCGTCCTGCTTGACCTAAAGCTTGCGGATGTTTAATCGTCCCCAGAATTGGACGGTAAGCATCGTTATAAAGCATGACCAATTCCTTACCCCACCAAATCAAAATTGGGAATCGAGAGGATAAGCAAATACTCAGAGAAGTACGCAAACTCTGATTCCAATGCTTAACAGAACCGATTGGTGTAACTGACCAATCGAGAGTCCGCATCAGAAGACTCATTTCCCCATTGCCAGGAAAGATATTTTCTTGCTGATAATTTGGAGATGTAGAGCGATCGCTTTCTAGTTGGTAGTCCGATTCCTTGTCTTGCATTTTCAGGGGTTAAATCAAAGGAGTGGGAATTTTTTGTCCAATATTAACCTACATTTAGGGTAATCTATTCTGGAGATACCGCTTCGGGCGATCGCAACCGTCCATATAAATTTTTGACGAATCGTAGAGACGTTCTACTAGAACGTCTCTACAATCGGCAGAACGTCTCTACAATACGTTGATATCAACATATATTGCAAAATCATCCCGTAAAAAAGCAACGCCAATTTTTTTACTTATATTTACAAAGAAGTGTTAATAAATTCGCGTCTTTGCTCTCTAGCCTGCTCTATATTATGTAGAGTGTTCAAAGACAAAAAGCCAAAACCGACTTTAGAGGCAAGATCCAGCAACGTAAAAAACATTGTTTCCGCACCTTGAGCAAAAACGTTAAACCCCTCTGTTCCTAAAATCCACACAACCGGATAAAGCGTCCACAATACTAAATGCACTGTCACCAACTTGCGGAATGCTTGCTTTGATTTTGGGTGATTGCGTTCAGCCTCAATCCGATACTGATTTAACAACATATAAGCAACTGCAAGATAAGCAGCGCAACTGACAATATACCAGATATAGCTAATAGGTTTAGGTGAAATCGTCGCCACAAAACCAGTAGCAATCATATAGGCATTTGCTCCTAACAAGCTACCAGTAATTGGTAAACTAGTTCTGCCTAAAAAAGTCAGATCCAGCAGCAACAGCGGAGTTGACAAAAACCAAGTTACATATCGTACCCAATAAGTAGGGCGATCGTTAATAATATTAACACCTTGTTTAAGTGCCATAGCTAGATAAAGTCCAGCAGCAATCAAGCAAATAAAGAAATTCAGTGTATATAATATTTTCCACTGCTCATTTTTAGCATTGTGTGCGCCAAATCCGAAAAAAATTCCACCCAAAGCCATACCGATAACACCAGTCCACAGCCAAGCTTGAATCATATTTAATTTCTCACTAATATTAATTAATCAAGTAAATTTTCACATCGGAAAGCTTATTTTTAATTTTGCCAGACTTACTCACTTCAACAATACTTCTAAATACATATTTTTGTAGTCAGCGCAGAGAGCGCTTAACTTCCCCCAAATCACTCTTCCAAGGAATTCTCACAGTAAAAGTAGTACCAACCCCCACTTTACTTTCTAGCTTAATACTACCACCGTGCAATTCCACACACTTTTTCACCACAGCTAGTCCTAAACCAGTCCCAGTCACATCCCCAACATTTTCCCCTCTTTGAAAAGCTTGATAAAGTTGTTCCTCTTCTTCTTGACAAATTCCAATTCCTTGGTCTTGTATCTGAAAAATAGCTTGTCCTGACTCAGCCGCAAGTGTGAAAGAAATTTGGCTATCATCTGGAGAATACTTAATGGCATTATCAACCAAATTAGTCACAATCGAACGCAACATTCTTTCATCCATCCAAGCGATTCTTTGAGAACATTCGCTGACAAAAAGTATGTCTTTTTCAGCGCGAGTACTAAACTTAATTTCTTCTAATAACGAAAAGCAAAAATCTTCTACATCTAAAGGTTGCGGTCTAAATTCTAACTTACCAGCTTCCGCTCTCGTTAAAGTCAGAATATCTGTTAACAATTGTGTCATCGTTTTCGCCGAAGATTGAATTCGATGAAGATTTTTCAGCTTTTTCTCTTCCGACCATTCTTTATTAGAGTTCTCTAAAAGTTGTGCCGAAATTAAAATAGTACTTAAAGGAGTGCGAAACTCATGAGAAACCATTGAAAAGAAACGAATTTTTAGTTCATTTAATTCAAGTTCTTTTTCTAAATTTCGCTGAACTTCTTCCGCTCGCTTTCGTTCAGTTATATCTTGTGTAACTACAGCTCGACGATAGACTTTTCCTAACCTATTTTTAATCGGGAAACTGTGTTCCCAAACCCAGCGCACCGAATCATCTGGACGCACAATGCGGTATTCAATTTCAAATTCTTTTTTAATGTTGTTCTCAAGGTTAGCAATCACACGAGATTTATCTTCTGGATGAACAGCATCTAGAAATGATTGGGGATTTATATACAAACTCTCACAACTGCGTCCCCAAATTTTTTCATAAGCCGGATTAACATATAAAACTATGTCGGCTTTAGCATCCCTCATCCAAAAAATTTCATGAATATTTTCGGCAATTTGACGAAACTTTTCTTCACTGGCAGCTAGCGCTGACTGTGCTTGCTTTTGTTGAGTAATATCGCGTGCTAATACTAATCTAGCAGGTCGTCCTTTAAATGTTAATTCGTGAGAGGTAATTTCTACATCAATTTCTGTTCCATCCCGCTTTTTGTGTCTCCTAGTTGCGAATCGCTTATCTGCCCAACGTAGCCCAGGAATTCTATTAAGAAGGGCTGGTACTTCTTCGGGTGGACGAATATCTTTAATTGTCATAGATAGAAATTCGCTTTGTGAGTAGCCATACTGTTTGATAGCTACTTCATTAACAGCTAAAAAATTTAAGTTTTCTAAATCGTAAACCCATAAAGGATGAGGATTAACTTCAAATAAATTTCGGTATCGTTGTTGACTTTCTCGTAAAGTATCTTCTAATTGTTGACGAGTGCTAATTTGTCGATGTAATAATGAATAAACTATAAATAATAGGGCAAAGCTAACCCAATAACCAGTTATTTTAGCTACAATTGTGAACCGAAAACTTGCATCGGAACGGGCTTGGTAATGCTGTACTAATGATTGTTCCTCTTTCTCCATTTCGCTAATCAGCTGCCAAATTTGGTCTTGAATTGTAATGCTTTTATCTGTAAAATATAATTGAATTGCTGTGTTAGATTTATCTCGGTTGTAAAAGTCAATAGACTGTTTGAGCAAACTTACTCTCTGGGCAATCAAAGGTTTGATAATATCTAGTCTCTGCTGCTGTGTGGGATTATTGGTAGTAGCGCGTTGAGCATCTGTTAATTTAGCTTCAATGCTTTGAATTGCCGTGTTGTATGTTTCTAAATAAGAATTGTTTCCGGTAGTAATGTAGCTGCGTCTAGCTTTTTCAGCATCTCGCACTGTAGTTAGCACATCTCTAACTTTTTGTATGACTTCGTAGGAATATTCTAATTGTCTTTCTCTAGCGAATAATTTTTCTGTATTTTGATATGAAATAATGTTAACGATCGCAATAATCAGCACCGCCAATCCAAACCCGACAGCAATGATTTTTCTTTCCAATGACCATTTCATATGCAATGCTTGTATGGTAAAAAAATGGGGAATCGGTAATGGGTAATGGGTAATGGGTAATGGGAATGGGGAATGGAAAATGGAAAATGGGGAATGGAAAATGGAAAATGGGGAATGGAAAATGGAAAATGGGGAATGGGGAATGGGGAATAGAAAAATAATTACCAATTACCACGTTCCCAATTACCACGTTCCCAATTACCACGTTCCCAATTACCACGTTCCCATCTCTGTTAAAGTTATTTTGTAATTAATATGCGAATTCTACTTGTTGAAGACAATGCGCGTTTGGCGGAAGCGCTTTTAGAAGCTCTAACTGACCAATTGTATGTGGTAGATGTAGTCAAAGATGGGGAGTTCGCTTGGGATCAGGTTAAGGCGATCGCCTACGATTTGATTTTGTTAGATGTGATGCTTCCGAAACTAGATGGGATCAGTCTTTGTCAACGCTTACGTCACCACGGTTATTCTCTACCAATTTTGATGTTAACGGCTCGTGACACCAGTACAGATAAAGTTAATGGCTTAGACGCCGGCGCGGATGACTATGTGGTTAAACCCTTTGATTTACAAGAGTTATTAGCTCGTATCCGCGCTTTATTGCGTCGGGGAAGTTCTGCTTCTCCACCTATTCTGACATGGGGGAAGTTGCTTCTCAATCCTAGTACCTACGAAGTCACCTATTTGGATGTGCCTTTGCAGCTAACCCCCAAAGAATTTAGTTTGTTGGAACTATTACTTCGCAATGGTCGTCGCGTCCTTAGTCGTGCTGTAATTATTGATAGCCTGTGGAAGAGTGAAAGTCCACCGGAAGAAGATACTGTTAAGGCTCATATTAAAAGTTTGCGTCATAAACTTAGAACTGTAGCCGCTCCGGAAGATTTCATCGAAACGGTTCATGGCTTGGGATATCGTTTGAAGCAATTGTCTTGAAAATTGGGCATTGGGCATTGGGCATTGGGCATGGGGCATTGGGCATTGGGCATTGGGCATGGGGCATTGGGGAGGCAGTGCGTTGGGGAGGCAGTGCGTTGGACGGGTTTCCCGGCTTGAAGCACCTGCCGTCGGCTCCGCCGACTTGAAGCACCTGCCGTCATCGGCTAGAGAAAGTTTATTTTCATCGCTTTGTTGTATGATGGGTTTTTCTTGGGGATCGATCTGAAATTGGTAATAGCTGTTAACTATTACATTTTTTTTACATTATCAATCTTTGCTGACAGAAGTCAGCCTTTTTTATTTTTGAAAGTACTTGTAGAGCGCATTTGCAGGTATCTTCCCGATTTCTTCCCGATATTTTCTCCATATTTTCTCGATTCTTTCCTCAGCTTATATACTTCTGCGGTGTAACCTCAATATACAGTAACTATCATCACGAACGATTGATATAAGTGACACCCAGAGGTAAAGATCATGAGGAATTATGCTGATACACAGGAATTCATTCTAAGTCAAATTACACAAAAATCTTTTGAACGAGAAGATTTTAGTGGATGTGACTTGAGCGGAATCGACCTAAGGGCAGTTGACTTAAGTGGAATTAATTTGATAGGAGCAGATTTAAGTGGGGCAAATTTGAGTGGATCTGTGCTTGTTGGGGCAAATCTTAGCGGTGCAAATTTAAGCGGAGCCAATTTGCAGTCAGCTTATTTATATGAAGCTTCATTATGTGAGGCTAATTTGAAGAATGCTGATTTAACGCGAGCCAACTTGTGTGGTGCTTTTTTGTGGCGAGTAAATTTGACAAAAAGTAAGCTTTGGGGAGCATCGTTATGCGGTGCAGATTTGAGCGAAGCAAATTTGAATGAAGCTAACTTAATTGAAGCATCATTAATTGAAACAAACTTAATGAGAGCAAATTTAATCCAAGCCAAGCTATGTGGCGCGATTTTGCTCGAAGCTAATTTAAAGAAAGCCAATTTAACTAGTGCAGATTTAACATCAGCAAACTTAACCGAGGCAAACTTAAGTGGAGCCAACCTTTGGGAGGCAAACTTAATTCATGCCAAGCTATGGGATACTATTATGCCTGATGGAACGATTCAATATCCTCAAATCATGTTTTGTTAATGGGTGATGAAGTCATTAGTCATTTATTATTGTCGTATTTTGGACTCATAACTAATGACTAATAACTAATAATTAAAACTCACGTTTGGAGAAGATGAAGATAGCGATCGCTAACAAAATGACGCTGTAAAGCAAGGCATAGCCAGCATTCGTAATTAGTGCCATTGAGTCAGGTAGCGCTGCAACACCATAAACAGCATCATTTTTTAAATCTAATCGAGATAAATCAGGCAAGAGGAGATACAAGCCTTGAGTCAGGCTTTCAATACTCTTGTTGTTTCCCAAACGACCAAGTTTTACTAAATCTTGAGTAATGTTCCCGATTAAATACACTGCAAATGTTAAAGCAGTCGCTAACAGGGAACTAGTAAACACACCTAAGGCAATAGCTACAGCGGTAATTAAGGCTAGTTGCAAGAATAAGAAAATGACAGCAATTAAAATGCTTGCAGTGGAATGAGGAACATTTCCAAACTGCAAAAATGCTAGATAAATCGCCGTCATAGCTGCGATAAGTGCAGCTAGTACTGTTAATAACCCGAAATATTTACCAGTGATAAATTCACTGTGGCTGACTGGTTTGGTAATTAACACTAAAACAGTGCGTTTCTCAATTTCTTTGTTAACTAGTCCTGTACCCACAAATATGGCAACAATTAAGCCGAGGATATTCATCACTGCCAGACCAAAGTCTAAAAACATTTTATCTTCTGTCGAAGCAGCAAATTCAGGAAGTAAGCGGATGGCGACGGCGAGTATTACCGTATAAAAACCGATAATATAGAGAATGCGATCGCGTACCACTTCCCGAAACACATTCGTAGCTAGCACAAAAATTCTGCCCAAATTCATCGCTATTCAGTTGTTAGTGGATAGTGGATAGTGGATAGTGGGAGCGTGGATAGTTGTTAGTGGTTAGTTGTTAGTGATTAGTTAACAAAAAGTATTACCGAAGAAAGGCAGAGGGCAGAGGGCAGAAGGCAGAAGGGAAGAATTTATTTTCGCTCTGCCAATATGGGTACAAGCCCCTAAATTTATTTATGAAAAACAAAACAAGATGTATTTCGAGACGCGCAGCGCAAGAAATACGGCATCCAAATTAAATCCCCTAAATTTATTTATGGGGATTCCTTCTGCCCTCTGCCTTCTGCCTTCTGCCTTCTTAATAACTTTCCCCCTTGTCCCCCTTGTCCCCCTTGTCCCCCTTGTCCCCCCTTGTCCCCCCTGTCCCCCCTGTCAAGAAAGTCCTATTGCTGCGCTGGAGGTGAGCCGGCAATAAATTTACTAACGCGATCGCATTCAATTTCTGCTACGGTGGCTTTATCTGGTTTGCTGACGTTGGCAATGCTTGAGTTTGCCCTGGCTGCGATTGGGTCAACCCGACAAGACTTTTTCAGGTAAAATCCGCGTGGGTTAGAACTCGGACCCGTCCAGATACTTAACAAATCTAATGTATACCCAGATTTTGTATTAACTACACGCGGTCTAACAACCCACAATTCTTTCTCTTCATATTTTGCTAAATTTCTTTCTACGACTCGTCTACCCAAATTTCCTACTTGTTGATCCGCATTTATTAGCCATCTTTCCACTTGCGACCAAGGTCTTCCAGCTACTTGTTCTTCTACTAATGGCTGAAGTTTATCGAGAATCACCACGCCATTTGCCGGTATTTTCTCTGGGGATTCGGTTCTAATCACAAATGTACTTTGCTTAAAATTATCTGCCTGCAAACTCGGATATTGTCTTAACCAATTATCCATAACAAAGTAAAACTGAATCCAGCAACTTAGTATCATACAACTGGCAACCATGACTATTAGTCTTTGGCGAATTTCTGGCTTAGGAATTTGTGTTTGCACATCAGTACCACTTCCTTCAAAAAATTCGGGAATTGCTGTAATTAATGCTGAAATCGTTGGCCAAAGCACGATTGTTCGTGGTGTAATTACATCTTCCCCTTGTCCAAAAGCAAAAACACTCACTAAAAATCCCGTTATTACTGCCCCTACTGGCATAAATGTACCGGGAATTCTTAAAGGATCGTCAGTGGTATACCAAGATGTACCAGCAATTAAAAATAACCAGCCGAAAAATGAAATTATATCTTTTATATAACCTACAGCCAATGATGAGGCGAACCAAGAAAAAATACTCAAATAAATTAATGTTTGCCAAGAGTAAGCTTTGGGCGGAACCAACAACCTTCTTACTCGCTCATAAACTCCTTCGAGAAATTTAAATACGCCAAATAAATCTTTTAAAAACAAGAAATTCATCTTTCACTCCTCTTAATTACTCTTTGATATTTACCTTTTACTTACTCTTTATTTATCATTTAAGGAAACAAGTAAATAAAATTGCTCTTGACTAGTTGATTTGTTTGACATTCAACATTTTTTAATTAATGAAATGATGTTTGATGCCAACAGACTTATCTAGAGCGAATCAACAAAATTATGGCAATTGCACTATAACTAAGTGAATTTGCTATTAGTATAGTAGTCACTAAATTTGTATTTTGCAATTTAGCTTTGCTAGCACGCCGGAAATTGCGACGTGGATATGGTTGAAGTTCTAATTCATTTTTGATTGGTTCAGCTAATGATAGCAAGACAAGCTTTAGTAGAAAGTATTTCAGCAAGAAAGTAGCGAAGAAAATTATAAAAGCAACCAAAATCATTAAGGACTGGACATTATTAGTCCGAAATTGATTAAAAAAGACATAATTGATGAGTTGTGATTTTAAATTAACTGGTAAAACTGGCTCAATAAAGAAAAAAGTTATCCAACCAATCACAGCAGTAAATAGATTGATACAGATGGCATAAAAAATGCTAGTTTTTTTGTCAAATCTTAACCTAACATTCAAAACATATCCTTCTATGGGTATGGCTACCAATAAAAATAAAAAGTCAAACAAAATGGCACCAAGCGGAAAAGTTGTCGGAAGTTCAGGAAGTTCAAACATAAAAGGGTGAGCGCTAAGGGTTGACTTGAGAGAGTAAACTAGTGAGATTGAGAATGATGGGGAAAATTATCTCATTCTTCCAGTCTTTTACCATCTTTTTGTTCTTTTGGTTATGGCAAAAGCAAAACTTTACCAAATTGAGGCATGGGGCATGGGGAATGGGGCATGGGGCATCGGGCATGGGGCATAGGGCATAGGGCATGGGGCATGGAAAGAATCGTATTTATTCACTCACTCGCTTTCTTGAACTTCTTTAATTCCCAATGCCCAATGCCCAATGCCCCATGACGGCAGATGCGCGTCTGCCGGGAAACCCGGACGCGGCTACGCCTCAAGTCGGCAAAGCCGCCCACGGCGCTGGCGATCCAACGCACTGCCTCCCCAATGCCCAATGCCCAATGCCCATTGCCCAATGCCCAATGCCCAATGCCCAATCCCTAGCCGATAGTGCAAAACGTTCGGTAAGATGAAATACTGCCACGTTACAGCTTTTGGCTCTTATGACAAGGAACGGCGTAGGTATTCGCACGGCACAAGTGCGTTCTCAACGGCTCACTGGTCAAATTCACGTTTATGATGGCGTGGGGAAAGGTAAATCCCAAGCTGCTTTAGGGGTGGTTTTGCGATCGATTGGCTTGGGGATAAATACACCCAGCAATTCCAACCGAGTTTTACTGCTGCGGTTTTTAAAGGGACCAGAACGTGATTATGACGAGGATGGGGCGATCGCAGCTTTACAGCGCGGTTTCCCTCATTTAATCGATCAAGTTCGCACAGGTCGTGCCGAATTTTTTGGTCACGACGAAATTACTGCTTTTGACCGAGATGAGGCAGCGCGGGGTTGGGATGTAGCGAAAGGGGCGATCGCCAGCGGTTTATATTCGGTTGTCGTTTTTGATGAAATTAACCCCGTTCTGGATTTGGGTTTGCTGGATGTGGATGAGGTGGTGCAAACTCTCAAAGCCAAACCCCAAGAGTTGGAAATTATTGCTACTGGACGCGCAGCACCGCAAAAGTTGCTCGACATTGCCGATCTGCACTCGGAAATGAAACCCCAACATCACCCAACCGCAAAAGCACTCTTCATTGAAGGTATTGAAATTTACACTGGTGCTGGCAAAGGTAAGTCTACCAGCGCTTTGGGTAAAGCGTTGAAAGCCATTGGTAGAGGTATCAATCATCCTGGCTCTACTCGCGTATTGATTATGCAGTGGCTTAAAGGTGGTAGTGGCTACACAGAAGATGCTGCGATCGCCGCTTTGCAACAGTCATATCCAGAGGTGGTAGATCATCAACGCTGCGGACGAGATGCGATCGTCTGGCGCAATTCTCGACAAGAATTAGACTATTTGGAAGCCGAACGCGGTTGGGAAATCGCAAAATGTGCGATCGCTTCGGGACTCTATAAAACCATCATCCTTGATGAACTCAATCCCACCGTTGACTTGGAACTACTCACAGTTGAACCAATTGTTCAAGCTTTGCTTCGTAAACCCCGCGATACAGAAGTTATTATCACCGGTCGCTGCCAAAATCAACCCGCATACTTTGACTTGGCGAGCGTTCACTCTGAGGTATACTGCCACAAACACTATGCCAATCAAGGCGTAGAACTCAAACGTGGGGTAGATTTTTAAATTGGTTATTGGTTATTGGGAGCGTTGATAGTGGTTAGGAGTTAGGAGTTAGGAGTTAGGAGTTAGGAGTTAGGAGTTAGGAGTTAGGAGTTAGGAGTTAGGTAGAGACGTTCCACACCGAACGTCTGTACAAAAGGCGCGGAGTTAGGAGTTAGGAGAATAATCAGCAACTATCAACTATCAACTATCAACTATCAACTATCAACTATCAACTATCAACTATCAACCATCAACCATCAACCATCAACCATCAACTATCAACTAACAATTAACAATGGACACTAATACACTCGACTTAATAACAGCAGGATTGGCGATCGCCTTACTTTTAGGCGGGTTTTTGATGATGTTTACTACCATCTTCACTACCAAACGCAAGTAATTTAGGCGTTTCTCATAATAATGTCTTGATTCTAGAAAGCAATTCTTCAAAATCCACGGGTTTGCGAATAAAATCGTTTGCCCCGACTGATAATCCCTCGTTAATATCTACTTGATCGAATGCTGTAATCAACACTATAGGTATGTGAGATAGCTGTTGGTTTTGTCGAATTTGTTGCGTTACTTCACACCCGTTCATATCCGGCATCATCACATCCAGCAACACCAAATTCGCAGGGCAGTTTTGAAGAGCCGTCAATGCTGCTCTACCAGAATCAGCTGTCTCTACCTCATATCCCTCAGCTTCTAAAAGTGTTTGAAGCAAAAATAAATTATCTGGCAAATCATCTACAACCAAGATACGACGGGAGTTAGAGGTTTTTATGTAATGCATTATAACTGGAGTTTTTTTTGTAGTGCAATACACATAATTTCTTCTTAAATAGTTAGTTACACCATCCGTTAGATAGATTTTTAGAAAAAATGCCGAATTTGTTAGAAAAAATTCTGACAGTTTTGTGGTATAGGCAATATCTGAAGTCGGCTTGATTTGGAGAAGGCGATCGCTTCGGGCATGACCAATCAATACTTTTTATCCTTTTCCAGCATCCTCTAACAGATAATTTTTATCTACCTATAGATAGTGGCAAAATTACTATTTTTAGGTTAAGCCACTATTATCATATAAAATTAAGCTGTTTACAACTTAATTTTACTTGCTACTAAAACTAAAGTATATATATAATTTTTTTGATAAACTTGTATATTTCTAACAAGTATTTTTGCCAAAATTATTTCATTTACCAATTTTATTTATCAAAAAGGGCATCGAACTTGCTAATGGACAGTCCTATTATTGCATTTACAATTCTTCTGACAGTAATCTTTACTGTACCCCCTATTTTTGAGAAACTGCGACTACCGGGATTAGTCGGTTTGCTGGTAGCCGGTGTAGTATTAGGACAAAACGGACTTAAGCTACTAGACTCTGAGTCTGAAACTATCAAATTGCTATCGGAAATCGGCAAGCTTTATTTGATGTTTGTCGCTGGTTTAGAAATTGATTTAGAGCAGTTTCGCAAAACCAAAAATCGCTCAATGGGTTTTGGAAGTCTGACCTTTTTAGTCCCATTAGTTGCTGGTATTCTTGTCGGTAAGTTATTTAACTTTAGCTGGAACTCTTCCTTTTTGATAGGTTCTTTGCTTGCCTCACATACTCTTTTGGCATATCCAATTGTCAGCCGCTTGGGAGTGGTGACAAATGAAGCTGTAACAGTCACGATTGGGGCAACGATTTTTACCGATACTGGTGCTTTACTAGTGCTAGCAATTTGTGTCGGAATTCACGCAGGAGAATTCTCGGCTTTAAGTTTAGTTACTTTGTTGGGTGGATTAGCAATTTACTCTGCTGTTGTCTTATTCGGCTTTGACTGGGCAGGAAAAGAATTCTTTAAACGTTCTGGTGATGAAGAAAGTAACCAGTTTTTGTTTATCTTACTGGCGTTATTTTTGGCATCTGTGGGAGCGCAGGTAATTGGAGTTGAAAAAATTGTCGGAGCGTTTTTAGCAGGTTTAGCCGTCAACGACGTTTTAGGACGTAGCCCAGTTAAAGAAAAAATTGAGTTTATTGGTAGTGTTTTGTTTATCCCTTGTTTCTTTGTAGACATGGGATTGTTAATTGATATTCCCGCATTTATCAAAACTCTCAGTTCAATTTGGCTAACTGTCGCAATTGTCGTGGCTTTGATTGGCAGCAAATTTTTAGCGGCATTTTTAGCTAAACTTCTCTATCGTTACAATACAGCAGAATTGCTAACAATGTGGTCATTGTCTTTGCCACAAGTAGCAGCTACCTTAGCAGCAACGTTAGTTGCCTATCAAAGTTTAAATCCTGCTGGTGAGCGGCTAATTAGTGAGGGTGTGTTAAACAGTGTAATTGTTCTTATGCTGGTTACTGCTATTTTGGGTCCAGTGATTACAGCACGAGTTGCTACTTCGCTACAAGTTAGCCAAACAGATGTTGAAACAGATCGTCTTTCAACTTGGTGGGATTCTGAGGAGGAAATATCAGAGGAAACTGATAATTTATTCACTGTAGTTGTTCCGATATACAACCCGCAAACCCAACGCAATTTAATAGAAATGGCTGCACTGTTGGCACGTCACGAACACGGACAAATTGTGCCATTAGCTATTACAAAAGCTTATGTGAATATGGATGCTCCGGAATTAATCACAGCACTTGATAAAAGTAAACAAAGATTGCAATTTGCTAGAGAAATCAGTCAAGAATTTGATGTGCAAGTGTCACCGGCAATTCGGATTGATGACGATATAGCTTTGGGAATTAGCCGTACTAGTCGAGAACAAAATGCTAGTTTAGTAATTATGGGTTGGTCGCGTACCACTGGCTTGCGTGCCCGTTTATTTGGTAGTGTAATTGATAGCGTTTTCTGGTCTTCTCACTGTCCGGTAGCAGTAACACGCCTTTTAACTAGTCCGACAAAAATTAAGCGAATTCTCGTACCAGTTGGAGACTTAACGCGACAAACTGTAGGTGCTGTGCGGTTTGCCCAAATTTTGGCTGATACAAATCAAGCGGAGATTGTGCTGTTACATGTGTGCGATCGCAAAACGTCTCAAACTCTAGTAGACAAATTTGCATCTGGGTTATCTGCTATTGCTGCTCAAAGCAAGTTACAGGTGAATACAAATATCCAAACAATCAGGGGTGATTATATTGCCAGAGTAATTATTCAGCAAGCTCAAGCGTTTGATTTAGTAGTTTTGCGTTCCGTCCGCTATCGCACCGCTGGAGGATTATCTGTAAGCGAAGTGACTACGCAGGTGATTAAAGAATTGAAAGGTTCGATTGTGTTACTGGGAGAACCTAACTCATGATCTTCAGCCATCGCTAATCTACAACAATTTAATTTACGCGCTTCGCGATCGCCACAATAATACTTTAATTACATTACAGCACAAGGCTTTTTTGTCAAGATGTGCGCGTGCTGCATTTTCGCTTTTGTCAAAATCCGCTTTGACCAAAACTAGGGTGTAGGGTGCAGGGTGTGGGGTGTGGGGGGGGAAGAGAAAATCGTATTTTTGTACTCCAGGACCCGAAACCAACAGGGGTACTTGCGTTCCCCCAAATCGTAGATTTGGTGGTCTTTAATTGGTGGTGGGTTCTTGCGAACACCAATTACCCTACACCCCATACCCCACACCCCACACCCTTCCTTTTGACAGGGATGGGTAATCTAATATATAATCTACGGTAAGTCTATCGAGTTACAGTAATTAAAATTTTAGTTTGATTGAAAGGAGCGGTAAAAATGGCGATCGCCCAACATATCAAAATTCATCCTCAGAAGCGCATACATCAAAGTCAACAGTGGAAATTTTTAGAATCGAGTGCAGCAGCAATACATCGGCTGTGGTGGCATAGTAAAGCATATGCAACAGTTTTAGGCATCATGCTGTTAACTTTTGCCAGCTTAGGCTTTCTCTACATTCATTGGTCTGGACGCACTTTGGTAAGTGCAAGGCAGAATAAAAAATGCTGAAAGCAGAAGGAAAAATGCTGATATTGACTGCTTTTTGGTTGTTAATATTTACCCTAAGTCTAAGTTTTTATACTTAGGTTTATTGTTTAATAGTTGCAGCATCACAAGCCAAAGTTAGAAAAAGAACTTGAATTAAATGACCATACCTTCAAAGCTGCGTGTTATATCTTATTTAGCTCCGAATTACTTTGATTTCTACGCAGCTATTACAGCTTATCTCGGTCGTGTATTGCAATTAGAAACACAGTTACATCAAGGTGAATGCGACCCCCTGGAAGATCCGTTATTATTACAAGATCAACTTGATTTAGCATTCATTTGTGGATTACCCCTGATTCGATATTGTCAGGTGGTTTCAGACCAATTGCAGACATTGGTAGCACCTGTGATGCTTGGGTCGCGCTATAAAAACCAAGCGATTTACTTTGCAGATGCGATCGTTAATGCTTATAGCGATCTTAAAGTATTTGCAGATTTGGCGGGTAAAACTTTTTGCTACAACGACCTTGGTTCTAATAGTGGCTATAATTTGCTGCAACATCGCTTAATTCAAGACGGACATCACCAAAGTTTTTTTAACAAAGAAATACAATCAGGTTCGCATCAACGTTCTATTCGCTGGGTAGTTGATGGCAAAGCAGATTGTGCGGTAATTGATAGTGTAGTCTTAGAACAAGAATTACGCGATTTTCCCGAATTGTCTAAGCAATTGCGTGTAGTGGAGGTATTGGGACCATCTCCTATGCCACCTGTCGTAGTAGCGCAGCGTTTGGGTAAATCGTTGATTCAGCAGATGCGCTACAGCTTACTCCAACCAGATACAGAACTGCAAAAAGCGATTGATAGATTCGGGGTGAAGCGTTTTGCAGCGGTGGAATTAAAAGAATTCAGCGTGCTGTTGTCGGGGAACGAACATAGAATAGAAGCCAGGAGTCAACATAATTCATAATTAATAATTCATAATTCAGGCATTACAATCAGTTAATTCCTTGAAAGAGTGAAGCTGATTGTTGACCACTGAAATCGGGGAATTCAGTGTTCGCTCTTTACCCATTTAATTATAAATTATGAATTATGAATTAGTAATTATTTGGTCAAAGAGTAAATTACACCACAGAGCGTTTGAAATTTCATTCCGGCTAACTTCTTTAGATTTATTTACATAGTTAGGTATTTTTTCACCCACCTAGTTATCAACTATTGAAGAACCGTTTTTTTGAAAGCACGGGCTACCGCGTTCCATGCCAATTTGTAGTTCATATCTGCATTAAGTCGCAACTATTGACTTCAGCACCATCTTGTCGGTGTGTATCTTAATGAGACTTATGCAGTTTAAGCTTAAAAAAGGTAACCTTAAGCCTTGGTTGGGCTAAATGGCGATCGCATCATCATATACTTGGTTGGGATGACCGGGGTTGAGTTTTTCGCTCTTGTTCCCTTAAGTAGCGCGTGAGGAGGACTTTGCGTTTATCTTTGCGTCCGAGTGTACCGTTATCGCCGAAGGTTTCCTTATTGTAGGCGTAGACTGAGTGCCATTTCAGGTTATTTTCAAAGTAGTCAGCGGTAGTTTGTTGTACAAGCTTATCTTCGGAATATTCGGCGCTCATCGGCGGTTTTCGGTAATATGGGTAGCTATTCTATTGATAGCCTTGCTGAGATAAAAGTAACAAGTATCACTGATAACCCCAGCTTAATAAATCTATATTTTATCTCTCCTCCCCTTGAAAAGGGCAAGGGTAGGGGTGGGGTTTGAATGGTTTATCATATAAATATCCTGTTCTTGAGATTCGCCCAAAAAGTAATGTTTTGTGGATATGTAACGGGCGTAGCAACGAAATTAAATGCAAGCTTTATGGTTGGATTTTGCGAGTTGGAAAAATTAGATGAATGCACCTCATTTTTACCTGATTAACAGTTTTTTACTTATACCTTATTGTGGATATATTAAGAGGTTGAAAAATTAGATGACAGCACCTCAACCAACAGTCTTTACATCAAAGCTTTACGAACAAGATTTTTATCTGTGGATAGAAACGACTGCTAGGCAGTTAAAAGAAGGGAAATTTGCTGAAGTTGATTTAGCAAATTTGATTGAAGAAATCGAAAGTATGGGGAGAAGTGAAAAAAGAGCTTTAGAAAGCAATTTAGTAGTTTTATTAATGCACCTCCTAAAATACAAATATCAGTCAGAAAAACGCACTAATAGTTGGCTTTCTACTATCTTTGAACATCGACGCAGATTAAATAAAAATTTGCAAGATAGCCCAAGTTTGAAAAAGTACTTCGCTGAAAACTTTATGGAATGTTATCAAGATGCACGTCAGCTAGCAGCTTTAGAAACTGGGTTAACCCTTGATACTTTTCCTGTAGAGCCTTTTTTGACTGCGGATGAATGTTTGAATCAAGAGTTTTTACCTAATTAATTTAATTAGGACTTAGACAAAATTGTCAGAAAACTCGTTGTTTGTAACTCATGTGATAGAAAAGCGATAATAAAGCAAGTTATGACTTTTAGAGAAAGGATTTAACGATGACAGAAGCTAAAAACGTACTTTCTGAACAACTTGAGCCTTGCTGCACTTCCCCCATGACTGGATATTACCGCGACGGATTTTGTCGTACAGGTGGTCAAGATTTTGGGGTACACGTTATTTGCGCTCAGGTAACAGCCGAATTTCTAGAGTTTACCAAGTCGCGGGGCAACGATTTGAGCACCCCACATCCAGAATATCAATTTCCCGGTTTGAAAGCAGGCGATCGCTGGTGTTTATGTGCTTCTCGTTGGCAAGAAGCTCTTGATGCTGGTGTTGCTCCACCAGTCGTGCTTTGTGCCACTCATGCTAGAGCCTTAGAAGTCGTTTCCCTAGACGATTTGAAAAAAAACGCCCATCAGTAGTAACGCAATGAAAGCAGCGTTATTCTTACGATCGCTTTCTTGGTATATTCTGTAAGCTAAAACCTCATGGCTAAACTATGTCCACAGAATTCGCCATTAATAGTAAAGTCCGAGTTGTGGCACTACCGCCCTACGTAAAAACCGCTGACCCCATGCCCATGCTGCGCCCCCCCGATGTCATTCACATTGGCGAAGAAGGGACAGTCATTGACCGTCGTCCCGGAGGATATTGGGGTATCCGTTTTGCTAAGGGAACCTTTCTCCTCGATAGCCAATACATCGAAAGCGCAGACACCCCGGATATATCTCACAAAGAGTGAGAATAGCAGCCACCAAAAATTGTAAACTTATGTAAAGTTATAATTTTGGTCTGCACATGATTTCTCGTCGCACTTTTTTGAGTATATTATTTGCCAGCTGCTTTGCTGTCATTACTTGGTTGAATTTTACCCCTGCTGCTAATGCTTTAGGAGGCAAACTCCCAGCAATTAATCAACCCGCACCTTTATTTACCTTGCCAACCAACACTGGTGATGGTGAAATTTCTCTGTCTGACTTGCGTGGTAAGTGGACAGTCCTCTACTTTTATCCCAAAGACTTCACCTCTGGTTGCACCATCGAAGCGCGTCGTTTTCAGCAAGATTTGCCCAAATATGTCGAAAAAAACGCGCAAATTATCGGTGTTAGCGCTGATAACGTTGATTCACACGCCGAGTTTTGTGATTCAGAAGGGTTAAAATTCCCCTTATTGGCTGATACCACCGGATCGGTTAGTAAAGCTTACGGTTCTTGGATTGGCTTTGTCTCGATGCGCCACAGCTTTATCATCGATCCAAACGGCATCCTGCGCGAGACTTTTGTCAAAGTCAATCCAAGCATCCACAGTACAGAAGTTCTCGCAAAACTCGAACAACTGCAATCGTCTTAGGGAATAGGTAATAGGGAATAGGTAATAGGTAATAGGTAATAGAAAGAAATTATCCCCCTTGTCCCCCCCATCCCCCCACTCTCCCACTCCCCCACTCCCCCACTGATTCGCTACGCTATTGATATCCTGGTTTATTCAAGCAGGTGCTATGGATTTTCAACGCAAAACTACAGGCGAAAGTGCGACAAATAATATAGAATTTGCTCAAGCAACTACTCGTAAGCCACTGGAATTGCTGCGGGATACTGAAGCTTTGCTACGTCGCCCTACCGTAGCAACACTGATGCCGATTTTGCCGCCTAAGTTAGGAAATAGATTGCAAGAACTGCAAGAAGTAGCAGAAGATTCGTTGACAGATTTGGCGTTGATTGATCTGGAGAAAATTAGCGATTGGGAAATGCGATCGCCACGAATTCGCCTTGGTTTAACCTTTATTGGCTTTGGGGCGCTGATGATTGTTGTGTTGCTGTTATACTTGAACACGCTACACCCAGAACTCAGTACAATTGAGCAGATTCGGCAATACTGGTATCAATATGTTTGGTTTGTCAACTTGGGCGTGGCAGGGATGTTTATGCTTGGTCGAGAAGCAATGCGTCCTTTGAAAGTGGGGAGTAGGGAGTAGGGAGTGGGGAGTAGGGAGTAGGGAGTAGGGAGTAGGGGGGCAGGGGGGAATTAAAGAAAAATTAATTTTTTTGAGGTATTATTTTTAATTTGGAATTAAAGCGAAGCAACAGTCAAAATAGTATCTTGGTATTGTGAATTTTAAATTTATGACTTATGAATCATGACGCTTTTATAGTTCGACCTGGAGCAAAGATTTCTTTGCAAAAAGACTACGACCCAGCTTATAAGGATGATTACCAGGATAAAGCTGAGGCAGAAATAAAATTGCAGGCAGATGTTGAACGATTAGCAAAATACCAAAATATTCTTTATGCTCAAAACACCTATGCGTTGCTGATTATCTTTCAAGCAATGGATGCGGCTGGAAAAGATAGCACTATCAAACATGTAATGTCTGGTGTTAATCCCCAAGGATGTCAAGTATTCAGTTTCAAACAACCGAGTGCGGAAGAACTTGACCACGATTATCTTTGGCGCAGTATGAAAGCTTTGCCAGAACGGGGTCGAGTCGGGATATTCAACCGCTCATATTATGAGGAAACTTTAGTAGTTCGCGTGCATCCAGAACTGCTGAAAAAGCAACAACTTCCCTACATTCCTGAGGATAATCGAATTTGGCAGCAGCGCTTTGAAGAAATCAATAATTTTGAAAAATATTTGGTAAGCAATGGAATAATCATCCTTAAGTTTTTTCTGAATGTTTCTAAATCAGAACAGAAAAAACGCTTTTTAGCACGCATTGAAACGCCAGAAAAAAATTGGAAGTTCTCTGCCAGCGATGTGATTGAAAGAGCGTTTTGGGATGATTACATGCAAGCTTACGAAGATATTTTTAATCATACCAGTACTGAATCAGCACCTTGGTATATTATTCCTGCCGATCGCAAATGGTTTACACGTCTAGTAGTTGCCGACATCATCTGTAGCAAATTAAAAGAACTTAATCTCAGATATCCCACCGTTAGTGAAGAACATCAGCGGCAACTTCTCAAGGCAAAGCAATTATTGGAAAATGAGGATTGAGTGGAAATGGGGCATGGGTAATTGGTAATTGGTAATTGGTAATTGGTGAGCCAGCGCGGTCATGTTCGTTACCCCCATGAGCGACTGGCGAACCCCGAAGGGGTAATTGCTAATTGCTAATTGCTAATTGCTAATTGCTAATTGCTAATTGCTAATTGCTAATTGCTAATCGGGACGCTTGGAAGCTTGAAAAGAATTATTACCATTCCCCTTCCCCATTTTCGCGTTCCCCTGCAACAAAGAGTCGCCTTATGTGGACAGGCTTGTGAGCGTAGATCCGCTGCTGTTACTACAGTTCTTAATGAACGTAACTGGATTCGAACCAGTGACCTCTACGATGTCAACGTAGCGCTCTAACCAACTGAGCTATACGTTCGCAATTTGTCTATTATAGCATAGTTTTTTTGAATATGCAAATATTAACAGCACGCGATCGCCTAATCTTATTCGCGCTCGATCGCGTGCTGTAACTAATTATTTGAGTTTTTTATATGCTGCTGTAAGCAACTGTTGTGCTTCAGCGTAAGCGGTTGTTCCAGGTTTGATAGTTCTTAGTTGATTGATGATACCTTGCATTTCCCCTTTAAATTGATTGCGATCGCTTGGGGGTGAAGCGATTAAATTTTGAATTTGCCGATTTGCAATTATAGAGAATTTCTTGTGATTCTTGTTCTGCTGAAAAGCGAGTTTGCACAATTCCCACATTGGTTTGGTATGTCGCAAGTAATTTTTGCGCTTCCAGATAACCCGGTTCTTCAACTCGGATGCTTTCTAACTGTGCGATCGCTTTTTCCCACAAATTTTCAACTTGCTTCCACTCAATCGCGCTGTGGGGTGGATTTTGTGATGCTTTTGCGGCAGCGAAGGCAAATTGCTTGGCACTTTCTATTAATGTACCGCTGCGTTGATCGACAACGCTACTAATTTTTATTTGGTAGCTGGTGAGTAACTTTTGTGCCTCAAGATAGCGTGGATTTTCCTGAGGAATTTCGCCCAGACGAGTAATAGCTTGTTGCCATAATTGAGATGCTGCTTGTGGTTGCTTTTGTTTAATTTGCTCCGCTTCGATGTCAAATTCTTGCGCTGCGGCAATAAATGTACCGATGCGAGCATTTTCAAAGTCGCGTTTGTAAGCTTTGAGTTTGATTTCGGCGGTTTCGGCAGAGAGAGTCACATTGGGAATTTGTTCTAAAGAATCAATTGCAGCTTGCCAAGAGGCGATCGCTTTCTCTCGCTCTGAAGCATTTTTCGCTTGTTGATATTGCTGCTTTGCACCTTCGAGCGTTTCTTCACCTTTATTGAGTGACCCAAACGCATTCTTTTCTTGAAAAACTTTAGCATCCATCCGCGCTACTTGCTGACGAGCTTGTTCAAACTCATCTAAAGTGAACTTCCAAGTGCAAGCAAATAAACCGCAATAAGTTTGAGGATAGTAGCCTAAAAACCAAACTGGCAAATTGTCAAGATGTTTTTGTGCTTCTTTAACTTTTCCTGCACCGCGTTCGATATCAGCTAGGCTAGTAGCTTTATTAACCAGTTGATCTGCTTGCTCAACAGCGTTAATTGCCCCACGATAGTGATAGTCTATACTCATGTAGCTCGGTAAAAGTAAAATCGGGGCATTTTTGGCAATAGGACGGCGAATCATCGGAAAAGGCAAATTTACTAGCCAAATCACCCCGGCAGCACTTGTCAAAAGCATCATCGTCCATTTGATTTTGCTGAAAATACCAGGTGGTTGATTAGCTCGTGCAGCTTGCTTGAGAGCCTTTTCGTTGAATTGCGGATACACGTCAACCACTGTATCGCGCAATTCATCTAAAGTCGCGGGAGCTCCTTTTTCCTGTCGCATTTTTTCCAAGCGCTTGATTACAAGTTGCTGCTCGATTTTGCTAACCTGATCGACACCACTACAATTTTGAACTTCAGCACGCAAGATTTCAAAAGCTCGATTGTTAAGACAGTACATACACGCTTATGGGTAACTTATAATTCTAGTATTCCCACTTGCGGCAGCTAACTTACATAGAATACTGAGTGCTACATTCACTATAATTGCGAATATAACTCTAGACGGTTAAAACTAAAGCCCCACTATCGTTAGTATTTAGAAAATGTTGAAAAAATTATCCTAGATATAATGTCAACTGCTTTAATAACTGGTGCTTCTGGTGGTATTGGTAAAGCCTTTGCCGAAGAACTTGCTAAACGCAACACAAATCTTGTTTTAGTCGCTCGTTCCGAAGAAAAACTGAAGGAATTAGCCTCACAATTGCAAGAACAACACAAAATTCAAGTAGATATTATTGTCTTAGACCTCACCGAAACTGGTGCAACCGATGCTTTATTTAATGCCACAAAAGAAAAGGGATTAACAATTGATTTGTTAATTAACAACGCAGGTTTTGCAGAGTATGGCGATTTTGCCGAAACAGATGGAGAACGGCAAGTCAAAATAGTGCAATTAAACATTCTGGCATTAGTAGATTTAACTCATAAATTTTTGCCTTTGATGCGGCAACGTCGTTCTGGAAGCATTATTAATGTGTCTTCCCTCACCGCATTTCAACCGATGCCTTACCTTTCTGTTTATGCTGCCAGCAAAGCGTTTATTGTCAGTTTTAGTCAGGCACTGTGGGCAGAAAATCGTCAATATGGCGTGCGCGTGCTAGTTACTTGCCCAGGCCCAGTTGAGACAAACTTTTTCACAGTAGCTAAATTCCCCCCAGCCCTTGCCGCTAGAACAAATAAAATATCCACTTCAGAAGCAGTAGTGCGCGAATCTCTAAAAGCTTTGGAAAAGAAAGATTCTATCGCTGTGATTGGCGGTATTACTACTCACTTAATCACTAAATTAGCCCCGTTCGTTCCGCGCAAAACTCTACTAAATATTTTGGAAAAACAGTTTAAGGTGGGTTAGTTGTTAGTTGATAGGGGGCATTGGTAATGGGTAATTGGTAATTGGTAATGGAAAACGCTTTTTATTCCTTTCCCCTTTCCCCCATCCCCAATTCCCCATTACCCATTACCCATTACCCATTACCCTATTACATATACCTTGTCAACTGCACGCGATATCTATCTTTTTTAGTGACGGCAATTTCGCCAATTTCTAAGCGTCCTTTACCGCGAATGGCGATTAAGTCGCCTGATTTTACTTGAGAACTTGCTTGGGTGATATCCTTCCAATTGACGCGAACATCACCGGAGTCGATTAAATCAACCATTTTGCTGCGAGACATGCCAAAACCAGCGGAAGCGATCGCATCTAATCGCAAAGAAGCTTCCACGGTGGTTAATTCTTTCTTCTTCGGTTCGCGAATCTTTAACTCGCTGACATCAATCGGCTGAGTTTTTACCGGAACCGATCGCACTTGTTGGAGATTCATTCCTAAAAATTCTACCAACTCCGGCACAACAATTGCCTGCGCTCCGCGTTCGCCGAGTACAATCACATCGCCAGTTTTTTCGCGGACAATGCCAGTACCTAGCATAGCGCCTAAAAAGTCGCGGTGAGTGGCAGTATCAAAGAGGAAATTTCCAGCAATTTCTAAGACAGCGATCGCAACTTGAGATTGATCTAAAGGAATTTCAGCGCGAGCGATCGCTATTCTTTGGCGTTCAGCTTGCGGATATCCACCCCACGCCACCAATTGTACCTCTGTTAAACGGCTAAACACCCGCTGAATTTCCGCCAACTCTGGCGGAGACAAAAAATCCGTCAAAACAACTTCCCAAGTTTTGATTGCTTGATCCGCTTGATCGATTACACGCGCTACAGTATCTCGATTTTCAACACCCTTTAAAATTTCTTCTCTTGGCAACATTCTTAAAAGTTGTTAATTGTTGGTTGTTGGTTGTTAATTGTTGGTTGTTGGTTGTTGGTTGTTAGTTGTTGGTTGTTGGTTGTTGGTTGTTGGTTGTTAGTTGTTGGTTGTTGGTTGTTAGTTGTTAGTTGTTAGTTGTTAGTTGTTGGTTGTTAGTTGTTAGTTGTTAGTTGTTGGTTGTTGGTTGTTGGTTGACGGTTATCGACTAACCACTATTTACTAACCAATATCCACTATCAACTATCCACTATCAACTATCCACTATCAACTAACCACTATCAACTAACCACTATCAACTAACCACTATCAACTAACCACTATCAACTAACCACTAACTAACTGTTGTGTCAGCATAACCCTGAAGATTTTCTGGATCGAACTGACGTAAAACGCGGGTTGCTTGACGGGTAACATTTTCAGCATCCTGAACCACAATCAAGTATTTGCCAGCATCCAGACGGTTGCGGTAGGGTAAAGCATCACCACCACCAATAATTAAACCGACTCCACCACCAGAAACTACACTACCCAAAGCACCACTAACAGCACCTAGCAATCCGCCAATAATATGATTGCCAATTTCACCTGCCCAAGCAAAGGTTTCTAAACCGGTGATGAAGCTGAAGGTAAAACCAGCAAAAAAGCCGAATGGGACAAGCCAAACAGCCATCAGCCGCACTTGTTTTTTAGCTTCTTCGTTGGGGTCAATCAAGCCAAACTCGTCAGCACTTTTGTACCCCCTACCCAGGATAGTACTTTTTATGCCTTCTTTTTCTAACGCTAAGTAAGCAGCTTCCGCTTGGATGCGATCGCCTAATACGGCAACAAGGTAATTCATTGATACACAAGACTATTCTAGTAATAGAAGTTTCCCTTTTACTACCAGCCTACCAGTGCCGGTCGAATCAATGCCTATGCCTAAGGAATGGGGAGAGGGGGAGAGTGGGGGAGGGGGAGAGTGGGGGAGGGGGAGATGAGGAAGATAAAAGACAATTCTCTGTTTCAATTACCCATTACCCATTACCCATTCCCCATTCTCCATTCCCCACTTCCGTCACTTTAGCAAATCGAGAGGTTCACAAAAATTGTTCACGCCTTGTTTAAGGACATAAATTAAAACTGGCGTTGCTAAAATCTGAGGAAACGCGGGCATTGTTATGAGATGTTCCATCATCTGCTTAACTGAGCCATCAAGCAAGTTGTCTCGAAATTCTTCTTGGCAAATGACAGCACGCCATTTTCTCGCCAAAGCATCTAACCATTCTGAATTTGCTCTTTCTGGTTCTTGTCCCGCCTTAATGGCTAGCGTCATTGCTGCATCTTCTAAATCTCCCTCACAGTCCTCAATTAAGTCAAGTGCTTCCATCGCTTTTGGATCATCTGCCAATTGAGAACGGAACTGTGCAATTTCTTGGGATGTAACTGTAGTCATGAGATTATTTTTTACTAGCCGAGCAGTTGACCACTCAGCTATGTTATTCCAATTTGACTCCCAGAATCAAAAAATCTGCTGTAAGAGAGAGGGAGGGGGGGAGGGGGGGAGTGGGGGATGGGGGGACAAGGGGGACAAGGGGGACAAGGGGGACAAGGGGGATGGGGGGACAAGGGGGACAAGGGGGACAAGGGGGACAAGGGGAGGCAGGGGGGCAATCTTATCGCTTTCTTGAGAAATATTTCTTCTTTCTTACCCATTACCCATTACCCATTACCCATTACCCATTACCCATGCCCAATGCCCAATGCCCACTATCCACTATCCACCATCCACTATCCACCAACCACTAACACGCGCTAGCGCAACGCTCTAGAGGTAACGGAGCGTTGTAAACTAGCTAAAGCGCGGTTGTAATTCAAAATAGCTTCGACTCGGTTTCCTTCGGCTTGTGTAAGTGCGGTTTCAGCGTCAATGACTTCGGTTTGAGTACCTACACCAGCTTGAAATCGCAAACGCGCTAACCGCAGAGACTCTCTAGCCTGTTCTAGGCCGCCTGTGGCGGTGTTGACGTTCTGCAAATTAGATTGCAGGTTAGAATAGGCTTGTTCTACCTCAAAGCGGGTTAGATCGCGCTGTTGAGCAAATTGAGTTTCGGCGATCGCAATATCAGCTTTTCTTTGATTCGCCTGCGCTCTTGCGGCTCCCCCATCATATAAATTCAGGCTTGCTCGGAGTCGCACCGAATATTGATCGCCTGCGCTGATGTTATCATTAAACGTATCTCCCAGATTGTAGGTGGCAAGCAAACTAACTTGTGGACCTAGTTGCGAAAGCGCTCTGCGTCGCTGTTGCTCATAAATGTTACGTTGTGCTAACTGCTGTTGCAATTCTGGACGGTTTTGGAAAGCTAAAATAATGCTTTGTTCCAGCGTTTGATTCCAAAGACCTGCTAATCTTACCGGATCTGCGGCAACGACATTCACCGACTGACTCAAATTCAACCGATTCACTAACTGGCGACGGGCAATTTGCTGCTGCGAGATAGAATTAGTCAAATCTTGTTGTGCGTTTGCTAAATTCACCTGTGATTGCAATACAGAGAAACGCGTACCCACCCCAGCTTGTTCTAAAGCTTGTGCATCTCGTAAACTAGCTTGGGCGTTAGTCACAGCCGCAGTGTTAATCCGAACTTGTTCATCTGCTTGTTGCAAATTGTAGTAATCAGTGGAGACATTCAGCCGGATTACTTCCGACTGACGCTCAACATCCAACTCTTGAAACCGTACCTGTTCTTCAGCCTGTCTAATGGCAGCTTGCCGGCTCCCAGAGGTATAAAGGTTATATGAGAGTTGCGCTGTACCACTTAAATTTGTAGCATCTGTATTTTGACCACTGAAATTTGTACCATCTGTATTTTGGTTGGGTAAGCCCGATTGTGATTGAGATTCTCCAATTAGAGCATTCCGCCCACTACGAGTTAGATCGGCGCTGAGGTCAGCATTGGGTAACAAAGCAGCTTGCTGTTCGCGTACAGCATATTGACTGCGTTGTAGCTGCAATAATGATATTTGTAAATCGCGATTATTTCGGCGTGCTAGTTCCAGCGCTTGTGCTAAAGTAATCGGCTGGATTCCCTGTAGCCTCACTTCTTCTGGTTTGGTAGGAAACTGTAGGGGGTTTGGGTTTTGATTGAGGTAATCGGGAATTTGTACTTCCGGTGTAGATACGGGGGTTACTGGTATTGGTGTTGGTGTTTGCACTCCTCCTCCGGGTGCGGGGGTAGGAATCGGTGTTATTGGTGCGCTTCTGGGTGTTTGTGCTTGAGTTCCCGAATTACCACCAGTAGAATTATTTTGTCGGCAGGCTTTTAAGTCAATCACCCCATCGGTTAAGGAAAAGGTTTGGCTGTTTTGTGGTTTCTGGGGGCAAAACTGCTGTTTATCTTGTAAACTTGCTGCTGTCGAATCAGAAGTTTGAACTTGTGATACTGTCTGCAACTGAGTAGCCGGATTTTTCTTGTTTGTCAACGCTGCCGGGAACGTAGTTGCTTTCTGGTCAGCAAAAGTCGGTGTATTTTGTGCTAATTTGAATCCGTAGACGCGCAGCGACTTGTCGTCAGACATCGCGCTTTGTTTTTCAAAAGCGATGCGAGAGCGAATTTTATCTCCTAACTCAAAATAATTTTCAGTCGGCACCCAACTGGATACTATACCTTTTTGTCCGATTAACACACCAGTCTTGCCCGTCACTGTTGCTGGAATACTGTTACTAATTAAAGGTTTAACTGTAGTCGAGGATGTAATTACGTCTGGTATACTATCTCTGGCAGTATTGGGCAGCCGTCGATCGATCATGTCTGTAACGGAAGTTTCACTATGAGTGGAACTTGAGACATTACCAGAAGCAGCCAGCTGTACTTCCTCAGCTTTTACAGTTTCAGCCGAAGCAGGCTGAATTGCTAATATTACTATCACACCAGGCAAGAAGCTATGGAATAATTGCTGTCCTTTCACCGCGTCCCCTCACACGAAATCAAGCGGCAGAAACCCTTTACTCACCACAGAATATAGCACGATGCCAAGTTTAGGAATCGGAACTCTGTTTGTCTTCAAAACGTTTGACGATGCGAGAAAGTTCCGCCTTTTCATCGATACTAACGCGGGTTGGCGCACCGCTGACAATTCTTTCGTAGTTCCTGAAAGAATCTTTAATTTCTGGACCGTCGGCAGTAATATTGTACTCCCGGATACCTTTATCATGCCATGAACCGCGCATTTTGAATACGTTAATGGCTCTTGACATCTCGCCTTTGATTTCTACATACTGCAACATGAGAATTGTGTCAGTAATCGTCGATATATGAGAATCTGTAATTGCATGAGAACCCATGAATTGGTCAGTTGTATTCGTAAAAAAACCTGTAATTTCTTCTTGTTTTGCGTAACCCGTCACCCCAATTACAAATTGCCGAAATGCATTATTGCTTACTCCTCTTGCTAACGCTGAAAGAGAATCAATAGCAATCCGAGCCGGTTTAAACTCAGCAATCTCTGACTTGATAATTTGTAGGTGGTCTTCTAAACCCGTAGATTCCGGATAAGTACAAATTATTTTCAGCAAACCTTGATGTTCTAATTCTTCAAAATCAATTCCCCAAGATTGAGCGTTTCGAGACAATTGAGCGCGTGATTCTTCATAAGCAAATAATATTGAGCGTTCGTTGTTGAGGCAGGCTTCCTGGATGAACTGGCTAACTAATAAAGTCTTACCAGTGCCAGTAGCTCCTGTTGCCAAAATAATAGAATCTTTAAAGAAACCACCACCGCACATGTCATCTAAAGTTTTCACCCCAGAAGATACGCGGATATTAGAAGACCTTTGCGTCAAGCGCATTGCTCCCAGTGGAAATATGTTAACTCCGGCATTGGTTATAGTAAAAGGATACTCACCTTTCATATGAGTTGTACCGCGCAATTTGAGAATTTCAATTGTGCGGCGCCGGCGTTCTCCTTCTAAAACGTTGCGGACAATTGCGACATTATCAGAAACAAATTCTTCTACCCCAAAAGAGGCTACAGGACCATATTCTTGAGCACGTTCGGTAGTTATAATTGTTGTGACATTTAGTTGTTTTAGACGTGCGACAAGGCGAAAAATTTCCCGTCGCACGACTGCGACAGCTTCATACTGTTGAAATACCGCTGTGATAGAATCTATTGAAACTCGTTTTGCTTTATATTTACGAATTGCATATTGCAGTCGTTCAATCAGTGCTGAAAGGTCAAAGTTTCCTACTATATCTTGACCTTCCGGATCGGGAGAAGCATCAAGAATAAATAATTTGCCTTCAGCGATTAGGTGTTCTAAATTCCAACCAAAAATACCAGCATTTTTAATAATGTCACTCGGCGATTCTTCAAAGGTGACAAATACTCCTGCTTCATCAAAGTAGGTGATACCGCTATAGAGAAACTGAAGAGATAATAAAGTTTTGCCAGTTCCAGAGGTGCCGCTGACTAAAGTAGTTCTACCAACAGGTAAACCACCATGACTTATGTCATCAAACCCCTCGATCATTGTGCGAATTTTTTCTAAACCCCCACTTGGGGAGGTATTGCTTTGCTTTGTTTGCTCGTTTTGACTCATTGCCAGTTAAATTAACAAATCGCAAGAAAACCTATTATGACTAAAGTTGCTAGTTTTTGATTAAATAATCTATTCCCCAAAATAGTCTTCTTCAGCTAGTTCTTCATAAAGTAAGTCCAATCCTATCAACACTTTTTCTCTGTCTGAAAGGTCGCCGATTATTTTGCGAACTGGTGGAGGCAAAATTTTCGATAATGTTGGTGTGGCTAAGATTTTGTCTTCTTCTGCTAGTTGCGGGTTTTTCAGTACGTCGATTACTTTCAAAGCATAAATACCTTGAAATTCTTGGTCTAATATGTTTTTGAGTATTTTTAACGCCCGTACTGAATTGGCGGTGTTCCCTGCTACATAAAGTTTGAGAACATAGGTCTTTCTGACTTTATTCATAAAAGTACAGGCTATAGTGAATGAAATTACGCACTCATTGCGTTTGAAGTAGCGATAAGTCGATCTTGGTCTACGCACTGTAAATTCAGGCATTGAACGCGATCGCATGTTTACAAGAACCTTTTCGACCCTCGGTAACTTTTGTACTGGTGTTCGCTCTTGTTCAATTTATTTAGAAATCGAACTTCTATATGCTTCGCATAGGTGAGCCAAAACATCAATCAGTGTCAGCCGATAATCAAGTAACGATTCATTGCTCCTTCCTTCTAATTTTAGCTGTTTGGAAAACTCTTCAATTAAATCCATGTGAATCTCTATAATTTGCGGCACAGGAATATTAGCACAAAATACTGCATTGATAAATTTATCAATTTTTTCCTTCAGTGTTTTGTCTGTGGTAAAGTAATTTATAAGAATTTGTCGGTAATCTGATTTAAGTTGCTGCAACAATGCCTGCTTGTCGGCTCTCGTCATCTGCTAAAAAAACTGCTGCGGTTTTGGGCTATGTAAATAAATCATAATATTTGTCAAGAAGTTTTTCATATAGTTTTTTTGCATTTCTTTACTTCTTCTATGGCGATGGGTAATTATGTATGAAATCACCTCACATATATTGAGTGCTGAAATTTTGCTCTTATCATTAGGGTAAGTTTTGCCGACCAAGAATTATCAACGGATAACAAGTGGCAAAGCCTGCAAGTGAGACTGAGCGTGAAGTAAACTTATAGTCTCCCCAAATGTAAACTTTTATATCAACAGATGATGTTAACTACTTAACAAATGGCAGCTACTAAACTCTGAGATAATGGTAGTTGTTGAGTCAGGGTTGGTGGTGGAGAGAGCAGTGTTTAATTTTTTGTTAGGGTGTATATATCTATCTAAATATAGATTTTGGGAATTCACTCCTTGATAAGATACTTAAACGAACTTAAAAAATTGTCGCATTCTAAATCATTATAATTCCTCAAGGTTCAAAAGCGAATCTTTATTACATAATTGTTCTAGCTACAGAATATTGCTTTCTCGATTTAAACACTAGGAGGATACACTTAAGGATGCTTGATTTCAGTGACGAGCGGCTTAGTTTGACACCGCCGTAATAATTGTTAACTTTTCATTCATAAGTGCAGAACAGACACTATCGATTTGCGAGCTGCTATTCAAGAATGGCGTTGAAATTGTAACCACAAAGCGCGATCGCGCTTTGCTTCATACGTCGGATATTGCTTCGCTGTGAAACGCCATCGGCTACTTTTAAAGCAGGTGGTGATGCTGGAACTTCCACAGGAAGAATGACAACCAAAGTTTTATGCCAATGTTACAGTACCCGCTTAATGATTTTGTGGCAACCGTACCGAGTTGTAGAGAAACAACAACTCTGGCAGTTTTGCTAGAAATATTTGCCCAACAACAGTGCGATCGCGTCGTAGTGGTGAATGAGCAAGAATACCCAATAGGGTTGCTGTACTCATCGCGTTTAATACCACAATTTTTGGCGGCAAAACAACGCCAAGGAAATTTTAAGTTTTTAGATTTACAGCAGCCAATCTCAATATTAGATAAAGCTTTAATTGAACCAATACAAATATTGTCCGCATCTTTAAATGTGGATCAATTTGGCTTGTTTTTGGCTTCTCAAAGTGGCGAAAGCAATAACTTAAATTGGGCGCTAATTGATGCCGATAAAAAATATTTGGGATTGGTAGATACAGTTAGCCTGTTACGATTGTTAGCGCAAGTGGAAATTGACGCAAGTGAGAGCGATCGCGACAACAGCAAAAAAACTGTACAGCAGAAAAAAGCTAGTAGTACGTTAATTCCTAAGGGTAGACCCGCAGTCGCTTGTCGTCAATCGCCCAAACAAAAAGAATATCAAAAAGAGGGACACAAACCACTGGTGCAGTTATTGGAACGATTGCCTTGGCCCTTAATGTTGCAAACTAGTAGTGGCGAAGTAGTCACCCAAAACCCAGCATGGTGGCAACAATTAGGTGGATTGAAAGATCCAGAAGGAGTGAGGCAACAAGTAGGAGAAATATTAAATTCATCAACAAAATCAGAATATCCTACAGCCACAATTGGCAATATCATTAACACATGCAACGACCTGGACGACGAGGTATCTAGAGATATTCAACTTAATTGTCGAGAAAATACTTCCGAAGTAATAACTAAAAAAAGCTTGTCGCCACGGCGAAAATCAATACCAATAATCAAAAATTTACCAGAGCAAATATTTACCGAAGCTAATGCTGCAAATCGATGTTTGTTTGATAGCAATTTAGGAATATGCACCTGCATTTTAGAAGTGCAAAATGGTCAAGAGCGAGTTTGGCAATTTGCGAAAATTCCCTTAGATAGTATTGAGTTGAAAATTCTGAATCCTGAGTTAGAGATGCCCCAGACACAGGAATCAGAAGGCAATGAATTGTGGTTAGTCTTAGCAACTGACGTAACCGAACAGCAGCAACTTTGTAAAGAACTGGCGGCAAAAAATGCCGACTTAGTTCAATTGAATCGCTTAAAAGATGAATTTTTAGCTTGTATTAGTCACGAATTAAAAACACCTTTGACTGCGGTTTTAGGATTATCAAGGTTGCTTGTAGATCGACAATTAGGAGAATTAAACGAGCGTCAAGCGCGTTACGCGGGATTGATTCATCAAAGCGGACGACATTTAATGAGTGTGGTCAATGACATTTTAGATTTGACCCGCATGGAAACCGGACAGATGGAGTTGACTTTAACACCGGCAAAAATTCGGGCAGTATGCGATCGCGCTGCATCCGAAGCAAAAACCATCCACACTCAAAACAGTAAAACTCCAGTCAACGTCTCTCCTCAAGCTTCACGTTCACCCGACCATCAATTTACCCTTTCCATCGAACCAGGTTTAGACCAAATCATCGCTGATGAATTACGCTTGCGGCAAATGTTGGTACATTTGCTTTCCAACGCTTTCAAATTCACCGAAACAGGTGGAGAAATTGGACTGCGGGTAAGTCGTTGGGAAGGTTGGATTGCTTTTACAGTCTGGGACACAGGTATAGGTATTCCCGAACATCAACAGCACTTAATATTTCAAAAATTTCAACAACTAGAAAATCCCCTCACCCGCCAATTTGAAGGCACAGGTTTGGGGTTAGTATTAACTAGAGCTTTGGCACGTCTCCACGGTGGTGATGTGAGCTTTCTCTCTCGTGAAGGCAAAGGCAGCCAATTTACTTTACTACTACCCCCCAGTCCTCCGAAAACAAACTTCGGCGATCGAGATATGGGGGTAGAAGACACCGCAGCGCACAAAATCGAAGATGCCGATAGCTTCCCCGTCTTGCCTCGTTCTCGGAACTGCGTGTCTTCAACTCCTGCCAATCTTGCCGCTAGCGAACAACGTTTAGTGTTAGTAGTTGAGGCAGTAGCTCGATATATTGAAGAACTCACCGAGCAGTTGACAGGTTTGGGTTATCGGGTAGTGATTGCGCGATCAGGATGTGAAGCAGTTGAAAAAGCCCGTCGCTTGCAACCGAAAGCTGTATTCTTGAATCCATTGTTACCCCTTTTATCGGGTTGGGATGTGCTGACTTTAATTAAATCAGATGCTGCAACTTGTCACATCCCAGTGATTGTGACAGCTACAGGAGCCGAAAAAGAACAAGCATTTGCTAATAGTGCCGATGGTTTTATCAGCTTACCAGTGCAGCATCAGGTTTTGGCACCACTTCTAGAAAAGTTGTGTGCAGCTAAAGAAGCGCAGCAACCGAGTAAAGATAATGCAAAAATCAATATTCATACCCCACTGCGAATTCTTCGGTTGGTCAATTCCGAATTAGAATCTGTCAATCCCCATCCATCACTGCGAGAACATCGGGTAATCGAAGTTGATGATTTAGATCAGGCAGAACTTTTAGCGCGAGTTTGGCAGTTCGATGTAATATTGCTGGATAAAGAAATTTCAAAAGCAAAAGCTTATTTGCAACAACTCAGTCAACACCCTCGTTTGGCAGCTTTACCATTAGTTACCTGCGATGTAGCAACGACATTAGAAGCTTCACAAGTGGATGGACTTTCTGTATTTCCTTGCTTGTCGTCATTTACCAACGATAAGAACAGTCAAACAGGGAAAACAGACGCTTTATTGTCAGTGCTGCAAATTGCTTCTGGGATGTGCTGTCCACCCAGCTTGTTAGTAGTCGATTTGACTATGTTGCCCGATCTGCCACAGTTAACGCGCAAGCAGATTAGCGATTATGGATCGTCCAATAATTCCGCACTCAACAATTTAACGGAAGAGCGCGGTTCGGAGTGGTTTCAAGCTTTAATTCAGTATCTGCAAACAGCAGGTTTGAAAGCCGCAATGGGTCGCTCTTGGGCAGAAATGCTACAACAAATTCGCCACCACAGCGTTGATTTATTGCTGATTTGTTTAGGTGAATCTTCTAATGAAAAAGAAGCGCGAGCTGCACTGAAAACATTAGGACAATTGCCTTTTGATTTGCCACCGATTTTGGTACTCGACCAGCGATTAAATCCCCAAGAGGTTAGTTCAGCGCATAAGAAAAACCAGAAAAAAACTCAGGATAAATTGGAGTCAATAGAAACGGTTGTGGATGCGATCGCTACTCAGATTTTGCCCCGCTCAATCTCGATGGAAGATTTATTAAATCAGATTAATCAAGCTTTGAAGAGGGGTTAGGGGTTGGTTGTTGGGCATTGGGCATTGGGCATTGGGCATTGGGCATTGGGCATTGGGGAGGCAGTGCGTTGGAAAGGCTCTGCCGACAGTCACGCACCTGCCGTCATTGGGCAATGGGCAATTGTTTAATGGGCAATGGGCAATTGTTTAATGGGCAATTGTTTAATGGGCAATGGGAATAAAAAGAAGCGATCGCGTATTTCACTTGCCTACTTGGACTATGCCCCATGCCCCATGCCCCATGCCCCATGCCCCATGCCCCATGCCCCATGCCCCATGCCCCATGCCCCACTATCCACTAACTCTTCAAAGGCACTCTAATCAATTGATAAGCACCACTGCTGCCTAAATTTTCGTAATCGGCTGGTTGCAAATTCATTTGTATCAACTTTTTCGGCTGAGAGAGAAGCAGCACTGAGTTCGGGTGTGCTTTCTTTGCTGCTTGGTTTTGGATATGCTCTTGAGCTAGCTCAGGAAATTTGAAGAAAGTTACGTTTTCATGGGTGTAAAATACCACAGTTGGTTTTTTAAAGCCAACCATGATTAATTCTTCATTTGGTTGTTTTGCTTGGACTGCGATCGCTGACAATTCTCTTAAGGGCAACTGACGCTCACGATCTACCAAAAACAAAGCAGGCATCAGCACAACAATTAAAAACGCCGTTAATCCCAGTAAATTTACACAGATAATAGGTAGCCAAAGGCGACGCAATAATAAAACCGCAATAATCACCGCACAAAGCAGCCAAATTATACCTCCCAACATTGGTAAATTTAACTGTTGAAGTTGTTGGGGAAAGTTAGGTGCAGCTGGATCTTTACCTAATAATTCCGGTAAGTGAAATAATGCCACTCCTACCGCCGATAAAAATGCTACATTTACCCAGCCACTCCAGAGGGGGGGATGGGGAGAGGGGGGGATGGGGGGATGGGGGGATGGGGGAGACAAGGGAGACAAGGGAGAGGGGGGAGACAAGGAAGACGAGGAGACAAACTCCCCCGGGCCCGGGGGGCCCGGGGGGCCCGGGGGGGCGGGGGGGGGGGGGGGGGGGGGGGGGGGCGGGG